>Ga0307374_10000363_pt1 | contig 86913 bp, 85 predicted proteins | sample OX3MG_FD_202532 | JGI IMG/M metagenome (GOLD analysis project Ga0307374, IMG submission 202532) | Soil microbial communities from Risofladan, Vaasa, Finland - OX-3 | ecosystem: Environmental > Terrestrial > Soil > Coastal area > Acid sulfate soil | place: Finland: Risofladan, Vaasa | collected... | reverse complement strand
GCCATTTTGGGCGCGCGCCACCAAGGATGCATTGGTCATGGTCATTTGGTCTACGTGTTCCTGACTCGCCCTGGGTGGGATGGTGCGCTACAGCAGGTGTCTCACGTCAGCCTGACAGACAGGGGATGGAGGTACGCGTCGGGTCGGCTGTGCGCGGATCACGCGTGCGACACGCGCCTTTCGACTTACAAGGGGTCTTACCGCTCGCTGCATACAAAAGGATGTGATGCGTGTGCGTGGCCAGAGGGCAGTGTGACGGTCAAGACCAGGTGGGATCTTCTGTCGCGCTTGTGGTGCAGTCCTGTTGGTGATATGAACGATGACTAAGTACGGTTGAGACCGATTCGGTCCTGCCCGACGACACCGTTGCCCCAGACCTCGGCCACGGACGGTTTGAGCATTGTGCTCGGACAGCGGTGAGGGTGGATGGGGGTAACAGAATTGTTGTCTGCACCTGGGCAGTTCCAGCCGTTCCCTGCCCTCTCCCCGACGCGTTCGACCGCAGACAGTGTTCTCGCACAAGTTTCCTCCGGTCTCAACGCGCGGAGCGCGAGCGCTGACCGACACTTCTCCGGTTCCTTTCCGCATGCGATTGACCCGTGCCATGCCCCCCGCAGCGGCGCTGCTCTCGATGCGGAGAGGAACCGGACCCCGTGGGCTTGCCCCGCTTGACGATTGTTGAGGGTGCAAGGGTCTTACCTAGAAAGAACTGGCGGATTCTTCAAGGGGTTTGCGCCTTGTGGCTTTCAGCGCGATCTTCTTCGGCGGCGCGCAACCTAAGGAGTGAGCTCAACGATGGCAATGAGTATGACTGGGGCTGTCATGCGCGCTGATGGTGAGGCGGGTCAGAACTTCGTCGGATTCGAGGCCGACCGTATCGCTCAACGTCGAGTCTTCGAGGACGATCGGGGTGGTGTGATCAAAGAGCAGAACGACGATCCGATGAGACCAATGCAGACGGAAAACGGGCTCGCCAAGGCTTGGCTGGGCCTAGCCGTCTCGCGCAACTGGCGCAGCAATGGAGACCCAGACGTCCGGCCGTTACTTGGGCGAGCAAGTCCCAGCACTCGGACTCGTCCATCTCCTCCGGTGACGTAGGTGTCGGCCAAAGGCAAGGTACCGTCGTGGTTCCGGTGATGGGCGACGATCTGGTTGCCTGAGGTGTTGTCGGTCTGGACGAAGACGGCGTGATCGCCACCCTCTCCGAAATGTGATCCTGGCGGGAACCCTTCGGCTCCGGCGACAGGTGCAACCCAGGCCGAAAGACCCAGGACCGCCCCGACGCCTAGGCCACGGGTGTCGTCCCCGTTGACGGCCCGAACTACCGTAGCTCGGCATGGCTGCGCTCAGCCCTGATTACGACTCTGAACCTGAACGGTCCCGGTCCTTTCGAGCGGGGTGGCAGGAAGACGTACATGGGCCAGTGGCCGAGCGGCTTGTCTCAGATGGTGTTGGGTCCGTACTCGATATCGGTTGCGGCATTGGCCGGTTCGGGACAGCGGCTCAGGGGCGTCTTGTCTGGTTGGGCCTCGACGAGTCGCCTCGACAGCTCGCCGACTGTCCTCACGGGCCGGTCATCCGGGCGGATGCAGCGAGGCTACCGATCAGCAACCGCAGCGTCGACGCGGTCGCGATGCTGTGGATGCTGTACCACCTCGATGAACCTCGGGATGCACTTGCCGAAGCGAAGCGTGTCCTTCGGCGCGGCGGGCTCCTTGCTGCGTGCGCAAGTAGCCGGACGAATGATCCAGAGCTCGTGCCGTATGGGTACCCGAGAACGACGTTCGATGCCGAAGAGGCCGCTGAAATCGTTTCCGACGTGTTTGGCGCATCGAACGTCGAAGTCGAGCTTTGGGACGCACCACTGGTCCAGCTCGCCGACAGGGAGGAGATAGCCTCCTACGCCCGCAGCCATCTACTTCCATCCACCGTCGTAGACGCGGTTACTCCTCCTGTAACGCTTACCAAACGGGGGTGCCTCGTTTGGGCAAAGCGACCCTAAGGACACAGGCCCGGGCCCCGGTCGGTCCGTATTTCCGATCGGGTCGCTCTCGGACCTGGACGCTCGCACACGGCACCTATCGGGGTGGTTGGTCAGTCCGGTCTCTGAGCCAGTTGGTAGGAGAATCGCACAGCCTGTTCAAACTTGCCATTGGGGCGACAGCGAAGCATCCGCACCGAGAGATCCTCCTCGAACAAAGAGACGCGGTCACCCAACGCCTGGCGACTGAGCACGGAGGTTGAGTAGAGGTATCCCGTCAGAGTCTCGATCGTCCAGACGTGTCTCATTGAAAAGTCATGGCTCCCCTCGTAGCTGAAACCCACGCGGTGTAGAACCTGTTCGTGGGGGTCGCGTGCCATCGCCTCCTCCCAATCTGCTGGCAGCCGGTCGCCTGTGGGGCCGAGCCAGTCAACCATGACGGCGCGCAGGACCTCTTGCCAGTCGCGGGTCCCTTCGCATGGATTTCCGCCCCACAGCAGAGCCGCGTACCCGCCAGGTCGGAGCCAGGAAAGCGCACGCTCTGCTACACGCTGGCGTCGGAGTCGGTGGAAAGCGTTGCCTATCGCGACCATGTCGAACGGACCAGAGACATCCGCCTCCTCTGCAGTGCCTACTTGCCATCCAATGTTCGTGAACCCCAAGGCTTCGCTCTTCGCTTGGCCGAAGGCGACGGTTCCTGGCTCCTGGTCGAGCGCCACGATTTGGTCGAAGGCGGTGCTCAGGGCGAAGGCGATCTGCCCCGTGCCGCAGGCCAAGTCGAGAAGCCGACCGGTGCCTCTCAAACCAGCCCGGGACCGCAGGTCATCGACCAGCGACGGCGGATACGGCAGCCGAAAGCTGTCGTAGTCGCGAGCCGTCCCTCGGTACAGGTCCGTTCGAAAGAAGGGGTCCTCGTTCATCTCACGATCATGACGCGGAACCACTAAAGGGTGGAGGGTCGGGTGCACGCAAGGGCCGGCTACAGGGTGCCCTCTCCGACGGGCGACCGCCCGGCAACGCTGCGCCGAAGGACAACGCCACGAGGCGCGCCACGGGCGTAAAGGGGTTCGAAGAGCCTCGCCATTCGATCGCCTCTCGAGTGGGCAGGCCTGCGTCATGATCGACCCGAGTGGCAACCGTTACGCTCCGTGACAGCTCCCGGGCCGGACAGTTCCAACGCCGACGAACCACCGAGAGGGAGGCGCAAATGAGCGACACTTCGCAGGGCCCGGGTTGGTGGCAGGCGTCAGACGGCCGGTGGTATCCCCCTCAGCAACAACCGGGTTACTGGGCCCCTCCTCCGCCCCCGATGAGCGGGATGCCGGTCGCGCCCTACCCGGGGTCGGTCCCGTACGTGCCGGGAGGAGTCCAATCGACGAACGGTCTTGCCATCGCGTCGCTCGTCCTGTCGGTCCTCTGGGTGGCCGGTGTGGGTTCTCTCTTGGCCGTCACCTTCGGCATCGTGGCGCGCCGACAGATCCGTACTTCGGGAGGCAGACAGGGAGGCGAGGGCCTGGCCCTGGCCGGACTCTTGATCGGCATTCTGGGCCTCCTCGGAGTCGTGTTCTTCGTCACCTTGGTCTTCGCCCTCAAGTCCACCGTCGAGAACGCAGTGCATACACAGGTGGCCTCGTGTCAGGCAGACGCTAAATCTGTCGAGACCGCCCTCCAGGCGTATAGCGCGCAGAACCTCTCGTATCCGCCCCTCCTCGCCCCATGGAGCGCGGCGAACTACACGACCAATTACCTGGTCCTCACCACAGCGGCCTCTCACGGCGGGCCCTGGCTCAGATCAGCACCTTCCACATCGAACTACGTGATCGAGTACGACTCGAGCGGACATGTGTGGGTGGAGAGCATCGGGACCTATGACCCGGTCTACAACCCGTTGCAGGACTTCGCGCTGCACCCCGCTGCCTGCAACGTCGCGTTCCCGTAGGGCCGGGGCCCCGACTCGATCGCGCCCCTGTATCGCTTAGTTGGGCGTCACGCCTTGACGGAGAGGACCGGGACTGGGGCGCTCGCCCGGCATCTCACGGGAATCAAGCTCGCCGCGCCGCGGCGCGCCGCGCCGCGGCGAGGGCGATGCCGGACCCGATGAAGAGCCACGGGATGGGTCGGAGCGGAATCCTGTTGGCATGGGCGAAGGTCGATGCCAGAGCAACCTGGCTCGAGCTCAGCGCGTGGGACTGGGCCGAGATCGTTGACCCCCAACTCGTCGAGAATGCCGCCACGTAGAAGTCGGCGACTCGCACGTGGCCGGCGACACCAACGACACGACCAAGGCCGGGGGTAAGACTCTGGACGTGCGCTCGACCGTCATCTTCTCCATGAGAGAGGGCAAGGTGACTGAGGCTTGGCTCCACGTCGACGACGCGGCGGCCTTCGATTCATTCCTGAGTTGACGACGCGCTGTCGCGGTGTTCATGTCGACGCGAGGTGGTAACGCCCGACGTCGAGACCGCCGAGATGATGTCAGGAGTCGACGTGGCGCTTCTCTTCGGGGTTTAGGATCGGCGCGTGACGCGGCGGCGGCTCGGACCAGCGAGGTCGTGGCGTCGGGTGCGGAAGATCATGGCGGGTCCGTTGATCGTCCTCGCCATCGCAGCGACCATGGCGTCGTGTTCCGACGGGCATCTGGTCACGTCGGGGGCTTCGACGAGACACGAGGCCGAGCCCTCAGCGGGGTGCGCGCATCGAGCACCGAAGGACGTCGTTGCCGCCGGAGGTGAGCAGACGCGGTCGTTGCAAAGCGGCACGGTGACCGGGACCTTTGAGCTCTCGGTCCCCCGAACGTACCGGCCGCGTCATCCCAGTGCTCTCATCCTCGCCTTCTACGGGTTCGGTTCTGACCCGGCCCAATTCGCGGCATTGACGAAGTTGCCCGAACGGGGCTCGACCGACGGGTACCTGGTCGTTGTCCCCCACACCCAAGGTTCGGAGTCGGAGTGGCAGCTCAACGCCCGCGGCACCGATGCCGCATTCGTGGACGGTGTGGTCAATTTCGTCGAGACGACCTATTGCATCGACCGCGGCTCGGTCTTTGCGGCCGGGTTCTCGGCGGGAGCCGCCTTCACCATCATCTATTCTTGTGCGCGCCAGTCCCGGGTTACCGCCATCGCCACCGTGGCGGTCGAGTTCCAGCTCGGTTGCACCCGACCAATGCCCATACTGGCGTTCCATGGCACTGCGGACCCCCTGGTCCCGTTCCGAAATGGGGCCATCGGGCTTTCGCTTCCTGGCATCAAGGTCCGAGGCACCCAGCTCAACATGGGGGACTGGGCCCGCCTCGACCGGTGTCGGGTCGCGGCACGCCGGCGGCGCATCGGGTCGCAGGTGATCCTCCAGCAGTGGGACCGATGTCGAAGAGCGACCGCGGTGGCGCTGTACACCGTCGTCGGAGGCGGACACTCGTGGCCCGGTGCCGATTCGAAAGACGCCCTCGGTCTCACGACCCAGCAGGTCAACGCCACCGCGGAAATGCTGTCGTTCTTCGGCCGGTATCGCTGAAATCCACCCCCTCGGCGCCGTCGCGGTCAAGGATGGACCCATGGCGTCCACCGACAGAACTCCGGCCGACACGACCGTCCTCGAGGAGGCCGACGCCCTCAGACGCTTCATCGAGGCCATCGAGTCCGGGGAATTGATGGACTCTGCACCCCAAGACGCCGTGGTCGTTCGTCGTCTGCAGGGCACTTTGACCGCCCTCGAATCGGTTGACGCCGGCTCTGGAGATAGCTCGCGACCGATGTGAACGCCTTCAGCAGTCTTCGGGTCTAGATGGGCGTCCCGTGATAGCAGCCGACGGTGTAGGGGTATTCGATCGTCGCGTCGTAGTGGTAGATCCGAGTCTCCTTGCCGTTCCACATCACCTTGCTCGTCTTCCCGTGACAGCGATCGAGGTTGGCATTGGTCAAGAGCGCGCCGTGGGCGTTGCGCTCGACGTAGATGCCGTATCCGTCGATGGCGTACCCCACGAGGGTGGACCGGCCGGTCGCCGCGTCCAGCATGCAGGGCGGGACATAATGATGGTGATAGCGCGACACCTGGTCGGGGTGGCCACCACAACGGTCGAGGACCTCGTGAGCGGGCGCGTCCCGGCCGTTGGCGTCCAGGGCGTTGTACAGAACCACGCCGTCGGTCAGGATGCCGATCGGCCCCGGGCTCGTGCACGACTGGTGCCGGGCCGCCACCGGATTCGCGGGCAGCGACCACGTCATCACATCGGCTGCGATGTGGTTGGGGTTCCCGTCATAGGCGTGTGCCGGGTCGGTGCTCGCAATGGGGAAGACCCCGGTTGTGTGGTTGACGGGAAGGTCGTTCGTCGTCACCACCCGGGTCGATCCGCTGAGGACGACAGAGAACGAGGCGTCGGGCCAGCTGACCGATCCCTGCACCGAGACCTTGGTCTCCGAATTCCAGGTGTGGGTCTTGGTGTTGATCCACGGAGGTGTGGCTCCGGGAGGAGAGGGGGCGAAGGTGGTGCCACACGAGTCGACGTACCCCTTTTTGGGGGTCGTGGTCACGTGGCCGTCCCCGAGTGGGATCGCGGTGGGGCCGACCGCGGCCGACGCATGTGACGTGGCGATGACCGTTCCCAACCCGAGCCCAGCCACCCCGATGGTGCACCCGATGAGCACCGCCATTCGCCTTCGCAGCATCGCTCGCTCCCCCAATCGTGTCGCCCCTGGTGAGAAGTTCCGACGAAGAATAGGCGAATCGTGCGTGGAGGACCGGGGTGGAGTCGGGTCAGCCAGCTTCGGTGCGTGCTGCTTTCCACGCAGTGAGGTCGAGCTCGGGATAGCGGCGGGCCACGCCGTCGAGGGTGTCGGCCGTCCAAAATGCATGGCCCGGTGGGGGGAACCCCAGGGTCGTCAGTTGCCGAGGTGTGGCTTGCTGGACGAAGTTGTGCCATTCCATCGAGAATCCCTTGAAGGGCCAGGCCTGGTAACCACCCCACTCCATCGCGGCGGGCTTGAAAGACACATGGAGCATGAAGCGAGCCTGGGCGGGATCGGTGAAGTCCACCGACCGGTGATACACGTCGGGTCGGTACACGACGATCGACCCGGCGGGCGCGGAGGCGTCTCCGAGCTCGTCGTAGAGCTCAGCGTGGTCGTGGAAGTTCAGCGTGTGCTCCTCGACCGGTATCTGTTGTGTGCGGGTGCGCGATACGAACCGGGTAGCGCCGTTGTGTGGGCCGACGTCGGTGAGATAGATGAACGTCTCCATCTGGTGAAAGCCCGGCTCGGCCCGCGGCACCGTCAGAGTGTGGTTCGGGAAGTCGGTGTGCAGGAGTTGGTTGTACTCAGACGGTTGGCCTGCGTACTTCGCGGTGGCGATGGCCAGATAGAGCCGGACATCGTCGGAGCCGAGCAGGTCCTGGGCGAGGTCGATCATGGTTTCACTGAGCACCAAGCCGTTGAGCGATCGGCTCCGGAACGGGAATTCCGGCCACGCCGCGTCCCACGTCCGCCAACGCGCCAGCTCGTCGCCGTTGGTCGTGGCGGCCATGTCCTCGACGCGGGGGAACAGTTTGGCGACGGCGTTCTGCGCGGCCGCTAGTTCTCCGCCGGTTACGGCCTGCTCGAGGACGCACCACCCGTCCTCGCTCCAGGACCGACGCTGCTCGGCGCTCAGGACACTGACCACGGCGCCAGGGTACCCGCGCCCCACGCCGAAATGCCTGGTGAACGCCTCAGACGCTCGTGGTCAGATGCTCGTGGACCGAGCGCACCGCGCTCGATCCCTCGCCCACCGCGGCGGCGACGCGTTTGAGCGATCCGTGACGCACGTCGCCGACGGCGAACACCCCCATCATCGAGGTCTCGAAGGGCAGCGGGTCCCGGCCGGGGAACGGCGCCAACGCCGGGTCGCCGTCCAGAAGGTCGCGGTCGGTGAGGACGAAGCCGTGCGAATCGAGCGCCACGGTGTCTTTGAGCCAGGAGGTCGCGGGCTCGGCTCCGATGAAACAGAAGAGTCCACCACAGGTGACGGTCCGGGTCGCACCGGTCGGCGTGTGCTCGAGCGTCACCTGCTCGAGATGTCCAGCGCCGGCCAGCGCCCGGACCTCGGTGTTGGCCAGGACCTTGATGCGCGGGTTGGCGTCGATGCGCTCGATCAGATAGCGCGACATCGTCTCTGTCAGATCGTCGCGGCGGATGGCGATCACCACCTTGCAACGCTGCTGGGACATGTAGATCGCAGCTTGTCCGGCCGAGTTCCCACCCCCGACGACGACCACGTCGTGTCCCCCGCAGATCCTTGCTTCGAGGTCGGTGGCGGCGTAGTAGACCCCGGCACCCTCGAAGCGCTGGAGATCGTCGACCACCAACCGGCGGTAACGCGCGCCCGAGGCCACGATCACGGCGCGACAAGGGATCTCGCTCCCGTCGGAGAGCGTGACGACGTGAAACCCGTGCTCGGGGCGAAGGCCGGTGGCGACGCAGGGGGCGTTGAGACGCGCCCCGAGGCGCTGGGCTTGGATGGCGGTACGGGACACCAGGTCCTCACCCGAGATGCCGTTGGGGAAGCCCACATAGTTCTCGATGCGCGAGCTGGCACCCGCCTGGCCGCCGATGGTGACGGCGTCGAGCGTGACGGTGTTGAGGCCCTCCGACGCTCCATATACCGCAGAGGCGAGCCCGGCGGGGCCGGTGCCGATCACCACGAGGTCGAACAAGGTCCCGGGCACGGGCCGGAACGTGAGGCCGAGATGCTCGGCGAATTCCCCCGGGGAAGTCCGACGCAAGACCGCGGTCGGGGTGATCACCGTCGGCATGTCGGGTGGGCGCAGTCCCATGCTGGCCAGGAGAACCTCGGGGTCCGGCGCTTCTTCGAGGTCGATCCAGGTGTGGGGGAGATGGGACCGCGTCGCAAAGGCCCGCAACGCCATGGCATCGGAGGAGTAGCGCGAGCCCACGATCCGGATGGCCCGGGCGCCGTCACCTTCGCGGAGGCGCTCCCGACGAGCGGAGAATGCCTTGAAGATCAAGTCGGCGATGTCGGGCTTGGCACTCATGAGCCGACGGAATTCGCGGGGGCGAATCCGCAGGACCCGCCCGGACTCGGTGACCCGGCCCGTCAGATACGGGCGTTGGCCCGTCAAGAGGCTCAACTCGCCCAAGAACCGTCCGGCAGAATAGACGGCGATCACCGTCTCGGCGTCGGTGTCACGGCGGACGATCGCGGCTCGTCCGTCGAGGACCACGTAGAAGTCGTACGAGGGGTCACCGGCTTGGTACAGGACCTCACCCGCGCGCACCGCTTGCTCCTCGCCGAATTCCGCCAACTCGGCGAGCGTCGAGGAGTCCAACGTGGGTGCCACCACGTCGTCACCGGACTGGACGATCGGGGCGACGTTCGTCATGCGGTTGGGGTCGTGATCAACCATGGGCATCACCCGCGCCGGCGTGGCGGGTCGTGACGGGCCTGTCGAGGACGGCGCGGGCCGCCGCCATCGCCGTGAGCCCCGCGGCGTGCACCGCGGCCGCGCTCTTCGAGGCCTGACTCAGGATGAAGGCGCCTTCGAGGAGTGAGATGACCGTGACCGCCAGCATGTGGGCGTCATCGGGCGGGATGCCTTCGGCTTCGAAGCGCACCGCGCCCGACGCGATCCATGCATCGAACACTTCGGCGGTGGCCAACCGGAGCTGTTCGTTGGTGCTGGCCACTTCGAGCGCCACGGTCGCGATGGGACAGGCGATCGCGAAGTCCGTCAACTCCAGGGTCTGTGCGGCCCCTTCGAACACGGCCCCCACGGCGCTGATCACGTCGGGAGCCCCGTCCCAGACTGCTTCGACCAACTCCTGGTACTGAGCGCCCGCGACCCGGATCGCGGCTGCAGCCAATTCGTCCTTGCCCCCGGGGAAGTGGTGGTACAGCGACGAGTACGGAGCATCCGCCTCGGCCAGGATCTGCTTGATCCCGGTTCCGGTCAGGCCCTGACGCTGCAGGAGGGCTGCACTTACCTGCACGAGGCGGTTTCGGGTGTCGCGCAACGTACTCCTCATCGGAACGGGGTGGGCCGGTTTGGCGGTCACCCCACAGTGTAGCTAGCCTCGGATTGGATCGATCTATCCAGAGGAAGGGGGGAGGAGCATCATGTACAAGTGGGCTGTCCGTTGGATGATTCGTCGCAATTTGAAGGCTCTCCGCCAGGGAGATCCGGGACCCCTGCTCGCCAGTTACGCCGACGACGCCGTCCTCGTGTTCCCGGGAAACAGCTCCTGGGGAGGTGAGCATCGGGGCAAGCCGGCCATCGAGGCGTTCTTGCGCTCCTATCTGGAGGCGGGAATCGTCGGCGAGGCGTACGACATCGTCGTCAACGGGCCGCCCTGGCGGACCACGGTGTGCATGCTCTTCGTGGTCCACGCCAGTGCGGTCACCGGTGAGGTCGTCTATGAGAACCGGGCCATCCTCTTCGCACGCGCGGTGTGGGGGAAGATCGTGTACCACGAAGACTTCGAAGACACCCACAAGTCCGTTGCCTTCGACAGCTACCTGGCCCGGCGCCAGCCTGCCGTGAGCTGACGGAGGCGGCCCGGCTCAGGCGGAAGCGGAGTCGGCGGTCGGCTTCGGATAGAGGACCAGGTGGAGGCCGGCCGCCAGGATCCCCCCCACCAAGGGTGCGACGATGAAGAGCCACACCTGGTGCAACGCCGTTCCCCCCACGACGAGCGCCGGGCCGAGACTGCGGGCGGGGTTCACCGATGTGCCGGTGATGGGAATGCCGATGAGGTGGACCACCGTCAGGGTCAGCCCGATCACCATCCCGGCCGTGGCCGCATTGCCGATCTTGTGGGTGACTCCCAAGATGACGAAGACGAAGAACGCGGTGAGGACGACCTCGGCGAGGAAGGCCCCGCCGGCACTGATGTGAATGTGGCTGGCCGCTCCCCATCCATCGGTCCCGAGCCCCGTGTGCTTCCGGTCGTAGAGAGGCGACGAGCTGAAGGTGCACCACAGAAGAAGCGCTCCCAGGATCCCGCCGACGAACTGGGCGATCCAGTACCTGACCGCTTCGGCAATGCCAATGCGGCCCGCGAACAGGGCACCGATGGTGACCGCGGGGTTGACGTGACATCCCGAGATGGGCCCGAGGACATAGGCGAGACCCAAGAGTGTCAGGCCGAACGCCAAGGCGGTGGCGACGACGCCGGCATAGAAGCTCGCTCCCGTGGCGCCGAAGCCGAATGACAAGGTGGCCACCCCTACGGCGAAATACACCAGGATCAAGGTGCCCAGGAGCTCAGCGAGAAGCTTTCGAAGCATGACGTCCCCCTTTGTCCAGGGGCCAGAGGCTAATTCCCCGACGGCGCGGCCATGGGTTCCTTCGATCTCGAGCTACGGCTACCCGGACTCCTCGTCGACGAGTTGGTAGCCCACCCCGGGATTGGTGCGTAGGATCTCTCCCTTTTCATCTCCGAGCTTGCGCCGCAATCGGTAGACGTAGACCCGCAGGTACTGGGTCTCGGTCCCGTAGTGGGGGCCCCACACGTGCTCGAGGATCATCCGATGGGTGCAGATCTTGCCGGCATGCCGAGCCAGGAACACGAGAAGAGAGAACTCCCGTGTCGTGAGCTCGATGGGGTGGCCCTTCATGTGAGCCTCGTGGTGGACGAGGTCGAGCTCGAGGGCGCCGACCACGATGTCCTTGGTCGCTTCGTCGCCGGGCTCGGCCGTCCTGTGCCGGAGCGCGACTCGGATGCGCGCTTCGAGCTCACCCATCCCGAAGGGCTTCGTCATGTAGTCGTCGGCCCCGCCGTCGAGCGAGGCGATCTTGCGGTCCTCGGTGCCGTCGGCGGAGAGCACGATGATGGGCACGTCACTCCACTGCCGGATCCTCCGGCATACCTCCATGCCGTCGAGATCGGGCAGGCCGAGGTCGAGGACGATGATGTCCGGCACCCCGATGGCCGCTTGAGACACGCCCTGCTCGCCGGTGGACGCCACCAGTACGTCATGTCCGAGGGCGCTCAGGCCGATGCGCAGGACCCGCAACAGCGCCTGGTCGTCATCGACGGCGAGGACCGTCGCCAATCAAACCACGTCCACCGTGACGCGCGCCGGAGGCATGGTGAAGCAAAAGCGAGCGCCACCCGAGGGCGCGTCTTCGACCCAGATCTCCTGGCCGTGCGCCTCGACAAATGCCTTGGCGATGGACAGGCCGATACCAGTCCCCCCTGTCGTCCCGCTCCGGTTGAACATCCGGAAGACGTTGGTCCGCTCGGCCCGAGCCACCCCGGGGCCTTTGTCTTCGACCGTGATCTGAACCAGCCCGTCGTGGCGACCTTGCGCCGACACCGTCACCGGCGTGTGCGGCGGAGCGTGGCGGATGGCGTTGTCGAGGAGATTGGCGAGCACCTGGCCGATCAAGAGGTGATCGACGTCGACCAGCGGGAGCTCGTCGTCCACCGCCGTCGTGATGTCGGAGACATCGGTCCGGGACCCCAGTCCCCGGATGGCGTCGGTGACGAGGTCGTCCACGGCGATCGGTTCGTTGCGCAGCTCGAGGGCGCCGGCCTGCACACGCGAAAGGTCGAGCAGGTTGGTGACGAGGCGATCGAGGCGTTCTGTCTGGTTGTCGATGAGCTCGAGCAACTCCTCGCGGTCGGGCAGCGGCACCTCGGCATGGGCGCTGAGCAACGTGGATGCCGATGCCTTGATCGTGGCCAACGGAGTGCGCAGATCATGCGAGACTGCACTGACGAGAGCCCGCTGCAGCCGATCGACCTCTTCGAGCAACTCGGTCCGCAATGCCTGTTCACGAAGTTGCGCCCGCTCGAGAGCAAGTGCCATGTGATTGGCGAAGGTGTGCAACAGCCCTTGGTCGTGCCGGCTCAGGCCCGCGCCCCAGATGTGGAGGAGCCCGATGGGGCGCCCCGTGGCGATGAGCGCCACGGTCTGGGTCTGCTCGTGGCCGGCCGGGACCGAGCTCCCCAGGCTGGCGGGGACCCCGGGCTCCGGTGCCACCCGCCGCAATTCCGCTTCTGACAACGGCTCGCCCGAGGAGGCCACCACGTCCAGCTTGGCGTCGACCGGGAGGAGCAAGGCCACGCTTCGCAACGCGAAGGCTTGGTGGACCGTGGACACGATGAGCTCGAGGATCTCCGACAGCGGTCGGTCCTCGATGAGCAGGTCGGTCAGTTCGAAGAGCCGACGGATGGCTTCCTCGTGTTGATGGGCCTCGGTACGCGCTTTCTCGAGGCGGTCCACGACGCTGGCGACGAGCAGCATCACCGCCACATACACGACGAGAACGACCCAATTCTCATTGGCCCCGACGGTCAGCCTGAAATAGGGCGGGATGAAGACGAGGTCGTAGACGAGGAATCCTGCGAGCACGCCGAAGACGCCGGCCCGGAACCCACCCACCACCACACCGATCACGACCGGGACGACCAGGACGAGACCGGTGGTGGCGATGCTCAGTTGGTCCCGGAGGGGGATCATGACCGCCACGAGAGGGGCCATGACCACCAGGGTGGCGACCGATCCCACCGCTGAGCGCCGCCATGGTCCCATGTGCTCTACCTTCTGTCCCTCGTTGCCACGATACCGGCGCGGGGTTTCATTTCGCCCACCTGGGAACCGGGCACAATGGGCGCATGGCCGCGTCGGGTCCGTCCGATCACCGCGAACAGCTGGAATCCGACGCCGTCGGCCCCACGGGTCAGTTTCGTATCTACATGGGGGCCGTGGCCGGCGTCGGGAAGACCTTCGCCATGCTCGATGAAGGCTGGCGCCGTCACCGCCGAGGAGCGGACGTCGTCGTCGGGTTCGTCGAGACCCACGGACGCCCTCGGACCGCTGAATTGATCCGAGACCTCGAAGTCGTCCCCCGCAAGATCGTCGCCTACCGGGGATCGCAGTTCGAGGAGATGGACGTCGACGCCGTCCTGGCCCGGCAACCGGAGCTGGCCCTCGTTGACGAGCTCGCCCACACCAACGTCACCGGGTCGGGGCGCCACGAGAAGCGGTGGCAGGACGTCATGGAGCTCGTCGATGCCGGGATCGCGGTGATCACGACGGTCAACGTCCAACACCTCGAGAGCATCGCGGACGCCGTCGAGCGCATGACCGGCACCAGGGTGCGCGAGCGGGTTCCGGACTGGGTTGTGCGCCGAGCCGACCAATTGGAGCTCATCGACTCCTCGCCCGAGGCCCTTCGCCGACGGATGGTCCACGGCAACATCTATCCCGCTGAGAAGGTCCCCGACGCGCTGACCCATTTCTTCCGAACCGAGAACCTGGTGGCGCTGCGCGAGCTGGCTCTTCGATTCGTGGCCGACGAGACCGAGGAGGAGCTCCTCGCCTATCTCCGTGACCGGCATTCGGACGCGCTCTGGGAGACGCGCGAGCGGATCCTCGTGGCGGTCACCGGCGCTCATGGCACCGACGCCGTGATCCGCAGGGCGGCGCGCATCGCGGCCCGGACGAAGGCAGATCTACATGCCGTGCACGTCGTCCCCCCCGATCAGGCCCGTCGCAGTGCGGTGGATGAGCTCGGCGTCCTCCACAAGCTGGCGGACGACCTGGGTGCGGAGTGGCACCTGCTCAACCAGGAAGAACCCGCCCGGGCACTGGTGGACTTCGCCCGAGAGCACCAGGTCACGCAGATCGTCTTGGGTTCGAGTCGCCGGAGTCGCTGGGAGGAGCTCACCAAGGGGTCCGTCGTCCAGCGGGTGCTGCGCTTTGCCGCTGACTGCGACGTCGATGTGCATGTCATCGCGCGTCGTGACGTCGAAGCCGTCGATGGGCCCGAACAGTCCGAGTGAGGCGGCTCAGATCGGGAGTGGGACCCGCCAACACAGACGCGTGCCGCGCTTGTCCCCTGTCCCCACCGTCATAGTCCCACCCCGAGCCTCGGCCCGAGCCCGCAGGTTGGCCAGGCCGCTCGATCGGGTGCTGTCGTTCATGCCCACGCCGTTGTCGGTCACCGTGATCATCAGATCGTGGTGGACATCCACCCGGACCTCGACGCGAGAGGCCTTGGCATGTCGGGCCGCGTTGGCCAGGCCTTCTCGGACCACCGCCAGCACGTCGGGAACGAGCTCCTCGGGGACCTTCGTGTCCACTGGGCCGTCGAACTGGAGCCGGGGTTGGAACCCGAGACCCTGCGCCGCCATGGATGTCACGTCCAACAACCGCGCCCGCGTGCTCGTTCCCACCCTGTCGCTGGTGCGGAGAGCGAGCGAGAAGATGGTCGACCGCACGTCCCGAATGGTGGCGTCGAGCTCTTCGATGGACTCACCGATGCGTTCGAGCGCGCCCTGATCTGTGATCGAGCGCGAGGCTGCTTGCAGAGCCATGCCCACCGCGAAGAGCCGCTGGACGACGTGGTCGTGCAGATCTCTGGCGATTCGCTCACGGTCGCCCATGACAGCCAGCTGCTCGCGGTCGTTCTGCGCCCGGTCGAGCTCGATGGCCAGCCCCGCCTGCTGTCCGAAGCTCTCCACGACCCGGATCTCCTCGGGGCTGAATCCGGCTCTTCCCACCTGTCGCACCACGCCGAAGACCCCGTCTTGGCCGTGTGAGGTGGTGATCGGGACGAGGAGCAACGGCCCGACTCCGTTCGGTACAGCGTCAGGGACATCGCCGTCGAGGACCGAGGAAGGGTCGGTCGTCACCATGGAGCGACCCGAGGTGAACACCCGTCCCGCCGCGGAGTCCAACACCGAAAGGGTCTTGCCTCGCCACGGCGCCACGAGTGCTCCGTGCGTCGCGATCACGTCCAACCGGGTGTGGTCATTGTTGGCCACCACGCTCACGGTGATCCCATCGGCGTCGGAGAGCTCCGATGCCCTCCGGGCGATCAATGCCAGCCACTGCACGAGCCCGCCACCGGCCAGCATCGACAGCCTGACTTCGGAGATCGACCCCAGCCATCGCTCGCGTCGCTGTCCGTCGACCAAGAGACGTCGGAGCTCGCGTTCGGCCTGCTTTCGCTCCGTGATATCTCGCAGCACGGCCGAGATCCCGGTGGCGGCCCCAGCCGGTTCCCGGATGAGCGACAGAGCTTCTGCCACTTCGATCTCGTTCCCGTTCTTGTGGAGGCGCACGGTGTCGCGTGTGGGGAGGTGCATGCCACCACGGACCCGCGCCATCTGCTCTTCCACGTCGGCTCGGAGTCGCGTCGGCACGAGCCGGGCGACGGGCTTTCCGTGGATCTCCTCCGCGCTATAGCCCAGGAGCCGCTGCGCGCCGGGGTTCCAGGTGGTCAGGGTGCCGGCCAGGTCCATCGACACGATGGCGTCCTCCGACGACGACACGATGGCGGCCAACCACGCGCCGGCCTCCCATGCCGCACGCCGGGTGGTGAGGTCGCGCACGACGGCGAGGGTGAGGGGTCGCTCGGGGACTCCGAGCGGAGCGAGGCTGATGTCGGCGGGGAACTCGGTCCGGTCGAGGCGCCGGGCCCACAACTCAGGGCCCGTGCCCATGGGCCGCCGGGCGGGATCTGCGCCGTATTCCGCGCGCAGCTCGGAATGATGGTCGCGGAATCTTTCGGGCACGAGGACGTCGACGGCGATGCCGGTGAGCGCTCCTGGGGGGTAGCCGAAGATCGATTCGGCGCCGGGGTTGGCCGCCACGATCACGCCCGTCGCATCCGCCACGATGGCCGCGTCGGGCATCAGGCTGAGGACGGCGTCGATCAGTTGTGCCGAGCCGGGGTCGGTCTCTGGCACCTGCTCGACATGGCGGCGGGTCGACATGCGGATCAGCACCGCTCCCGTAATCGCACTGATCTGATGCTAATGCCGCACGTTGTGCCGGGCCGTCGTGTTGTGTGGCTCGGAGGATCTCAGGCGTCCTCGATCCCGTAGAAGACCCGTTCCACCACCCGGCGGGCACGTCGGGTGACTCGGCGGTAGTCCTCGCGCAGTCGCGCCGGTGTGGTCGCGAGGCTCCTGGCCAGGTGAGAGAGCTGCTCGGCCTGAGTCGGGAGCGCGTCTCCCGGCGACCCCCCTCCGGCCAGCGCACCCACGAGGTGCCAGCGGTTCCGGGTCCGTTCACAGAACCGGTAGGCGTCTCGAAGTGCCGCCAGGTCAGGTGGTCCGAGCACTCCCCGATCACCAAGGGCCTCGAGGGCGCCATGGGTGCTTTGCCCCGGGAGGTGGTGGCGGAGCTGGAGCAATTGCACGGTCCATTCGATGTCGGACAAAGAGCCCCGTCCTAGCTTCAAATGGAATTGCGGGTCTTCTCGGGAGGGGATCCGTTCGCGTTCGATGCGCGCCTTCATCCTCCTGATGTCAGCCACGTCCTCCTCGGTGAGAGGCCGATCCCAAACGAAGTCGCCGAGCACGTCCATGAAGCGCTGGCCGAGGGCCCGGTCGCCGGCGACGACCCGGGCTCGTGCCAGTGCTTGGCGCTCCCAGGTCTCAGCCCAGCGTTCGAAGTAGGCCTCGTAGCCCTGAAGGTCGCGGGCCAATCGTCCTTGGTGGCCTTCGGGTCTGAGACCGAGGTCGATCGACGCCACACGTTGGGCCGGGCTCGGTCCGTGCATCAGCTGGAGGAAGGATTCGGCTACCGCCTCGCCCTCGACGTCGGTGGCCCCGTCGTAGACGAGGAGGAGGTCGAGGTCACTGGCGTAGGACATCTCGGCGCCGCCGAGTCTGCCCATTCCCACGATCGAGAACGGCATAGCGGGGTCGATCACGTCGAGAGCTGCTTCGAGAAGGGCTTCGCTCATTCCGGTCAGGGCCCGACCTGTCGCGACCACGTCGTCAACCTCGAGAAGATCGCGTGCCGCGATGCGCACGTACTGGTCCTGGCGGAATCGAACCAGTTGTCCTCGCCGCCAGGACTCGTCGTTGTTTCGTTGCAGGCGCTCACTGGCTTCGGTCACCAGGACCTCGCGGTCGGTGGGGGCCAGTGCCACGTCATCGCCGATGACGGCGATCAGCTCGGGATTGCGTTCGATGGCCTCGACCAGGGTCCGGCCCGATCCGAGCAGCAGGCAGAGACGCCGGGCGGCTTCGGGGGATTCCCGGAAGGCTGTGACAAGGAGCGAACGTTGGTGTGCGTGGACAACGAGGTTGCGCAGTCCGAGGAGTCCGAGGTCGGGGTCAGGCGACAGAGAGAGCCAGTCGAGGACGAGGGGGAGCATCTGCGCCATGAGCCGCGAGCTCCGAGTCAGGCCGCCGGCGAGGTCCTCGACTGCGGCGCGCGTGCGCGTGGCGTCGGAGAAACCGAACGCGGCCAGGCGCTGGGTCACCGCCGCGGCGCTCATCGCCGGCCCTGTGGCGGACCCCCGCCCGCCGTCGGTTGCTTCGGCGAGCGTGTCGATGGTGGCGAATGCCTCGAGCAAGGGTCGGAAGAACAGACGTTCGTGGATGGCCCGCACGTCGCGCTGACACTGGCGCAGGGCGTCATCGAACCGGGAGGTGGCCGAGTGTGCGGCGTCGTCTCGATAGCCGAGAACCAGGGCCAGACGCCGCCGTGCCGTCGGGTCGGTGGGAACCGAGTGGGTCTGGTCCTCCTCTACGAGCTGCAATCGGTGCTCGACGGTCCGCAGGTAGCGGTAGGAGTCGGCCAGGACGCTGGCGTCCTCAGCGGTGACGTACCCGGCGGCCGCCAGCTCCGCCAGGGCGCCCAGGGTCGAACGGTCCCTGATCCCCGGGTCGTGTCCGCCGTGGACGAGCTGGAGGAGTTGCACCGCGAACTCGATATCCCGGATCCCACCCTGGCCTCGCTTGATCTCGCGTCCGAGCAGTCCTCGGCCGGCCACCATCCCCTCTGTCCGAGCCTTCATGGACCGCACCGCAGCGAGCTCGTCGGCGCTGTAATGCCTTCCCCACACGTGGTCGATTGCCGCGGTCTCGAATCGGTGCCCCAGCTCCTCGTCACCGGCCACCGAGCGCGCCTTGAGCAGAGCTTGGAATTCCCAGGTGGCAGCCCAACGCTCCCAGTACGCGCCGTAGCTGTCGAGCGACCTCGTCAAGGGGCCGGCCCGTCCCTCGGGGCGGAGGTCCACGTCCACCCGGAAGCACAGCTGGGCGATCTGGAGGATCCGCCGCGCCACGCCTTCTTCGGGCTCACCCGCGGTGACGAACATGATGTCCACGTCACTCGAGTAGTTGAGCTCGCGCCCCCCGAGCTTCCCCATCCCGATGACCGCCATGGCACTCCCCGTGCCGGCGAGCGCTACGGCACCGTCGAGCACGTCACGAGCGAGATCCGCCAGCGCCGTCCCGACCTGCTCGAGGGTGTCGAGCCCGAGCAGGTCACGTGTGGCGATGCGGAGCAGTGCGAGGTGTTTCGAGCGTGCCAGGGCAGTCGGGTCCGAGCGATCCACAGGGACCGGTCTGTCCAGAGCATCGAGCACGTCGAGCGCAGCTGGGTCGACGACACAGAGGCGCCCGAGCGAGTTGCTCGCCGCGCTCACATCCACCAACGCCCTCGCCAGAGAAGTGGGCTCTGGACCTCGAACCAGGCGGTCGACGGTGTCTGGGTGTTCGTCGATCAGCCGGTGCAAGGTGGCCGAGACCGCTCCCGGCGATGCGGAGCGTTCGGCGAGGACCTGGAGCGCCTCGGGCACCGGTGCGGGTCTGATCGAACCGTTGCCGGCCCGGTGTGCTCCGGGTGACGGCGTGGCCATCTCCGCAGCATGCCAGGCGAGGCACAGGAAGGGTGCCGGTAAGATTTCTCTGTGTCCCACCTGCGTTTGGCTTTGTGTCAGCTCGACACCGTCGTGGGCGAGGTGGACGGCAATGCCCAGCGCATCATCGAGTCCCTGATGCGCGTCGAGGCGGAGGGTGCCGACGTGGCGGCCTTCCCTGAGCTCGCCATCACCGGGTACCCGCCCGAAGACCTCCTACTGAAGCCCGCTTTCGTGGCCCACAACCTGGCCGCGCTCGAGAAGGTGGCCGCGGCGACCTCCGACTGCGTGGCCCTGGTCGGGTTCGTCGACGTCGTGGGGAACGGGGACCTCGACGACGCGGTGGCCCGTGCCACAGGTGCAGGAGCGGTGGCCAGAGAGGCCGCCATCCGGGGGGCGCCTCGTCGTCTTCGTAACGCCGTGGCGGTGTGTGTGGCCGGCAGCGTGCTCGGCGTGTACCACAAGCGTCGCCTTCCCAACTACGGCGTGTTCGACGAAGAACGTTGGTTCGCACCGGGAACGACCGACATCGAGCTCTACGAGATCGCCGGGATGCCCGTCGGTGTGTCGATCTGCGAGGACCTCTGGTTTTCCGACGGGCCGGTGGCGTCCCAGGCGATGGGTGGCGCCCAACTGGTGGTGAACATCAACGCCTCGCCGTATGCGATGGGTCGAGAGGTCGATCGGCTCGCGGTGTCGCGCCAACGGGTAGCAGAAGCCCGGTGCGCGATCGCCTATGTCAACCAGGTCGGCGGCCAGGACGAGCTCGTTTTCGACGGTGGCTCGTTCGTCATGGACGCGGCCGGCATCGTCGTAGCCTCGGCGCCGAGGTTCGTGGAAGCGTCGCTCCTGATCGATATCCCTGTTCCCACCGAGAGTTCTGACCCCGTCCTCCCGGTGACGGTGGTGAGCCCCGGCCCTCGTGATCCCGCCCCTCGACCGCAGCCGACCCCGCCGGCGCCACTCGAGGAGGAGGCCGAGGTGTACGAGGCGCTCGTGTTGGGCACGCGCGACTACCTCAAGAAGAACGGCTTCACCGATGCGGTGATCGGCCTGTCGGGGGGTGTCGACTCGTCGCTCGTGGCGGCCGTGGCGGTGGACGCCCTCGGCGCCGATCACGTGCACGGCTTGTCGATGCCGTCGCGCTATTCGAGCGCGGGTTCGATCACCGATGCCGACGCCTTGGCGCAGCGCCTGGGGATCGACCTCACCAATGTGCCCATCGAAGCCGCCCATTCCGCCTTCACGACCGTCCTCACGGCCGCTCTGGGTGGTCCTCCGGTAGGCCTCACCGATGAGAACCTCCAGTCGCGGATTCGTGGGGTGGTGCTCATGGCGGTCTCCAACGCCCGGGGATGGATCGTCCTCACGACCGGCAACAAGAGCGAGCTCGCCACGGGGTATTCGACGTTGTACGGCGACTCTGCGGGTGGCTTCGCGGTGATCAAGGACGTCCCCAAGACTCTCGTCTACCGGCTGTGTCGGTATCGCAACGCCCGGGCGGGTGTGGAGCTCGTCCCCGAGGCCGTGTTGACCAAGGCGCCGTCGGCTGAGTTGCGCCCCGACCAGCGCGACGACCAGAGCCTGCCCCCCTATGAGGTCCTCGACCCGCTGCTCGAGGCGCTCGTGCTCCACGACCGGTCGATCGCCGATGTGGTGGGCAGCGGATATGCCCCTGAGCTCGTGGCCAGGGTGGCCTCACTTGTTGACGGGGCCGAGTACAAGCGCCGGCAATCCCCACCTGGCGTCCGCATCACGGCCAAGGCGTTCGGCAAGGATCGGCGCATGCCGATCACCAACCGGTACCGCGACCCGGCGCCCGAGACGACGCCGACGGCCCCTCGGCCCCACGGTGACGGTGGAGGGGCTCGCCGTGCCTGACCGGTTCGATGCGGCCGCCCTCGCCATGGGCGGGGGACCTCTCGATGGCGTGGCCGCGTCGGGAGCCACGTCATTGTCCCTCGACGCGCTGGGGCGGCTCGTCGGCTCGTACCAATGGGTCGAGCATCAGCTCTTCGAGATCCTCGGCTCGTGGGTCGCCTCCGAGCCGGTGCCCGAAGCGCAGATGGTGTTCGACGTGTTCAGCCAACAACACGCCTGGCACGCGGAACTGTTCGCCGATCGGCTCCCCGCGCTCGATTTCGTCGACGCTGACGCGTTGATGGTGGCCCCGAGCCCCGAGGTGGACCGGATGTTGGCGGTCATGGCCGGTGCGGATCCCGATGGTGATCGGGACGCGGACGGGAGTGCCGTGTCTCGCGGTGGTACCCTCGACATCCCCGCGCGTGGCACGCTGCCGCGTCTGGTGGGTATCGGCCGGGTGGTCCTGGCCCGGTTGGTCACGGGGTACACCCTGCACCTCCGACGGGTCTCGCCGGTCGCCGACGCCCCCATGACCCGATGTCTGCGGCTCGTCCTGCGCGACGAGATCGAGGAGTGGCAGGCGCTCGAGGCTTTGACCCAGACCCTGTTGCGACGTCCCCACGACGTCGCTGTGGTCACCGGTCACCAGCAGCGCCTCGAGGCCATGATCGCGGGAACAGGGGCCGGGCTCGTGCCGTGGCCCCTCGGGCCCGACGCCGCGCAGACCGCGCCCAAGCCCTCGTCGGTCTGATCCGGCTCGCGAGGTGATCTTGCGGTTCGGCCGCGCCGAGCCGAGGGGACCGACGAAGGTCCCCACGAGGTCTACGCAGTCGCCGAGAGAGTCATTTCCAAGGCTCAGGTCTTGACGCTGTCGTTACACTGATATCCACAGGTGAATTGCATGCGTTGCCCCAAGACCTCGACCACCGGCAGGGATCGCCGGAGGGTTCCGACGAAGGGTTGAGACGTTGGCAAAGGAGCGCGTCGAGCGCGACGAGGAAGATCTGGTCCGGCTCTACCTGACCGATATCGGGCAATACCCCTTGCTCACCAAGGACGACGAGGTTCGCCTGGCTCAGACCATCGAGGGTGGGCGGGCCGCCGAGCTCGACCTGGCGACGAAGATCAAGGACCTCACGCCCGCCAAACGCCGTGAGCTGAAACGAAAGCTCCAGACCGGCGAACAGGCCCAACAGACGTTCGTCCAGTCGAACCTTCGGCTGGTGGTGTCGATCGCCAAGAAGTACCAGGCATCGGGGCTCCCCCTCCTCGATCTCATCCAGGAGGGGAACTTGGGCCTGATGCACGCCGTGGAGAAGTTCGACTGGCGCAAGGGCTTCAAATTCTCCACGTACGCCACGTGGTGGATCCGTCAGGCGATCACCCGCGGCATCGCCAACACGGGAAGGACGATCCGGCTCCCGGTCCATGCCGGCGACACCCTGGCCCGCGTCCAGAAGGCCCAGGCCCGACTCGAGTTGAAGTTCGGCCGTCCGGCCACCCTGGCCGAGCTCGGAGCCGAGGTCGAGCTGCCCGAGGACAAGCTCATCGAGGCGCTGCGTTTTCGCGCCGAGCCCCTCTCGCTGTCCGAGCCACTACGCGAGGACGGAGACGCCGAGCTGGGTGACGTCGTCGAGGACCGCTCGGTCGAGTCACCCTTCGACGTCGCCGCCACGTCACTGTTGCCCGACGAGATCAACAGACTCCTGTCGCCGCTCGACGAACGAGAACGGGAGATTCTCCGGTTGCGGTTCGGGCTCGACCGCGGTGAGCCGCGGACCTTGGAGGAGGTGGGTGAGCACTTCAACCTCACCCGGGAACGGATCCGTCAGATCGAGGCGCGGGCCATGTCGAAGTTGCGTCATCCGTCATCGGACACCGGCGCTCGCGACCTGCTGACCGTCTGAACATCTCCACGCGGCCCAACCGGCGCCGTCCCTGGTCAGGGCCTCGGGACGAGGGGCCACCCCGGCGTGGGTAGGATCCAGCCTCGTGAAGAAGCTGCTGATCCTCGCCATCCTCGTCGGTCTGGGCCTCATCGCCGCCAAGCGGCTGCGCGAAGCCTGATCAAACCTAGGCGCGGGCCTCTCTGTGCCCGTACCGCCTGACGAGCACTGCGGCACCCGTGGCGGCGAGCGCCACCCCGGTCAACGCGGCTGCCGTCGGAAGATTGGGCACGGGCACGCGGTCGCGGAGTCGAACCGGTCGGGAGAACTGCAGCGTCTCCCAGTCCCGGTCGCGCGCCAGTCGTGCCAGGACACGGTCGGGATTGACCACGACAGGGTGGCCGACCGCCTCGAGCATCGGGACGTCGGTGTAGGAGTCCGAGTAGGCATAGGACGCGGCCAAGTCGATGCCCTCGAACAGCGCCAGGTCCCGCATGGCCTCGGCCTTGAAGGGCCCGTAGGCGTAGAACGCCATCTCCCCGGTGTAGCGCCCGTCGAGGTCCACCACGGCCCGGCTGGCGATGGCACCGTCCACGCCGAGGTACTCCGCCAGGGGCTGAACGATCTCCTCGGGTGACGCCGAGACCAGGTACGTCTTTCGCCCCGAGGCGTGGTGTTGCTCGAGGAGCTCGAGTGCCTCGGCGTAGATGATGGGCTCGACGACTTCGTCGAGGGTCTCACGTACGATCCGCGACACCTCGCCCTGGTCCCAGCCACATGTGAGCTTCAACACCGACTCACGGATCTTCGCCAGCTTCTGCTCACTGGCACCGAGATGCAGGTACACGAGCTGTGACGTGAGGGCGCGCACCACCGTGGCCCGGGAGATCAGACCACCACGGTAGAAATGGTGGCCGAAGGCGGCCATCGACGCCCGAGCGATGATGGTCTTGTCGAGATCGAAGAAAGCCGCCTCCATGGCTGGAATTGTACGGGGGCGACACCTCGACCCGGGACCAGGCCTCAGTCACCCACCAGGAGTTGCTGGACCGCCCTCTCCGCCTCTCCGGTCACGAGCACCATGACCTCGTCCCCGGCGTCGAGGACGGTGTCGCCACGGGGGACCACGAGCCGGTCGCCGCGCACCACGGCCACGACCGTGGCGTCGCGGGGGAACTGGAGATCGACGAGCGACGTCCCGGCTGCGGGCGAGCTCTCGGCCAGGGTCACCTCGACCAGATGGGCATTGCCCCGTTCGAACTGAAGGAGTCGGACGAGCGACCCGACCGAGACCGCTTCTTCGACCAAGGCGGTGAGGAGTTGGGGAGTCGACACCGAGATGTCGACTCCCCACGACTCGTTGAACAGCCATTGATTGCTGGGGTGGTTCACTCTGGCCACCACTCGGGGAACCGCGAATTCCTGTTTGGCCAGCAACGAGATCACGAGGTTGTCCTCGTCGTCGCCGGTGGCCGCCACGGCCACGTCGACCTGCGACATGCCCGCTGCGTCGAGCGATGCGACCTCGCACGCGTCGGCCGCCACCCACGTCACGTCGACCGTGGGGCGCAGTTTCTCCACCAGGTCGGGGTCCCGCTCGATGAGCAAGACGTCGTGACCGTTGGCGGCCAGGTCCTTGGCAATGGCGGTTCCCACGTTGCCGGCTCCGGCGATGGCGACTTTCACCGCGCCGTCCCGAAGGCGCGACCCTCAGGGAGTGCGGACCCGCCGTCGAAGCGGTGCTCGAGCTCGCCGACGGCGTCCTTGAGGACCGCCAGGTGCAAGACGTCACCCTCCTGGCCCACGAGGTCGGTGACTTCGAGTCGAGGCATGCCGGCTCGGGTGACGGCGACGACCTTCACCTTCCCGGGCATACCGAGGTCATGCAAGGCCTTTCCGGCCCAGGACTCGGGAAGGACGCGCTCGACGAGGACAAGGTGTCCTGAGGGGTCGCTCCATTCCCCGACGACGGCTTCAGGGAGCAACCGGTGCATCACCTGGTCGATGGTCCACGTCACGGTCGCGACGGTGGGGATCCCGAGCCGCTGGTAGATCTCGGCCCGACGGGGGTCGTAGATCCGGGCCACGACGCTGTGGATGCCGTAGTTCTCCCGGGCTATCCGGGCCGTCAGGATGTTCGAGTTGTCCCCGCTGGTCACCGCGGCGAGCGCACCGGCTTGCTTGGCGCCGGCCTTGTCGAGGTCGTCACGGTCGAAGCCCGAGCCCACGACCCGTGTCCCGGGCCAGTCCGAAGGCAGGCGCCGAAAGGCGCGTGAAGCCTTGTCGATGATCGACACCGTATGGCCCTGTTCGACCAGTCGGATGGCGAGCCCCGACCCCACCCGCCCACAACCGACGATGACGACGTGCACCGACACCATGCAACACGGCATCGCAGCGCGGGACAACTCACGGGATGTGCTTACCTGAAGGCGTGAGCGAGGTACCGGTGCACAGAGCAGGCGAAGCTGCCTCGCCAGGCAGTGCACCGAGCGTCGTCCCCGAGGCCCCCCGGGCCCCGGGGTTGGCCCCGGGACGCCGGGTCGCCCCCGAGGCCCTCCGGTCCCCCGACGCCATCGACCTCCCCGAGAACGCCCGGTACCGGTTCAAGAACGCCGTCCTGGGACCACCGCTGGCCACCGAACGTCAGTCGGTGGAACGGCTCGGCAAGCCCACCGCGTTGGCCGTGCTGTCGTCGGACGTCATCTCGTCCTCGGCGTATGCCACCGAACAGATCCTCGTCCAGCTGGTCAAGTACATCGGCGTCGCCGCCTTCGCGCTGGTGGTGCCTGTCACCATCGCCGTCGTCGTCGTGCTCCTGTTCGTGACGGCCTCGTACCTCGAAGTGGTGAAGGTCTACACCAAAGCCGGCGGCGCCTACGTGGTGGCGCGCGAGAACTTCGGGCTCAACATCGCCCAGATCGCGGCGGTGTCGCTCCTCATCGACTACACGCTGACGGTGGCGGTGTCGGTGGCGGCCGGGGTGGACGCGCTGACCTCGGCGTTTTCCAGTTTGCGAGGAGCCACGGTGTGGATCGCCGTCGGCCTCGTCGTGCTCATCGCCTACGCCAACCTACGTGGCATCCGCGAGGCGGGACGGGTCTTCGCAGTGCCGACCTATTTCTTCATCGCCAACATGTCGCTGCTCATCATCGTCGGCTCGGTCAAGGCGGTCCTCGGGGATCTCCACCCCCATTCGCTGCACGCTTCGGGGGCTGTGCATGTCGGGACGCCCGGCAACGGCCTGCTCCTGGGCGCGTCGGTGTTCATCGTGATGAAGGCGTTCGCCTCGGGAGGCTCGGCGCTGACCGGCACCGAGGCCATCTCCAACGGCGTCAGCGTCTTCAGGCCGCCGGAGTCCCGCAACGCCCGCATCACGCTCGTGCTCATGAGCCTGGTCCTGGGGTCACTCGTGCTCGGCATCGCGGCGTTGGCTGCCATCGTGCACCCCGTGCCCTATGTCCTGGGCACCCCCACGGTCCTGGCCCAGGTGGCCCAGTACGTCTACGGCCACGGCGCCTTCGCCCACGCTCTGTATCTGTCGCTCCAGGGCGGCACCATGTTCATCCTCGTCCTGGCGGCCAACACCAGCTTCACCGGGTTCCCCTTCCTGGCCAGCTTCGCCGCCGAGGACTCCTACCTGCCCCGGCAACTCACCCGACGCGGCCACCGCCTCGTGTTCTCCACGGGGATCATCGTGCTCACCGTGGTCTCGGTGGCCATCCTGCTCGTCACCGATGCGAAGCTCGACAACCTGATCGCCCTCTACGCCATCGGGGTGTTCACCGGGTTCACCATGGCGGGGGCGGGCATGGTCAAGTACCACGTGACCCACCGCGAGCCCCACTGGCGGCGCGGTGCGGCCATCAACGGGACGGCCGCGGTCTTGTCGTTCGTGGTCCTGCTCATCTTCGCCGTCACGAAGTTCACCGAAGGCGCATGGGTCGTGGTCGTCCTCATGCCCCTCGGCGTGATGGTCCTCCTGCGCCTGCATCGGCAGTACGTCCGTGAGGACGGACAGCTCCAGGCCGGAGCCTCTCAGGCGTGTGAGGCTCCCGTGCTCCGTCATCACGTGGTGGTGGTTCTCGTCGACCGGATGGACCTGGCCACGGCCCGGGCCATCCAGTACGCGCGCACCCTGTCGCCCGACCACCTCCGCGCCGTGCACTTCGCCGTCGACCCTCTCGAGGCGACCGCGTTGGAGCATGACTGGAGCCGCCTCGGCTTGTCGCGCCTTCCACTCGACATCATCGACTGCCCGGACCGGCGCCTGGCGCGCGCCGCTCTCGAGCTCGCCGCGCAGATCACCCAAGACGGTGACACCGAGCTCACCGTCTTGCTGCCGCGCCGGGGCTTCGCAGCAGGTTGGCGGCGCCTGCTTCACGACCGAAGTGCCGACCGCATCGCCGCTGCGGTCGGGCATCTCCCCCATGTGAACGCCACGATCGTCCCGTTCCAGCTTTCGGGGGGATGGTGGAGCAAGGGCCCCGACTCGCGCGACGACGACGGCGCCACCCGTCCACCGCGGTCCTCGGGGCACCCCGGTGAGGTCTCCACCGACGTGTCGGGTACCACGCCCATCGGCGACGCGCAGTGGCGTCAACGCGTGCGCGTCGCCGGGAAGATCAAATCCGTCCGGGTGCCCAGCGGGGGGGCGACGGCCAACCTCGAGTGCACCCTCGTCGACGGCTCCGGGGCGATCCTCCTCGTCTTCCAGGGCCGGCGCCGGATCCCGGGGATCCAGCAGGGGGCGCGCCTCGTGGCCCAGGGAATGGTCGGGGCATGGGAGGGTCAGTTGGCCATCTTGAACCCCGAGTACGAGCTCATCGCCGGTCCCGACACCAAGGAGGTCGACATCGGGGTTTGAGCCGATCTGCGGGTCGGCCCAGGCAGCTTCCTTGCTCGGCGTCGCGCCGAGTCGATATCGTCAGCCCCCGTTCTTCGGGGGAGCGCCTCATCTCGAGGCTGCGCCCGACCCCGGGTCCGACTATTTGACTTGATCGAACCCGAGACCTCGCCCACCGAGTCTCGTCCCAGGGCACAGAGGCCCACGTGAAGGGAGTAGCAGGTACATGACGCACATCCTCGCCGAGGGGGGGTATCAGAGCTTCGTCTTCTCGAACACCGAGAAGGTGTGGTTGGTCATCGCCCTGGTCACCGCCGTCTTCGGCCTCGGCGTGGGGCTCGTCCTCATGCGAGGCGTCCTGGCTGCCGACACCGGAACCCCCAAGATGCGGGAGATCGCCGCTGCCATCCAAGAAGGTGCAGTCGCCTTCCTGCGCCGGCAATTCCGGGCCATCGGGATCATTGTCATCCCTCTGGCGGTGCTGATCTTCTTCACCGCCACCAAGGTGTCCCGGCCCAACGGCTCCATCGCCTTGTCCTTCGGTCAGGCCGGCATCTTCCGGGTGCTGTGTTTCTTGGCCGGCGCGGCGCTGTCGGGCCTCACCGGCTTCATCGGCATGAGCCTGGCCGTGCGGGGCAACGTCCGCACAGCCGCCGCGGCGCGCGACGGCAAGCTGCCAGGCGCGCTCAAGGTCGCGTTCCGCACCGGTGCCATCACCGGGATGCTGTGTGTCGGCCTCGGGCTGCTGGGGGCGACGGTGATCGTCTTCCTGTTCCAGAACACCGCCACCGCCGTCCTCGTCGGATTCGGGTTCGGCGCCTCGCTCATCGCCCTGTTCATGCGTGTCGGGGGCGGGATCTTCACCAAGGCGGCCGACGTGGGCGCCGACCTCGTGGGCAAGGTCGAGGCCGGTATCCCCGAAGACGATCCCCGCAACGCGGCGACCATCGCCGACAACGTGGGCGACAACGTCGGCGACTGTGCGGGCATGGCCGCAGACCTCTTCGAGTCCTACGTGATCACCATCGTCGCCGCCATCATCCTGGGCTTCGCCGCCTTCACCTCCCTCGGGAAGTCCTTCCAGGGCAATGCGGCCCGAGCGGTGGTGTTCCCTCTGATCGTCCCCGCCATCGGCATCCTGGCCTCGGCCATCGGGGTGTACGTGGTGCGGGCCCGGGAAAAGGACAAGTCGGCCATGGCGCCGATCAACCGCGGCTTCTGGACCGCCGCGGCGCTGACGGTGCTCGGGGCCGGGCTCGTGGCCGGTTTCTACCTCCACTACATGAAGGCGTTCTACGCCGTGCTCACCGGTGTCGTGCTCGTGCTCGTCGCCAGTCAGATCACCGAGCACTTCACGTCGACCGAGCGCCCTCCGGTGCGTGAGATCGCCGAGTCGGCGCGCACCGGCCCGGCCACCACGGTCCTGTCGGGCATCGCCTTCGGCCTCGAGTCGACCGTATGGGCCATCCTCGCCATCGCCGTGGCCATCGGGGTGTCGGTGGGCCTGGCGCACGGCAACATCGAGCTCACCCTCTACCTCATCTCATTGACCGGGATCGGCATGTTGTCCACGGCCGGCATGGTGGTATCCGAAGACAGCTTCGGGCCCGTCTCGGACAACGCCGCGGGGGTGGCCGAGATGTCGGGGGAATTCACGGGGGAGGCCGAGCGCGTCATGGTGAGCCTCGACGCCGTGGGCAACACCACCAAGGCCATCACCAAAGGTGTCGCCATTGGCTCGGCGGTCATCGCGTCCGTCTCGCTGTTCGGATCGTTCGTCGAGACGATCGTGTCGCAGCTCGGCCTCCACGTGCCGGCGTCGAAGCTCTTCAGCATCCAGCAGACACAGATCAACGTGGCCAACCCGACGATCTTCATCGGGCTGCTCATCGGCGGTTCGGTGGCGTTCCTCTTCTCGTCGCTCGCCATCCGCGCCGTGGGCCGCTCGGCGGGCACCGTGGTCCAGGAGGTCCGGCGCCAATTCCGTGAGCACCCCGGGATCATGGACTACACCGAGAAGCCCGAGTACGGCCGGGTCATCTCCATCTGCACCGCCGCTGCGCAGCGCGAGCTCGTCACCCCGGCCCTGTTGGCCGTGCTCACGCCCGTGATCGTGGGATTCGGGATCAACTACCTCGCCCTCGGTGCCTTTCTCGCCGCGGCGATCCTCACGGGGCAGCTCATGGCCAACTTCCTGTCGAACTCGGGTGGGGCGTGGGACAACGCCAAGAAGTTCATCGAGGACGGCCACGAGGGGGGCAAGGGATCCGAGGCCCACACCGCAGCCGTGATCGGTGACACCGTGGGCGACCCCTTCAAGGACACCGCCGGCCCCGCGCTCAACCCGCTCATCAAGGTGATGAACCTCGTGTCGCTGCTCATCCTCCCGGCGGTGATCACTCTTCGGCACCACACCGGGGCGCGACTGGGCATCGCCGGGGCCGGTGTCGTCATCCTCATCGGCGCCATCGCCTTCTCCAAGCGCAAGTCCGAGGGTTTCGGGGCTGAGGAAGAGGTGGCCCAGGTCAAGGCACCCACCACGCCCGCAGCCACGGCCATGGAGGCCTGACGCAACCGTCGGGCGGTGACGGGCGAGGTGGGGACACCGGGATGAAAACGCTGGTCACGGTATTCGAGGACGCAGTCTCGGCCCTGCTGATGTTGACACGGCCGTCGTAGACCCCTCACGCTCAACCACGACTATGGCCTCTTCCACCCGCTCGCCGTCCCCCGCTGCCCGCATCGCGGGCAAGCCCCTGGTCATCGTGGAATCGCCGGCCAAGGCCCGCACCATCGGGGCCCTGCTCGGGTCTGGATTCGTGGTCGAGTCCTCCGTCGGCCATATCCGGGACCTGCCCCGACGCGCCGATGAGATCCCCACCGCCTTCAAAGGCGAGGGCTGGGCGCGCCTGGGTGTCGACGTCGACAACGGGTTCAAACCCCTCTACGTGGTGGCTCCGGAGAAAAAGTCGGTCGTGGCACGGCTCAAGTCCCTGTTGGCGGGGGCGAGCGAGGTCTACCTGGCCACAGACGAGGACCGCGAGGGCGAGTCGATCGCGTGGCATCTGACCGAGGTGCTCTCCCCTCGGGTGCCGATCAAGCGGATGGTCTTCCACGAGATCACCGCGGCGGCGCTGCAACGCGCCGTCGAGGAATGGCGAGACCTCGACCGTCGCCTCGTCGACGCCCAGGAGGCCCGGCGGATCCTCGACCGTCTCTACGGCTACGAGGTGTCACCGGTTCTCTGGAAGAAGGTCATGCCCCGGTTATCTGCGGGTCGGGTCCAGAGCGTGGCCACCCGGATGATCGTCGAACGCGAGCGCGCCCGCATGCGGTTTCGCGCTGCGACGTGGTGGGACCTCGAGGGGACCTTCGACGCCGATGGGCAGGTCTTCGAGGCAAACCTGGTGGCGGTGGGCGGGACGCCGGTGGCGACGGGCCGTGACTTCACCGAGACCGGGGAGCTCAACCGATCCGACGTCGTGCTCCTGGCCGAGCCCGAGGCCACCCGCCTGGTGCAGGGGCTCGCAGGCCAGACCTTCACCGTGCGCGCCGTCACCGAGAAGCCCTACCGACGCTCACCAGCCCCACCCTTCATGACCTCGACGTTGCAACAAGAGGCCGGCCGCAAACTTCGGTTCGGTGCACAGCGGACCATGCAGGTGGCCCAGCGCCTCTACGAACAGGGTTGGATCACCTACATGCGGACCGACTCCACCACGTTGTCGGACGAGGCGCTCGGGGCGGCCCGGTCTCAGGCCGCGGCGCTGTACGGCCGCGAATACGTGCCGGACGCGCCGCGTCGGTATCAGCGCAAGGTGAAGAACGCCCAAGAGGCGCACGAGGCAATCCGGCCCGCCGGTGAGGCCTTCCGCACTCCCGACGAAGCTGGCCGCGAATTGAACGGCGACACGCTGCGGCTCTACGACCTCATCTGGAAGCGCACCGTCGCCTCGCAGATGGCCGACGCCACCGGGACGAGCGCCCAGGTCCGCCTGGTGGGGCTGCCGGCGGGCGGGACGCCGGCCGACGAAGCGGAGTTCTCGGCGTCGGGCACCGTCATCAAGTTCGCGGGCTTCCTCCGGGCTTACGTCGAAGGATCCGACGACGAGGCTGAGACCACCGACAGAGATGTGGAGCTGCCTGCTCTGGTGGAAGGGGACACGCTGTCAGCCCAAGAGCTCGAAGCGCGGTCGCACACCACCCAGCCACCGGCCCGGTACACCGAGGCGTCGCTCGTGAAGGCCCTCGAGGAGCTCGGCATCGGCCGGCCCTCGACGTATGCCAGCATTCTCGGCACCATCCAGAACCGGGGATACGTCTGGAAGAAAGGCACGGCCCTGGTGCCGTCGTTCACGGCGTTCGCGGTGGTGGGACTGCTCGAGCGCTACTTCGGAGACCTCGTCGACTACGGCTTCACCGCGGCGATGGAAGATGACCTCGACGAGATCGCCCAGGGTTCCCGGGAAGTGCTTCCCTGGCTAACGCGGTTCTATTTCGGCGGGAACGGATCGACTGCTCCGGTCGTCGAGCATCACCGGGGCCTCAAAGAAGATGTGGCGTCGCATCTCGGTGAGATCGACGCCCGTGAGGTCAACTCGATTCCCATCGGGTCCGACGGCGACGGTGAGGCCATCGTGGTGCGTGTCGGCCGTTACGGCCCCTATCTCCAACGCGGCGAGGACCGGGCCTCGATCCCCGAGGACCTCCCGCCCGACGAGATGACCGTGGAGCGCGCCGAGGAGCTTCTCGCCGCCCCGTCGGGCGACCGTGCGCTCGGCACCGACCCCGACAGCAACCTCCCCGTGCTCGTGCGCTCGGGCCGGTTCGGCCCCTACATCCAGTTGGGTGAGGCGGTCGAAGGGGGCGACCGGCCCCGGACGGCCTCGTTGTTCAAGTCCATGACGCCCGAGACCGTCGAGTTGGAGCAGGCGCTCGAGTTGCTGCGCCTGCCCCGGACCGTCGGGACCGACCCTTCATCGGGTGAGGAGATCCAAGCCCTCAACGGTCGCTTCGGGCCCTATGTGAAGAAGGGCACCGACACTCGGAGCCTCGAGACCGAGGAACAGCTGCTGGCTGTCACCCTCGACGAGGCGGTGGCGTTGTTCGCGCAGCCCAAGACCCGGCGTGGCCGGGGCGCGGCGGCGGCGCCGCTGCGCGAGCTCGGCGAAGACCCCGAGACGTCCGCGCCGGTGGTGGTGCGGTCGGGCCGATTCGGGCCGTACGTGACCGACGGCACCACCAACGCGTCGTTGCGCAAGGGGGACGAGCCCGAGACCATCACCATCGAGCGCGCTGCCGAGCTGCTCGCCGATCGACGCGCCGCCGGGCCGCCGGTGAAGCGCGCCGGCAGGGCCGCCAAGGCTTCGAAGTCGACGAAGGCCGCCAAGGCTGCGAAGAACACGACAAAGAAGGCCACGAAGAAGGCCACGAAGAAGGCCACGAAGAAGGCGACCGCCGCCAAGGTTGCGAAGAAGAGCGCTACCGCGAAGAAGGCGTCGAAGGGGACGCCCGAGACGGCGTGAGCGGTCGCGGCCGGCTCATCGCCCTCGAGGGAGTCGACGGCTGCGGCAAGTCGACGCAGGCCCTTCGACTGGCCGGCACCATCGGGGCGCTGTCGACGGCAGAGCCCGGTGCGACAGAGCTGGGCGCCACCTTGCGCACGTTGCTGCTCGATCCCGGCTTGCCTCCCATATCCGAGCGAGCCGAAGCGCTTCTCATGGCGGCGGACCGAGCCCAACACGTCGACGAGGTCCTCCGGTCCGCGCTCGAAGAAGGGCGGTGGGTCGTCACCGAACGCTTCTCGGGGTCTACCCTCGCCTACCAGGGATACGGACGGGGCCTCGATCTCGAGGAGCTCCGACGCCTCGTGCTGTGGGCCACCGAGGGAATCGAACCGGACCTGACGATTCTTCTGGACATCTCTCCCGAGCTGGCTCGGGTCCGCCGGGATCTCGAACGCGCCGATCGCCTGGAACGCCTCGACCCTGGCTTCCACGGTCGGGTGCGCGATGGATATCGGGCCTTGGCCGAGGCGGACCCCGACACCTGGGTCGTCGTCGACGCCGACGCTGGCGTCGAGGACGTCGCCGAACAACTGTTAACCGTGGTCGTCGAGCGGCTCGGTCCTCTTCCCACGATCCGATGAGCGCGGTTCGGTGAACACGGCCGTCGACGACCAGACCCTTCCGGCCGCCTCGCTCTTCGCCGATGTCGTGGGCCAAGTTGACGCCGTGGCGCAGTTGCGCGCCGCAGGTCGTCGGCCGGTGCATGCCTATCTCCTGGTCGGCCCGCCCGGACTGGGCCAACGGTCGCTGGTGCGTGGCTTTGCTGCCGCCCTGCTGTGTCCGCTCGGCGGGTGTGGCGAGTGCGAGGTGTGTCGCCGGGCTCTGAGCGCGGTGCATCCCGACGTGGTGGAGATCGAGCGGGCCGGCGCACTGGTGAGCGTCGACGATGCCCGGCGGGTGGTGCGCCTGGCCCAGCGGCGCCCCATCGAAGGACATCGCCAGGTGATCGTGGTGTCCGACATCCATCTCGCCCGGCTCGCCGCGCCGGTGTTGTTGAAGACGCTCGAAGAGCCAGCCGGGCAGACGGTCTTCGTCCTTCTCGCCGACTCGGTGCCCGCCGAGCTCGCCACCGTGGCCAGTCGGTGTGTGCGCATCGAACTGCGGCTGGTGCCTCCCGCAGAACTGCGGGACTGGCTCACGCAGTCGGGTATGGACGGCGAGCTCGCCCAGGAGCTGGCCGAGGCGGCCGGGGGAAGCATCGATCGAGCCCGGTTGTTGGCCGATGATGAGGGCTTTGCCGATCGACGCCGGTTGTGGCGATCGGTCCCGTCGCGCCTCGACGGCACGGGATCGGCGGCGGCGGCATTGGCATCGGAACTGCTTTCCTCGGCCGAAGAGGCGGTCGAACCTCTGCGAGCCCGCCATCGGGTGGAAATGGAGGAGCTTGGTTCTGACGCCGAACAGCGGGGCGAGCGGACCGTGCCCCGACGCAAAGAGATCGAAGACCGCCAGCACCGCGAGGAGCGTCGGTGGAGGACCGACGAGCTACGTGCTGGTTTCGCGGTGCTCGCCGCGGCCTACCGTGACCGGTTGGTGACGGTGCTGTCCCCCGACACGGTGCCTTCGACGTGGTCGGGGCGCCTCGCCGAGCGGGTGCGAGAGCTCGCCGCGGCCATCGCCGTGGTGGAACGCTCGGCGGCCGAGCTCATCCGGAACCCGAATGAGTCATTGCTGCTCGAAGCGATGCTCGTGCGACTTTCCGCCGTGACTGCCTGACTCGGTCAACGCACTCGCCGGGCGCCGAGGCCCGATGTGGGTCAGGTAGTTTGATCGGTCGTCGCCTGGGTAGCTCAGCTGGTAGAGCAGCGCATTCGTAATGCGCAGGTCAGGGGTTCGAGTCCCCTCCCAGGCTCTGATCCGTGAGGTGCGCGTTCGGCAATACCGTCTCCGTGGGTGTCGGGGGCCGAGCACCGAGAAGGCCCGAGGTGTCGGGATCTCCGGCCAGGACCATCGGTCCGGAGTCTCTGACATGGGACCGGTGCCATGAGACTTCGAAGCGCGCCCCTCCCAGGGTGGCCTCGGTCACGTTCCAGCGCCCCCCCGTGGAACGGACGATCGAGTCGGCGATGGCGAGCCCGAGACCTGTGCCCGAGCCGTCGTCGGTGACACGGTGAAACCGGTCGAAGAGCTGGGCGCGCTCGTCGGGGGCGATGCCGGGCCCGGAGTCCTCGACGGCGAGACTGGCCCGGTTGCCGTGGGTCGACACGACGACAGACACACTCCCTGCTGATCCGGCGTACCGACAGGCGTTGTCCATCAGCACACCAGCGAGGCGGTCGATCCAGTCCGACGGTGCGGTGACCAGGGGGTCGGAGCCGCCGTGGCGTTCCACAGATAGGGCGATGCCGCGCGCATGGGCTATCGCTCCGAAGCGGTCCTCACAACTATGGGCCACCGCGAGCAGATCGACGAGCTCGTCACCCGGTGGCGTGGGCTCGGCGTCGAAGCGGGCCAACCACAGTAGGTCGTCGATGATGAGCCGCAGTCGATTGCTCTCGCCGTTGACGCGCTCCAGCGCGTCTCGGTAACGAGCCGCGTCTCGAGGGGTACTGAGTGCCAGGGTGACTTCTGCCTCGATGACACTGAGTGGAGTTCGCAGCTCATGCGACGCGTCGGCGGTGAACTCGAGCTGCTTGCGACGAGCCAATTCCACGGGTCGAGACGCCTTGAGCCCGATGATCAGAGCACCGAGGAACATGGTAACGACCACGACAGGGCCGGCGATGGCCTCGCCCGCGATCAGCACTGCCTCGACGTGTCTCGTATCGGTCAGGCTCTGGGCCCCGACGAGCCAACCGTTGCCCACCGGCGTGGCGAGAACTCGGAACGAGATCGATCCCAGGACCGATGTGGTGGGCTTCGCGTCCCTCGACCACGCCTGGCGGGGCAGGCGAGGAGTCGAGTCGCTCAACGCGGATACCCGGCCATCGGCACCCACCTGCCACAACAGGACGGGAGCGACCTCGACGTCGCGGTCGTCCTCGGACTCGCCGCGCGACCTCGAAAGATCACCTTTGACGACAACGTCGTGCAGTCTGTCTTTGAGATGCGCGTCGACCTCCGACACGAGCCGATGAGAATCGACGACGTCGAAGGTCACGCTCACCGCCGCGTAGACGGTGGCGATGAGCAAGGTGGACATGGCTGCCACGCGGGTGGCATGCACGAGGCGCGACCGGGGAGCACCACCTCTCATCCTCATGCGGGCACGATCCTGAAACCAACTCCCCGGACGGTCTCGATCCGGGTCCGCCCGGACCCGAGCTTTCCTCGCAGACGAGCCATGTGGACGTCGATGGTATTGGAGCCCAGTGCATCGGCTTCCTCGGCCCAGACATGAACGGCCAGGGCGCGCCGTTCCACGACCGCGGGCGCCCTCCGCATAAGAATCTCGAGAATCGACAACTCGGTGCCGGTGAGCCCGAGGGGCCGTCCGGCGACGAGCACTTCCCGGGTGGCCGGATTGAATTCGAGATCGCCGACGGTCAAGCGGGTCGACTGGAGTGCCGGTGACCGCCGCTGCAGCGCCCGGATTCGAGCGAGCAGTTCCTCGAAGTCGAAGGGCTTCACGAGGTAGTCGTCGGCTCCCTGGTCGAGCCCGGTCACTCGGTCGGTCGGGGCGTCGCGTGCCGTGAGCATCAGGACCGGGACCTGCGATCCCCGCTGGCGCAACTCCCGCACCACCTCGAGGCCTGACACCGTTGGCATCCGCCAGTCGAGCACCACCACTTCATAGTCGTAGGTGCGGAGAAAGCGCAGGGCCCACGCACCATCGGCGACCGCGTCGACGACATAGCCGTTCTCCCGAAGACCGCGCTCCAAGACTGAGCGCAAGCCGCTGTCATCCTCGGCTACGAGTACCCGCACCCCATGGGTCTACACGAACATCGTGAAGCTCACATGACGGGATGTCACGATTCCGCAAGGTTCGGCGGAGCCGGCATCGGGCCGAGTGCCTCCGAAGGAGGACGTCATGCCCTCGTAAGGTCCCCTTCGGTAGAGTAAAATGCGATGGGGCAATCGGTCGTTTCACCCCGACGACTGGCTGAAGTCAACGTCACTGCGCCGTTCTCGTTGCGAAGGAGACGATGGGTGCGGCGACACCGGGTCATCACTGTCGTGCTCTTCGTCTTGGTCCTGCTCACCCCGGTCTGGTGGTCATTGGGCTCTTCGCTGACCGATCCCGGTCTGGGCTCGAGCGTGCCGGCTCGCTTCGCCGAATGGGTGCGCGGTCACGGCGGCGGAACCCTCGTGGCCTGGGCGGAGAACACCTGGTACAGCCACCACCCACCGCCGGTGGGGGGGAAGCCGGCGAAGGGGGCGATCCCGCTCCCGGGCGCGTCTGCTGGACGCGGGGTGGTGACCCCATCGGTGTCCGCCCCCGTTCATCTGGCGATGCCGCCTCCGATCTCGCCCATCGCCAGCCCTCCCGTCGCCGGCGAGGGGCAATGGCATCCGGTGGGCCGATCCATCGGTGGGGTGCCCGGCATCTATGAGGCGTTCTTGCGCCCCGATTCGGTGCACACGAGCGTGGTGGTGGGTGTGGCCTGGATGGACACCAAACTCCTCGCTGCCACTTTGTACTCGGGCAGCGTCATTCCCGGCGGAGGTCCGTGGCGTCACACCGCGCCCATCTCCGGTGACGCGGCTCAGTCCCTGGTGGCTGCCTTCAATGCCGGCTTCCTGGTGCCCGACGCCGGAGGTGGGTACTACACCGAGGGCAAGACGGTCGTCCCCCTCCGCGTCGGCGCAGCTTCCTTTGTCATCTCCAGCGACGGGACGGCCACCGTCGGCCAGTGGGGCCGTGATGTGACCATGACGCCCGATGTCACGGCGGTGCGACAGAACTTGGACCTGGTGGTCGACGGTGGGCACGCGGTGCCGGGACTGAACGCCAACGACACCACGCACTGGGGAGACACCCTCGGGGGCCAGGTGTACGTCTGGCGTTCAGGAGTCGGCGTGACCGCCGATGGAGCCCTTGTGTATGTCGGCGGTCCTGACCTGAACATCACCGACCTGGCCAATGTCCTGGTCCGGGCCGGCGCGGTCAGGGCCATGGAGCTCGACATCAACACCGATTGGGTCAATTTCTCGTCGTATGCCCCTTCGTCGCCGACCGGACCTGCCACGGCGACCAACGGCACCCTGCTCCTGTCGAACATGACGGGGGGCGCACAGCGCTATTTCGAGTCGTGGTGGCCGCGGGACTTCATCACGATGTCGGCCCGGACGCACTGAGAGGTCTCTCTCGGGACGCGGTCGGGCCGAGTCCACAGCCTGTGCACAGCCACGCCGGGTAGATCCGGGACCGACGGGGTGATTCGAGGGATCTTCATGCTCCGGTCATGGTCGACCGGACACCATGAGCCTCGGAGGCGATCGACTGATGGCGACACCGTGGCAGTACGCGCAGATCGAGGAGCAACGGCGCGAGGTCTTCGCGCGTGTGCGGCGAGCGTCCCGATGGATCGCGGCGACGGCTGTGGCGGCCACGGTGGTCATCGTCGGGGTGGTCTCGCACCAGATCCCCGGTCGCTCGAGCGTCGCCAATGCGACGCCAGCCCCGTCGGTCTCGACGCCGGCTCCGTCGGCGGGGCCCGTGTCCTCGGGCCAGGGCCCTGCCAACACCGGCAGCGGTGTGGTGGCGCCACCGGTACCCGCCCCGACCCAACGCACCCCGACCGCCGTGTCGGGTGGCACGGGGTGGTGATGGTGCCACGCGACCTTTTTGCTGAAACAACCGACCGAGGCTCCGGCCGTACCCACTTTCGTGCGCTCGGGACGACGGTCACGCTCGCCGTGGAAGACATCGATGTCCTGACCGTCGCCGAGGCCGCGTTGCGCGACGAGCTCGAGGCGATCGACCGCGCCTGCAGCCGCTTCCGGCCCGACTCGGAGATCTGGCGGCTGTATCGCGATGGTCGGCCTGTGCAGGCGAGCCCCCTGCTGTATGAAGCGGTCTCGGTGGCCTGTGCGGTGGCTGAGCGCTCGAGCGGCGCGGTGGACCCGACGGTCGGTGGCGCCGTGGAGGCGCTCGGTTATGACCGCGATTTCGCCGATGTCCCCGCCATCGGAGAGCCTCTCGTCGTCGCACCGGTGCCCGCGCCCGGTTGGTGGCTCATCGAGCTGGACGAGGAGGCCCGCTCGGTTGCCGTCCCTCGCGGCATCCGCCTCGATCTGGGCGCGTCGGCCAAAGCGCTCGTCGCCGATCGCGCCGCCATCCGAATCGCCTCCATGACGAGTTCGGCCACGTTGGTCTGCGTAGGAGGCGACATCGCGGTGTCGGGCCCGGCACCACACGAGGGATGGCCGGTGGGGATCGCCGTTGACTGCGTCGGACCCTTCGAGGGCGGCCCTGTGGTTTCGGTCTCGACGGGAGGTCTCGCCAGTTCCAGCACGGCCGTCCGGTCCTGGTGTCGAGGTGCTCGCCAGCTCCACCACATCGTCGACCCGGCCACCGGCGACTGCGCCAGCGACTACTGGCGGTTGGTTTCGGTGGCGGCGAGGAGCTGCGTCGACGCCAACACGTTCAGCACAGCGGCCATCGTCTGGGGCGAGGGTGCCCCCGAGCGCCTCGAGGCACGTGGATTGCCGTCACGACTCGTTCGACACGACGGGGTGGAGGTGTGCGTTGCGGGGTGGCCGCCGACGTCGAGCGAGCAGGCCCGGGTGGCGCGACCAAGAAGCCCCGCTCATCAGTGACAGCGGCGACGTCATCACAGCTGCTGTGGTACACAACGCGCGCCACGGGCATCGTGGCTCTCGTCCTGCTCAGCGCGAGCATGGTGCTCGGCCTGCTCACGACATTGCGCGTCCGGACCAGAACGTGGCCCCGCTTCACGCTCCAGGACCTGCATCGCCGCCTGTCGCTCTTGGCCGTGGTGTTCGTCGCTCTCCATGTGATCACGACCGTCAGCGACTCGTTTGCCCCCATCGGGTGGATTTCGGTCGTGGTCCCGTTCACCTCTTCGTACCGTCGACTGTGGCTCGGCCTCGGGACAGTTTCGGTCGACCTCTTCCTCGCCATCACGGTGTCGAGCCTGCTCCGCAACAAGGTCAATCCCCGAACCTGGCGGACGCTGCACTGGTTGGCCTACGCGAGTTGGCCTCTGGCGGTGGTCCACGGACTGGGGACGGGGACAGATCCGCACTTGGAATGGGTGATCCTGCTTGTGGTCGGATGCGTCACAGCGGTGCTCGCCGCTCTGACGTGGCGCTTGCTGTCGGGATGGCCGGCGCGAGCGGCGGTGCGGGTGGCCGCAGGTGTCACCAGCGCCGTGGCCGTGATCGTACTCATGGCGTGGACGGCGAACGGCCCGTTGCGCCCGGGCTGGGCAGCCCGAGCCGGAACTCCCCGGGCACTGCTGGTCGGGACACACAGGAGCGGGGCAGCGGTAACCGTGCCGAGCCCATCCGCGCCTCCGACGACGGCGGCGTCGAGCCTGCCCCCACCCCCGTATCGGAGCGCGTTCGCGGGGACCATCAACCAACAGACATTGTCGAACGTGTCCGTGCGAATCGAGATCAAGGGCGCGACGTCAGGAACATTGGCGGCTTTGATCGACATCACGATCATCGGGGTTCCTGATGGGTCAGGAGGCGTGGCCATGCAACAAGGCCAGGCCACGTTCGGGCCCACCGGCTCGCCCGGGCAATACCGAGGGCAGATCGTCGGGCTCGAAGGATCGCGCCTGCTGCTCTCGCTGGCCGATCAGAGCGGAAGCCAACTCGAACTGCAGGTGAACGTCGTCCAATCCGGCTCTCGGGTGACCGGGGAGCTGATGTCGGTGCGGACTCCGGCGAGCAGCGGAGGTCCTCGTGACGGCAACTGAGCCTGGGGTCTCAGCGGCACCGCGGGCGCGGTCGTCGCGGGTGCTGGCGGTGTGGCACGACACCGGGCGGTCCGACCTCGAGAGCCACCTCTCGGTCCACGGTCCTCTGCCCTGGCCGCGCCGGGCCGATGACGGGTGGGCCCAGAGCCTTGTCGAAGACCTCCGAGTCGCCGGGTTGACTGGGCGCGGTGGCGCCGGCTTCCCGACGGCGCGCAAGCTGGAATCGGTGCGTGGCGGGCACCGCCATCCCCTCCTGGCGGTGAACGCCATGGAGGGAGAGCCGGCCAGCAAGAAGGATCGAGCGTTGTTATCGGCTGCGCCTCACCTCGTCCTCGACGGTGCCGAGATCGTGGCCGCGGCCATCGGCTCGCGGGAGATCGCGCTGTGCGTGGCTGATGATCAGGACGACGGCGCCAGGCATGTCAAGACCGCGTTGGCCGAGCGGGCCCGTGTCGGGATGAACCGTCTCCCCGCGCATCTGCTCCGACCGCCGGGCAGCTATGTCGGAGGTGAGGAGTCGGCCCTCGTGGCTTGGCTGGATGGAGGACCTGCGCTCCCGCGGTTCCGGGCCAGCAAAGGCGTGCCGCTCACGATCAAACGGCGGCCGGTGTTGGTGCAGAGCGCCGAGACCCTGGCGCATGTGGCGTTGATCGCCCGACGCGGCCCGGAGTGGTTTCGCGGCGTGGGTCGGCCTGACGCGCCGGGCACCTGCCTCGTCACGGTGTCGGGGCCCCTGGCCAACCCTGGCGTGTACGAAATCGAGTTGGGGACGCCGGTGGCGACGATTCTCGAGCGAGCCGGCATCGAGGCACCCATTGCGGCGGTGCTCGTGGGGGGCTATGGCGGCTCCTGGCTTCGAGGCGGCCTGCTTGACACCCCCTTCGCGCCGGGTCCCCTTGCCGCGGTGGGAAGCGCCGTGGGTGCGGGTGTGCTTGCCGCCGTTGCGGCCTCGTCGTGCGGCATCGCCGAGACGGCCCGGGTGGCCACCTATATGGCCAACGAGAGTGCCGGACAGTGCGGGCCGTGTCTCTACGGGCTCCATGACATCGCGCAGGACCTCATCCAATTGGCGCGCGGTGAGAACGACTCCCGGACCTTGACCCGGTTGACCCGTCGCCTCGACGCGGTGGAGGGTCGGGGGGCCTGTGGCCACCCCGACGGCGTCGTCCGGCTGGTGAGAAGCGCCCTGGAGGTCTTTGCCCGAGATGTTGCCGATCACGCACGCCACCGTCCATGTCAGGGATGGAACCGTCGGTCGGTCTTGCCTGTGGCGCGTTCGGCGGCCCCCGCCGCCGGGCAGCGGTGAGCGGGGAACGGCCCATGGCCATCGTCGCCTCGCGCTACCGCCTTCGCGTCAACCCCATCGCCTGTGACGCCTTCGGGTACTGCGCTGAGCTCGTGCCCGAGATCATCGTGCGAGACGAATGGGGATACCCGATTCTCGATGAGGGCCCGATCCCCTCGCACTTGTTTCCGTGGGCACAGTGGGCGGTGCGCGAGTGTCCTCGGCGTGCCTTGTTCATCGAGAAGATCGTCGCTCCCGACTCATGACCGAGCCCACGCCTCGGCGAATGGAACCCATGATGGCGACCTTGGTCGCAGTCGTCGGCTTGCTCCTCGCCGACGCCTTCCTGGTGGCCATCGGCAGGCTGGCATTTCCTGGGACGAGGGGCTCCGTATATTTTCATTTCGCCGACTATGCGAAGCCACGATCGTGGGAGTGATCGTGGCGTGCGCCGCCGGGCCGATCCTGCCCCGTTTCACCGTGGCGCCGAGATGGCTCTTCTCCCGACTCGCCGTCCTCGTGACGGCGGTGCTCTTGGTCCCTGATGCGTGGCTATTGGTCAAGGGCCAGTCGCCGCAGGCCATCATCGTCCTGGTGGCGATGCATCTCGCCATGGCCCTTGTCACGTACAACGCGCTTATCCACGTTGCGGTGCTTCAACTCCACGTGGCATCTCACCGCTCGAAGAGCCCAACCCCGCGCACCGTGGCGTGATTCGCCGGGCCGTGGCCTCGGCGCAAGGCGTGAAGCGGGTAGTGCGCGGTGGGACCTTGATCGGGGTTCTCGCCGTCGCCGTCGCAGCATGTGGAGCCTCGACGACCACGACGGTGCCGAGCAGTGCGACGAGTGTGCCCGTCACCTCGACACCCACCCCCCATCGATCAGCAACGACCACAACCGCGAAGCCGGCGTCGAAGCCTCACGTCATGATCGTGATGATGGAGAATAAGAGCTATTCGCAGGTCATCGGGCAGGCGGATCAGCCCTACACCAACATGCTTGCCAACACCTATGGGTTGGTGACGCAGAGCTACGCCTTTGGGCACCCGAGCCTTCCCAACTACCTCGACATCGTGTCGGGCTCGAACCAGGGCGTCACCGATGACGGTCCACCCTCGTCGCACAAGTTCCCCTCTGCCCAGACGTTGGCGGACCAGCTTGTGGCGGCCGGATTTTCGGCCAAGGCGTACGCCGAGAACCTTCCCGCCGATCCGGCGAACAATCTCGGTGAGTACGCCGTTCGCCACGTCCCCTGGGAGTACTTCCCCAATACGAAGGTCCGTGTCGCCGATGCATCGTCGATGGTCGGTGATCTCAATGGAGCCAATGGCCCGGAGTTCGTCTGGTACACACCCAACCTGATCGACGACGAGCACGATGGATCTGCTCAGCAGGGTGACGCGTTTCTGTCCAAGCTCATCCCCGAGGTCCAATCCACCTCCTGGTACAGATCGGGCGGTCGGATCATCGTGGAATGGGACGAGGCCGACGCCGACAACTCGGGGGTCAACGGCAGCGGCGGGGGCCACATTCCCACCATCGTGGTGAGCGATTCGCTCCGGACGAACCCGAGAAAGTACTCGATCCCCGTGAACTCGGCGGGCATCTTGCGCTCCGTCGAAGATGCCTTCGGGCTGGCTCACCTCGGGGCGGCTCAGGACCCGGCCAACGGGAACATCGACGCACTGCTCGGAGCAACCCCAGGTCCCGGCCCGTAGCCGTCGGGCTCGTCGTCCGAGGTGATGGTCTTGGACTTCGGTTCCAGACTCGAGCTGCTCCGTTGTCCGGGAGTTGATCGTCGCTTGGTCATCCGGTGAGGATCAGGCGCCACCATGGGCTTCAAGGGGGCACGTCGCCGAGTTTCGTTTCGCTCGGCAACGCGCGGACGGTGAGCCGGATGGGGGGTCCGCGATGAGCGTCACGGTTCCTTCGGGCGCGCAGGGCGGCGCGCGGTTTGCGCCGAAGCAAGATCGACCTCGGGCCGGGGATACCGAGCCCGCGGTGGTCTACCTGGCGGCGGCCCGGAACACCTACGGGACGCTGTCGTATCGCCGGGCCATGCGTCGACTCGCTGATGAGTGGCCCCGGGCTGTAGTCATGGACGCGGATGCCTGCGGCTTCGCGTCGCGCGCTGATTGGCACCTGCGTTGGCCGTTCATCCGCGACGGGATCGACAGCCTCGTGGTGCTGGCCGAAGAAGACGGGTCGATCAGCCGAGAGACGTGGCTGGAGCTGCGTGACGGTCTGGACTCGGGTCTGTCGTGCTGGTTCGTGACCGGCGACGGCAACCTGACATTCCTGGCGTCGATCCAATTCCAGCTCTATGCCACCGGTGTCCGCACCGAAAGGCGCTGGGCGCACGCCGAGGTCCTGGCCTTCGACTGACGACGCATCTCGAGTCGGGTTTCGCCGAATTTCGCGCCGGCGCGCCGGCGCCGGCGCAGCCACTGACTATGGTGCAGCGCATGGCCGACCGGGGTCGTTTCACAGAGCTCACCATGCCGCACATGCAGGCGCTGTACACCGCCGCCCTACGCATGACGCGCAATCCGGCCGATGCCGAGGACCTCGTCCAGGAGACCTTCTTGAAGGCGTACCGGGCCTTCGACCGCTACGAGGACGGGACCAACATCCGCGCTTGGCTCTACAAGATCCTGACCAACACCTTCATCAACAGCTACCGCGCCGCCAAGCGCCGTCCCGAGAAGGCCGACGTCGAGGACGTGGAAGACCTCTACCTCTATCACCGGATCGGGGACCTTCAGGCCAGTGGTGCAGGCCGATCGGCCGAGGACGAGGTGTTCGACCATTTCACCGACGACGAAGTCAAGAACGCAATCGAGTCGCTCCCCGAGGCGTTCCGGATCGCCGTGCTCCTGGCCGATGTCGAAGGTTTCTCCTACAAAGAGATTGCAGAAATCACCGAAGTGCCTATCGGGACGGTGATGAGCAGGATCCACCGGGGAAGAAAGGCACTCCAGAAGGCGTTGCTGGACTTTGCAGTCGCGCGCGGCCTGGTCGGTTCGACCGAGGCCGGGCATTAGCCTCGGGATTGATGGGAGAACACCAGATGGGGTCCGAAGAATCCGAGCTCGATTGCAACGAGACGATCGAACGGCTCTATCACTATCTCGACGGTGAGCTCACCGACGAGCGTCGGTCGGAGATCCGTGAGCACCTCGACGAGTGTGCGCCGTGTCTGGGCGCTTTTGATTTCGAGTCCGATCTGCGCAGGGTGATCGCCAACCGGTGCAAGGATCACGTCCCCGAATCACTGCGGCAACGGGTCCACGACGCCATCACCGAAGAGGAACGGCGCCAGGCGTCGGGCCAGTCGAACTGAGCGGCCAGGTTCCCCGCTGGCCCGCTCGATCAGATCGAGCGCCTCTCAGGCACGGCCTGCCACGTCCGCCATGGCCCTGTTGGCGCCTCGCAGCCAATTCACAACGATTGCACAACGACCCCCCCGCCCCCTCACGACACCGGTTCCAGGCGTCGATAGGAAGCCAAACACCATGAGCGGCGGGAGGTTTGAGGGGTATGGAAGACCGCACCGAGTTTGGCGATCAGTCGATCGGAGCCACGGCGTTCACGGGATACGGCCGCCCGTCACGCAGGTTCGCGTCGGGCCGGGTCTGTACCGAGCCGGGGTGTGACACCAAGTTGTCGATCTACAACGACGACGAGTACTGCTGCCTGCACCTCAGCCCCAGTACGCCCAGGCTGCGGGGCAAGAAGATCGCCTGAGAAGGCGCAGACGGTCTGCGACTCCCTACACTGGGCGTCGTGACCAGCCCCGTATCGTGGGACGTGGCCCAACGCGTCGCCACCTGGGTGGGCACGCGAGGCTCACTGTTGGGCCCGCCCGGGGCCGGGACCCTCGACGCGGCCACCATGGCCGAGCTCGAAGCCGATTTCTCCGAGGCGACGACGCGCGCCGAAGCCATGGTGATCGCGGCCACCGGGCTCCGTCCGGCCACCGGGAATGCGGCCGCTGTGGTCCTTGATCGCGCCGGCTGGGTTCGGGCCAATGTCACCTCGTTCCGCCGGTTGCTCGAGCCCGTCCTCGACAAGCTCGAAGTGGGAAGCCTCCAGGGACCCTTGGCCGGGGCGACCCGTCGGGCCACGGGAGCGCAGATGGGCCTCGTCCTGGGGTGGATGGCCACCCGGGTCCTGGGCCAGTACGACCTCTTGTTGGCAGAGGGTGAGGACACCGGGGGCGTCGTCTCCTACGTGGGCCCGAACATCGTGGCCCTCGAGAAACGTCACGGGTTCTCGACCAAGCAATTCCGGCTGTGGATCGCGCTCCACGAGGTCACCCACCGGTGCCAGTTCACCGGCGTCCCGTGGTTGCGGCCCCACTTCCTCTCCCTCGTCGACCAGGCCATGTCGGGTATGGCTCCGGACCCGAAGCGCTTCGCGGACGCCCTGCGCCGAGCCGCCGCCGCGGTGCGGGCGGGGCACAATCCCCTCGAAGAGGCCGGGATGCTCGGGTTGGTCGCCCCTCCCGAGCAGCTCGAGGTGATCGGTCGGATCCAGGCGATGATGAGCCTGCTCGAGGGACACGGCGACATCACCATGGACCGGGCCGGGGCAGAAGCCATCCCCGACGCGGCCATGTTCTCGCGGGTGTTGCGGGAACGACGTCGGCGGGCCAGCCTGCCCTCTCGGCTGTTGCAACAGCTGGTCGGCCTCGAGGCCAAGCTCCGCCAGTACGAGGCGGGCGAGCGGTTCATCCGGGCCGTGGAGGCGACGGGGGGACAAGAGCTGCTCAACCGGGTGTGGGAGGGGCCGGAGATGCTTCCCACCATGGACGAGATCCGCCATCCCGAGACGTGGGTGACGCGCGTCGGACCGGCTCGGCTCGCCACAGGCTGATGGCGTCGCCCGTGGGCGCCCTCGACCTGCTGCTCGACGACTGCACGTTCCCTCCCCCCGGCTCACCGCTCGTCTGCGCTGTGTCGGGCGGTCCCGACTCGCTGGCCCTGCTGGCACTGGCGGTGGCGGCCGGGTGTGTCGTCACGGCCGTCCACGTCGACCACGGCCTACGGAGGGGCTCGGACGCCGAAGGTGACGTGGTGGCGGCGGCCGCAGCTCGATTCGGTGCCGACTACCGGGGGGAGACGGTCGAAGTCGGCCCGGGCCCGAACCTCGAGGCCCGGGCCCGGGCCGCCCGGCTCGGTGTCCTGCCTCGGGGCTCCGCCACCGGTCACACCATGGACGACCAGGCCGAGACGGTGATGGTCAATCTCCTGCGCGGTGCGGGCCTCGACGGATTGGCCGGAATGGTGCCCGGTCCCGACCATCCTCTGCTCGGCATCCGCCGGTCGGAGACCCACGCCCTGTGTGCGGAGCTCGGGCTCGATCCCGTTCGCGACCCTTCCAACACCGACCGGCGCTTCGTCCGCAACCGGGTCCGTCACGAGCTGCTTCCCCTGGCCAGCGCCATCGCCGGTCGCGACCTGGTGCCGGTGTTGGCCCGCCAGGCCGGGGTCCTGAGCGACGAGGCGCGGCTCCTCGAGGAGCTCGCGGGGGGGATCGACCCCTCTGACGCCAAGGCGCTCGCCGCCGCGCCGGCGCCCTTGGCGCGCCGGGCCACGCGTCGTTGGCTGCGCGGTCCCGGGCCGCACCCCCCCGACCTGGCGGCGGTGGAGCGGGTCCTCGCCGTGGCCCGGGGCCAGATGGGGGCCACCGACGTGGCCCCGGGGACTCGGGTCCGACGGTCGCGAGGGACGTTGTCTTCGGAGCCGGTCGGCCCAGAAGCGTCCGGTAGTGTCGGCGCCCGATGACCGAGGGACGCACCATGGGCCCAGCGGCGAAACGGTGACGAGCGACAGGTGGCTCCACGACCCCGATCTGGGTCAGGTCGTGGTCGCCGAGGACGTCCTGCACAAGAGAGTGGCGGAGCTCGGCGACGAGCTCACTGCTGACTATGAGGGCCGCCCCCCGCTGCTCGTCGGCGTCCTCAAAGGCGCCTTCGTGTTCATGAGCGACCTGGCCCGGGCCATCGCTCTGCCCGTCGAGATCGACGTCATGGCCGTGGCGTCGTACGGGTCGGCCACGACGACCAGTGGTGTGGTCAGGATCGTGAAGGACCTCGACTCCGACCTCACCGACCGTCACGTCCTGGTGGTGGAGGACATCGTCGACAGCGGGCTCACCCTGTCGTATCTGCGTCGGAGCCTTCTCGCCCGGCGGCCGGCAAGCCTCGAGGTGTGCGCGCTGCTCGTCAAAGAAGGACGCCAACGAGCCAAGTTGGATCTCAAGTACGTCGGGTTCCCCATCCCTCCGGACTTCGTCGTGGGATACGGCCTCGACGTCGCCGAGCGTTACCGCAATGTGCCCGACATCCGGGTGTATCAGGGCCCCGTCCCCGTTGACTGAGTTCCCAGTCACGGGGTCCCCAATCACTGGGCACTGGCGCCGGTGACCGTCGATCGCGACCGCGTCGAGCGGTTGGTGGGTGAGCTGCTCGAGGCCATCGGTGAAGACCCGAGGCGCGACGGGCTGCTGGCCACGCCGCGCCGGGTGGCTTCGATGTACGAGGAATTGTTGGCGGGGCTCAACGACGACCCCGAGAGGTATCTCACCGTCTCGTTCGCGGTGGAGCACGACCAGATGGTCATGGTGCGCGACATCCCCTTCGCCTCGCTGTGCGAGCACCACATGGTGCCGTTCATGGGAAAGGTGCACGTGGGGTACATCCCCGGAGACGACGGCCGGGTGACGGGGTTGTCGAAACTGGCCCGCCTCGTCGAGTCCTACGCGCGACGTCTCCAGGTCCAAGAGCGGATGACCACGCAGATCGCCGACACCATGGAGCGGGTCCTGGCGCCGCGCGGTGTGCTCGTGGTGGTCGAGGCCGAGCATCTGTGCATGGCGATGCGGGGTGTGAAGAAGCCCGGAACCCTCACCATCACCTCGGCGGTGCGGGGCCTGTTCAGAGACGACCCCAGGACCCGGGCCGAGGCCATGCAGTACATCCATGGCCGCTGAGGTCGTCGTGGAGACCGGTGTCGGCTATTTCTGGGCCCAGACGACACCTCTAACCTACGGACATGCGACCTCGGGTCATGGGTGTGCTCAACGTCACCCCGGACTCGTTCTACGACGGCGGTCTCTTTCTCGACGAGCAGCGGGCCGTGGCCCATGGACTCGACATGGCCCGGCACGGTGCCGATGTGGTGGACGTGGGCGGGGAGTCGAGTCGACCCGGTGCCGAGCCGGTGTCCGAGCGCGAGGAGTTGGCCCGGGTAGTGCCGGTCGTGGCAGCCCTCGCCGGGCATGTCCGGGTGTCGATCGACACCGTCAAGCGGGCCGTGGCCGAGGCGGCGGTCGACGCCGGGGCGACACTCGTCAACGACATCTCGGCGTCACTGTGGCCCGTGGCGGCGGAGTCCGGGGTGGGATGGGTGGCCATGCACATGCAGGGCGCGCCGCGGACCATGCAGCACGACCCGCGCTATGGCGACGTCGTCGCCGAGGTCCACGGGTTCCTGCGCGATCGGGCGCGTCGAGCGCTCGAAGCCGGGGTGGACGAGGTGTGGGTGGACCCCGGTATCGGCTTCGGCAAGACGTCCGAGCACAACCTGGCTCTTTTGCTCCATCTCCCCGAGCTCGTGACCGACGGGCTCCCGGTGCTCGTGGGGACGAGCCGCAAGACCTTTCTGGGGCGTCTGGCGGCGGGGCCGGGGGGCGAGCCCGGACCGGCCACGGATCGGCTGGCGGGTTCCATCGCCACGGCCACGTGGGCCATGCTGGCGGGGGCGTCGATGGTCCGGGTCCACGACGTGTCGAGTGCGGTGGAAGCGGCCACCCTGGTGGGGACGACGCGCCTCGGAGTGCCGGGACCGCGGCCGGCTGTTCGGAGCGGGGCCGAGTCGTGAGCAGGATGTCGATCGGGGCAGTGCCGAGGCGAGGGACGATGACCAGATCAAGGGGCCAGGAGTGAAGGGGAAGTGGGCGGCGGGGATCCCCCCGCGCAATTTCACATGGATCGTGAAGGACCAGCTGGCGGTGAGTGAGCGGCCCGGCGGGTTCGCGCCGCATCACCGCCGGGTGCGGCGCCAGGAGGAGATCATCTGGTTGCGGGTCCAGGGGTTCAACCGGGTGGTGTCGCTGTTGCCGTCGCCCCACAACCTCGCCGCCTACGACGAGGGCGAGCTCGTGTGGTCGCACTTCCCCCTCCCCTCGACCGGCGACGTGCGCGAGACCTTGTTGGACCTGTTCAAGAACCTCGATGGTTGGTTGCGCGCCGGCGAGCGGCTGCTCGTGCACCAAGAGGAGCTCGGCGACCGGATCATGGGCATCGTCGCCGGGTACCTCTTGTGGAGCTCCCGGCTCCCGGGAGGCCCGCAATCCATCGCCGTGGTCGAGCGGCTCATCGGTCACCCCATGGGGCCCCCGGGGCTCGACATGGTGGCCCGGGCCTCTGAGCTCGGCGTCGGCGGCACCACCTGAGCTCGGGTTCGAACCGATGGAGGACCGCATCGAGGTGCGGGGGCTGCGCGTCGACGGGGTCCACGGCGTGGTCGAGGAGGAGCAGCTCCGACCCCAGCCCTTCGAGGTCGACCTCGACCTCTACCTCGACGTCGCCCCGGCCGCCGCCGCCGATGACCTCGGTCTCACCGCCGATTACGGCGACGCGGTCGACGCGGTGGTGGCGGTGATCAGCGGGCCCCCCCGGAAGTTGCTCGAGTCGCTGGCCGGCGCCATCGCCGAGGGGGTGCTCGAGGACCGGCGGGTGGACGCGGTGACCGTGGTGGTCCGGAAGCTGAACCCGCCCCTCGAGACGAGCGTCGTCTCGACCGGGGTGCGCGTCCACCGGCGCCGGTGAGCGGCGGCGTGCGCACCTTTCTCGGACTGGGCTCCAATCTCGGTGACCGCGAAGCCCAGCTCCGTCGGGCCGTGGAGGGGCTGCCCGATGTGGTGGCGGTGTCGAGCCTGTACGAGACCGAGCCCGTGGGTGGACCGGCAGGCCAGGACCCCTATCTGAACCTGGTGGTCGAGCTCGACACCGAGCTCGGGCCCCGGGGACTGCTCGAGGTGGCCCGACGACTCGAGGCCGAGGCGCAGCGCCGGCGGGAGGTGCGGTGGGGCCCTCGAACCTTGGATGTCGACGTGCTCCTCGTCGGCGACCAGGTGGTCGACGACGCCGATCTCGTGGTGCCCCATCCCCGCATGTGGGAGCGACGTTTCGTGGTCGATCCCTTAGCGGAGTTGGCTCCCGATCTCGTGCCCCCCGGTGCCCGAGAAGGGGCTGGTGGAGCGGTCGAGGTGGTGGGTAGACTGGCCGGGTACTGATCCGATCGCCTGGAGCGACCGGCACCCTCGGTGAGGGGCTGGAGCGCAGAGAGGTGTCTGGTGACAACTGTCTCACTGATCGGTCCCGGAAGGGCAGGTCGCTCATTGGCAGCGGCCCTCGCCGACGCCGGATGTGACGTCCGAGACGTCCTGACGCGCCATGACGACGTGACCGGCGCGGCCCAGGGAGTGGACGTCCTCGTGATCGCCACGCCCGACGCGGCCATCGCCGAGGTGGCCGCCCGGGTCCTCCCTGAGCCCGAGACGGTGGTCCTCCATCTGTCGGGGGCGCTCGGACTCGACGTGCTGGCGCCGCACCCACGTCGGGCTTCGTTGCACCCCCTGGTGCCGCTGCCTTCGGCCGAGGTCGGCCGGGTGCGCCTGCGCAGTGGGATCACCTTCGCCGTGGCCGGCGACCCCGTGGCGGCCGAGCTGGCCGGTGTCCTCGACGGCAATGTCGTGGTCGTCGAAGACGAGCACCGGGCCGCCTATCACGCTGCAGCCTGCATCGCCTCGAATCACCTGGTGGCGCTCATGGGCCAGGTCGAGCGGGTGGCGACCTCGGCGGGGTTGGACCTCGACGCCTTCGTCGGCCTGGCCCGGGCCGCGCTCACCGACGTCGTCGAGCTCGGCCCGGCCGCGGCGCTGACGGGTCCGGCCGCACGGGGCGACGAGGCCACGCTCGAACGACATCGCCTGACACTCGACCCCTCCGAGATCCCCGGGTACGAAGCCGGCGTGGCCCTGGCGCGGCGACTGGCCGGCGAGCGCTCCATCCATGACATCGCCGCCCATGACATCGCCGCCCATGACATCGCCGCCTATGACATGGCCGCGTCGGGTGCCGTGCCCGCCGTGGTGAGTCCGAGCGTGGCGCGTCGCCCCGAGGCGGGTGCCGGTGGTCGTCGGGCTCGGCGGGCCAAGGCGATGCGGGTCGTGACGAGCGCCCAGGAGTTCTCCGAGGTGCTCGGCACCGAACGTGCGCTCGGACGCAGCGTCGGGCTCGTTCCGACCATGGGAGCGTTGCACGCCGGGCACAGGTCGCTCATCGAGCATGCCAGCGGTCAGTGTGACGTCGTGGCGGTGACGGTGTTCGTCAATCCGTTGCAGTTCAACGACGCCACCGATCTCGCCGCCTACCCGAGAGACCTCGACGCCGATGTGGCCCTGGCCCGGGCCGCGGGGGCGTCGGTCGTGTTCGCGCCGCCGGTCGAGGAGATGTACGGCGGTCAACCGGTACAGATCGCGTCGACTGTGCACGTCGAGGGCGTGAGCGAAGGCCTCGAGGGGGCGTCGCGTCCGGGGCATTTCGACGGGGTCTCGACGGTGGTGGCCAAGCTCTTCGCCTTGTCGGGGCGGTGCCGGGCCTACTTCGGGGAGAAGGACTTCCAGCAACTCGCCGTGGTCCGGCGCATGGTGGCGGACCTGTCGATCCCGGTGACGATCGTGGGATGCCCCACGGTCCGCGAGGTCGACGGATTGGCCATGTCGAGTCGCAACATCCGGTTGTCGGCTGATCAACGGCGGGCTGCGCTGGCCCTGCACCGGGCGCTGCTGGCCGGCCGGTCCTGCGTGGAGCGAGGGGAGCGCGACCCGGTGCGGGTGACCGCAGCCATGACAGCGGTGCTCGTGGCCGAGCCGGCGGTCACGCCCGACTACGCCGTGGTGGTCGACCCGTCCACCTTGGAGTGCCCGACCGAGGTCACCGGTGAGGTGCGGCTCCTCGTGGCGGCGCGCGTCGGGGCGGTGCGGCTCATCGACAACGAGCGCGCCTGTGCATCGACTGAGGTGTCGGTCCGACGGGGTCTCGTGCTCGTCAATACCGGAGAGGAGCGTTGACATGCGTCGGCGGATGATGAAGTCCAAGATCCACCGGGCCACGGTGACCGACGCCAATCTCGACTACGTCGGCTCGATCAGCCTGGACCCCGAGTTGATGACGCTCGCCGACATCCTCGAGTACGAGCAGGTGACCGTGCTCGACATTGACAACGGGGCGCGTTTCGAGACCTATGCCATCGTGGGCGGTCCCGGCGAGGTGTGTCTCAACGGCGCCGCGGCGCGGCTCGTGCACCGGGGGGACAAGGTGATCGTGATCACCTACGCGGACTATGAGACCGCCGAGTTGGTCGGCTTCGAGCCCACTGTCGTCCACGTGGACGCCACCAACGCTGTGGTGGACCTCACCGTGGAGCAGCTCGACGACGCGCTGCGCCCGGCCGTCACGGGCTGAGGCCGGCGCCCGGCCCGCGCTCGGGGGCGCAACCAGTGAAGCTCGACGTGCTCGTCCTCGGATCGGGTGTGGCCGGCCTGTCCGCCGTGGTCCGGTTGGCCACGCCGGCGGGCCTGCGGGTGGGCGTGCTCACCAAGGCTGATCTGGCCCAGTCGACGACGCGCTGGGCTCAGGGCGGGATCGCCGCCGCGGTGGGCGGCGACGAGGACTCCACCGACCTGCATCTGGCCGACACGTTGTCGGCGGGGGCGGGCCTGTGTGATGTGGACGCGGTGCGGGTGCTCGTCGACGAGGGCCCGGGTCGTGTCGACGAGCTCATTGGGCTCGGCGCGGTGTTCGACCGGGAGGCCGGCGGGGATCTCGCCCTGGCTCGAGAAGGTGGGCATTCCACCGCCCGGGTGCTCCACGCCGGTGGCGCGGCGACCGGGGCCGAGGTCGAGCGGGCGCTCGTCTCGGCGGTGCGCCGGAGCGCGGCGGCGGTCCTCGAGCAGTGGTTCGCTCTCGACCTCATCGTCGAAGGTGGGCGGTGCGTGGGTGTCGTCGCCCTCGATCCCGACGGGGCGCGCCAGGAGGTGCGGGCCACCCAGGTCGTGTTGGCCACGGGAGGTGCGGGCCAGCTCTACGCGGTCACCACCAACCCGCCCGAGGCCACCGGCGACGGCGTCGCCATGGCGTTGCGGGCCGGGGTGCCGGTGGCAGACCTCGAGTTCTTCCAGTTCCACCCGACCGCGCTGCACCACCCGGCCATGCCCCGGCCCTTGCTTTCCGAAGCCCTGCGCGGCCACGGGGCACTGCTGCGCGACGCCAAGGGCGAGCAGTTCGTCGACGAGCTCGCCCCGCGCGACGTGGTCAGTCGGGCCATGGCCGACAAGATGGCCGAGCAGGGCGTGGGGTACATGTGGCTCGATGCGACGGGCCTCGAGTCCTTCGGCGAGAGATTCCCGACCGTCGCGGCGTCATTGGCGGCGGCGGGGCTCGACCCCGCCGTGGACTGGTTGCCCATCGCCCCGGCCGCCCACTACCTGTCGGGGGGGATCGTCACCGATCTCGACGGGGCGAGCGCATTGCCCGGGTTGTGGGCAGTGGGAGAGGTGGCCTGCACGGGTGTGCACGGAGCCAACCGGCTGGCGTCGAACTCACTGCTCGAAGGGATGGTGTTCGGAGCGCGCCTCGCCGAAGCGATCGGATCGGGTCGTGACGGGCCCGAGGAGACCGGCGTGATGCGTGCGCTGTCGGGCGCGCCCGGTGCGACAGACGCCGGGGAGATCGCCTGCGTCGAGGTCGACAGCGGTGTCGACGCCACGGTCGAGGCGGGTGTCGACACGCGCCTCGACGTGTCGACGGAGGCGACAGGCCGGCGATCGATGTCGCCCATGTCCGGAGACGGTGGGTCGTCACCCGAGATCGACGTGGCCAAGCTGCGCGAACATCTGCAACGGGCCATGATCGACGGCGCCGGTGTCGTGCGTTCGCCCGAGTCCCTCCGTGGCGCGGCCCGAGAAGTGGGGGCGGTGGCGCGCCAGCTCGGCTCTGGCCCCGAAAGCGCGACGCCGGCGGTTGTCGGGGCGGGGCGGGCCGCGGGTGAGCTCGCCAACCTGGTGACCGTGTCGGGGGCGTTGCTGCGGGCCGCCTATGTCCGTGAGGAGACGCGGGGCGCGCACGCCCGGCGTGACTTCCCCGAGGCGCGTCCACAATGGCGGTGTCGCCTCGTCCATCGGACCGTACCCACGCCCGGAGCCCTGCCGCCGCACCCGAGGACCCAGTCGTGACGCCGGATCTCAGAGACACCGACGGCGCCACTGACGCCGAGACCGCCACGCATGCCGACCCCGCGGCCTTGGCCGAGGTGTGGCCCACGACGGGTGGCGTCGATCCGCCGGTCGACGCTGTGCGGGCCGCGGTGGCGAGCGCGATCGCCGAGGACGTCGGCCCGGCCGGGGACCTCACCGCCATGCTCGTGGCCGAGAGCGAGGTCGGTCGCGTCCGGGTGGTGTCGCGCGCCGAGGGGGTCCTGGCCGGCCGGCTGTGCGCGCTGGCGGCGTTCTCGCAGATCGACCGCAGCATCGAGGTGGACTGGCAGATCCTCGACGGTGGGTGGTTGGAGCCGGGGTCGGTGGTGGCCGAGGTGTCGGGGTCGATGCGGTCGATCCTCACCGCCGAGCGGACCGCGCTCAATTTCCTCTGTCACCTGTCGGGGATCGCCACCAGGACGCGCCGATTCGTCGACGCCGTCACCGCGGCGAACCCGGCCACCCGGGTGCTCGACACGAGAAAGACGACGCCGGGGCTCCGGGTGCTCGAGAAGGCAGCGGTGCGGGCCGGTGGAGGTTGGAACCACCGGGCCGGGTTGTCCGACGCCGTGCTCGTGAAGGACAACCATCTGGGTCGGCTCGGGATCACGCAAGCCGTGACCGCGGCGAGGCGGTCGTGGCCCGGGTTGATGGTGGAGGTGGAGTGCGACCGCCCCGAGCAGGTCTCCGAAGCCGTCGCGGCGGGGGCCTCGGCGGTGCTCCTCGACAACATGACGCCGTCACTGGTGTCGGAATGCGTGGCGCTCGTGCGGGCAGCCCGGGCCCCGGGGATCGTGCTCGTGGAGGCCTCGGGCGGTGTGACCCTCGACAGTGCCCCCGCCTTCGCCGCCGCCGGCGCGGATCTGATCTCGGTGGGGTCCATCACCCATTCGGCGCCGATACTCGATCTCGGGCTCGACCTCGTGGAGGACTGACCGTGTTGCTCGCCATCGACGTAGGGAACACCGAGACCGTGATCGGGTTGTTCTCGTTGGCTCCCGGTGACGATCCCCCCGCGGGGAGCCGCCCCGCCCCGCCCGTCCCTCCCGAGCCGGCCGGCCTTACCCATCATTGGCGGCTGTCGACCGTCGCCGATCGGACCCCCGACGAGCACGCCTTGTTGCTGTCGGAATTGTTGAATCTCGACGGCATGGAAGTCGACGAGGTGGCGACGGGGATGGCGGTGACGTCCTCGGTGCCGCGGGTGACCACGGCCCTGCGCCAGATGGCGGGTCGGTGGTTCGACGTCCCGTGTGTCGTGCTCGAGCCCGGGGTGCGGTCGGGGATGCCGATCCTCTACGACAACCCCAAAGAGGTCGGGGCCGATCGGATCGCCAACGCCATCGGCGCCTATGACCTCTACGGAGGCCCGTGCATCGTGGTGGACCTGGGCACGGCCACCACCTTCGACGCCATCTCGGGGGCGGGTGAGTACCTGGGCGGCGCCATCGCGCCGGGCATCGCCATATCCATGGATGCGCTGTTCCATCACGCCGCCGCGCTGCGACGGGTCGAGCTCGTCGAGCCCCGGAGCGTCATCGGGAAGTCCACGGTCGAATCGATCCAGTCCGGCGCGCTGTACGGGTATGCGGCGCAGGTCGACGGGATGTGCAGTCGGATCATCGACGAGCTCGGTCACGCCACGGTGGTCGCCACGGGCGGGTTGTCCGAGATCATCGCGCCGCTGTCGCAGACCATCGACCACCGAGAGCCTTGGCTCACGTTGCACGGGCTGCGACTCGTCTACGAGCGCAACGCCAAATCGGCATGACGCGGGTCGTCGGGGGGACGGGGCCGAACCGGTAGCCTCGCTTCTCGTGGCGGACGTCCCCTACTCGTTCGATCGGACCGCGCAAGCCGGAGCGCTGCACGACCGATATGGCTCGCTCGGTCCCGGGGAGGAGAGCCAGGACATCGTCGCCGTGGCCGGTCGGGTCATGTTGATGCGTCCCCAAGGCCGGCTCGCCTTCGCCACCTTGCGCGACTCGTCGGGGCAGGTGCAGCTCTTCGCGATGTCCAAGATCACCGGTGATTTCGAGGCCTTCACGAGGTTGTCGCTCGGGGACTGGGTGGGGGCCACGGGCAAGATCGTGCGAACCCGGAAGGGCGAGTTGTCGGTACAGGTCCACACGTGGGTGCTCCTGGCCGAGGCCAAGCGGGGCTTCGGCGACAAGTGGAAGGGCGTCACCGACGTCGAAACGCGGTTTCGCCAGCGCGAGGTCGATCTGTGGGCGAACGAGGGCTCGCGCCAAATCCTGACCCTGCGGAGCCGGCTCATTTCCTCGGTGCGACGTCGGCTCGAGGACAAGGGGTTCGTCGAGGTCGAGACCCCGGTGCTCCACGCCATTCCCGGTGGGGCGCTGGCCAAGCCGTTCGTGACGCACCACAACGCGCTCGACGCCGATCTGTTCCTCCGGATCGCGCCCGAGCTCTACCTCAAGCGTCTCGTGGTGGGTGGGTTCGAGAAGGTGTTCGAGATCGCCCGGGTGTTCCGCAACGAGGGATTGTCGCCCCGCCACAATCCCGAGTTCACGATGCTCGAGCTCTACCAGGCGTACGCGGACTATGGGGACCTGGCGGTGTTGGTCGAGGAGTTGGTGTCGGGGCTTGCGTCGGAGCTGTGCGGGTCCAGCACCATCTCCTACCAAGGGCGCGAGCTCGACCTCAGTCCACCGTGGCGTCGGGCCACGATGGCCGAGCTCGTGAGCGAGGCCTCCGGACAGACCGTCGACATCCATACCGACATCGAGGAGTTGCGGCGCCGGGTAGCAGCGGTCGGCATCGAGGCAAACCCGGCGTGGGGGGCGGGCAAGCTCCTGCTCGAGCTGTACGAGAAGACGACCGAGCCCGACTTGTGGGGACCGGTGTACGTGATGGACTTCCCCGCCGAGGTCTCGCCCTTGAGCCGCCGTCACCGGTCGGACCCCGACCTCGTCGAGCGGTTCGAGGCCATCGTGGCCGGGCGCGAGCTCGTAAACGCCTTTTCGGAGCTGGTGGACCCTGAGGACCAACGGAGTCGGTTCGAGGCCCAGGCCTCGGCGCGCGCCGGTGGCGACGAGGAGGCCATGGCCATCGACGAGGACTACCTGCGCGCCCTCGAGCACGGCCTGCCCCCCACCGCCGGCCTCGGCATCGGGATCGACCGACTGGTGATGCTGCTCGCCGATGTGGCCAACATCCGCGAGGTCATCGCCTTCCCCACGCTGCGACCCGAACGCTGAGCCCCCCCTCTGGGTCCCCACGCAGGGTCTCTACCTCGAGATAGGAAGTCCCTCGAGCAGCGACCGGGCCAGGTCCCCCAGGGCGCGTCCGACAGAGCGGTCGGTCACGACCTCGGCTGCTTCCACGGCCTCGTCGACGAAGCGTCGGCTCGCCGCGACGGTATCGGCGATGGCACCGGACTCGGCCACGATCGAACGGGCTTTGTCGCGCTCGGGTTGGTCGAGTGGCGCGCCGAGCAAGGGTCGGAGTTCTGGGCCGGTGCCCGGGTCTTGGAGGGCGAGGAGGACGGGCAAGGTGTAGATCCCTTCGGCGAGGTCCTGGCCGGCGGGTTTGCCGAGCTCCTCGTCGGTGGCGACCACGTCGAGGATGTCGTCGCGCAATTGGAAGAGCATGCCGAAGCAGCGGCCGAAGTTCGTGAGGACGTCCACTTCGGTGCGGGGTAGCCCTCCGGTGAGCGCGCCGATGCGACACGACGTGGACATGAGCGCGGCGGTCTTGCCTTCGATGGTCCGGAAGTAGTCGTCCTCGGTGCGTTCGGTGCTGTAGGCGGCTCGGACTTCGGTGACCTGTCCCTGGCACAACAATCCCAACGTGTTGGCGAGGAGCGCCGCGATCTCGGTGCCGAGCAACGCGGCGATCTCGGCCGAGCGGGCCAGGAGGAAGTCACCGGCCACGATGGCCACGAGGTTGCCGAAGCGGGCGTTGACGCTCTCCACGTTGCGGCGCATCAGGGCCTCGTCCATGACGTCGTCGTGGTAGAGCGAGGCCAGGTGGACGAGCTCGACGGCGACGGCTCCCTGGAGTTCGTCGGAGGTCGCCGACCGACCACCTCCGGTGGCCGAAGCCAGGGCCAGGCAGGGCCGGAGGCGCTTGCCTCCGGCTGCGATCAGATGGGTGGTGACCTCGTCGAGGAAGCGGTCGCCCGAGCTGACGGCGTCCCGGAGCTCGGGTTCGAGCCGCGAGAGGTCGTCTTGGAGGAAGGGGAGTGACAGCAGTGAGGCGGTGTCCACCAGGGGGAACGATAGGCGAAGGACCCGAAGTCGGGACAACGTGGGGCCGCCGCGACCACTGTGGCCAGGGCCTAGGCCCCGACTCGGCACCGGCCACCCACGGTGCTTGCACAGGTTTGCGGCGGCCCGGTGACTACGGTCGGTGGAACGGGTCAGGATTCGGGTCCTGTATGCCGAAGGAATGGGGGATGGATCTGGGACCTTACGCTCGAGGGAAACGAAAGCACTGGGTGTTTGTTGCTACAGCACGCCCGGTAGACTTTGCTCAGGAATCGAGCCGTCGAGGGAGGCGGTCTGGTGTTCGAACGCTTCACTGATCGGGCGCGGAGGGTGTTGGTACTGGCGCAGGAGGAAGCGCGCCTGCTCAACCACAGCTTCATCGGCACCGAGCACATCCTTCTCGGGCTCATCCACGAGGGAGAGGGTGTCGCGGCCAAGGCCCTCGAGCAGCTCGGTGTCTCGCTCGAGGCAGTGCGCGAGAAGGTGGAGGAGACCATCGGCCTGTCGGGCACCGCTCCGACCGGATCCCCACCCTTCACCCCCCGGGCGAAGAAGGTCCTCGAGCTCAGCCTGCGAGAGGCCCTGCAGCTCGGCCACAACTACATCGGCACCGAGCACATGCTCCTCGGCCTCGTGCGCGAGGGCGAGGGCGTGGCCGCCCAGGTGCTCGTGAGCCTGGGCGCGGATCTGGCCCGGGTGCGCCAGCAGGTCATCCAGCTCCTGTCGGGATACCAGGGCAAGGAGTCGGTCGGGGCCGGGCCCGGATCGTCGGCGTCCGAGACGCCGTCGGGCTCCCCGGTCCTCGACCAGTTCGGTCGGAACCTGACCCAGCTGGCGCGCGACGGCAAGCTCGACCCGGTCATCGGGCGCGAGAAAGAGATCCAGCGGGTGATGCAGGTGCTGAGCCGCCGCACGAAGAACAACCCGGTGCTCATCGGCGAGCCCGGCGTGGGCAAGACCGCCATCGTCGAAGGACTGGCCCAGCGGATCGTGGCCAACGACGTGCCCGAGACCCTGAAGGGCAAGCAGCTCTACACCCTCGACCTCGGGGCCCTCGTGGCGGGCAGCCGCTACCGCGGTGATTTCGAGGAGCGTCTCAAGAAGGTGTTGAAGGAGATCCGCACCCGCGGCGACATCGTGCTGTTCATCGACGAGTTGCACACTCTCGTCGGCGCCGGCGCGGCCGAGGGAGCCATCGACGCCGCCTCGATCCTCAAGCCCATGCTGGCGCGCGGCGAGCTCCAGACCATCGGCGCCACCACGCTCGACGAGTACCGCAAGCACCTCGAGAAGGACGCGGCGCTCGAACGTCGGTTCCAGCCCATCAAGGTGGAGCAGCCCACCGTGGCCCACACCATCGAGATCCTGAAGGGTCTGCGGGACCGCTACGAGTCGCATCACTCGGTGACCATCACCGACCAGGCGCTCGTGGCCGCGGCGAACCTCGCCGATCGGTACCTCGCCGATCGGTACCTGCCCGACAAGGCCATCGACCTCATCGACGAGGCCGGAAGCCGTCTGCGCATCCGGCGGATGACCACCCCTCCCGACTACAAGAAGCTCGAGGAGGAGATCGACCGGATCCGCCACGACAAGGAGTCGGCCATCGAGCGCCAGGCGTTCGACCAGGCCAAGAAGCTGGCCGAGCAGGAGAAGGAGCGCCTCGACCGCAAGACGGCCATGGAGGCCGAGTGGCGCGCCGAGGGCCTCGAGCTCTTCGACGTCGTCGACGAGGAAGTCATCGCCGAGGTCCTGGCCAACTGGACCGGCATCCCCGTCTACCGACTCACCGAGGAGGAGACCTCCAAGCTGCTGCGGATGGAGGACGAGCTCCACAAGCGTGTGGTGGGCCAGGAAGAGGCCATCAAGGCGCTGTCGCGTGCCATCCGTCGGACCCGGGCGGGGCTCAAGGACCCCAAGCGGCCCAGCGGATCGTTCATCTTCTTGGGACCGACCGGCGTGGGCAAGACCGAGCTCGCCAAGGCATTGGCCGAGTTCCTCTTCGACGACGAGGACGCGCTCATCCAACTCGACATGAGCGAGTACATGGAGAAGCACACCGTGTCCCGGCTCGTGGGCTCGCCCCCGGGATATGTCGGGTACGAAGAGGGTGGACAGCTGACCGAGGCCGTGCGGCGCAAGCCGTTCTCGGTGGTGCTCTTCGACGAGGTTGAGAAGGCCCATCCCGACGTGTTCAACGCGCTGCTGCAGATCCTCGAGGACGGCCGGCTCACCGATGCCCAGGGTCGGTCGGTGGACTTCAAGAACACCGTGCTGATCATGACCTCCAACCTGGGGACCGCCGATCTGCGGAAGTCCTCGGTGGGATTCGCGAAGACGTCGGAAGCGGTGACCTACGAGCGGATGAAGTCGAAGGTCCACGACGCCTTGAAGGCGCACTTCCGGCCCGAGTTCCTCAACCGGATCGACGAGGTCATCGTCTTCCACGAGCTGTCCAAGGAAGAGGTCGTGGAGATCGTCGACCTCATGATCCGACGCGTGGGCGAGCAGTTGGAGTCCCAGGGACTGGGCCTCGAGCTCACCCCGACGGCCAAGGCACTGCTGGCCGACAAGGGATACGACCCCACCCTCGGGGCCCGTCCTCTTCGTCGGGCCATCCAGCAGTTCGTCGAGGACGCCCTGTCGGAAAGGATCCTGTGGAAGGAATTCCGCGTGGGCGAGACCATCATCGTCGATGTGGAGGACGGCGAGTTCGTCTTTCGCACCGTCGAGGGCCTCGAGCCGCCGCCGGTCGAGTTGGCCGGCGCGGGCGCCGACTCCTGAGTCGCACCCGTCTCCTGAGTCGTTACCCAGGGTTCTGACCAACTGAGTCTCCTGGGTCCGCCGTCGGTCAGCATGACTGTCACACCCCGTCCCTAGCGTCGGTCGGATGGGACGACCGCGAACGGTGCACCGGTGTCGCGCCTGTGGGGGCGGGACCCCGCGCTGGGCCGGGCGGTGCCCGACCTGTGGCGAGTGGAACAGCCTCGTCGAGGAGCAGGTCGCAGGTTCGGTGTCGCAGCCCCGGCGCGCCACGGGAGCCCTGGACCTGCTGGCCGAGGGGGTCTTCGGGCCCGGCCCGGTGGAAGCGAGCGCCCGGGCTCTGCCCCTCGACGCCGTCGACCCCACCCAGTCCGGCCCTGTTCCCACGGGCCTGGCCGAGCTCGACCGGGTCCTCGGGGGTGGGCTCGTGCCGGGGTCGGTGACCTTGCTGGGCGGGGAGCCCGGGGTGGGGAAGTCGACGTTGTTGCTCCAGGTCCTCGCCTCGATGGCGGGCAGGGGTGCTCCGGTGCTGCTCGTCTCGGCCGAGGAGTCCGCCCAGCAGGTGCGTCGCCGAGCCGAGCGACTCGGGCCGCTGCCCGCCGGGCTCATGGTGCTCGCCACCACGGATCTGTCCGCGCTCCCCGCCGCCTTGGTTGACACCGCCCCGGGGTTGGTGGTCGTCGACTCGATCCAGGCCGTCTTCGACCCCGCCGTGGCAGGCATCCCGGGCAGCCTGGGCCAGGTGCGGGCGTGCACCGACCAGGTCGTGCACCTGGCCAAGCTCCATCGCGTGGCCATCGTGGTGGTGGGTCACGTCACCAAGGAAGGGACTCTGGCCGGTCCGCGCACCTTGGAGCACCTCGTCGACACCGTCCTCGGGGTCGAGGGCGACCGCCACCACGCCCTGCGGACGGTGCGGGCCACCAAGCATCGTTTCGGGCCCACCGGCGAGCTCGGGCTCTTCGAGATGAACGACACCGGCCTCGCCGTGGTGACCGACCCCTACCGACTGCTGCTCGGTGACCGTCGCCCCGGTGCGCCGGGGAGCGCGGTGCTGCCCGCCATGCAGGGCCAGCGGGCCCTGTTGGTCGAGGTCCAGGCGCTCACGTCGCGCACCGCCTCGGACACCCCGAGCCGGCGTTCGGCCCAGGGCGTCGATGGGGGTCGGTTGGCGCTGCTGTTGGCCGTCCTCGAGCAGCGGGCCGGGGTGTCGGTAACGCGGACCGACGTCTTCGCCTCGGCCGTGGGCGGCATCCGGGTGCTCGAGCCCGCCGCGGATCTGGCCTTGGCGCTCGCCCTCGCCTCGGCGGTCACCGACCGGCCTCTGCCGCCCGATCTCGTCGTGTTCGGCGAAGTGGGCCTCGGGGGCGAGATCCGACAGGTTCCCCACGCCCCGCGGCGACTGGCCGAGGCGGCGCGCGTGGGATTTCGTCATGCCCTCGTTCCCTCGTCGTGTCCCGACGGACCTCCGGGGATGGAGGTCGTCCACGTGCGGTCACTGGGACAGGCCATCGCGCTGGCCATGGGGTCCACCGCACCGCCCGACGGCGAGGAATAGCGGCACAGGGCGCCGGGTACCATTGGGAGGTGGTGGTGCGACCGAGCTCGGCCATGGCCGACGCCCTGGCCCTCGTTGCGCCGGGCCAACCGTTGCGCGACGGCATCGAGCGTGTACTGCAGGCCAATCGGGGTCTTCTCCTCGTCGTCGGCGACGGGCCCGATGTGCTGTCGATCTGCACCGGTGGGTTCCTTCTCGACGCCGAGTTCAGCCCGCAGCGCCTGTCGGAGCTGGCCAAGATGGACGGAGCGGTCATCCTCTCTCCCCATGCCGATCGCATCGCCAGGGCCAATGTGCATCTCATGCCCAACGCCACCATCCCCACCATCGAGACCGGGACGCGCCATCGCACCGCGGAACGGGTCGCCCGGTCCATCGACGTCCCGGTGGTGTCGGTGTCGGCCGCCATGGGACTGGTCACGGTCTACCGACGCGACACGCGCCATGTCCTGCAGGACGAGCGGCGGTTGCACGAGCGGGTGCGCCAGGCCCTGCAGACCACCCGTCGGTTCCGCCAACGGCTCGACACCACGCTGTCGGCATTGTCGGCACTCGAGATCGCCGACACGGTGACCGTGCGCGACGTGGTGGCGGTGCTCCAGCCTGCGGAATTGCTGGACCGGATCGCGGACGAGGTCAAGGTCGATCTGGTGGAGCTCGGCGAGGACGGACGGCTGCTGCGGCTCCAGCTCGAGGAGGTGCTCGACGGCATCGACCCGTTGCGCCGGATCGTCGTGCGTGATTACGTCAACACGGGTCGGACCCCGGCGCGCCAGGGTCACACCCGCCGTGACGGGCAGGACGGTCATCACGGCGTGTCGAACGAGGAGTGTGACAGGGCCCTGGACGTGTTGGCGGGCTTGTCCACTGACGACCTGCTCGACGCGCGCCGTGTCTCGGCCTCACTGGGGCTCGGGGCCGGGCCCGCCGATCCCGATGCTCCGGTGGAGCCGCGCGGCTATCGCCTGTTGCACCGCCTGCCGCGCTTTCCCGAGGCCCTCGTGGACAGAATCGTCGATCACTTCGCCGGATTGCAGCGGATCATGCGAACCACGGTGGCCGAGCTCGAGGAGGTCGAAGGCGTGGGTGAGGCCCGCGCCCGTTCGGTGAAAGAAGGCCTGGCCCGTCTCGCCGAAGCGAGCATCCTCGACCGCTACAGCTGAGTCCTGCTCAGAGCCGCGCCTGACGGTCGAGGTGGGGGCCTGAGGGCCACTCGGGTAGAATGGAACGTCTGTCCCTCGCCGTGAGCGTGTGGCCAGCGCGCCATCCCGGGAGAGGTACGTGTTCGACATCGGTGACAAGGTGGTCTACCCCCATCACGGGGCGGCGATCGTGGAGCGGCGCGAGGTCAAAGAGGCCTTCGGCGAGAAGAAGGAGTACCTCGTCTTGCGCCTCGCCTACGGCGACCTGACGTTGATGGTCCCCGCCGACAACACCGAAGGTGTGGGGCTGCGCGAAGTCATCAACGACGAAGAGGTCGAGGAGGTGTTCGCCGTCCTTCGCAAGAAGGAGGCGCGCATGCCGACGAACTGGTCGCGCCGCTACAAGAACCACTCGGAAAAGCTTCGTTCCGGCGATATCTACCAGGTGGCCGAGGTCGTGCGGAACCTCTCGATCCGCGACAAGGACAAGGGACTGTCGGCGGGTGAGAAGCGGATGCTCAGTCGGGCGCGCCAGATCCTCGTCTCGGAGCTGACCTTCGCACTCGACGTCGACGAGGCCGCGGCGGAGAAGCGCCTGGACGAGGCGCTGCCCTGACCCCATGCGCCCGCACTACTTCGGCGGCGCGCCGTCGATGTACGGGGGGTGAGCTCGTGTCGGTGTGGGTGGTCGTGGTCGCGGCCGGACGTGGGCAGAGGTTCGGGGCGCCGAAGCAATACGCCTCACTGGCGGGCCGCAGCATGGTGCAATGGGCCGTCGACGCGGCGCGCAGTGTCGCCGACGGTGTGGTGCTCGTGCTTCCCGCTGCCGAGGACTCCGGTGCCGGCGACGGTGCTGGACATGTCACCGCCGCCGATGTCGTCACCGGGGCGGATGTCTCGGTGTCTGGCGGTGACACCCGGGCGGCATCGGTCCGGGCCGGGCTCGCGGCCGTGCCGTTGTCCGCGCAGGTGATCGTGGTCCATGACGGGGCGCGCCCGCTGGCGTCACCGGCGCTGTTCGGAGCCGTGGTGGACGCCGTCACCGGTGGGGCCGACGCGGCGGTGCCCGGCCTGGCGATGGCCGACACCTTGAAGCGTGTCGTGGACGGAGTCGTCACCGCCACCGTGGCGCGCGACGACCTGGTGACGGTGCAGACACCGCAGGCGTTCCGGGCTGAGGTCTTGCGAGCCGCCCATGACGCGGGCGCCGATGCCACCGACGACGCCACCCTGGTCGAGGCGCTGGGCGCTACCGTGCGCGTCGTGCCGGGTGATCCTCGCAACATCAAGGTGACCACGGCTGGCGACCTCGCGGTAGCCCAGGCCCTGGCCCTGTCATGAAGGGGGCAGGGCCATGACCGACCCAGCCATGTCGTTGCGTGTCGGGCAAGGATTCGACGTCCACCGCTTCTCGGGTGACCCGGGGCGCCCCCTCGTTCTCGGAGGGGTGACCGTCCCCGGCGCGGCCGGGCTCGCCGGGCACAGTGACGCCGATGTGGTGGCTCATGCCGTGGCCGAAGCCCTACTCGGCGCGGCAGGTCTCGGGGACCTCGGGCGCCACTTCCCGGCCAGTGACCCCGCCTGGGCCGGGGCCGACTCCATGGAGCTCCTCGGGCAGGTCTCGGACATGGTGGGGACACGAGGCTTGGCCCTGGTGAATGCCGATTGCACCGTGGTGTGCGAGCGTCCCCGACTCGTCGATCACACCGACGCCATGGCTCGTCGCCTCGAAGAGGTCCTCGGGGCACCGGTGAGTGTGAAGGCGAAACGGGCCGAGGGTCTGGGTGCGATCGGTCGGGTCGAGGGGATCGCGTGTGTGGCGGTGGTCCTCCTCACGTCGACGTCGTGAGCGGCCCGTCTCGTCGGCGCCGCCCAGCCACCCCCGGACGTAGCGCCCCTCCTCCTCGTTCGGGCCCGACCGGACGCGCCGGCGCGTCGGGACGGGGGAGCGCCACAGGGCGAGGTGCGACACCCCGACGCGCCGTGCCGGGGCGTGGCGCGGGGACAGGACCCGCTGACCCATCGAGTGGTGACCGAGCGCGACGTAGCGGCGGCGGCCACGGACTGGGTGGCGAGCAGGTCGAGGGCCGCCAGGCTGTGCGCGAGCTCCTGGCCGCGGGTCGTCGACCAGTGCGCGAAGTCTGGATCGCAGAGGACCTCGACCCGTCGCCGCAGATCGACGACATCGAGCGCCTCGCCACGCGTCGACGCGTCCGGCTCGTGCTCGTTCCCCGGACCAAACTCGAGCGCGCCGCGCGCACCGATGCCCCCCAAGGTGTCCTGGCCCACGCCCGGGCCCTCGAGGAGGTCGAGCTCGAGACGCTGTGCCGGAAGCGACAGGGACATGTCCCGTTCCTTCTCGTCCTCGACGGTGTCACCGATCCGCACAACGTCGGGGCGCTGCTGCGCAGTGCCGAATGCGCGGGCGTCAACGGCGTGGTGCTGCCGCGCCATCGCGCCGTGCATGTGACGCCGACCGTGGCCAAGGTGGCGGCGGGTGCCGTCGAGCACCTCGACATCGCCATCGTCCCCGGTGTCCCGAACGCGCTGCGGCAATTGGATGACCTTGGGGTCATCAGTGTCGGTCTCGACGCGGAGGCACCCACCTCGCTGTTCGATCTCGACCTCGAGGCGTCGATCGGGGTGGCGCTCGTGATGGGCGCCGAGGGCCGGGGCCTCGCCGCGCTGACCCGGCGGCGGTGCTCGGCACTGGCGGCGATCCCCCAATTCGGTGGCCTGGGCAGCCTGAACGTGGCCGCGGCCGGGGCGGTGGCGTGTTTCGAGGTGATGCGGCGTCGGCTGGCGGCGGCGTCGGGGGAGACGGGGTAGCGGGGCGGCGCGATCATCTGCTCGGAGCGACAGAGGAGACCGATGGTGACCGACACCGTTGTAGGTGTCAGGCGTGAGGGGTTGGTGGCCATCGTGGAGTTGTCGCGGAGCAAGGTCAACGCCATCGACGTCGAGCTGATGGAGCAGCTCGGGTCCACGCTCGATCGCCTGGAGCACGACCCTGGGGTGGGTGCCCTGGTGCTCACCGGTACGGGCCGGGTCTTCTCGGCCGGGGTGGACCTGCGGACGGTGGTCGACGCCGCCCCAGGCTACGCCGAGCGCCTGGTGACAAGCCTCCGGCATGGCCTGGAGGCGTTGTTCTGTTTCCCCAAGCCCACGGTGGCGGCGGTGAACGGTGCGGCCGTGGCGGGGGGTTGCATCCTGGCATGTGCATGTGACCGTCGGCTCATGGCCGACACGGCCCGTATCGGCGCCAGCGAGCTGGCTGTGGGTGTGCCCTTCCCCGTCGCCGCCCTCGAGATCGTGCGCCATGCCTGTGGGTCACGCACCGAGGACGTCGTCTACAGCGCTCGGCTGTTCGACGCCGACGAGGCCAACACCATCGGCATGATCCACGAGGTCCACAGTCCCGACGTCCTGCTCGAGCGGGCCGTCGCCGTTGCTGCAGAGTTCGCAACGCGTTCCCCCCTCGCCTATCGCCTCGCCAAGGCACAGCTCCGGGGGCCGGTGCTCGATCGGATGCGGAGCGCGGCTGGCGCGCTGGCGGACAAAACGGCGATCGACGAGTGGGCCGCGCCGCACACGGCGCGAAACCTGCGTCAACAGCTCGAGCGGTTGGCGGCGGCCCGGTGACTCTCGCCGAGTGCACAAGGGAGTCGAGGTCCAGCGCGTCGACCGCGGCCATCAAGGTCCCGCCCCTCCGAGCCGGTGGTGGGACTCGAACCCACGACCTGACGATTACAAATCGTCTGCGCTTCCAGCTGCGCCACACCGGCGTGGACTTCACGCTACCGCCGGTGATGTCCCGTCCCGGGCACGACGGGGGGCAGGATCGAGGATCCTTGCTTCGCGCGCGGTGCATTGGCAGGCTTGACACCGCGATGGGATTGACAGACCAGGACCGCCAAATCCTCGACTTCGAGGAATCGTGGTGGACCCGGCCCGGAGCCAAGGCATCGGGGATCCGAAACCGCCTGGGGATGTCACCGACCGGGTACTACCGCCGGCTCTCGGAGCTCGTCGACATCACAGAAGCCCTCGACCATGCTCCTCTCGTCGTGCGCCGCTTGCGCCGGCGCCGGCTCGACCACCGCCGGGGCCGGTTCGAGTCGACCGCAGCGCCTCACCATCCACGGCGATGAGCGATCGCCACGACGACCTCGGTGGAACGGGTGGGGAATTCGACGACGGCTCGGGTCGTGACCCGTTGGGATCACCCGCACCGTCGGGTTTTCTGCGCGGTGCGGGTGTGGTGGTGGTCGCCGTCATCATCGGCGCGCTGTTGATGCCGTCGGGGACTCGGGCTCCTATCCATGTCATCAACGCCAGCCAGTCCACCCCGACGACCTCCACGACGACGCCGCCCACGTCCCCGTCCACGACCACGACGCTGGCCACGATCGTGCCCGGTGCGTCGTCGATCCATGTCCTGGTGGTCAACGGCACGACCATCACCGGCCTCGCCGAGGGCACGGCCACCTATCTGCGGTCGCGGGGGTTCCTCACCCTTCCCGCCACGAACGCGACGACGAAGGTGACCGGCACCCAGGTCTACGCGGTGTCGGGGCCGTCGAGCTCGGCTACCGCCGTCACCAATGCCCTGGGCCTGACCTCGAGCACCATTCAGCCCACGACGGCGGTGGCTCCGGTCCGGTCCACGGCGGGGGCCAACGTCGTGGTCGTCACCGGCGCCGATCTGGCGCGCTTGGCGCCGGGGTCCACCACGACCTCGACAGGTTCCCCGGGCAACTGACCGGGCGCGACGCGCCCATGGATGAGGGCGACCCCGTCGGTGCCGCGCCTCGGGGCCCGACCGGCGATGACGCCCTGGGCCCTCTGGCGGTGCTCCTCGAGAGCCCGTCCACCAGTGCGGTCCTGACCGACTTCGACGGGACGCTGTCTCCCATCGTGGAGGACCCGGCCCGGGCCTACCCCCTTCCCGAGGCACCAGGGGTGCTGCGGTCCCTGGCCCAGGACTTCGCCGTGGTGGCGGTGGTCTCGGGCCGCCCGGTCTCGTTCCTCACCCAGCGCCTGGCCGCGGCGGGCCCGGCGGTGCGGTTGTTCGGGGCCTACGGGCTCGAGTGGATCGAGGACGGCGAGACCCGGCGCTCGGGGGCGGTGGATCCCTGGCTCGGCACGGTGGCCGAGGTGGTCGAGGCGGCCCGGTCCCAATTCGGAGCCGAAGCGGTGGGGATCGAGGACAAGGGCGTGTCGGTGACCATCCACTGGCGCCAGGCGCCGGATGCGGGTCCCCGGGCATGGGACTTCGCCCGTGACTGGTCGCGACGGACCGGTCTCATGCTGCAGCCGGGTCGGATGGCCGTGGAATTCCGGCCCCCGGTGGGAATCGACAAAGGGTCGGTGGTCGAGGCGCTGGCCCGGGGCACCACGGCGGCGTGCTTCGCCGGTGATGACGCCGGTGACCTGGCCGCCTTCGCCGCCCTCGACCGCCTTTCCCCGCGGGGCACGCGCACGGTGCGCGTGGCGGTGACCGACGAGGAGACCCCACCCGAGCTCGTCGCCGCGGCCGACGTCATCGTGGGCGGACCCGCCGAGGCCCTCGACCTGTTCGGGGCCCTGGCCACACGCGCCCGGAGCTGAGCGGGCGCGCCCGGAGCGGCGCGGGCGGCCTCAGCCCGGGATCACCGCCGCCAGTTGGTCGGCGAGCCAGTCCCCGGGCTTGCGTCTCGACACCAACGCGTGGAGTGTCCGGGCCCGCCGGGCGCGCTCGGGTGGCGCCATGTCGAGGGCCTGGAGAAGCACGCGGGCGGTGCCGGTAACGTCGCAGGGGTTGATCTCGAGCGCTTCGGGGTGTAGCTCGGCGAAGGCACCCGCCTCGCGAGACAGCGCCAGGACCCCGTCGGTGGTGTTGACGATGGGCCCCTCTTTGGCCACGAGGTTGAGCCCGTCGCGCAGCGGGTTCACGAGGAGGACGTCATACCGCATGAGGGCCGCGATCGATCGACCCGGATCGTCGGCCACATCGAGGATGATGGGCGCCCAGTCATCGGTGCCCCAGGTGTCGTTCACCCGTCGGGCCGCCTGGTCGACCTCGGCCCCGTAGGCGAGGTATTCCGGCAGTGTCGAGCGAGAGGTGTAGGCCAGGGCGAGCAAGACGACCTCGCCGCGCAGCTCGGGTCGCATGCGGAGCATCTCGTCGAAGGCCCAGAACCCCCGGAGCAGGTTCTTGGCGGGCTCGATCCTGTCGACCCGGAGCACCAACCGACGACCGGCGAGGAGCTCCTCGAGTCGTTCCCCGGCGGCCACGCATTCCGGCGAGCCGGCCCGTTCGACGAGTTGCTCGGAGTCCGGCGTGAGCGGGGAGGCGAATGTGTGGCGCATCTCCACGCCCATGTCCTCGCAGCAGCTTCGGAAGCTCTGCTCCCAACGGACCGTGTGGAACCCGCAGGCCGTGGCGGCCGCCATGCCCTCGAGGACTTCGCGAGCCACCGTCGTCGGCAGCACGCGCAGCATGTCGGGGCTGGCGAAGGGCGTATGGGTGAAGTGGACGGTGTGGAGGTCGGGCCGTTTCTCGCGCAGGACTCCCGGCAAGAGGCTCAGGTGGTAGTCCTGGATGAGCACGGTGGCGCCCTCCGCCGCAGCCGCGTCCACGACCTGCGCGAAGAGCTCGTTGAATTCCCGATAGGCCTGCCAGGCCGGGGTGAAATGGCGGTCGAAGCGAGGGCGCCGGGCCAGGTCGAAGAGATGGTGGTGCAAGAACCACAACGTGGAGTTCGACACCACGTCGTAGGCCATGCGGTAGGTGTCTTTGTCGGGTTGGACGGTGAGCAGGTGCAGCCCGCGCTCGGTCATGAGCCCTTCGGTGGTGGCCATCCGATCGGCGTCGGACATCGCGCACGCCACCCAGGTGGCCCCGCTCCCCTCGAGCTGGGGGTGGAGGGCCGCGGCCAGCCCTCCCGCCGAGCCGGCCGGCACGGGTCGCCCCTCTTGGTCCAGTGCGAAGGACATCGGGCCCCGGTTCGAGGCGATGACCAGGTCCGCCTTCAAGCGCAACCGACCCTTTCCATACCGAGACGACCCTACCCTGCACCTGCGGGGGCCACTCCGACCAGTCACGATGGTCGCCATGCTCCGAGACCCCCGCCCGTAACACCGTGCCCGACGACTCCTCCCGACGTCGCGCCCTGCTGGCCCCGGACGCCTTCAAGGGGACCGCGGCCGCCCCCGCCGTGGCGTCGGCCATGGACCGCGGGGCCCGGCGGGCGGGCTGGGACAGTGACTTGTGCCCGTTGTCCGACGGGGGCGAGGGCTTCGCCGAGGTCCTCGCCGCGGTGCCGGGCCCGACCGGTGCGGTCGCCGGGTCGTGGCACCAGACGTCGGTGACCGGTCCGCTCGGAGAACCGGTGACCGCCCGGTGGTGGTTGGCCGACGGGGTGGCTGTGGTGGAGTCGGCCGCCGCGTCGGGCCTCCCCCTGGCGGGGGGCGCTCGAGGGAACGACCCGCTGCGGGCGAGCACCCGGGGCACGGGCGAGCTCCTCGTGGCGGCGTCCTCGGCCGGGGCCAGACGGGTGCTCGTCGGGGTGGGGGGATCGGCCACCACCGACGGGGGCCGGGGTGCCATCGAAGTCATCGAGGAGGCCGGAGGGCTCGGAGGAGTCGAGGTGGTGGTGGCCTGTGACGTGGAGACCCGGTTCATCGGGGCCGCCGCGGACTTCGGACCCCAAAAGGGCGCCACGCCCGACCAGGTGGTCGAGCTCGAGGCCCGGCTGGTGGCGCTGGCCGTCGACCTCAGGACTCGCTACGGGGTGGACGTCACCGATCTCCCCGGCGCCGGCGCGGCGGGCGGGCTCGCCGGGGGGCTGGCCGCCTTGGGGGCGGTGCTCGTCCCGGGCTTCGAGGTGGTGGCCGCCGCCGTCGGTCTCGCTGACCGTGTGGCCCGGGCCGACGTCGTGGTCACCGGGGAGGGACGGCTCGATGCCACGTCGTGGTCGGGGAAGGTGGTGGGATCGGTCCTCACCGCGGCGAGCTCGGCGGGCGTTCCGGTCCTGGTGGTGGTGGGTGGGTTGGGCCCCGGTGGGCTCAACGGCATCAGCGCTCCCGAGGTGGTGGTTCGGAGCCTCTCGGACCGATTCGGCGAACCGCGTGCCCTGGCCGATCCCGCCTCCTGCGTGGAGGTAGTGGTGGCCGATGCCCTCGGAGGGCTCGCGGGGTGGGCCGGACCGTTGACAAGAAAGTGAGTGACCACTAACTTAGAGTTGATGATGACGTCGACGAAGAGTGCCCGAGGGGTGCGACAGACCGCCGACGAGCGCCGGACCACCGTCCTGCGAGCGGCCATGGCCGAGTTCGCCAAGGGCGGGTACGCCGGGACGTCGACCGACGCCATCGCGGTGCGGGCCGGGATCTCCCAGCCCTATCTGTTCCGTCTGTTCGGGACCAAGCGCGAGCTGTTCATCGCCACCATGGGCCTCATGCACGCCCGCATCGAGGAGACCTTCCGCCAGGCTGCCCAGGGCCGATCCGGCATCGAAGCCATGGCTGCCATGGGCGACGCCTACAAGGAGTTCCTGGGCCAGCGCGACCTCCTCCTGGTGCAGCTGCATGCCTATGGGGCCTCGGAGGACGAGGAGATCCGCCGGGCCGCGCGCGAAGGGTTCCGCCATCTGTGGACGGTGGTCGGGGAGCTGACCGGCCTCGGCGACGAGGACCTCCGTGGCTTCTTCGCCCAGGGGATGCTCCTCAACGTCATGGCGGCCGTCGATGCAGCGGCCCTCGACGAGTCCTGGGCCCGGGCCTGTCAGCCCGACGCCACGCCGTTCTTCGCCCCCGAGACCCCCTGATCAGTCGATCCGATCCCCAGAGGAGACGACCATGGCCAGCGAAGGTAGTAATCAGTCACTAGTAACGGCGTCCCCTGCGTCCCCTGCGTCCCCTGCGTCCCCTGCGTCCCCTGCGTCCCCTGGGTCCCCTGGGTCCCCTGCGGCCCCGGGGGCACGGGGGCACGGCCCAGCGCGGCGTGGGCCGTGGTCATCACCTCGCTGGCGTTGTTCATGGCGACGCTCGACAACCTGGTGGTGACCACGGCTCTGCCCGTGATCCGTCGTCGGCCGGCGGCTAAGGCTCGGGGTGGAGAGCGCTGCGCACGCCCGCTCGCTGCAGGGCGGCACCGAGGACGTCGGTCGCCTGGGGTCGGAGCTCGGTGAGGGGTCGGTTGCGGTGGATGCGGACACCCAGGTCGACCTGGGCCACCTGCTCGACGCCGAAGTGTTCGGCCACATCGATGAGCAGCGCCAGCTCCACCCCGTAGCCCGGCGCCAGGCCGGTCTTGTCGAGGACGGTGCGCGTTGCCGCGGTCTCGCCGGCCAGGGGCTGGCGGACGGCACCGAGGTGGGGGAACAAGAGGTCGATGACCGGTCGGGCCACGAGCTCGGTCACACGCCCCCCCGCCCCTTTCTCGCCGTGGAGGGGCCGGTCGTAGAAGCCCTTCACGAGCGCCACGTCGGGTTGCCCCGGCGAGGGGTGAAAGACGAGGGGCCCGAGGAGCCCGGTCACGTAGTGGGGGTCGAAGTTCTCGACATCGGCGTCGAGGAAGACGAGGAGCTCGGCATCGGTCTCGGCCAGGGCGATGGCCATGGCCTGGCCCTTGCCGCCCCCCGCCGTGTGGGCCGTGATCACCCTGGCACCGCGGCGGCTCGCCACCGCAGCGGTGCCGTCCTCGGACCCGTCGTCGACCACCACGATGTCGTCGACGAGGTCGGCCCCACCGCCGGCGCCGGTCAGGGTGGTCCGGACACTCGAGACGATCGGCCCCAAGGTGGCAGCCTCGTTCCGGGCCGGGAGGCACACCGCCACCCGTCGCCCGGCTCGCGCCGCCACCAGGTCTGCGAGGGCGAAATCACCATGGTGGAAGCTCCGTAGCGCCCCGTGGCGTGCCTCGCCAGGTCGACAACCCACGCCCAGATCATCCCCCATCCCGGGCCCGACCATGCCCGCACCCCCCATGCATTGACGCGGGAGGTCGGCTTCGTCCACCATGGAGGGATCATCCAGAGCGGCTGAGGGACGGGCCCTGCGACGCCGCGGCAACCAGCGACACCGTCATTCCGACGGGCGCCAGGTGCCAATGCCCGATCGATGCGGAGGTGCGTTGTGGACTATGTCACCGGGCTTCGTTGCCGAGAATGTGCGCGGCCCTACCCAGCCGAAGCGCTCCATGTCTGTGACTACTGTTTCGGTCCCCTCGAGGTCGCCTACGACTACGAGGCGGTGGCGAGCTCGGTCACGAGGGAGCAGATCGAGGCCGGTCCCCAGACCATCTGGCGCTATGCGCCCCTGTTGCCGGTGACCGACCCCGAGCCCATCGACCTGGGTACGGGCTGCACCCCGTTGGTCAGAGCCGACCGCTTGGCGGCCGAGCTCGGCCTCGGAGAGCTGTGGATCAAGAACGACACCGCCAACCCGACAGGCTCGTTCAAGGACCGGGTGGTGGCAGTGGCGCTGACCAAGGCCCGCCAGCTCGGGTTCAAGGTGGCGGCCTGCGCGTCGACGGGCAACCTGGCGAACTCCGTGGCCGCCCACGCGGCGCGTGCGGGGATGGTGTCGGTGGTGTTCATCCCGAGCGACCTCGAGGTGGCCAAGGTGGTGACCACCGCCGTCTACGGCGGCCACGTCGTGGCGGTCGAGGGCACCTACGACGACGTCAACCGTCTGTGCGCGGAGCTCACGAGCGAGCTGCCGTCGTGGGCGTTCGTCAATGTCAATGTCCGGACCTACTACGCCGAGGGATCCAAGACCCTTGCCTTTGAGGTCGCCGAGCAACTCGGATGGCAGGCTCCGGACCATGTGATCGTGCCGGTGGGCTCGGGCAGCCAGCTCACCAAGGTGGCCAAGGGCTTCGCCGAGCTCCATGCCGTGGGACTGCTCGACGACGAGCCCCATGTCCGGGTGTCAGGGGCCCAGGCACAAGGTTGCTCGCCGGTGGCCACGGCCTTCGCCGAGGGAACCGACGCCATCCGGCCCGTCAAACCCCACACCATCGCCAAGTCCCTCGCCATCGGGAACCCGGCCGACGGCTGGTACGCGCTCGAGACGGTGCGCAAGAGCGGTGGGTCGTTCGCGGCGGTGACCGACGACGAGATCCTCGACGGCATCCGGCTGCTGGCGCGCACCGAGGGGATATTCGCCGAGACGGCCGGGGGGGTCACCATCGCCACCCTCGCCAAGCTCGCTGCGCAGGGAGTGGTCCGACGTGACGAGCGGGTCGTGGCCTACGTCACCGGTCACGGCCTCAAGACCGTCGAAGCCCTCGTCGACAGCGCCGGTCCCACCGCCACGATCGCCCCCACCCTCGATGCCTTTCACGAGGCCGTCGCCATCGACGCCACGGTGGAAGGGGGTCGGCCATGAGCGTCACGGTGCGGGTCCCCGCCCAGCTCCGCACTCTCACGGGGGGCTCGGCCCAGGTCTCGGTGGAGGGATCGACGGTCGGGGAGGTGCTCAAGGCCCTGGACGCGGCGCATCCGGGGTTCGGCGACCGGCTCTTTGACGAGTCGGGCTCGCTGCGACGTTTTGTGAACGTCTTCCTGGCCGATGAGGACGTCCGCTTTCTCGACGGTCTCGACACCCTCGTGACCGACGGCCAGACGCTGTCGATCGTCCCCGCCGTCGCCGGGGGCTGACCCCTCCGCTCCGAGCGTCGCCCCTCGCCGCCTCGGTCCGGGCTCGGGGAGTTCGGGACCGGGCCCGACCGGCGGCCCGCGTCCGGGGGTTTGCACTTAGCACTCGAAGCGCTAGAGTGCTAACTGTCGCACGGGGGCGCTCGCCGGGAGCGGCGCTCCCCGGCCCCCGCCGACGACACCGGTAGAGAAACCCACGGAGGAAACCACGCCATGCCCAAGCTGATCGCCTTCGACGAGGAGGCCCGCCGGGCCCTCGAGAACGGCATGAACAAGCTCGCCGACGCCGTACGCGTGACTCTCGGCCCGAAGGGCCGCAACGTCGTGCTCGAGAAGAAGTGGGGCGCACCCACCATCACCAACGACGGGGTCTCCATCGCCAAGGAGATCGACCTCGAGGACCCCTGGGAGAAGGTCGGCGCCGAGCTGGTGAAAGAGGTCGCCAAGAAGACCGACGACGTCGCCGGCGACGGCACCACGACCGCCACCGTGCTGGCCTGGGCCATGGTCCACGAGGGCCTGCGGAACGTGGCCGCCGGGGCCAACCCGATGTCGCTGAAGCGTGGCATCGAGGCTGCGGTCGAGGCTGCGGTCGAGTCGCTCAAGGCCCAGGCCAAAGAAACCGAGTCCAAGAGCCAGATCGCCCAGGTCGCCGCCATCTCCGCTGCGGACACCGAGATCGGCGAGATGATCGCCGAGGCCATCGACAAGGTGGGCAAGGACGGCGTCATCACGGTCGAGGAGTCCCAGACCTTCGGCATGGAGATGGACCTCGTCGAGGGCATGCGCTTCGACAAGGGCTACATCTCGCCCTACTTCGTCACCGACCCCGAGCGTATGGAAGCGGTCCTCGAGGACCCCTACCTGCTCTTCGTGGCCAGCAAGATCTCGGCCGTGCGGGACCTGCTGCCCGTGCTCGAAAAGGTGATGCAGACGGGCAAGGCTCTCGTGATCGTGTCCGAGGACGTCGACGGCGAAGCCCTGGCCACGCTGGTCGTCAACAAGATCCGGGGCACCTTCAAGTCCGTGGCCGTGAAGGCTCCGGGCTTCGGTGAGCGTCGCAAGGCGATGCTCCAGGACATGGCCATCCTCACCGGTGGCCAGGTCATCACCGAAGAGGTCGGCCTCAAGCTCGAGAATGTCGGGCTCGACATGCTCGGGCGCGGCCGCAAGGTGGTCGTGACCAAGGACGAGACCACCCTGGTCGAGGGGGCCGGTGACGAGTCCGAGATCAAGGGCCGCATCAACCAGATCAAGGCCGAGATCGAGAACACCGACTCCGACTACGACCGGGAGAAGCTCCAAGAGCGCCTGGCCAAGCTGTCGGGTGGTGTGGCGGTCATCAAGGTGGGAGCGGCGACCGAGGTCGAGCTCAAAGAGAAGAAGCACCGCATCGAGGACGCCGTGTCGACCACCAAGGCAGCCATCGAGGAGGGCGTGGTGCCCGGTGGTGGGGTCGCCCTGCTCCGGTCCCAGGCCCAGATCCTCGACCGTGCCGAGAAGCTCGAGGGCGACGAGGCCACGGGGTGCCGCATGGTGTCACGGGCCGTCGAGGAGCCGCTGAAGCAGATCGCGGTCAACGCCGGTCTCGAGGGTGGCGTCGTCGTAGAGAAGGTCCGCAACCTGAAGAAGCCTGCCGAGGGTCTCAACGCGGCCACCGGTGAGTACCAGGACCTGTTCGCGGCAGGCGTGATCGACGCCGTGAAGGTCACCCGCTCCGCGCTCCAAAACGCAGCGTCGATCGCGGCCCTGTTCCTCACCACCGAAGCGGTCATCGTGGACAAGCCCGAAAAAGACGGCGGTCCGGCCATGCCGGGCGGCGGAATGGACGACTTCTAGAGTCCGCCGTGCCGTATGCCTCGAGCGGCGTTGCGATGCCGTGCGGGGAGTGATGTCTCTCCAGGGGGCGCCCATCGGGCGCCCCCTGGCGTTTTCCTACACTGGGCCTCGTGGCACCCACTCCGAACCGACCGGCAGGCCAGGCGCTCACGCCGTCGGTGGGCTGGGGCGTCCTCCACCTCTTCTTGAAGGTGGGCCCGGCCCTCGACGCCGAGGCCGTCGTCGACGCCGTGAAGGCGGCACATGCCGACGGCGACCAGGTGGTGACCGTCGCCATGCTGGGCCACAAAGCCGACGTCGGTGTGATGGCACTCGGACCCGACCTGTGGCGGCTGCGCGCCTTGCAGTCGGCGCTCCTACGCGCCGGGCTCGAGGCGAAGGGCTCCTATGTATCGCTGACCGAGGTCTCGGAGTACGCGCAAGGCGTGCCCGAGGAGATGAAGCACGCCCGGCTGTACCCGACGCTCCCCCCCACGGGGAAGGCCGCCTTCTGCTTCTACCCGATGTCCAAGCGACGCAGCGCCGATCACAACTGGTACGCGCTGGACTACGACGCCCGCAAGGAGCTCATGCTCGGGCACGGAGCGGTGGGTCGCACGTTTCGTGACCGGATCGTCCAGCTCATCACCGGGTCGACGGGCCTCGACGACTGGGAGTGGGGCGTGACGTTGTTCGGGCGGCATCCCGACGACCTCAAAGCCTGTGTGTACGAGATGCGGTTCGACGAAGCCTCGGCGCACTACGCCGAGTTCGGGCCGTTCTATATCGGCATGGTCGGCTCCATCGAGGACGTGCTCGACAGTGTCGTCTAACGCGACCGTGTCCTCTGCCGCGACCGTGTCCTCTGACGCGACCGTGTCCTCTGACGCGACCGTGTCCTCTGACGCGACCGTGTCCTCTGACGCGACCGTGTCCTCTGACGCGACGGCGCTGGCGATCTCCGCCGACGAGGTGGCGGCGCTGTCCAAGCTCGATGGGCTGCGCGCCGAGATGGCGCTGCTGGGTCGGGTGGTGGTGGCGTTCAGCGGCGGGGCCGACTCCGCACTCGTGGCGTGGGTGGCGACCGACGTGCTCGGCCCCGAGCTCGTGTCGTGTGTCACGGCGGTGTCGCCGTCGCTGGCCCCCGAAGAGCTCGCCGACTGCGAGGCGTTGGCGCGCCAGTGGGGCCTGCGCTGGCGCACTGTGTCGACGGATGAGATCGACGATCCGCAGTACGCGGCCAACGGCACCGACCGTTGCTACCACTGCAAGGCCAGCCTGCTCTTGGCGTTGGCGCCGTTGGCCGAGGCCGAGGACGCCGTGGTGGTGCTGGGGGTGAACCTCGACGACCTCGATGACCATCGTCCCGGGCAGCGCGCCGCCTCAGAGCGCGGGGCGCGCTTCCCCCTGGTGTCGGCGGGATTGACCAAGGCCGAGGTGCGGACGGTGTCGCGCCACCTGGGCCTGCGGACATGGGACAAGCCCGCCGCCGCCTGTCTGGCGTCACGGGTCCCGTACGGGACGCCGGTCACCCTGGGCACCCTCACGACGGTGTCGGCGGCAGAGTCGGCCCTGCGGTCGCTCGGGTTCCGCCAATTGCGGGTGCGCCACTACGGCGAGCTGGCCCGCATCGAGCTCGATGGGACCGATCTGGCCGACGCCGTCGAGCGTCGCCAGGACGTGGTCGCCGCGGTGCGGGGGGCGGGGTATCGATATGTGACCCTCGACCTCGAGGGGTTTCGCTCGGGCAACCTCAATGTCGCGCCGGGGGTGGCGTCGTGATCGACGTCCGGGTCAAGCTCACGTTCCCCGAGGACCTGGTGCGACAGCCCTTCATGGCCAAGCTCATGCGAGACCACGACGTCGAGCCCAACATCCGGCGGGCCAATGTCGACGAGCATGAGGGGTGGATCGTGTGCGAGCTCGAAGGGGAGCCCGCCAAGGTGGAGCGCGCCCTGGCGTGGTTGAGTGACCAAGGGGTGCGCGTCGACCTCCTCGGCGACGTCGTCGAGGGGTGAGCCCCACCGGAGACGCCGATCCCGACGCCGTGCTGGCGGCGCTGGGAGCGGATCTCGCCGCCGAGGTGACGGCGGCGGTGCCGAAGTGGGTTGTCCGCTGCGTCGAGGAGCGCATGGCTGACGTGGGTGGTCCGCCCGGCCCGGTGCGTGCCGCCGCGCAGGCGGCCGCAGCCGCGGCCGCCGCCGACGTCGGGCCCCGCTTGGCGGCCCTGTTGGCGGCGGACGTGGATGCCCAGAGGGCCACGCCCTTGCAGCTCGTGCGGGGGGCGGTGGGCTACCCCGCCGACGTGCTACGAGCCGCCGGGGTGGCCCCGGTGGGCCGCGACCGCTTCGCCGAGGAGCGCTTCCCCGACGACCCCTACAACCTGACCCCGGCCACCCTCGGGAGCCTCGACCCCGCCCTGGCCGAGGCGGCCGTCCGCTGGGGGGCGGCCAAAGCCCTTGCCCACCGCCGGCGCCACTGGAATTCCGAGGAGTTCACTGAACGATCACCGTGACGTTGCGTGTTGTTCGCGGAGCGTTCACCTTCGCTCGATACCTTGCCCAGCAATGAGTTCCAGTTCCGGTTCCGGCTTCGTTCCGCAGGACGTGGGGCCCGGCCCCACAGCGCGCACGGCCTCGAACTCCCTTGCCCCTGCCCCCGGCGACTCGAACGTCGCCGTCCTCGAGGCGCCCGCCATGGCGGCGCGGGCGGTGTCGGTCGGCTTCGGCTCGAAGACGGTGCTGACCGACGTGACCCTTGACTTCGTCCCCCGCACCATCACCGCTCTGATCGGCCCCACTGGCTGCGGCAAGTCGACGTTCCTTCGCTCGCTCAACCGTATGAACGACAAGGTGCGGGGCTACTGGCGCTCGGGGACGATCGACCTCGAAGGGGTGGAAATCCGCGGCCCCGACATGGACCTCCTGGAGCTGCGGCGCCGAGTTGGCATGGTCTTCCAGCGCCCGAACCCGTTCCCCATGTCGATCCGCGACAACGTCGTGGCGGGCGTCCGGGCCCATCGCATGGCCTCGCGCAGTGAGCTCTCGGCGGTGGCCGAGCGCTCGCTGAAGGAAGTCGGCCTGTGGTCGGCGGTGGCCGACCGCCTGGGCGACTCACCCTTCCGGCTGTCGGGTGGCCAGCAGCAGTTGTTGTGCCTGGCCCGCGCGTTGGCTGTCGAGCCCGAGGTGCTCCTGCTCGACGAGCCGACCTCCTCGCTCGACCCGGGCACCACCGAGATGGTGGAAAACCTCCTACGCAAGCTCGCGCCGGACCTGACGATGGTGATCGTCACCCACAACCTCGCACAGGCGAATCGGTTGGCGGAGACGACGGCCCTCCTCTACAACGGCCGCCTGGTCGAGGTGGGCGCCACCAACCGGATCTTCAACGCACCCAACGAGCCCGAGACGGTGAGCTACGTGAGCGGGAGGATCGGATGATCGCTCGCTAGAGCACTCTCGGCATACCACCAAGTCCCACAATCCCTAAGGCTAAGTCCTTCACCAGCGAGGAGTTCCTCCTGTCATGTCCACGCGCCTTTCAACATCCTTGAACAATGATCCCGATCCAGGATCGGCGCCATTAGAGAAGTCCGGCCGTAAACGCCTCCTCACTGGTGGCGGTGCCCTTCTCTCACTTGCTCTGTCGGCAATGGTCCTGGCGGCCTGCAGCTCGTCTCCGAGCTCGAGCACGAGCACCACGTCGAGCTCGAACACCACTGCGACGACCTCTCCCACCAAGACCCTTTCGGCTCTCGAGACTCCGCCCACTTCGACGGTGGCTCTGACGGAGACAGGTTCGACCCTTCTGTACCCGCTGTTCAACCTGTGGGCGCCCGCCTACAACCACCAGTATCCGCACATCTCCATCACAACGGCGGGAACCGGATCGGGCACCGGCATCTCGCAGGCAGCGGCGGGGACCGTCGAAATCGGTGCCTCTGATGCATACCTGAGTTCGGGTCAGGTGACCCAGTACCCGGGTCTCGAGAATATTCCGCTCGCGATCTCCTCGCAGACGGTGGACTACAACCTGCCGGGCCTCACCGGCACTCTGAAGCTGAGTGGGCAGATCATCTCGCAGATCTACCAGGGCAAGATCACGAAATGGAACGACTCGAAGATCGCGGCCATCAACCCCGGGGTGAGCCTCCCTTCCACGACCATCGTCCCTGTCCACCGCTCCGACGGAAGCGGCGACACCTTCATCTTCACCAGTTACCTCTCGAGCGCGGACGCGAGTGGCTGGGGGCAGTCCATATCCTACGGCACCACGGTCGCATTTCCGGCTGTCGCCGGCGCGCTCGGTGAGAACGGCAATGGCGGCATGGTGAGCGGGTGTGGGGCGACGCCGGGGTGCATAGCGTACATAGGGGTCAGCTACCGCAACCAGGCGATGGCTGCCCACCTTCAAGAGGCTGAGATCTCGAATGGTTCGGGAAATTATGAGGCCGACACACCGACGACGGTTTCAGCAGAGGCAGCGAGCTTCGCTGCGAGTACTCCCGCCAACGGAACGATCTCGCTCATCTCCGGGAAGAAGGCCTCGAACGGGTACCCGATCGTCAACTACGAGTACGCCATCGTGAACACGAATCAGGCGAGTGCGACCACTGCCCAGGCCATGAAGGCGATGCTTGCTTGGGCGCTCGATCCGAGCAATGGATCGTCCGCCGCCTTCTTGAACCAGGTGAACTTCCTGCCCCTTCCCACCTCTGCGATCAACGTCGCTGTGGGTCTGCTCAACAAGATCTCGTGACTACCAGCTTCGGCCCTGGGAGGGTTCTTGAAGCGGGCCTTCCCAGGGCCGAAGCAGTGGCATACGCGGTACCAATCTGTTTCGCTCACTCAATCTGTAGGAGAAAGGCGCGGAGGTGGCCGACCTTCACGTGCCAGGCGCTGAGCTAGCGAACGCGATCACCTCGGGCCTGGCTGGTCCTTCGCAAGGCTCGACGACCACGATGCCGTCTTCTACGACGGCTGTCGGGATGGGTTCGACCGGTGGGCCCGGGGGTAATGGAGGAACCGACGGAGGTGGAGCTTCGGGCTTCCCTCCGGCGGCCCGGTTTCGCCTCCGAATGTCCGGCGAACGCATCTTGCGTCCAGTGCTGCTGATCTTCACCCTGATCCCTCTCGCAGCCCTCGTTGCCTTGGTTGTGATCCTGCTCGTGAAGGCCCTGCCGGCGATCCGCTACAACGGGTTCGGGTTCTTTGTCCACAACGCATGGAAACCGGGGAACTTCTACGCGAACCCCGTCACCACCAACGGCATCTCGCATCCACCCGGCGTCAGCTACGGCGCCCTGCCTCTCATAACCGGAACCCTCGAGGCCTCCGCGGTCGCGATCATCTTCGCGGTGCCTGTAGCCGTCGGCACGGCCCTCATCGTGGTGGAGAAGTTGCCAGCGAAGCTCTCGTCGTCGGTCGGCTTCTGTCTCGAGGTTCTCGCGGGGATCCCGAGTGTCGTCTACGGCCTCTGGGGAGCTCTCGTTCTGGGCCCGTTCCTCGCGCACGACGTCTCTCCGTATATTGCAAGGAACCTTCCAGACGTGCCGGTCCTCAACTTCTTCAAAGGAAATGTCGGGGCAGGGGAGGGACTCTTTGCTTCCGGCGTGGTGCTGGCGATCATGATCCTCCCGATCATCGCGGCCACAACTCGAGACTTATTGCGCCAGGTGCCGCGCCAAACCGTGGAGGGTGCGCTCGCGCTCGGAATGACTGAGCACGAATCCATTCGAGCGGTGACGATTCCGTGGGTTCGTACCGGAGTAGTCGGCGCCTGCGTGCTAGGCCTCGGAAGGGCATTAGGGGAAACGATGGCTCTTGCCATGGTCTCTGGGACCGTGCTCGGTGCCAACGCCCGCAATTTCTATTCGACGTTCACGACGATCGCCGCCACGATCGTCTCCCAGCTCGATTCTGCGTTTACGGATTCAACTGGATTCGCGGTCCAAACCATGGCCGAGCTTGCCCTCGTGCTACTCGCGATCACATTGGTGGTCAACGTCATTGCGCGATTGATAATCCGGAAAGTCTCTACGACTGCTCTACCTGTGGGGCGTGGAGTATGAGCATCGGTGTTACCAATTTGAAAGCCGCGTCAGGTCGCGGCCCGGCCGCACGCAAGCGACTGATGCTCCGTCGCAAGGCGGGCAACTGGACTCTGTGGGGGGCTTGTGCCATCGCACTCGCTCTGGTCGTGATCCCTGTCGTCTGGATCCTGGAGGGGGTCGTCTCAAAGGCTCTGGCGCACTGGCATTGGAGCGTTCTCACGACCACCACGGTCGGCCAAGCCGGCGGGCTTGGCAATGCGATCGTGGGTACCTTGTTGATCGTCTTCGGGGTTGCGATCATTGCAGGTGTTGTTGGCATCGCCGGGGGTGTCTACCTGGCCGAGTTCACCTCCGAGCGACGGGGTTCGTTTCTTCGTGGCGCTTCGGAGGTACTTGCGGGCATTCCTTCGATTGTCCTCGGGTACGTCGGTTATATCACCTTAGTGTTGGCGTTCCACTGGGGATTCTCGCTTGCCGCAGCGCTCATCGTCCTCTCGATCATGGTGGTGCCCTACATCACAAAGTCGACAGAGGTCGCACTTCGCAGCGTCCCCACTGCGTATCGTGAGGGCGGCGAGGCCCTTGGGATGACGAGTAGCGTGACCTTGCGAAAGCTCGTCATGAAGCCAGCCCTCCCGGGGATAGCGACTGGGCTCATCGTGGCACTCGCGATCGCGCTCGGCGAGACAGCCCCCCTCCTCTACACAGCCGGCTGGAGCGCCAAGTACCCCTCCTTGGCGCTCACGCACTCGCCGGTGGGCTACCTCCCCTACGCGGTCTACTCCTTCTACAACTATCCCTACGCCTCCTCGAAGCAGCTGTCGAACCTGGCCGCTCTGCTTCTGATCGTCCTTGTCCTGTTTCTGATCGTCGTGGCGCGGATCATCGTGTCGGTGACGCAGAGGCACGCACCGGATCGCCCTCAGCGGGTCGAGAGAACGAGAAAGCTCCCCTTCATCGACGTGTTCGGGGCGCCATTTCGCACCGACAGGCTGCAGCGCTTTCGCAAGCAAGCACCACAACGAGCGACACGGCCACCGCCGTCATGAGCGTCGTCGAGCCACCGATTGGAATCTGCTTCGTAGAGGGCGGGGAGTGCTGTCGAGAGTCTGCTTCCGCTGCTCTCTCCAAGGGGGGTTACAAGGTCGAGTTCGCGCTGGAGCGGGTCCGAGGGGCTCGGGATGTTCGCACAGAGACCGCCCGACCTGGTGCTCCCCATGCGCAGCATGTACACGCTCTGGCGTCTGGTGCTGCGTCCGGCGCTCCCCGGGGTGACCACCCGCCTCATCTTGGCCTTGGCCATCTCCATCGGCGAGACCGCGCCGCTCCTCGACACCGTCGGCTTCAGCGAGCGGACACCGATGTTCGGACTGCACAACCCGCCCGTCTGGTACCTGACTACAACGTCATCAAGGACTTCCAACAGCCCATCGCCTTCGACCGTCAGCGGCTCGCCGCCTGCTGTTGCTCATCCTCATCGTGCTGGTGCTCATCGTGCTGGTGTTCATCGTG
>Ga0307374_10000362_pt1 | contig 86932 bp, 77 predicted proteins | sample OX3MG_FD_202532 | JGI IMG/M metagenome (GOLD analysis project Ga0307374, IMG submission 202532) | Soil microbial communities from Risofladan, Vaasa, Finland - OX-3 | ecosystem: Environmental > Terrestrial > Soil > Coastal area > Acid sulfate soil | place: Finland: Risofladan, Vaasa | collected... | reverse complement strand
GTGAAACTTAATCGGTACCAGATAGAACAGATGCTCGATGCCTTCGACATCGACGTCAGTCCGTGAGCGCAACGTATCGGCGGTCACGAGGTACACTTCCGTCTTGATGCCGCGTGCCATGAGGGTCGTGTACCCCAGCCCCAATTGGTGGGCGATATCGCGAGCTCTCGCCCGCGGTGAAATTACTATATCCGCACTTTGAAATTCGATCGCGTGGTTTCCGTAGCAGAAATAAATTTGGCCCGGCGTACCTACTACATCGCCTCTGTCAGTCGCAACACGGTCGAAGCCCCCCGGATCTCCGTTCCAGCATCCAACAAACCCTGGCGGAATCTCCGGAGATCGCAGCGCTGGCGGCATCCGCGGCATCTCTGGCTTCGCCAGTTGAGGAATTTGGAGCAGGTATCCGAAATCGTCGCTTTTGGCGACCGGCGGTATCTCGAGTTGTTGAGAGCTTGATCCCGGTAGCACTCGCGGCGCCGAAATCACTGGCAGCTGCTGAGATACAATCGGCGGCGTTTGCGCGGAGACTCGCGGCGTGGCAACTACAACCGTGATCGCCGCGGCAGTCAACAGCGAAATCTTCAGGACCAGATTCAGAGCAACCTCCATGGGCCCAATAATGCCGCACTCCGGCCCCATCCCGCGTCCCAAGCGCGCCGGCGCGTATTGGTGCCGGCTAACTCGGCGACGATGAGCGGCGGCGGACTCGCTGCTCGCGGCACATCCCAGGTGTTTCCGCCAGATTTCTTAGCCTCGATTCGGCAGCGATCCACAAACCCCGAATTCATTACCATAGAATCGTGGCGCTGGCTATTAAGGGTCGGTCGAGCATCTATTCCCCCCCTCGTTCACCAATCGTCGGCACCGCGTCTGAGCGCGTGCCTTCGACTCCGCGCGGGCAAGGCTCCGACAAAGCTGTTTGTGGTCCGCCCGAGATCACCGAACCCAGCGGATTGCCCTATTGGGCGCTGAGTGCGGCGCTGCGGGCGGCTTGATGCGCCTGGTGCAGGGCGGCCAGAAATGCGTCGGCCCAGTGGGTGAGGGTATTGGTTGCGATTCGTGCGCGCAGCATACGCATCCGGCTCTTGCGCTCGTCGGGCTCCATCTCGATCGCACGCTTAAGAGCGGCGGCTAGCTCCTCGATATTCGTCGGATCGACTATCAGCGCTTCTTTCAACTCGTCGGCGGCTCCCGCCTGACTACTAAGTACGAGCACGCCGTCGCCGTCGATGCGCGCGGCGACATACTCTTTGGCTACCAGGTTCATCCCGTCGCGCAACGGCGTGACCATCGCGACATCGGCGGCGCGGTAATAGGCGGCGACGGTCTTTGGCGGATACTGTTTGTACAGATAGCGCACCGGTAGCCATCCGTCGTGAAAAAAGCGTGCGACGATTCGCGCGACTTTCTCTTCGATTTGCCGCCGCAGCATCATGTACTCCGGCACCCGGGTGCGCGAGGGCACCGCGATCTGAAGCATCGTGACCCGTCCCGAGTAGCGCGGATGGCGCTCGAGGAATCGCTCGAAGGCCGTGAGCCGCTCGAGCAGCCCTTTGGTGTAGTCCAGCCGATCCACTCCGAGGATCAACTTTTCGACGTACACTCCGCGCCTGATTTGCCGGACCCGGCGGGCGGTGTGTGGATCGGCGGCCAGGCGCTGGAAATTATCGAGCGGCGCGCCGATCGGAAACGTGCCGACCCGGACCGTGCGGCTGCGGTTGATGACGATCCCGCGCTCGTGGTCGATTTCGATTCCGGGCAAGTTCCGGCACCATCCGAGGAACGCGCTGGTATGAGCGGCGGTCTGGAAGCCGATCAGATCCGCGCCGAGCATCCCTTCGATAAACTCCGTGTGCCAGGGAAATATCTTGAGCATCTCTTCGGAGGGAAACGGCACGTGCCAGAACAGCCCCACCGGCAGATGCGGCGCGCGCTGGCGGACCAGAGCGGGCATCAACGCGAGGTGATAGTCCTGGATCCAGATGGTGTCGCCGGATCTTGCCTGTGCGACGCACAGATCGGCGAAGCTCTGGTTGACCAGGCGATAGGTGTTCCAGTCGCGGCCGATGAAGCGGCAATTGGCCGGCATCTGATGCATCAGCGGCCACAGCCCGCGATTGCACATCCCCCAGTAATACTGGGTGGTTTCCGTCTCGGTGAGGCCCTTCAGGATCATCGAGAAGCGCGGATTATCCTGCGGCAGCCCAAGTTGGCCCAAATCTTCGGTGCTACCCGACCACGCGATCCACAGGCCGCCGACTTTCTCGAGCAACTGAACGAACGCGGTCGCCACCCCGCCGGCCGTGGTCTCGACCCGGGTCGCGTCGCCTCTGTTGACCACGCGCACGGGCGCACGATTCGAGACGACGATCAGCCGTCCGCCCGATTGCTCCTGCGCGCTGCGAGTACTTGCTTCCATCATCCAACGTTGTCCGGCTGCCGCACGCGGAGGCGGCGCCAGGACGCGAAAACGATACTGTGCGATCCTGCACTCGGGCAACGGCGTGGTGATCGGGCCATCGCGCTTGCCGAGCCTCACGGATTGACACAATGATAGCTTGATCCGGGCTTGAAAGCTGAGTGAATCTTGTGGCGCTGTTCTGCCGGCAACCACAACCGCTGCGGCGGCATCTGGTTCCCGCGGAGATCATAATGAAGCCAACTGCGCACACCGCGCCGCCGCGCGCCGCATCGAGATCGAGGTCGAGATCGATACCGGCTCCGATGCCGCGCCGGCTTCTGCCCGCGCTCTTGCGCGAGCACAGGCTGCTCCTATGCCTTGATTACGACGGAACGCTGTCCGAGATCACCGCGCGTCCGGCCGACGCGCGTCCGGTCGCGCACGCGCGCGCCGTCATCCGCGCGTTGACGCGGCATCCGGAGCGGATCGCAATCGCGATTATCAGCGGGCGCGACCTCGGCACGCTGCGCGCGTTGCTCAAACCCGAGGGGCGGCTGTGGATGGTCGGCAGCCACGGAATCGAGATGCTCGATCCCGACGGCGAGCGCCACTTGCAGCCCGCCGCTGGCGCGGCGCGGAGCGAGCTGGCGAAGCTGCGCGCATGGATGAAGCGCAAGGCGCCGCCGCGCGGCGGATTCGTGATCGAGGACAAGCGGGTCGCGATCGCGCTTCATTACCGCAACGCCAAGCCGGGGGATGCCGCCGTGGTGCGGGCCGCCTTGCGGGATTTCATCGCGGCGCGATGCGCGAGCGTCACGATCCTGCACGGGAAGATGGTCGATGAAGTCCTTCCGCGCGGCCTCGGCGGCAAGGGCGCCGCGGTGCGCAGAATCCAGAAGCTATTGGGAGCGCCGGTGGCGACTCCGGTCTATTTCGGTGACGACGTTACCGATGAGGACGCGTTCCGCGAGCTGCGCGAAGACGGCGTGACGGTTCGCGTCGGCGCCGCCGAGCCCAGTTGGGCGCAGTACCGCATCGAATCGCCCGCTATGGTGGTTGCGGTATTGCGCGGCCTGGTGGCGGCGCTGGTGCCGGCGCGAAGAATCTGAATGACCAAGATGTAATTACCTAATACAAATGGTTCTGTTACTAAATGGCGTATGACTGCGGTATGAGACCCGTTGCAAGTGGCGGGCTTCGCCTTCAACCGCGTGTGATGAGCCGACAGATGTTCCAGCGAAGGGCTTGGAACCGGTTGGTGAAAGAGCCGTGGAAGCCTGCGATTCAGGGGGAGAGCCATGTATCGCCGGATTCAGTCGCTCCTTGTATTGTCGTTATTGCTGATTTTCGCCGCGCCGGGTGCGGATCTCCCCGCTGACGCCGCGATGGTGCGGCTGGCGGGGCATGTGCTGTCGGCGCTGTCGAGGCGACCGTCGTCGCGTCGAAGCTCGGCCGCGGCGCGCAGCCGCTTACGATCACGATCGTTCTCATACGCGACCATCAGGCGGCCTTCGAGAGCTACCTGCACGGGATCTACGATCCGCACTCAAAGAATTTCCATCACTACCTGACTCAGCGGCAAATCGCGGACCGCTTCGGTCCGAGCCGCGCTGATTACCGCTCCGTGCTCACCTATCTGCGGACGAGCGGATTTCACCTCGTGGAAGGCTCGAAGAACCGCCTGACGATCACGGTGCGCGGCACGCGCGCGATAGCCGAGCGCGCATTCGAGGTGAGCATCGGCGATTACCAGATCGGGAAGCAGAAATTTTTCGCGAACGATGAAGATCCGGCGCTGCCGGCACAGATAGCCTCCAAGGTACAGGCTGTGAGCGGGTTGTCAGATCTCTCACGGCCGCACGGCGCGTCCAAAGCAATCCGTAATGCCCAGTGTGAGATCCTGGCCAGCTTTTGCTGGCTCGGGACCACGGGCGGTTCCGCCGCGCAGGATGCCGCCAAAAAGAAAGTGTTGGACGCGTGCCATAAGGCCGTGGACAAAAACGCGGCTTTCGATATGGGCCCGCTGTGGGATTTCTTTTGCGGTGCCGCTGAGCCCCCGCCGCCTATGCTGTCTTCGCCGAACCTGGACCCTTCCAAAGCCAAGCCGCAGCCGAATGTATCGCCGCTTCCCTGGACGGGAATCAATGGGACCGGCCAGACGATCGGCCTGGTTGAGTTCGACAACTTTGAGACGAGCGACGTCCAGGATTTCCTGGCGTTCGCCGGTCAGCCCGCTTCGCTGATCAGCAATCTCACCGAGGTGAACGTCAACGGAGGCACGAGCGCAGGACCGAACCAGGACGAAGTACTGCTGGATATCGATACGACGCTGACGATGGCGCAGGGTGCAAAGACGGTCGTTTATGATGCACCGTTTAACGGCGGAGCCGCGAGCTTCCAAGCCGTGTTCAACCAGATGGTCAACGACAAGGTCACGATCATCTCGAACAGCTGGGCCTACTGCGAGGATCAGAGCACGGCGGCTGACGCGCAGAGTATCGATACGATCTTCCAGAACGCCGCGGCGGCGGGAATCAGCGTTTTCAACGGTAGCGGCGACGACGGCAGCACCTGCCTCGACGGCAGCGCCAATACCGTGGCCGTACCCGCTGATTCTCCCAACGCTACCGCCGTCGGCGGTTCTTCGGAACCACAGGCTCCCGGCCTGATGTATGGCCCTGAAACCTGGTGGAACGGTTCCACCGCAACGCCGCAAACGGGGCAGGGTGGGTTCGGAATAAGCAAATTCTTCGCGGCGAAAAGCTATCAGACCGTGCTTAGCGGCTCGAGCATGCGACTGGTGCCCGACGTGGTCATGAACGGCGATCCCGGCCAGGGCGTCTATATCTGCCAAGCCAGCAACGGCGGCTGCCCAAACGGACTTGAATACGGGGGAACCAGTATCGCAGCGCCTGAATGGGCAGCGATGGCGGCGCTTCTGAATGAGGCGCAAGGTACTAATCTTGGATTTCTAAATCCTCATTTATATCCACTCGCGAACACCAGCGCCTTCCACAATGCGACCGCGCTGAATAGCGACTTTGCTCACGTCGGATTGGGCTCGCCCAATCTGAACGAAATGTATCTGGCGCTGACCGGCCAGAGCGCGGGGACTCCGAGCGCAACGCTCTCGCAGATCGGTGAATCGCTCGCAACCCCGGCTTCAGGCATTTCGCCCACGGGAGTTCCCGCCGATGGCGCCACTCAGCTCACGGTGATGGTCGCGTTGCGCGACGCCAACGGCAACTCGGTCAGCGGCAAAACCGTGACGCTCTCGGCCGGGGCGGGATCGAGCGCGGTTATCATCCCCGCAAGCGCCATGACTACGAGCGATAACGGCGTGGCGAATTTCACGGTTACCGATCTGACGCCTGAAAATCTCAAGTTCACGGCTACCGACACCACCGATGGAATTCAGGTATCTCAGACTTACCAGATCCCGTTCATTACTCCGCCGTCAACCTCTGCCGGCCTCGATGTGTTCCCGACCTCGGTCACTGCTGATGGCGTCACTCCCACCGACATTACCGTCACCCTGAAAGATTCGTTGGGCCGGCCCAGCCCTGGCAGGCTGATCCAGATCAATCAGTCGGGCGGCAATTCGGTAATTACCGGACCGATTCTCCCCGTCACCGACAACACCGGAACGATCCAGTTCACCGCGACCGACCAGAACGACGAGACGGTCACCTATTCGGCGGTTGACGTGACCGACGGAAATCTTCCATTCCCCGAAACCGGACAGGTTACCTTTAGCAGCAGCCCCGCATCGGGATGCGCCACCGCAACCCCGCCGGCCGCCCCGGGATTCTTGGTGACGCCGTACGCCACCGGATTTTTCGCGCAATCTTATTCCCACGGCGACATCAACATTACCTGCGGGGGCGCGTATGGAATGGCGTTCGATTCGTCAGGGAACCTCTATGTCGGTGACTCGCCAACCGGCAATATCTATAAGTTCCCGCCGGGCGGCGGAGTCGCCAGCAATAGCACGTTGATAACTACCACCGCGCTCGGTCCAACGCTTGCGGGCTTGGTGTTCGACGCCAGCGGCAATCTCTATGGAAGCTTTGATGCGACCACGGGGAACTTCACGACCGGAGCGGTTGTTCAGATTGATCCGGGCACCGGCACCGAGGTTCGCACGGTTGCACCGAGCCTTACTTGCCCGACTGCGTTGTCGATCGACCCGCTGAGCGGCGATCTCTTCACCGACGATTCATGCTCCGGAGCCGGCTCTGACAACCCTGCGTTGTGGCGCATCTCGAACCCGGCCAGCGGCAGTCCCGTGCTAAGCGTCTATGCGAACCTGCCGGCTACCCCCAACGCCAATATCGCGTTCGCGCCAAACGGCACGATGTACGTCTGGGGGCAACTCCTCGTAGCGCAGGTGAGCGCGACCGACGGTCCTCCGACTCCCACGGTGGTTACGGTGCCGGGAGTTGCGGTCTTCTCACTGGGGCTCCTGGCGGTAGGTACACAGACCAACGGCGACGCACAGACGCTATTCGCGAATTTCCCCCCGATTGGCGCTACACCGGCATTTCTCGGCACGTACGATCTCACCACCAATCCGGCGAGCCAGAGTGTGACCCTGGTCAATAATGCGGGCTTCGGTAATCTGATCTTTGGCCCCGACGGATGTGTGTATGCGGCTGAAACCAACGCCGTATATAAGATCACCGATGCCAGTGGCGGATGCTCCTACACCGCCGCCACCCCGGTGCCCGCTCTGGTGCTCAATCCCAACACAGTGACGCCCAATCCGGCGCAAGGCAGCGCGCAGACCTTTTCGACGAGTTTTCATTACGTCACCGCGCCAGCAGGGACGCCGGTAACCTTCCAAGTCGCGGGCGCGAATCCTCAGATCGCGAGCGTGAATAGCGACTCCAGCGGGAATGCGTCGTTCACCTACACTGCGGCCGATCAGGGGGTCGATACCATCACCGCCGCGGCGACCGTCGGGACGGCATCGATATCGTCGAACCAGGCGGTGGTCACGTGGGGACCGGGAACCGACGTTACCTTCCTGAGCCTCAACCCCAGCCCGACCACCGGAGCTCCGGGACAGACAGAGAATCTGGTCGCGTCGCTGACCGACGTCTCGACGAACCCTGCGACTGCACTGGGCGGGCAATCGATCAACTTCTCGCTCGGCGGCTCGAGCTGCAGTGGCACGACCAACGCAAGCGGCATCGCGGGTTGCCAGGCGACGGCGGGAGGTCCCGGAATCACAACGCTGTCGGCGAGCTTCGCCGGAACCGCGCAGTACAACGCGGCGAGCGCCTCGACCGGCTTCAACGTCGTCGCGCCGGCTCCGACGGCGACCCCGACTCCGGTCGCGGGCCGGCTGCGCGTGGCGCCCAAGCGGCTCAACTTCGGCACGGTCGATGTCAGATCGAGCAAGGTCAAGTCGGTCAAGATCACGAACCTTGGCAAGATCACCAAGAAAAAGACCGCGCTGCCGATCGTGATCGAGATGGAATCGGGCGCGGCCAATCCGTTCAGCATCAGCCAGGCCTGCGACGACGAGCAACTCGATCCACGCTCGAAGGGGGTTAAACCCGGAACTTGCACGGTCTCGGTGACCTTTACCCCCGGCACGGCGACCAAGTACACGGGTACGCTCAGAATCCAGGACAACCTCGAGCCGAGCTTCGGCCAGAGCGTGCCCCTAAAGGGCGCCGGCAAGACCCCGAAGTGAGCTGACCTCCGGCGGCGCCACATCAATAAGCCGTGTGCAGGCCCGGAAGCGATTCTGGGCCTGCGCTTTTTCGCACCACGCATCCGAGGCTTGACGCGGCCGCAGCTTTCCTCTTAAGCCTCAGGAGGGTCTTCGGTGCACGGATGATTCTACGATTACACGCCTGCTATGTACGCGGCGCGCGACGGCGCGCGGCGGCGACTGCGCTCGCGTTTGCGATTGCGGCGCTATCGGTGGCTGCGCACGCGCAACCACCGCCGACCCCGCCGGTGCTTTTGGTTGCGACGCCGAATCTTTCCGATCCGATATTCCAGCAGGTCGTGATTATGCTTTTGCCCGACAGCAAATCGCCGCTGCTGGCCGGGGTGATCATCAATCAGCCCACCACGATTCCGGTGAAAACCCTGCTGCCTGACGCTCCCGCCCGCCTGGGTGATGCGGTCGCCTATTTTGGCGGTCCGGTCGAGATGAATTCCCCGATCGTGGTGGCGCGAATGGCCACGGCGCCGGCGGGCGCGACCGCGATTAGCGGCGATCTGTCCTGGATAGACGATCGCGCGGCGGTCACCGCCTTCTTGAAGGGCAATCCCGCGCCCAACACGGTGCGCATCTATTACGGTCGCGCGCAGTGGCTGCCGATCCAGTTGCGCGGCGAGATTCAGAGCGGCGCATGGTACGTCGAGCCGATGGATGCCGACGCGGTGTTCAGCACCGAGCCGCGCAAGCTGTGGCGGACGATGGTCGAGCGCGGGCAGCTCGAAGAGACGATGCTGCCCCACACCGGTGACCGAACGCCCGGCGCGCTGGCGGCGCTGATACGGTGACGCGATGGCGATGAGCTGGCGCGAGAGCGAGATTATCGAGAATCTTTTTGTCGGGGATTTGCAGGACGCCGGGCGCTTCGACGGAGTGATCATCAACGTGCTGCCCGATATTCCCGAGGCCGAGCCCGCCGGGGCGATTCATATGCCGATTCTCGCGCGCGGGATCGAGTCGCTCGACGAGACCGCGGCGCTGATCGATGGGCATCTGCGGATCGGCCGCCGCGTGCTGGTCCATTGCGAGGAAGGATGCGAGCGAGCGCCGCTGGTGGTGGCGTGGTTTCTGAAGACGCGCCGCGCGATGACCCTGGACGCGGCGTATGCGCTGCTCAAGGACCGGCGTCCGATGGTCGAAGATCGGCGTCGCTGGCTGGGGATTCATAATCGTTAGGCTTGCGCGGGCGGGTTTCGCGGTTGACGCGGCGGCGTGCGCCGAAACAGTATCAGGCATGGAATATAGAAAGCTTGGCAACTCGGGATTGCAGGTCTCGCTCGCGGGTCTCGGATGCAATAACTTCGGTATGCGGATCGACGCCGAACAATCCCGCGCCGTGGTCGGCCGCGCGCTCGACGAGGGCATCACGCTGTTCGACACCGCCGACATCTACGGCGGGCGCGGCAAGTCGGAGGAGATGCTGGGCCGGGCGCTCGGAAACCGCCGGCACGAGGTGATCGTCGCGAGCAAGTTCGGGATGCCGATGGGCGACGGGCCGTACCAAACCGGCGGCTCGCGCAGGTATATCATGGCGGCGATCGAGGCGAGTCTTAAACGCATGGGAACTGACTATATCGATCTCTATCAAATCCACGCGCCCGATCCGCATACGCCGCAGGAGGAAACCCTCGCCGCGCTCGACGCGATAGTGCGCGCGGGCAAGGTGCGATATATCGGTTCGAGCAATTTCGCGGGATGGCAGGTCGCGGAGGCGGCGTGGATTTCGCGCGCGCGGGGGATCGCGCCGTACATCTCGGCGCAGAATCACTACAACCTGCTCGATCGGCGCGTCGAGCGCGAGCTGATTCCCGCGTGCCGCCATTTCGGAGTGGGTATTCTGCCGTACTTTCCGCTCGCCAGCGGATTTCTGACCGGCAAATACCGGCGCGGAGAGGCGCCATCAAAGGATACGCGGCTCGGTGCGATGGGCGCGCAGATGGGAAGGATACTGTCCGACGCGAACTTCGCGGTGCTTGAAAAACTCGAAGAGCACGCGCGCGGCGGCGGGCACTCGATGGTCGAGCTGGCGACAAGCTGGCTCGTCGCGCAGCCCGAGGTCGCAAGCGTGATCTCCGGCGCGACGCGGCCCGATCAGGTGAGCGAGAACGTCAAGGCCTGCGGCTGGAAAATGACGGCGGAGGATCTGGCGGCGATCGACAAGATCACCAAGCACCGGGAATAGGCAGGGAGGAGTCGAGTTTTTGCGGGCGGAGGGAGCCTCCGCTGCTACTGGCGGAAAAGGATCTCCGTCAGCAGCGGCCGAGAATGTGCCGGTGGCGCCTCGTCGGCCGGATCTGCCAGCCGCCGAGAATCGGACACCCTCCCAAGCGTTCGGCAAGCGTTCAGGATGACACCCGAGGGCAGCCTCGGGAAGAAAATTTCGCAAGCCCTCAGCGGGCGCCGCGGTTCATCGCGGCCAGCGCCTCCGCCATTTCACCCAGAGCCTTTTTGACCGACGGGCGCGTTTGTACGTGAGTCCACCATGCCGCGATCTTGGGGCGCGCCTCGAGGGGAGGCTTGGCGCCGAACATCCCGACCAGATTGACCGCGAAAAACATCGTCGGCGCCAACGCGCAATCGGCCAGGGTGAAGTCGGAGCCGCACGCGAAGCCGCCGTCAGAGAGCATCTTGTCGAGCTGGTCGAGGCGCCCGTTCAACTCGGTCAGCTTGTCGTTGACGACCTTGTCATCGCGGGTTTTCGGATTCATCTGCCCGAACAGCGCGCGCAGGGGAGGTTCGAGATACAGGTCGTGAAATCGGGTGAATGTGCGCACGCGGGCGCGCCCCTCGGGCGACTGCGGCATCAGGGGCGGGTTCGGGAACTTGTCCTCGAGGTATTCGTTGATCACCTCGCTCTCGGCGATCATCAGACCATCGGCGTCAAACGCGGGGACTTTGCCGAGCGGATTGATCTTGAGATACTCGGGCGACTTCGAGTCGTTGTTCGGAACTGGTACGATATCAACCTTGGCGCCCTTGTCGTAGATAACGATCCGGCACTTGGTCGCGAAGTTGGACAGATTCATGTTGTAGAGCTTCATCAGGTCCGCTCCTTGGATGCGATTCGATGCGTGTATTGCGAATTCCGCTTATCGCAGAGCGAAAGCCACGACGCAAGCCGACACTTGCGCGGGCCGGAAGGCTCAGGTGCCGCCTTCGGATTGCTTGACGATGAAGATCACCGACTCGGCGAAATCGTCGGGATGCTCGAGTTGGGGGAACGGGCCCGAAGTCTTGAAGACCACCGTGGCGGAGCCGGGCAGCGCGGCGTGCAGCGCCTCGGCATCGTGGTTGGTGTAGAAGGGATTCTTCGCGCCCCACAGGAGAATGGTCAGGGTGTTGAAAATCTGGCCGATCTTCGAGTGGATATGTGCTTCGTCCTTCGGCACCGAGTTCAGCATGTCGGTCTCGGCGGGCAGGTCGTCGGCCAGCGCCGCGAGCATCCGCTGATTCATAAAATCGGGCATCGGCGGAAGATCGAAAAAGCTCATCGCGATATACGCCTGGATCGCGTCGGGCGTCGTCGGAATCATCCCTTTGCGCAGGCGCGCTGCGCCCGCCGCACCGAACATCCCGCCCGAGACGAGGATCAGCCGCTCGACCTTGTCGGGATGATCGACGGCATAGTAGAGCGCGACGTCGGCGCCCAAGTCGGAGCCGACCAGGTTGATATGCTCAAGCTTGAGCCCGTCGATTAGCTGCGCGAGCGCGCCCGCCTGATAAGCGATCGAGTAGTTGATCTGCTTGTGCTCGGAAGAGGCGAAGCCGAACAGGTTCGGCGCGATCACCTTGTAATGCGCGTCCGAGATTGGCTTGATCGCGCCGCGCCACACCAGCGCCGCGTTGGGCCCGAGTCCATGAACCATCACGACGGGGTCCTGATCCCAGTAGCCGCCGGTGATGTAGTAGGTCATCAGCCCGTCATCGAGGGCGATTTCGTTCTGGGTGACACCGGACCACGACAGGCGCGTCTGCTGGAGCCATCGAAGCGTCGCGATCGGCTTGAGATACATCGCGGCACCGGCGATTCCCAGAAAGATCGCGCATAGCGGCCCCGCGATATTTATCCACGCATGGCGGCGCACCGGCGGGGCGATCAACTCGCCGCGCACTTGCGCCTCGGATTTGACGGTAGTCGGTTCGGGCACGTTAGCGTCTCCGCGGGGGAGCGTTCAATCAGCGCGCCCCCGCAGTTGCCATCTTAGCCGGACGCGCGGTTCAATGTCCCGCCCCTAGTTTCCGGACCGCGCCGGCGCCTCGGCGGCGGAAGGAACCGCAGCGGGCGAGGCAGCGCCGGGCGACGCGGCGGCGGCGCTTTCGCCCGGTGCGGATTTTTTCGCGCGCGCGAGACGACGATGATGGTGATGCGCGCGGCGTGCGGCCTTTTTCCGTTCTTCAAATTGCCGGAGCTGCTCGAGGCGATCGGAAGCGCGATCCAGCGCCTTGGTCGCATCCGCGACCGCCGCCGTCGCCTTGTCCGCCGCGACCGTCGCCTGCTGCGAGGCGTCGAGCGCTTTTTGCGCGGCGTCTTCCGCGCGCGCGGCGGATTCCTGCGCCTTCGCGGCGGAAGCCTCCGCGGCTTGGGCCTGCTGCTCCTGATGCGACATGAAACATCCCGAAAGCGCGAGCGCCAGCGCGATCATCGATACGCTGAGACTGAGTTTGCGCGCGGCCCTGCGGCGGACGGCGTTCGATATCATGGCGTGCGTTTATCGTCCCCCAAAGGCTTCGACGGCGCGCATGTCCGGCAGCATCGCGTTGTCCGAGCGGATCGGCAGGATGCATACGTGGGTGGCGCCGGCCTTGAGATGCGCGTCGATCCGGTCGCGAATCTTGTCCTCGGTGCCCCACGCGACGATCGCATCGACCAGCCGATCGCTGCATCCGTTCTCGAACTCCGCGTCGGCCCATCCGAGCGCTTTCAGGTTGTTGGTGTAGTTGGGCAGACGCGGGACATAGGTCTTCATGTAGCCGCGCGCAGCGGCACGGGCCTTGGCGGCATCGGTTTCGAGGATGACGGCCTGCGCGGCGCAGATCATCGGCTTGGGGCCCATCGCGGCGCGCGCCTTGGCGGTATGCTCCGGCGGCACGAAATAGGTGTGCGTGCCGTTGGCCTCGGCGGCGGCGAGCGCGAGCATCTTGGGATGCAGGGCGGCCAGGACGACGGGGACCTCTTCGCTGGGCTTGGGTGCGCCGTACAGCGCGGTTTTCATTTTCGGAAGATATTCCTTCATGAAGCTGTACGGCTTGTCGTAATTATGCCCGCGCAGATTGCTGACGAGCGGCTTGTGGCTGACGCCGATTCCGAGCATGAAGCGATTGCCTGACAACTCGGCGACGGTCTTCGACGCGGCCGACATCGTGATCGCGTCGCGCGCCCAGATGTTCGCGATACCGGTGGCGATGTTGAGCCGCCCGGTATGGCTGAGCAGATAGGCGGCGTGCACAAAAGGCTCGCGGCCGATAGCTTCCGGAATCCACAGAGCCTTGTAGCCGGCCTTTTCGACCTTTTTGGCGAACTCGGCGCTGTCGGGCGCACTCATCGCGTCGAGGAAGAACCACATTCCAACTTTTCCGATATCCATGATGAAAAGCATTAGCGAGGTCCCGGCCACAGAACAAGGGAAAGCGGTTTCTCATCCGAAGCGGGGCGCGGTAGATTGGGCGCTTGTCCAAATCGAACCCACGAGGTTATAGCCCTATGGCATCGATGAATATTGGTCTGATGTTCGCCAACTCGGGTCCGTTCGCCGACCCGCAACTGTTTGCGCATCTGGCGCAGACGGCGGAGCGGTGCGGCTTCGAGTCGATCTGGACGGTCGAGCATGTGGTCATCCCGAAGGACTACAAATCGCCGTATCCATATTCGCGGAGCGGAAAAATTCCGGGACCCGAGGATGTTGCGATACCCGATCCTCTCCTGCCGCTGGCGTTCGCGGCCGCGATCACGAAGAACTTGAAGCTCGGCACCGGCGTGCTGATCCTGCCGCAGCGGCATCCGCTTTACGTCGCCAAGGAAACCGCGACGCTCGACCTGCTGTCCAATGGGCGGCTGCTGCTGGGAATAGGCAGCGGATGGCTCGAAGAGGAATTCCAGGCCCTGGGCCTCGATTTCCATCAGCGCGGCAGGCGCACCGATGAGGCGATCCAATCGCTGCGCGCGCTATGGAGCGACGGCGCATCAATGTTTCACGGGAAACATTTCAATTTCGGCCCGGTCCAGTGCTTTCCCAAGCCGGTGCGCAAGACCGGCGTGCCGATCATAATCGGCGGCCATTCGCCGGCCGCGGCGCGGCGCGCGGGCCGCTATGGCGACGGGTTTTTCCCCGCGATCGGAGAGCCGCCCAAGCTGAAGGAGCTGTTCGCGATGATGACCGCCGAGGCCAAAAAGGCCGGGCGCAACGCGGCGGCGATCGAGCTGTCGTGCATGGGCCGCGCCAAGCTCGACGCGATTAAGGCGGTGCAGGACGTGGGTGTGACTCGCGTGGTGGTCGCGCCGCCCGGCCACGACAAGGACGGGATCACGCGCGGACTCGAGACGCTGGCGAACGAGGTAATCGCAAAGCTGTAGGGGCGGCCCTGCGTGGCCGCCCGTCTTGTAGCGCCGACGAGAATCGGTTACGAGCCAGGCATCACGCGCTTGAAGTAGATGATCTCGGGGTCGCCATCGTCGAGGTTTTCGATCGTTCCGCTGCGCACGAAACCGAGCCGCTCGCACAGGCGCTGCATCGGGAGGTTCGACTGATTGGTCGAGGTGAAGAGCTTTTGGGTCGGCGCGTCGATTTCCGCCGAGCGCATCAGCGAGGTCGCGATTCCGCGGCGGCGAAAGTCGGGATGCACGGCGAGAATTTCGACGAAGCCGTGGCCGAAGAACTCGCCCGCGATAACGTAGCCGCGCACCTGCTCATCGACGTGCGCGACGGCGCATCGCCCCTGGGCAAGGGCGCGGCCGATAAGGGCGCGGCGCGCGGGTCCGCGCAGGACGATTTCGTCCAGCTCGCAAATGTGCTCAAAATCTCCGGTGGAAGCGCGATCGATTAGTGTCATCGTAAATCAGACTCCGAGGTGCCTCGTCCCATGAGCGAAGCAAATTCAAACGGCCCCGTGATCGTGCGCCACGAGGCGCCGCTGGGATGGATAGTGCTCAACCGGCCGCAGGTTCGCAATGCCCTGAATCTGCAAACCTGGAAGCGGATTCCGGAAGCGATCGAGGAACTCGAGAACGACGCGGCGGTCCGCGTGATCGTGATGCGCGGCGCGACGCCAGAGGCGTTCATCTCGGGCGCCGACATCTCGGAATTTCCGAGCCTGCGGGCGGACGCGCAGCAGGCGCGCGCCTATCGCGAGGCGCCGGGGCGCGCGATCGCCGCGATGCTCGAATGCTGCAAGCCGATCATCGCGATGATCTCCGGGGTATGCATCGGCGGCGGCGTGCAGGTCGCCCTTTCCTGCGACATCAGGATTGCGGCGCGGGGAACCCGGATGGGGGTTCCGGCCGCGCGTCTGGGGCTGGCCTATCCGCTCGACGGCGTGATCGCGCTGATGAATACGGTCGGCCCGGCCAACGCGCGCGATATTCTGCTCTCGGCGCGGCTGTTCGATGCCGATGAGGCGCTGCACATGGGACTGGTCAATCGGGTCGTCGAGGGCGCGGAGCTCGAGGCGCAGGTTATAGACTACGCGAGCCGGATGGCGGCAAATGCGCCGCTGACGATGCAAGCGGCGAAGACCGCGATTCGCGAAGGTTTGAAAGACCCCGAAGCTCGCGACCGCGCCGCGGTGTCGGAGCTGGTCGCCCAATGCTTCGACAGCGAGGACTATCGCGAAGGGGTGCGCGCGTTCATGGAAAAGCGCCGCCCGAAATTTCAGGGCAAGTAGACCAGGCGAGATGGCGAGCGGACCCTATTTCCCGGCGATGGAGCCGATCCGCGACCGGAAAGGAGACCATAAAATGAGCGAACTAACCGAGTCCGCGCCCAGCGCGGAATTTTATTTCAATCCGTGGGACGAGGCGTTCCGGGCCAATCCATATCCGCATTACAAGCCGCTGTACACCGGAGCGCCGCGGCATCTGGAGCTTGGGTTTCCGCTGGTGCTGGCGGCGCGGTATGCGGATGTGAAGGAGCTGCTGCTCAATTCTGGTTTATATTCGAGTGTGCAGCCGAAAGATTCCGCCTTCGCCAATCAGGTCGACGCGTTCGGCGACACGCCGACGGTTTTGCAATCCGACCCGCCGACCCATACCCGTTTGCGGCGCCTGGTGTCGCGCGATTTCACTCCGCGCCGGGTGCGCGAGCTCGAGCCGCGCATCCGGCAGATCGCGGCGGAGTTGCTCGACCAGGCCACGCGCAAGGGCAGCTTCGACCTGATGGCCGATTTGGCCAATCCGCTGCCGGTGATGGTGATCGCGGAAATGCTCGGCGTGGCGCCAGAGATGTACGAAACCTTCAAGCGCTGGTCGGACAAAGTGGTCGAGGCCGACAACACTCTGCCCGGGATGCCGATTCCCGAAGATATCAAGAACGCATTCGGCGATTTGCGCGCGTACTTTGCCGAGCAGATCGAGCGGCGCAGAAAAACCCCGGGCGCCGATCTGGTGAGCGCCCTGGTCGCCGCGCACGACGAGTCGGAGGCACTTAGCGCGGACGAGCTTTTGCAATTCGTGATCCTGCTGTTGCTCGCGGGCAATGAGACCACGACCAATCTTATCGGCAACGGGACGCTCGCGCTTGGGCGTCATCCGGAGCAGATGGCGAGGCTGCGCGCGAACCCCGCGATGCTGCCTGGCGCGATCGAGGAAATGCTGCGCTACGATGGTCCGGTCCAATCGACCTTTCGCATCGCAACGCGCGACAGCGTAGTGGGCGGAGGCGAAATCAAGTCGGGTACGGGAGTATTCGTGATCCTTGCGGCGGCGAATCGCGACCCGGCGATGTTCCCCGAGCCGGATCGGTTCGATATCACGCGCACGCCCAATGACCATGTGGCGCTGGGCGAGGGAATTCATTTCTGTATCGGCGCGGGACTGGCGCGGCTCGAGGGAACGATCGCCATAGCGGCGATGCTCGAGCGGTTTGGGCGTCTGCGGCTGGCTAATCCGGACGCGCCGCTGAAATACAAAGGCTCGTACTTTCTGCGCGGGCTGGCCGCGCTGCCGATGGCGCTCGAGTAGGGCGCGCGGAGGATCACGCGATGCCGGAGCAAGCGGTCTATTTCAATCCCTGGGATTCCGAATTCCGCGCGAATCCGTATCCGCATTATGGCGCGATCAGCGACGGACCGCCGAAGCTCATCGATCTGTTCGGGCCGACCGCCTTGGTCGGGCGCTATTGCGACGTTACCGCCGTACTGAAAGATCAGGCGCGATTTTCGAGCGTGCCGCGGATGCGTTCGCCGGAGATTCGCGATGAAGGCGCGTTTCGCGGCGCGGCGACGATGCTGTTTTCCGATCCCCCGGTGCATACGCGCCTGCGCCGGTTGGTCGCGCGTGATTTCACTCCGCGGCGTATCCGCGACCTCGAGCCGCGCGTGCGCGAAATCGCCAATGGGTTGCTCGATACGGTTCAACGCAACGGCGCGCTCGAAGTGATGGCGGACGTGGCCAACTCGCTGCCGGTGATGGTAATCGCGGAGATGCTGGGGGTGCCGGCCGAGAAAAACGCGATGTTCAAGGACTGGTCGGACCGGATCGTCACCGGCGGCAACACCTTGCCGGGGATGCCGATGCCACCGGACGTGAAACAATCGAACGACGCGTTGCGTGAGTATTTCGCTGCCGAAATCGGGAAACGCCGGCGCAATCCGGGTCCCGACCTGGTAAGCGCGCTGGTCGCCGCGCACGACGACAACGAAGCGATGAGCGCCGATGAACTGCTGGCGTTTGTTATCCTGCTGCTTCTGGCCGGCAATGAGACGACGACCAATCTGATCGGCAACGGGATGCTCGCGTTGGGCAGGAACCCGGAACAAATGGATTCACTTCGCCAGCACCCTGAGATGATGCCGGCGGCGATCGAGGAGATTTTGCGCTACGACGGCCCGGTGCAATCAACCACGCGAACCTCGAATGTCGAAGTGAATCTTGGCGGCACCGCAATCCCCGCCGAGACCGGATGCTTCATAATCCTGGCGGCGGCCAATCGCGACCCCGCGCAGTTTCCCGATCCGAATCGGTTCGACATAACCCGCGCGCCGCACGATCACGTCGCATTTGGAGAGGGAATTCATTTCTGTATCGGCGCGCCGCTGGCCCGCCTGGAGGGCGCGATCGCGATCGGAGAGACGCTCCGGCGCTTTCCGAAATTGCGTATGAAAGATCCCGCGGCGCCGGTCGAATACAAAGGCTCATACTTCCTGCGCGGATTGGCCGCGCTGCCGATGGCTCTCGAGTAGCGCGTCTCGAGCCGAAAACATGGAAATGCAAGTAGTTCGCCAGCCCGGTCATCGCGAACTACCAGCCGCTGCAAGCCCATCGCTTCACCGGGCGGCGGTCCCATCCCGAAGTGATCTCGACGGGAAGATCTTTGACATGAAGGATCACGTTGACGACCTTGCCTCCGTGGAAGTCCGAAGCTGGTCCGCTCTGGCGCCGGGATTGCCCGATCGCGAAGGCGCTGTACCCGAGCGCCTTGAATTCGTCCCACAGGCGCTCGGGAGTCGAATCCAGCCGAGCCAGCGCCTCGCGGTTCACTTCCATCAGAAATGCCGGTCTGAAGCGCGCGAGCGATTCGCGCGCTCCCTCGAGCATGAACGGCTCGGCGCCCTCGATGTCCATCTTGATCAAATCGATCCGGGTGATTGCGTGCTCACGGACGTAATCGTCGAGCCGCAGCGCGCGCACCGTAACCGCGGACGGGTTCATCGCCGCGAATCCCGCGCTCCAGCGTCCAGATTGCACTGGCGCACCGGGTTCGCTGCCGAGGCTCAAGTCGGTGGCTTCGCTCCACAATGCGGCCTGGTTGACGATCACATTGTCGAACTGGTTGAGGCGCACATGCTCTTCGAGAATCCCGAATGTCTCGGGCACCGGTTCGAAGCTGTGCACCGAACCGCTGGCTCCGACCGCGCTCGCGGCCAGCAGGGTGTACTGTCCGCAATTCGCGCCAACGTCGAATACGGTCATGCCCGGAGCGATCATTTTCAAAAACAGGTACGACTCGATCGGTTCGAACAGTCCGCCAAAGAAAATCTGACGTTGCACGAAGTCGGAGAAGTCGCATCGCATCACCGACCCATCCGGGAGCCGCGTCCGCATTGGCGCCGACGCGAGCCTGGGAGCAAGCCGCTCGACCGCCAGATATCGCGCGTAGCTCTTCCAACCGGTCCGTGCCCAAAGCCGGAGCGCTCCGCGCGCCAGCGGTCTCAACGGGGCGGGCCACAATGTCTTGACACGAGAAGTCATCTTGGCAAAACGAGTCCATCATTTATGGCTGTGATCCGGCGGTTCCGCAATCCAGGCTGGTGCTTCCTTCGCGGACTCGGCAGGCTCAAGATGGCGCTCGAGTACCCCGCGTCGAGTCTGAATCGATGACCGAGCCGTTGCCTTCCGGGAAAGTATCGTCCGGCCAGATCGAACCACCGCGCAAGAGCATCCACCTGGGGATGCTCGGCAAGACGCCGCCGTTCACCGGACGCCAATGGCGGGTGTTCCTGATCGCGTGTACGGCGGGCTTCTTCGACAACTACGATCGCGCGCTCTTAAGCCTCGCACTCGAGCAGATTCAAAAGGGCCTCAAGATCGCCGAGGCGCGGCTCGGCGCGATGCTTTCGCTCATCCGGTTCGGTTATATTCTCTCGTTCTTCCTGACTCCGCTGGCGGACGTGTTCGGGCGGCGCCGGCTGCTGCTCTATACGATTTATGGCTACACGACTCTGACCGGACTAAGTGCGCTTGCGCCGAACGAGCGCAGCTTCGTGATTCTGCAAATCTTCGCGCGTGCGTTCGCCGGCGCCGAGGGCATCGTCGCGCTCGTGATCCTGGTCGAGGAAGTCGATGCCGGCGTGCGCGGATGGACGGTTGGCCTGCTGGGCGCGCTGTCTTCGGTGGGCTACGGGCTGGCGGCGGGAGTGTTCGCGCTGGTCAACGTGATTCCCTACGGATGGCGGGGGCTGTATGCGCTTGCGCTGATTCCGCTCGTGATCATTATTCCGTTGCGCCGCGCGCTGCCGGAGAGCCATCGCTACGAAGCCGAGGCGCGCGGCTCCGAACATACGTCGAATCCGCTGGTGCCGGTGATGGCGCTGTTTCGGGAGTACCCGGGCCGTCTCGCGATGCTGATGTCGGTCGCGTTCCTGGGCAACATGGGCGGCACCGCCGCCGGGATGTTCTTTCCCAAGTATTTGCAGGAAGCGCACGGCTACTCGCCCGCGAACGTATCAACGCTGTACATCGTTGGCGGAGCGGTCGGTATCCTGGGCAACATTATCGTGGGCAGGATGAGCGATCGGATCGGGCGGCGCACGATGGGATCGATCTGCTTCCTGGCCGCGCCGCTGCTGACCATCTGGATATACCATTCATCGGGCGCCGCGATCATTGCGGCGTGGATTCTCGAGCTGTTCTTCGACACCGCCTCGGGCACGATCGTCGCCGCCTACAGCGCCGAGCTGTTCCCGACCTCGCATCGCTCGACCGCAGGCAGCGCGCTCGGCGTCGCGGGAACCACGGGCGGTGCAATCGGGCTGTTGCTCGAGGGGGCGCTATTTTCATATTTTCATTCGCACTGGACGGCGATCAGTTATCTGACCGTATTCTGGATCATCGCGCCGTTCATCATGTACTTTGGCTATCCTGAAACCGCCGGCCAGGAGCTCGAGGAAATCTCGCCGGAAAAGGCCGCGATGATGGGCGCCGACGTTGAGTAATCCAGCCCCGAAGCGAGCGTTCAAGCGCGTCCCTGGCCTGCGAGCCTCAGCCGCGCTGCTTGCGCTATTGCTCATCGCGTCGTCGCGGGGTCCGCGCGTTGCGATTGTCGGCTCCGGCGGCAAAGACCTGGCGCAGGTGCGGGTCGAGATTGCCGATACGGCCAGCAAGCGCGAGACCGGCCTGATGCGCCGCAGTCATTTGGATGAGGACGCGGGAATGATCTTCGTCTTTCCGGCGCCGGATCGGCTCCAGTTCTGGATGAAAAACACCGAAATTCCCCTCGACATGATCTTCGCCGATTCATCCGGCTGGATCGTGGGGATCGTGGCCAACGCGGCGCCGTACACGCTCACCCCGCGTGGCGTCGATGTGGATGCGAGCTACGTGCTCGAGGTCAACGGCGGCTTCGCCGCGCGGCATCACATCGCAGTCGGCGATCGACTCGATTTCATCGGCTTTGCCCCGCATGCTGCGCAGTAGGGCACATACGCGATGGGCGCCGCTTCAACCGATGTTGGACATGCGATAGCTATCCTGCCGGGGCGACCGATGTCGGCGCAATCCGTTGCGCCGCCGCGCGTGCCTGCCGTATCATCTGCCGATCACACGGAAATGTGACTGGACGCGGGGCATGGGGCTTAAAGAAAATATCGAACGGATGAATCAACTCTCGCGCCAGGCCGAGGCCGGTGGCGGCGAGGAGCGGCTCAAGAAGCAACGCCAGAATGGGCGGATGACGGCGCGCGAGCGCGTCGAGTTCCTGCTCGACCCGAGATCGTTCGTCGAACTCGACAAGTTCAAAACCCATCGCATCACCGACTTCGACATGGACTCGAAGAAGATCCCGGGCGATGGAGTTATCACCGGCTACGGCACGATCGATGGCCGCCAAGTCTGCGTCTTCTCGCATGACTTCACGGTCTTCGGCGGGAGTCTGTCGGGCGCATTCGCCGAGAAGGTCTGCAAGGTGATGGACCTTGCGACCAAGACGGGATGCCCGGTCATCGGGATCAACGACGGCAGCGGCGCGCGGATTCAGGAAGGCGTGGTATCGCTAGCCGGTTACGCCGATATTTTTTTGCGCAACGTGCTCTCCTCGGGCGTGGTGCCTCAGCTTTCGGCGATCATGGGGCCGTGCGCGGGCGGCGCGGTTTACTCGCCGGCGATGACGGATTTTATCGTGATGGTGCGCGACACCTCTTACATGTTCATCACCGGACCGGACGTGATTCGCGCGACCACCCACGAGGAAGTGACGATGCAGGAGCTGGGCGGCGCGGATACGCATTCGCAGAAGTCCGGCGTCTGCCACCTGGAAGTGCTCGATGATGAGAGCGCGCTGGTCGCGATGCGCGAGCTGCTCTCTTACATGCCGTCGAACAACGTCGAGGATCCGCCGTTCGTGCCGTCGGGCGACGATCCCGATCGCGTCGATCCGTCGCTCGACACGATCGTGCCGGAAAATCCCAACAAGGCCTACGACATGGGCGACATTATCCGGCGCGTGGTGGACGACGGCCATTTTCTGGAAATCCAGAAGGACTACGCGCGCAACATGCTGGTCGGGTTCGCGCGGATGGGCGGCTACTCCGTCGGCATCGTCGCGAATCAGCCGGCATTTCTGGCGGGATGCCTGGATATCGACGCCTCGGTCAAAGCCGCGCGTTTCGTCCGCTTCTGCGACGCGTTCAATATCCCGATCGTCACGTTCGTCGATGTGCCGGGGTTCCTGCCCGGCACCGCGCAGGAGTTCAGCGGAATTATCCGGCACGGCGCCAAGCTCTTGTATGCGTTTTGCGAGGCTACCGTGCCCAAGGTCACCGTCATCACGCGCAAGGCTTACGGCGGCGCTTACGACGTGATGTCATCGAAGCATATCCGCGGCGACTTCAACTTCGCCTATCCGAGCGCCGAGATCGCGGTGATGGGACCCGAGCAGGCGATCAACATTATTTTTCGCAATGAGATGACGGCGGCGGAGCGCGCCACGCTGGTCGATGACTATCGCGCCCGCTTCGCCAATCCCTTCAAGGCGGCGGAGCTGGGCTACGTCGATGAGGTGCTGATGCCGCGCGACACGCGCCCGCGGCTGATCACGGCGCTGCGCGCGCTCGAAAACAAACGCGACAAGAATCCGCCCCGCAAGCATGGCAACATCCCGCTGTAATGGAACCGCGGCGCTGCTTCATCCGATGAGTCGCCGGCCCGCGCTCAATTGGGTATAAACGAGTTGGCAATGAATTCCCCGGTTCAACCGGAATTGGAGCGGCTGGAAGACTGATGTTCAAACGGGTGTTAATCGCGAACCGCGGCGAAATCGCGGTGCGGGTGATTCGTGCCTGCCGTGAGTTGGGGCTTGAATCGGTCGCGGTTTATTCCGACGCGGATCGCGGCGCGCTGCATGTGCGCGAGGCCGATTTCGCGGCGCCGGTCGGACCCGCGCCGGCCGCCGAGAGCTACTTGAAGATCGATCGCATTCTCGAGGCGGCGAAAAAGACCGGCGCCGACGCGGTGCATCCCGGTTACGGCTTCTTCTCCGAGAACGCCGGTTTCGCGCGCGCGGTCGAAAATGCCGGCCTGGTATGGATCGGGCCGCCGCCCGAGGCGATCGAACGCATGGGCGACAAGGTCGAAGCGCGCAAGCTCATGTCCGCCGCGGGTGTTCCTGTCGTGCCGGGTTCGCCGGGCACGCTTGAGACCGAGGAGCAGGTGCGCGAGATTGCCGAAAAGATCGGATTTCCGATCATGATCAAGGCGGCGGCCGGCGGCGGCGGCAAGGGTCTGCGGCTGGTCGAGAGCGACCAGGATCTCGCCTCGATTGTCCGCACGGTTTCGAGCGAGGCCAAGTCGTCGTTCGGAGACGGGCGTTTCTACGTCGAAAAATTCGTGCGCAAGCCGCGCCATATAGAAGTGCAGGTGCTGGCCGACAAGGATGGCAACACCGTGCACGTCTTCGAACGCGAATGTTCAATTCAACGGCGCCATCAGAAAGTGGTCGAGGAGTCGCCGTCGCCGTTCGTCACCCCCGAGATGCGCCAGAAGATGGGCGCGGTCGCGGTGCAGGCCGCCAAAGCGGTGGGCTACTTCAGCGCCGGCACGATCGAGTTTCTGGCCGATGCGGATCGCAACTTCTACTTCCTCGAGATGAACACCCGGATCCAGGTCGAGCATCCGGTGACCGAGCTGGTCACGGGAATCGATCTGGTGCGCGCGCAGATCGAGATCGCGGCAGGCAAACCGCTGCCGTTCAAGCAGAAGGACATCGCGCAGCGCGGGTGGGCTATAGAGTGCCGCATCTACGCCGAAGACCCCGAGGCGGGATTTGTTCCGGCGCCGGGAAAAATCCATACGCTGCGCTTTCCCGAAGGGCCCGGCATCCGCAACGACGCGGGCGTCTATGCGGGCGCGGAAGTGCCGATGTTCTATGATCCGATGATCTCGAAGCTGGCCGCGTGGGGTGCGAACCGCGCCGAGGCGATAGATCGGATGCGCCGCGCGCTGGGCGAGTTCATCATCTCCGGCGAGCTTACGACCAACCTCTCGTTTCACCGCTGGATCATGACGCATCCGCGCTTTCTGGCCGGCGACTTCGACACCAATTTTATCGCGCAGGAGTATCATTCTGGGACCGGCGCGAAGAGCGACGATCACGCGCGCATCGCCGCGACGATCCTGGCGGCGATCGCAGCGCAGCGCGGAGCCAATAACAATCACGCGCAGCCGCAAACGCGGGTCGCGGCGCCCACCGGCTCGGCATGGCGCAGCCTTGCGCGCTTCGATTCGCTTCGGAGATAAGAGAAAGGAACCGCCCAGATGCGCTACCTTGCGACGCTTGCAGATGCCGAACACGAAATCGAGCTCGAGGAAATCTCGGCCGGAAGCTTCGCGATTACGTTCGGCGGGCGTCGCTTCGACGCGAATCTGCGCGCAGTTGGACCAGCTTCGTTTTCGATCATAATTGACGGCCGCTCCTTCGACCTCGAGGTCGTCAGTGACGGCGAAGAGCTGGTCGTCGCGTCGCGCGCCGGCGCCACCCGGCTGACGCTGGTAGATCCCGCGCGGCGCGCCAGGCATACCGCCGCTGAAAAACGCGAAGTCAGCGGCAGGGTCGAGATTAAGTCCGGGATGCCGGGCCGCGTGGTCGCGGTGCTGGTCGCGCCCGGCGATGAAGTCAAATCGGGACAGGGAGTTGTGACTGTCGAAGCGATGAAGCTGGAAAACGAACTCAAGAGCCCGAAGACGGGAAAGGTGACCGAGATTAGAGTGGTGGCGGGCCAGACCGTGGAAAAGGGCGAGCTGCTCGTGGTTATTGAATAGCAGGGTTTACCGATAATGGCGGAAAACGAACGCACCACCCTCGATAGCGCGCGCAAGAATTGGGAAGCGCGCAAGCTCGCTCCCGCGCTCAAACGCGGCGCGGAGCGCAAGAAAAAATTCGCTACGACTTCGGGTATCGAGATCAAACGCGCGTACGATCCCGCCGACCTCGAGGCGATCGAATTCGTCACCGATCTCGGCTTTCCCGGCGAGTATCCATTCACCCGCGGCGTGCAGCCCACGATGTATCGCGGGCGGCTGTGGACCATGCGCCAGTACGCCGGATTCGGCACCGCTGAGGAATCGAACCGGCGCTACCGTTATCTGTTCGAGCAAGGGCAGACCGGCCTTTCGGTCGCTTTCGATCTTCCGACCCAGATGGGTCGCGATTCGGATCATCAGCTCGCCGCGGGCGAAGTCGGGCGCGTCGGAGTGTCGATCGGCTCGCTTGCCGACATGGAGATGCTGGTCGACGGGCTTCCGCTTGACAAGATTTCGACCTCGATGACGATCAATGCGACCGCGTCGATTCTGCTCGCGATGTACCTGGTGGCGGCGGAGCGGCGCAAGGTCGGATGGGACAAGGTCAACGGCACGATCCAAAACGATCTGCTCAAGGAATATATCGCGCGCGGCACCTACATCTATCCGCCACGCGGCTCGATGCGGATCATCACCGACATCTTCAGCTTCGCCTCGCGGGAAGTTCCCAACTGGAACACGATTTCGATTTCCGGCTACCATATCCGCGAGGCCGGCTCGACCGCCGCGCAGGAGCTGGCGTTCACGCTCGCCGACGCGATCGCGTACGTCGATGCGGCGCTGAAGGCGGGGCTCGCGGTGGACAGCTTCGCGAGCCGGCTTTCGTTCTTCTTCAACGTGCACAATAATTTCTTCGAAGAGATCGCCAAGTATCGCGCGGCGCGCCGGATGTGGGCGAAGATCATGAAGGAGCGCTTCGGCGCGGCCGACGAGCGCTCGATGATGATGCGGTTCCACGCGCAGACCGCCGGCTCGACGCTCACCGCACAGCAGGTGGACAATAACGTGGTGCGCGTCACGCTGCAGGCGCTGGCCGCGGTGCTTGGCGGTGCGCAATCGCTGCACACCAACTCCAAGGACGAGGCGTTGGCGCTGCCCACCGAATCCTCGGTGCTGCTGGCGCTGCGCACCCAGCAGTTAATCGCGTACGAATCCGAGGTGGCCGACACGATCGACCCGCTCGGCGGCTCGTATTACGTCGAAAAGCTGACCACGGAGCTCGAAGCGCGCGCGTTCGAGTACCTGGGGAAAATCGATGACCTGGGCGGCGCGGTGGCCGCGATCGAGCGCGGTTATCAGCAGCGCGAGATTCAGAACGCCGCCTATCTCTATCAGCGCGAGATCGAGACCAAAGAGCGCATCATCGTGGGCGTCAATCAGTTCACCGGCGGCGGCGAGCTGCCCAACGATATCCTGAAGGTGAAGCCCGAGCTCGAGGAAAAGCAGAAGCGCAACCTGGCGCGAGTGCGCGCCGAGCGTGATGGCGCGAAGGCCGCGTCCGCGCTCGCGCGGGTCGAGTCGGCGGCGCGCGACGGCTCGAACCTGATGCCGCCGATAATCGACGCGGTCCGCGCGTGGTGCACGCTGGGTGAGATATCGGACGCGATGCGCCGGGTATTTGGCGAATATCAACCGGTGAACACGCTTTGAGGTAGCGCGCCGGGGCGCGATTGTATAAAAGGATTGCGATTTTTATAAGTGTGGCGCGCCATCCTCCGATGCCAGCGCGCGTCGCGCCAGGGCTTTAAACCAGTACGCCGCGGACTGACCGCGGCCTTGTGGAGAAACAAAATCGATGGGGCCGCTTCCAAAAGGCGTGTTTATGACCAAGGGCGTCGGACGGCATCGCGAGAAGCTGACCGCGTTCGAGATGTCCCTGCGTTCCGCCGGCATCGCGGAGTTCAACCTGGTCCGGGTCAAGTCGATCTTTCCGCCACGCTGCAAGATGATCAGCCAGCAGGAGGGGATCAAGTACCTGAGTCCCGGGCAGATCGTGTTCGCCGTGATGAGCGAGAATGCGACCAATGAGCCGCATCGCCTGATCGCCGCGTCGGTCGGCGTCGCGGTTCCCGCCAACCCGGATCAGTACGGCTATCTTTCCGAGCATCACAGCTTCGGCGAGACCGATCAGAAGGCTGGAGATTACGCCGAAGATCTTGCGGCGCAGATGCTCGCGACGATCCTGGGCGTCGATTTCGATCCCAACGCCAGCTACGACGAGCGCAAGGACGTGTGGCGCGTATCCGACAAAATCGTCACCACGCGCAACGTCACCCAGTCGGCGATCGGAGATCGCGACGGGCTGTGGTCGTCGGTCGTGGCAGCCGCGGTATTCGTCGATCTGCCCAACGGCAAGTAGCCGCCGCGCTGAATTGAATCCCTGCGCGGCGCGGAATACGATCGATTCCATGGCAACCGAAATCCTCTACTGCTCGGCCTGAGGCTATAAACCGCGCGCGGCCAGTCTGGCCGCCTCGCTCAACGGCCGCTTCGGCGAGGCCACGGAAATCAGAGCCGGCAAAACCGGCCAGTTCGACGTTTTGGTCAACGGACGGATGGTCTTCTCGAAGGCCGAGGCCGGACGATTTCCGGTGGACGACGAAGTCGAGGAAATTTTTGAAGCCTTGCGCGACGGCAAGGCGATACCGCCCAAGGTGGTCAAGCCCGCGCCGACGGGCTTTGTGAAGCGCGTCCTCGGCAAGCTGCTCAACTGATCGCGCGAGCAGGTGGCTCGCGCCGCCCTAAGGATGCATGTCGAGCAGGCTCTTGAAACCGCTCGGGGCATGCGCGCCGATGATCAGCATCTCGAGGATGCCCATCCCTTCGCTCTTTCCCAGCTTGGCGCGGCATACGGCCTGGATATGCTGGTGGAGCGGCTGCGATTCATCGACGGCGGCAAGCTTGAAAGATTCGTAGTCCGACACGTCGGTGCCGACATACATCCCGTGGCCCCACTTGGGATGACCGTAGCCGATTCCGTGCATGTAGAAGTTATAGAGGGTCTCGAGTTCGATGCGCTGCTCGCCGTCGGCGGTGCGCAACAGAATTTCGGCCTGACGCGCGTGGCGCGTATGCGGCAGATAGGCGACCTTCCAGTCGACGGCGCTGGCGATTTCAATCGGTGCGGAGGGATCGGCCTTGGCGATCGCTCCGAACTGATGCCAGCGCGAGCCGTCGGAATTCTCGTTCACGTCAAAATGCGTGCACAGATGCTCGAAGTTGTTCGGCGACCATAACCAGAAAAATTCCGGTGACGCGATAGCCGGGACTCCCGCCGGATCCTGCGGACCGACGGTGCGCACGCCCCACGAGCGGTCGCGCGAGCCCCAGACCCGCGCCGGATTCGCCTCGAACTTCCGCCCCGCCACCGTCAGGGAACCGCTGTAGCCGCCGTGCTGTGTGAAGCGCGTGATATCGAACATCAAGCGCGCGCCCGAGCGGCGCGTGAAGCGCGGCTCCTCGATCGGCGTGGCGCGCGCCTCGAACGTCAGGTCGGCTTTGATTTCCGGATGATCGACGCGCAAGCGCAGCGCGCGCATCGGACGCACGACCTCGATCGAAATCGGCCCGACCCTCGTGTCCATCCGGTCCGCGCCGAGAGTCCGCGAGGCGCGCACGCAATGCTGAACGCCGCCGCTGATGACGCTGAATGAAGCGTCGATGATCCCGAGGTTCGGATAGATGCCCATCCCGACCGCGAAGTACGGCTCGCCCTCGCGCCAGTAGCCGTTGAAGAAGAACCGATCGTAAAAGTTGCGATCGCTGGTGAAGACCTGCTGCACCGGCTCGGGGGTCTGGTGAATCGGGAAATCGTCGCCTGAAGTGATCATCGACATTCTCCTTGCCAATCCATCGCGTTGGCCAAATCAGAGCCGCGGCATGCGGGCAGGCGCGCGGGATTACAACTCCGGCCGGACTATTTCAGGCCGCGAGGATCTTTTCAATTTCCGCGGGCGCGATCCGGATTCCGACGTAAAACGGTCCGAATTTCGCGTACGCCGCGCTGGCTTCATCGAAGCGCATCTCGTAAACCAGCTTCTTGAACACCAGCGGATCGTCGGCGAACAAATCGACGCCCCATTCCCAGTCGTCGAATCCGATCGAACCCGAAATGATCTGCGTGACCTCGCCCGCGAACCGGCGTCCGACCAATCCGTGCTCGTGCATCAGGCGGCGCCGCTCGCCGATCGCGAGCCGATACCAGTTGTCGGCGCCGTCGCGCTTCTTGTCCATCGGATAGAAGCACAGGTAGCTGCGCGCCGGAATTTTCGGATACAGCCGCGGCGCGATCTTCTGGCGCTGGCCCGCGACCTCGGCTTCGACCGCCCGCGTCCACTCCGGCGTGCGCGGCTTGATATTGCGCTCCGCAAGATTTGCATAGAGCGCGACGGTGGCTTCGTATAGGCCGATTTCGATCATCGAGACGTAAGAGGTCGTCGGCTCCAGATAATCGCTCAGCCTGAGCCTGCCGACCGCGATCTGCGCCGCGCTGAGGTCATCGAACGTGCGGCGAAAGTGAATGAGAAACAGATCGCCCTTATGCCCCAGGCCCGCGAACGGCGCCGATTCGCCGTCCTCGCGATTGCTCATTTCGCCGAGCGCGCGCGATGCTTCAGCGGCGATACTCCGGCGCTCGGACTCGGCGAGCGCGCGCCACGGCGCGCGCCGGAGCCGAAACATCTGGTGCAGGACGCAGAAGCCCTCGAGCGTCAGCGGCGCCGCGGGCGGGTCTTCGCGATGGCTCGCGGCGCCGGAGGGATCGTCGGTCTTCATGGGCCGAATCCTAGCAGGGTGCCGGGAAACCTCGAAGAGCCGGCATCGCCGGTACGGAAGCTCGCTCGCCGCCGGGTGCGGTTTGCCTCGAAATCAAAGCGCATATACGAAGGAAACAGTGGAAGACAAAGCCCATGATCGACCTGAAGTGAATTCTCCCGAGCAGCTCAACACCTGGCAGCCGCAATCCTACGATCACAATGCAAGGTTCGTCAGCGACCTCGCCGGGCCGGTGCTCGCGATGCTGCGGGCGGCGGCGGGGGAGAGGATCCTGGACCTCGGATGCGGCGACGGCGTGCTGACCGAAAGGATTGCCGCCGCGGGCGCGCGCGTGGTCGGTGTCGATGCGTCCGAGGCGATGGCCGCGGCGGCGCGCGAGCGCGGCCTTGACGCGCGGGTAGTGAACGGACAATCGCTTCGGTTCGAGCGCGAATTCGACGCGGTGTTCTCGAACGCGGCGCTGCACTGGATGCGCGAGCCGGACAGCGTGCTCGCGGGAGTCGCGCGCGCGCTGCGTCCTGGAGGGCGGTTCGTCGGCGAGCTGGGCGGGCACGGATGCGTCGCGGCGATAATCGTCGCGCTCGAGGCGGTGCTCGCGCGGCGCGGGATAAACGGCGCGGCGCGGATTCCGTGGTACTTTCCGACCGTCGAGGATTATCGCGCACGACTCGAGCGCGCAGGCTTCTTCGTCGATTATATCGAGCTCATTGCGCGCCCCACGCCGCTTCCGACCGGAATCGAAGGATGGCTCGATACTTTTGTCGAGAACTTTCTAAAACCGCTGCAACAGGCCGATCGCAAACGCGCAGTCGCGGAAGCGATCGAGTTGCTGCGCCCCGTGTTATGCGATGAACGCGGCCGATGGACCGCGGATTACATCCGCCTGCGCTTCGCCGCGCACCTGGGCGCGCCCTCAAGATGAATCGCCGGCTCGCCCAATTTCGGAAATAATTCTCAGTTCGAGTCCGCGCCGGGCTGTGCCGCGGGAGGTGCGGAAGTTTCGGGCGCCGCGAGGGCGGGAAGGTTTTGCAATCCTGCGCCCTGCGCTGGCTGGATTTGCGTGACGCCGCTTTGGCCTTCCTGCTCGCCGCCGGCCTGGTCCTGATAGTGCTGCATGATTTGATTCTTGATTTCGCCGGGCGAGGTCTGCGGCGAGAGGCCTTCGCTGCGGGCCCATTTCTCGCGATCTTCGGGCGTCATGGTAAGCCAGATCTGGCTGGCCTGCGCGGAATGGCCGTGATTGAGCGCGTCGAGATACTGCTGCTGCGGAGTAGGACCGCGATGCGCGAATGGCCAGCATCCGGCCATCGCGAGGGCGCATGCGAGCGCGGCGATCGCGAGGAAGGCGGTGCGGAGTTTCGAGCGATTTCGTGCGAGTTTCAGAATGTCACCACGCTGCGGATCGACTTGCCCGCGTGCATCAGATCGAACGCCTCATTGATGCGCCCGAGTGGCATCGTGTGCGTGATCAGATCGTCGATATTGATACGCCCTTCCATGTACCAATCGACGATCTTCGGCACGTCGCGCCGGCTGTGCGCGCCGCCGAAAGCGGTGCCCTTCCAGGTGCGGCCGGTGACGAGCTGAAACGGACGCGTCGAGATCTCCTCGCCCGCGCCCGCGACGCCGATAATCACGCAGGTGCCCCATCCGCGATGGCAGCATTCGAGCGCCTGGCGCATCAGCTTGACGTTGCCGACGCACTCGAAGGCATAATCCGCGCCGCCGCGCGTCAGGTCGATCAGGTACGGCACCAGGTCACCCCTGACCTCGGCGGGATTGACGAAGTCGGTCGCGCCGAACTTGCGCGCAATCGCCTCGCGCGCGGGGTTCACGTCAACCGCGACGATCGTCCGCGCGCCGGCCAGCCGCGCGCCCTGAATCACGTTCAGCCCGATGCCGCCGATGCCGAACACGGCGACCCGGTCGCCGGGCGCCACTTTCGCGGTGTTGATCACCGCGCCGATTCCGGTCGTGACTCCGCATCCGATGTAGCAAATCTTGTCGAAGGGGGCGTCGGCGCGGACCTTCGCCAGGGCGATTTCGGGGATCACCGTGTAATTGGCGAAGGTCGAGGTGCCCATGTAGTGGTGAATCATCCGGCCGCCGCGCGAAAACCGGCTCGTGCCGTCGGGCATCACGCCCTTGCCCTGAGTCTCGCGAATCGCGGTGCAGAGATTGGTTTTGCCCGATAGGCACGCCTCGCAATTGCGGCACTCGGGAATGTAGAGCGGTATCACGTGATCGCCGGGCGCGAGCGTCGTTACCCCCGCGCCGATCTCGAGGGCGATGCCGGCGCCCTCGTGGCCTAAAATCGCGGGGAACAAGCCCTCGGGGTCTTTGCCAGAGAGCGTGAACGCATCGGTGTGGCAGACGCCGGTGGCTTTGATTTCGACCAAAGCTTCGCCGCGCCGCGGCCCTTCAAGATCAACCTCGGTGACTTCGAGCGGTGCGCCGGCCTGAGTTGCGACTGCGGCTTTAACCTTCACGATAGGGTTCCCTGCGGGATTTTTCCGCGCGGAATAACCGGCGCGCGCGGTCTGTCTCATTTCTACGCGCGCGCGCCATCAACTTCCATCGCGCTCTCAGTTTGCGCCAAAGTCGCCCAGGTCCAGGTTCATAAACGTCTGGCGAGCTTCTTTATGCGCCGTGCCGACGGTCATGCTGACCGGATTTTCGCCTTTCATCTTTAGGTGATAATCGCGCCCGGTGAACTCGCTCAGCAGGAATGGCTCGCCTTCTCCGGCAAGCGGCTCGGGCGAGTCGGAAATTTGAAAATGCAGATGCGGCTCGGTGGAGTTGCCGGAGTTGCCGAGCAACCCGAGGATCTGTCCGTCGGTGACGCGATCGCCCGGCTTCACGCGGACGGTGCCGGGAATCATGTGCGCATAGAGTGCGTAATGGCCTCCGCCCAGATCCTCGATTACCGAATTGCCGGCGATATTCGCAAGCGTGATCGTCACCGCCATCGTCGGCGAGTTCGGCACGTTTTCGGGAAGGCCGTCGAGGACCGAAACGACTCGTCCGTCCGCAACCGCGTGAATCTCCGACCGCTCGGCGTAATAATTGCCGTTGTCTTTCGGATCACCGTGGAACGAGTTGCCATCGGCGCCCAGTTTTATCCAATCGACGGCGTAGCGTTCGGGACTCACGACCGCCGGGCCGAGCGCGATTACGGTTCGGCGATGGATCGAATCATTGGCGGGGCCGTTGGGCGTCCACCAGTTATCGCCGCGCAGCGGAGGCGAGATCGTAATCGGCGCCGTGTGACTGACGATGATCGGCGCCGGAGCCACCGGCTGCCGGGTGTCCGGTTTGCCATCCTCTTCGACTTCGAGCGTGTTGAATATCTTCGCTCCGGGGTCGCGATCGAGAAACACGAATATCACTCCCGCGGCCCCCGGCTTGAGCACGGGATCCTGCGGGGTCAGCATGTGCCCAGCGATCGTGCTGAACATGTGCCGCAGGTCATCGCCGGAAAAACTCTGGCTCGCCGTGCCGCCGTGGTCCGCGGAATTCGCGCGTGGCGAGAGTCTAAGCGCGTCGATGCGCAGCGCGGATTGGTTGAAGTTCGCGACGTAAAGCTCGTACGCGAGGTGCGGCTTTCCATCGCCCTCGAAGATCGTGGCGGCCGCGGGCCGCGCGATCACCGCGACTTTCAGCGGCAGCGCTGGGCCGGCGTGCACCGGGCCGGCGGCCGCGGCGATGATCGCGGCGGCGGCGAAGAATAGTTTCATCAGGTTGCTCTCCTATGGATGCGCGCGCACAAACTCGATCACCGCCGCGTTGAACTCGGCTGGATACTCGGTGAAGAACAGATGGCCGCCCGGCAGCTCGACGAGCTTCGCGCCGGTAATTCGCGCGGCGATCAATTTCGAGTTTTCGGGCGGCACCAGAATATCGTCGCGTCCCGCCATCACCATCGTGGGCACGTGAATCTCACCGAGCCGTTTGCTCACGTCGTATTTCATGACTGCTTCGATTTGGCGCTGGTACGCGAACGCGGGAATCAGGTATTGCATACGGACCCGCTCGTGCTTGTCGATGATCTCGCGGCGATGGGTGATCGCGTGATCGGTGAATGCGGAGCGTTGCTGGATACTCTTCTGCTCGGCGCTGGCCCTTTCGCCGGCGACCAGCGCCGCCATCACTTCCGGAGCGGCGCGCACGGCCTCGGCGCCGCCAAAGGTGGTGCATCCGAGGATCAGGCACGCGAGCCGGTCCTGATGCGCCAGCGCGAATTCCTGCGCGATCATTCCGCCCATCGAGATTCCGAGCAGCGCGGCGCGCCGGATGCCGAGCGCGTCCATCAATCCCGCGGTCTCGCCGGCCATCTGGCTAAGCGAGTAGGGTGCGTCGGGCTTGTCGCTTCGCCCGGCGCCGCGATTGTCGAAAATCACGGTGCGGAAGTGGCGTGAGAACTCGGGTGTCTGCTCGTACCACGCGGTCAGGTTCGACCCGAGGCCGCGAATCATCACCAGGGTCTGCGGGCCGTCGCCGTGAATCTCGTAATAGAGCTCGATATCGCCGATTCGTTGTCTGGGCATGGCCGCGAATCTAGCGCCGCGCACGCGCGATGCCAACCGCCGGGGCCGGCGCGCGGATTGCCGCGCTGCGATGGCCGCCGCACCGACGATCCGCACGCGCTGCTAGGCGGGAGCGTCAACCGCCAGCGCGGGGATTCGCGGCGGCGGAAGATTGTCGTACAAGTCGGCGATCAGATCCGATTTGATTTTGCGATAGCCGGGGTCGTCCCAAAGATTTCGCCATTGCAGCGGATCCTCGACGACGTTGTACAGTTCACCCTCGACGCCTTCGTAACGAATATCGGGGACCGGACGCTGCATCCGGAGCGCCTGATAGACCAGGGCCAGATTGAAGCCGGTGTCGCGGGTCGATTTCTCGTACGCGGTGAGCACCCATCCGTCGCGATAGATCGACCGCAGATGCATCCCGAGTTGCGCGAACTGGCTGTCCCATTCTGTTATCACGCGCTCGCGTCCCGACCCCGGCCGAACCGGCAGCGGCGCACCCTGCATCCAGTCCGCGCGCGGCACCCCCGCGATTTCGCAAAAGGTCGGCGCGAGATCCAAATGGCCGACGGGCTCCGCGATCTCGGCCGGAGAGATTTGCGCCGACGGGGCCGGCCGCCAGATGAGCGGCACCCGCATCAGCGCGTCCACATGGTACGGGCCCTTGAACATCAGGCCGAAGTCGCCCTGCAGCTCGCCGTGGTCGGTGGTGAAGAAGATGTCGGTGTCGCGATCCCATCCGCGCTCGCCGATCCGCTTGATGACGCGCGCGCACGCTTCGTCGATCAACTCGTTTTTGACGTGAATCAGCGCGTTGATTTCGCGCACCTGATCGTGAGTCATCGCGCTCGGGACAAAGGTCATCGCGCCGCCTTCGTCGTTGCCAAAGCGGCCCTGGTACCAATCGAGCCAATGGCGCGGCTTCTGGCCGAGAATCGCCTCGATCTTATCGCGCGAGCCGGGATGCCCGGGCGGAAGATCCAGGTCGCGCCAGTTGATGCGCCGCGCCTCGGCGGCTGGCGGATCCCACGGATGATGCGGATCGGGAAAGCTCATCCAGACGAACCAGTTTTCCTCGGGGCCGAGCTGATCGAGATACGCCAGCGTGCGGTCCGCCACCCAGTCGGTATGATAATGCCCGCGCGGCACCGGATTGTAGGCGACTTCCGGCGCGCCCGTATCGCCGCCGCCGCGCGCACTCAGCATCGTGACGAAGCCGCCAATCTCGCCGGGAAAGTTGTCGCGCAGCCACTTCGTGTAATGCCATCGCCCCATCGGCCCGTGCATCGCCAATTCCATGTGCTCGAAGCCGCGATACGGTCCAAAGCTGCCTTCGTCGGCCAGATTGTTTTCGCGCCATCGCTGACCCGGGTCGAACATCGGCTCGAAGTGCGCTTTGCCGATCAGCGCGGTTCGGTAGCCCGCCCGCTCATGGAGCCATCGCGCGACGCTCGGAGCGCCGGCCGGCAGGGGTACGCCGTTGGAGCGAACGCCGTGGGTGCGCACGTACTGGCCGGTGATCATCGTCGAGCGCGCCGGCATGCAGACCGTGTTCTGATTGTGCGCGCGCCGATAATTGATTCCGGCGGCCGCCAGCGCGTCGGCGGCGGGAGTGCGCGCGATCCGGCCGCCGTTGCATCCGAGCGAATCGTAGCGTTGCTGATCGGTGGTGATGAAGAGAATCTTTCGGCCCATCGCAGATTGCTCCCGCTCCCGTGAGGCGTTGGGTCAACCCATATCACGGCGGCGGCCCGCATCTCGACCGATACGCGCGCCTGGATAAACGGGGACTGGACGGATGCCGGTATGGAATTGGTAGAGTATAGGGGTGCGTCCGTTTTGCGGACGCGCGAATCGCCCGCAAGGAGCAAACCATGATGCGTGCCGCCGTAATGCGTGACAAGAAGCTGGTCGTTGCCGATATTCCCATTCCTGAGCCGGGGCCGGGCGAGGTGATCGTCAAGACGCTCGCCTGCGGAATCTGCGGATCGGATTTACATACGCTCAAGCACGCCGAGAAGCTGGTCGAGAGCTCGAAGCGCGCAGGCGGCGCGTTCGTGATGGACTTGAAGCGCGACGTGGTGATGGGCCATGAGTTTTGCGTCGAGGTGGCCGACTTTGGTCCCGGTACGCAAAAGCGGCTCAAGGCGGGCACCCGCGCCTGTTCGTTGCCGGTGCTGATTCGTCCGACGGGAGTGTCGGCGGTCGGTTACTCGAACGATAATCCCGGCGGGTACGCCGAATTCATGCGCCTGACCGAAGCGCTGCTGCTCGAGGTCCCCAACGGGCTTTCGACCGAGCGCGCCGCCTTGACCGAACCGATGGCTGTCGGTTATCACGCGGTGCAAAAGGCGCGGCTCAGCCCCGACGACGCACCGCTGGTGATAGGGTGCGGTCCGGTCGGGCTGGCGGTGGTCGCGGGGTTGAAGCTCAAGGGGCAGCATCCGATTGTCGCCGCGGATTTCTCGCCGCGCCGCCGCGAACTTGCGCTGAAGATGGGTGCCGACGTGGTAATCGATCCGAAAGAGAAATCGGCATTCGAGAGCTGGAAGCAGACCGCGACCTATAGCGATCCGTCGCGCGCGCCGGCGCTGGCGCCGTGGATGCCGGGTCCGGCGCTGCGACCGTCGGTCATCTTCGAGTGCGTGGGCGTGCCGGGCGTGATCGATTCGATCATGTTGGGCGCGCAATCGGGCGCGCGGATTGTGGTGGTCGGGGTATGCATGGAACGCGACTCGATCGAGCCGATGCTCGGCATCAGCAAGGAGCTGAACGTGCAGTTCGTGCTTGGATACACGCCCGAGGAATTCGCCGAGACGCTGTTCAATCTCGCGCAGGGAAGGACCAACGCCGATCCGCTGATCACGGGCAAGGTCGGAGTTGAAGGCGTGGCGCAGGCGTTCGAGGATCTGGGTTCGCCGGAACGGCACGCGAAGATTCTGGTCGAGCCGTGGCGTAGCTGACGCGGGAGAAGACTGCGATGCCTACGATGACCGGCAAGAGCACGGTGATAACCGGAGGCGGTTCTGGAATCGGCCGCGCTACGGCGTTGATTGCGGCGCGCGAGGGCGCGCGAATAATAATCGGCGACGTATCGGAACGCGACGGCGTCGAAACGGTGCGGATGCTGCGCGGCGCGGGCGCCGACGCCGACTTCGTCCGCTGCGATGTGGCGCGCGCGGCCGACGCGGAAGCGATGGTCGCGGCCGCGGTGAGAAAATTCGGCCGGCTCGATTGCGCGTTCAACAACGCCGGGATCGCCGGCGCGCAACGCAAGACCGCCGACTATAGCGAAGACGAATGGGACCGTATCATGGCGGTGAATCTCAAAGGCGTGTGGCTGTGCATGCGCGCCGAAATCCGCCAGTTCCTGGCGCAGAAGTCCCCCGGTGCGATCGTCAACACCGCCTCGGCCGCGGGCCTGGTCGCTTCACACTCGATGCCCGCGTACACCGCCGCCAAACACGGCGTCGTCGGCCTGACCAAATGCGCCGCGATCGAATACGCCCGCGCCGCGATCCGCATCAACGACGTATGCCCCGGCGTGGTCGATACGCCGCTGGTGGCCGGAATGATCGCCGAGCAACCCAAGCTCGCCGGGCTGCTTGACCGTGTCGAGCCGGTCGGGCGCAAGGCGCGTGCGGAAGAAATCGGCGAGGCCGTAGCGTGGCTCCTGAGCGACGCGGCCTCGTTCGTGACCGGCGCATCGATTTCGGTCGACGGTGGATTGACCGCGATGTAGGCCGCGATGCTTTCGCTCGATCCGTTTATCGAAGCCTGGGAGCTGCGCGAGCTGATCCGCACGGGAGATCTTCGCCCGCGCGAGGTGGCGGAGTTTTTCCTGGCCCGAATCGAAAAGCTCAATCCCGCGCTGGGCGCGTATATGACGATCACCGCCGAGCGCGCGCTCGCCGATGCGGCCCGGATCGAATCCGAACGCGGGCGCGCACTCGAACTGCCGCTGTTCGGCGTTCCATACTCGCTCAAAGACTTGACCCCGACCGCCGGAATCCTCACTACCCTGGGGTCGAAAAATTACGCCGCCGCGATCCCGCCCGAGGACGCCGTGATCGCCGCGCGGCTGCGCGCCAGCGGCGGAGTCCTGCTCGGCAAGACCTCAACGCCGGAGTTTGGCGGACGCCCCACCACCGAGGGCGGGCTGTGCGGCACCGCGCGCAATCCCTGGAACCTCGAGTACAACGCCGGCGGCTCGAGCGGCGGCGCGGCCGCGCAGATTGCCGCCGGCCTGGGTCCACTCGCCGAGGGCAGCGACGGCGGCGGTTCGATTCGCGGACCGGCGTCGAATTGCGGCGTGGTCGGAATCAAACCCGCTCGTGGACGGCTGACCTACGCGCCGCATCGCGGCGAGGCGTGGGCAGGGTTCGCAACCCGCGGACCAATCGCGCGCACGGTGCGCGATGCGGCGCTGATGCTCGACGTGCTCGCGGGCCCGGTAATCGGAGATCCCTACTGGGCGCCTGCGCCGGCGCGTCCGTTCTCCGAGGCTCCGCGGACGGCGCCGAGCCGCCTGCGCCTGGCGGCGATTGCTGAGACCGCGCTCGGGCCGATTCATCCCGATGTCGCCGCGTCCTTCCAGAGCGCGTGCGCCGCGATGCGCGAGCTGGGGCATCGCGTCGAGCCGGTCGCACTCGATCCGGGCGCGATGCTGCTGGATTGCGCGCGCGCGCTGATTTGCGTGGGAATCGCGGCGATCCCGATTGCGGATCTCGACGCGGTCGATCCAGTGGCGCGTGAAATGCACCAGCACGGGAAGAAACTGTCAGCCGCCGAGTACGTGAACCTGGTCGCCGTGATGCACAATACCGCGCGCGCGATTGTGCAGGCGCTTGAACCCTATGACGCGACCGTGACCCCGACCATGACGATGCCGCCGATGCGCAATGGCGCGTTTCCCTCGCGCCCGGACCGCTATCTTGACGAGTTGTGGACGTGGATCGCCTTCGAGTATCCAGCCAACGCGACCGGACAGCCCGCGATCACGCTGCCGGCGGGATTCTCGCGTGAGGGACTACCGATCGGCTTCCAGATCGTGGGCCGCCCTGCCGGCGAGTTCGAGATGATCGCGCTCGCCGCGCAATTCGAAGCCACGCGCCCGTGGCGGCATCCGCGTCCCCGCCTTTTCGCCGCGTCATAGCGCGGCGCGCGAGCTGGCCTCGGGAGCGACCTCATCAGCGATGGTCCGGGCACATCTGGGCGCCGCCGGCTAGCAAGTTCGCGGCGGTTTCAGGCGTTCAGCAGCTTGGCGTCGAGGGCGGCGGCGCGCGCTGCGCCGAACAGTGCGGCGCTGTCATTGAGGATCACCCGGACCGGAATCCGGCGCACGATCTCGCTCATCCTGCCCTTGGCGGCGAACGCCGCCATGAAGGCGGGGCTGGCAAGGCGCGCGGCGATTTTCACCGCGATTCCGCCGCCAATATAGATGCCCCCGCTCGCCATCAGCCGCAGCGCAAGATTTCCCGCCTCGGCGCCATAGATCGATACGAAGACCTCGAGCGCGGTCTCGCACAGCGCCGCCTTTGCGTCGAGCGCCGCGCGTGTGATCGCCGCCGCCGCGTCGCCAATCTTCAGTTCCGCCGCCAGCCATGGAGGTTCGTCGCCGCGGCGGGTGTCGCGAAGAAAGCGGTAGATATTGCACAAACCGCCGCCAGAGAGCACGCGCTCGACGCTGACGCGCCCGAACTCCGCACGCAGAAACCGCAGCAGCTCGATTTGCAGGTCGTCGCCCGGCGCGAAATCCGCGTGTCCGCCTTCGCTCGCGAATGGGCGATGCGTATGGCCGTCGAAGTACAAGCCCGCTTCGCCGAGTCCGGTTCCGGCTGAGATAACGCCGGCGTTGCCGCGCGCGTCCGGATCGCCCTGGTTTATGGTCAGAAAGTCGCGCGGCTCGAGCGCCGCGATTCCGTATGCGTTGGCGGTCAGATCGTTGATCACCGCGGCGTGGCTGATGCCGAGCTCCCGCGCGAGCAACGCGCCGTCGATGCTCCATCCCGCATTTGGCATGTGTGCGCGGTTATCGGCCACCGGGCCGGCCACGCCGAAGCACGCCGCGCCGGGAGTCAGCGGGTGCTGCTTGAGAAACATGCGCACCACGCTTTCGAGATTCGGAAACTCGCGTGTCGCATAGACTTGTTCATCGATGCGATTAAGCCTGCCATTGGCGATATCGAATATCGCGACCCGGGCGTGCGTGCCCCCGATATCTCCGGCCAGAATCATTCAGCCGATGACCCGCCAGTGGCGGCCTTCACGTTCGAGCAGGTGATCGGCCTCCTTGGGTCCCCAGCTCCCCGCCGGATAATTCGGAAAATCGCGCGGTGGCAGCGCGCTCCACACGTCGAGCACGGGCGTGACGATGCGCCATCCCGCTTCGACCATGTCGTCGCGCTGGAACAAGGTCGGGTCGCCGATCATGCAATCCAGCAGCAGCGTCTCATAGCCGGTCGAAGGCGCCGTACCGAAGTACTGTGAATATTTGAAGTTCATATCGACCGACCCGAGCTTGACCGTAGGCCCGGGAATCTTCGCGCTGAAGCGCAGCGAAATGCCTTCGTCGGGTTGAATATGCATCACCAGCACGTTGGCGGACATCTCCTCGACGCCGGTTTCCCTGAACAGCAGCATCGGCGCGCGCTTGAAGTTGATCGCGATTTCCGTGACGCGCTCAGCCAGCCGCTTGCCGGTGCGGATGTAAAACGGCACCCCCGCCCATCGCCAGTTGTCGATATGCAGCTCGAGCGCCGCGAACGTCTCGGTGTGCGACTCCGGCGCAACCTGATCTTCCTTGCGATAGGCGGCCGCCGGCTTGTCCTCGACGGTTCCGGCGCCGTACTGGCCCCGCACCGCCATCGTGAGGACATTTTCGGGCGTCAGGATCTGAATCGCGTTTAGGAGCTTGGCCTTCTCGTCGCGCACCGCCTCGGAGTCGAACGAGGTCGGCGGCTCCATGCCGGTCATCGCGATTAGCTGCATCATGTGATTGGGCACCATGTCGCGCAGCGCGCCGGCGGTGTCGTAGTAGCCGCCGCGTTCCTCGACGCCTACGGTCTCCGCGGCGGTGATCTGGACCGAATCGATATAGCGGCGGTTCCAGATCGGCTCGAAGATTCCGTTGCCGAACCGGAACACCATCATGTTCTGCACGGTTTCTTTGCCGAGGTAATGATCGATCCGGTAAATCTGATCTTCCCGCAACACGCTCTTAATTTCCTTGTTGAGCGCCTGCGCCGAATCAAGGTCGCGTCCGAACGGCTTTTCAATTATAACCCGGCGCCATCCCGCGGCGCCCTCCGCCGCAAGCCCGGCTGCGCCGAGCTGGCGGACGATCTCGCCGAAGAACTGCGGCGCCACCGCGAGATAAAACAAGCAGTTTCCGGACGTGTCCTGTTCCTTCTGCACCTTGGCGAGCGAGTCCTTAAGGCTCGAGTAAAGCCCGGGATCGGTGAAATTGCCCCGGTGGTAATAGATCTTCGAGACGAACGAATTCCACAGCTTCGTATCGATTCGATCGCCCGCGTACTGCTTGACTTCGCCCGAGAGCAGGTCGCGAAAATCCTGGTCGCCGTATTCCTGCATCGATACGCCGACGATCGCGAATTTATCGGGCAGCAATTTGCTGTGCAGCAGATTATACAGCGCCGGAATCAGTTTGCGTTTGGTCAGGTCGCCGGCCGCGCCGAAAATCACCATCGTGCAGGGATCACCGGGCCGCGCCTGGGCCGGACTGTCAGTCTTTTTAGCTTGCTCATTCGCCATAGGGGGGTCCTCTGGATGACTGTGTGCTTGCGCGCGATCACTTGCCGGGTTTTTCGAGATGTCCGCCAAACTCATAGCGCATCGCCGACAAAAGCTGGTCGGCGAAGTCGGCCGCGCCGCGCGAGCTAAAGCGCTCGAACAGCGCCGCCGTCAGAACGTGGGCGGGCACGCCCTCATCGATCGCGGCATCCACCGTCCAGCGCCCTTCGCCCGAGTCCGAGACCCGCCCGGTGAATTTCTTGAGCTCGGGGTCGCCGAGCAGCGCGGTCGCCGTCAGGTCGAGCAGCCATGACGAGATCACGCTGCCGCGCCGCCAGACCTCGGTGATATCCGGCAGGTTGAAGTCATATTGATACAGCTCCGGATCGCGCAGCGGAGTGGTCTCGGCATCGGCGGCGGCCTGTTTCTTGCCGATGTTGGCGTGATGCAGGATGTTCAGGCCTTCGGCGTACGCGGCCATGATTCCGTACTCGATTCCATTATGCACCATCTTGACGAAGTGCCCGGCGCCGTTGGGGCCGCAATGCAGATAGCCGTGCTCGGCGGTGCCGCCCTTGACCTTGTCGCGGCCCTCGGTGCGCGGTGCGCTGTCCATCGGCGGCGCCAGCGCCGAGAAAATTGGATCGAGATGCTTCACCACGCCGGGTTCGCCGCCAATCATCTGGCAGTAACCGCGTTCGAGACCAAATACCCCGCCACTGGTTCCGGAATCGACGTAGTGGATTCCCTTGGGCGCCAGCAGCTTGGCGCGGCGGATATCGTCGATGTAATACGAGTTGCCGCCATCGACAATGATGTCGCCCTTCTCGAAGCGCTTGCTCAGTTCCGCCACGGTTGATTCCACCACCGCCGCCGGCACCATCATCCACGACGCTCGGGGCTTGGTTAGCTTGGCCGCGTATTCGTCCATCGAGGCTGCGCCGATCGCGCCTTCCTTGACGAGCACCTGCACCGACTTCGGGCTGACATCGAACACCACGCATTGATGGCCGGCGCGCACCAGCCGCCGCACCATGTTCGCGCCCATTCTGCCCAGGCCGATCATTCCTATCTGCATTGGAGATTCTCCTTTGGTTAGCGATGTCGCACCCTACCAGTATAGTACGGCTTGCGCCGCAAACCCGCCTGCCAATTGCGGCAATCAGAAGAGCGGAGTCGATCGAGCTCTACGCGCGATCCGGCGCGGATCATGCTTGGGATCTGGCGGCGCGATAGTGCTCGATTGCGTCCGAAAGCCCGGAGAATCGCTCGATACGCCGCGCGATCGCTGCGGTGAACAAATCTTCGTGGCCAAAAATCACGCACGAACGGCGGCTGCGGCTGACCGCCGTGTAGATCGTCTCGCGCGAGAGTATCGCCAGATTGCGCTCGGGCAGTACCAAGCCAACGCAATCGAACTCGGAGCCCTGCGCCTTGTGCACCGTCGTCGCGTAACACAGATCGATCGCGTCGGCGAGCATCTCGACCCGGTACGCCGCCAGTCCCGCGTCTTTTGCGAAGACCGCCGCGAGCGAGCGGCGCCCGCCGCGCTCGGCAAGGTTGACCAGCACGCCCTGATCGCCATTGAACAGCAAGTGATCGTAATCGTTGCGCAGCACCATCACCGGCTCGCCCGCGATCATCGTGGCCTGCTCGGCGGCTCCGATGCGGCGCAGGGCCTCGCGATGCATCCGGGAGTTGATCGCGTCGGCGCCGAATCGACCCACCCTGGTGAGGCACAGGATCCGCGCGCGTGACAGATGCGCGAGCATCCGTGCGATGGCCGCGGAATCGTCGGTGCGAAACGCACCGCCCTCGAGCGCATAGGTTCGTTCCACCATCGCGGCGAACTCAGCGGAATCGATCTGCGCGCGCGCGAAACACGACAAAAACTCCCCGAGCGTTTCGGCCCCGCCCGCCACGAACTCGACGCCGGAGAATTCAAGCGCACCGGCGTCCGCGCGCCGAATCATCGGGCTGTGCGGAGCCGCCATCAGATCCGCGCGGCCGTCGTTGATTAGCCGCGCCGCCTGCGCGATCGTCGCGCCGCCGGAATCATCGGATCGCGCGCGATAATTTTCCTGAAGCGCCGCGCTCATCGCGTTCATCGCGTCGGACCGCGGCGAACCCTGCGCCGGCAGCAGGTCGCGCAGCACCGCGCCAGCCGCGACCGACGGCAATTGGTCGGCGTCGCCCAGAATCACCAGCCGCGCCTGCGGCCGAAGCGCCGCGCTCAGCCGATCCATCAGGGTCAGATCGAGCATCGACGCTTCATCGACGATCACCACTGCGGCTTCGAGCGGATTTCCGCCATGATGCAGAAACGATCGGCGCGCGTTCGAGTATCCGAGCAGCCGATGAATCGTCGCGGCGGCCGGAATCGCGTCGGCGAGCGCCCGGTCCTGAGCCGCCGGATTCTGGATCGCGCCAATCGTATTTCTGATCGATTCGCTCATCCGGTACGCGGCCTTGCCGGTTGGCGCCGCCAGCGCCACCGTCGCCGGATCGATCCCGATTCGCGCCAGCACGCGCAGGATCGCCGCGATGATCGAGGTCTTGCCGGTCCCGGGCCCGCCGGAAATTACGGCCAACCGCGAGCCTGCGGCGAGCTCGACCGCGCGGCGCTGTTCCTCAGACAGGACGGCAGCCACGCCGCCGGTCATCGCGGGGCGCGCGGCGACGTCGGCGATCGCTTTCGAGATTGCGCCGCGGTCTGGCGCGTCTCGGATCTCGAGCAGGTCTGCCAGGCGCCGTCCCAAGCGCTGCTCGGCACGGTGAATTTTCTGATGGTAGAGGTAGGGGTGTAGGTACAAGAGTGGCTTTCGGGCGTCAGGCGTCCGTCCGATTATCCCCGCCGCGCCATCGCCGTCGCCGAGGATCGCCGCGATCTTCGCTCGAACCCGCGCGCGCGCCGATTCGTCGAACTCGGCCTCCATCAGTGCGGTGAGCATCCGCTCGAGCGGCGCGCTCGATTCCGCGCCGCCAACCGGGAATCGGGTGCTGCCCTCGGCGAGTGCGGCGCTCGAGATTACGATCAGCACGATCAGCGCGAAGCGTGCGTCGTCGTCGCCCTCGATGGAAGGCTCGAGCGCGGCGATCTCCGCCGCCATATGCACCGCGCCGGCATCAAGGTTAAGCTCCACCGCGCAAGCGCGAAGCCGCGCGATATCGGCCGCGAATTGCGCGCTCGCACGCGGCGCGGCCTCGCTACGCCGCCACGCGGTATCCATTCCAAGGAGAGGGTACACCGGATTCATCGATCGAGCCCTGCGGCTTCATAAGGGTTCATCAATTCGCGCTCGACGCGCACGATCTCGCTCCACGGCGGGCGATGAAAATAGACTCCGCGGCGCCCGCCGCCATCCGGCGTGATGCCGCGAATGAACAGATAGAGCAGTCCGCCGAAGCGAGTCTCGTAATCAGCCTCGCTCCGGACTGCGAGCATCCGCAGCACGCCAATCGTGTAGATCTTCGCCTGCAAGCTGTAGTTAACCAGCGCGTGCTCCTCGACCCGGGCGGGTTCATACGATTCCAGCAGGTCGCTCTTCCAGTCGGCGAAATAGACGCGGCCCTCATAGCGAAAAACGAAATCGACGAATCCGACGTACACCCCCCGTTCGATCCGCCATCGAGGATCGCCGCCGGGCGACGCGGAATCGAGCAGATGATGACTTCGTTCAGGTATCGGGAACGTGAACCCCATCTCGCGCAAAGACTCGCAGCCGGCCAGCGCCGGAATCTTGACCGCGTCCGCCGCGATCGCCGAGCGCAGGGCGTTGAACACCAGCTCCGGTCCGCGCGTCATCCAGCGCTCGTGCTCGGGGACCTGATGGCGATGCAGAGCCGAGCTGAAAAGCTCACGTACCTCCTCGGTCGCGCTCCAGCTCGCGGCGTCGGGCGCGGCCGCCAGAGCGGCAAGATCGAGTTTTTCGATAACCTCGTGAAGGAAGATTCCTGCCGCGGCGCCTCCGCCCGGCTCCGCGCCGCGCTCGATCGCCGAAGCACGATCGCGCTTGAAATCGCTCGGATCGATTTCCGATTCGGCGCCCGCGCGGCCGCGCCGCGCGAGCGCCGTGTAAGACGCCGTCCACAGCGGGGCGCTGCGGCGCGCGGCGGCGGTGAATTCATGGTCGTCGATGGCGCTGTCGGCCTGGGCGATGAGATGAGCAGGCGGCTGCCACGCCGCGATCTCGCTTGCTCCTTGCGCGGCGACGGCGTTCGGTGGCTTCGCTTTTACAGCGAGGATCTCGAACCGCTCCGGCGCGAGCGCGCGCGCCGCGTCCATCGCACTGAGCCGTCGGTTTAGCTGCGCGTAGGTACCGCGGAGCTGCTGGCCCGTGGACTTATCCGGACAATAGGGCAGGTAGAGTTTCGCCGATGCGCGCGTGATCGCGACGTATAGCTGGCGCTGCGCTTCCTCGGCTTCGTCTTGCTTGATCCTCGTTCTTTCCAGGTCTTGCGCCTGCTTTCCGATCGCCAGCCGGCGGTTTCCCTGCTCGTCGTGATAGCGCTTGACCGTGCTGGACTTGTTGCCCGTATAGAAGCCTCCGAACAGAAACACGACGTCCGCTTCGAGTCCTTTGGCCTTATGGACCGTCATGATTTGAACCGCCGCGCGTTCGCTTTCGAGGCGCAGGAGATTGGTCTCCTCGCCGGCGGGGTTGCCGTGCTCCGCGATATAAGCGGCCAGGCGATCGATAATTTCCGCGATCGACCAGCCCTCTGTGAGCGTCTCCTCGAGCAGCAATTCAAGGATGTGCTGATAGTTGGTGAGCTCGCGCAGGCTGCTGGCGAGGAACAGCTCGCGTGCGCTCAGGCCGCTGTCCTCGATCATCGACTCGAACAGCTCCGCGAAATCGCCTTCCTTCGCGAGCGTGTGCCATCCGAGCAGCAGCGCCATCAGGGGATCCGAGGGCTCCGGCTCGCCGAGCGCGCCAAGCTCGCGAATCGGGACCGCAAAAAACGGCGTTGCCCACGCTTTGAGCCGATGCGATCGATGATTGGGCGCGGCGATCGCGCGCAGCAGGTCCAGGATGTCGCTGGCCTCCGCGGTCTGGAATAGTCCCTCGCGCCGGTAGAAGGCGTAGGGCACGCCCTCCGCTCTCAGATATTCGGCGAGATTGTGTCCCTCGGTGTTGGTAAAGGTGAGAATGTAAATCTTTTCGGCCGTGACCGTGTGACGCGACCGGTCCGCGTCGGTGATTTCGATCGCGGCCGCGGGACTGGTAGTGAGGTCCTTGATTGTCGTGGCGATCAGGCTCGAAAGCGCGGACCTGAGATCGCCGGCGTTGAGCTTTGCGCCGCGCTCGATCTTCATCAGGGTGATCGGAGCCACGTCTTTTCCGTCTTGTAGCGCACGCATCGCCGGACGGCCGCATCGGGACGGATGCCGATACGAGATTGCGCCATTGAAGAGCGGCGCGGGAGCATCCTGATCAAGAATCGTGTTGATCGTTTCGAGCATCGGCGCGGTCGAGCGGAAATTCTCCACCAGCGGGATCGGATCGTTCGGCGGCGCGCAAATCTGATCGCGTGCGCGCAGATAGGCGTGAACGTCGGCGCCGCGAAACGAGTAGATCGATTGTTTGGGATCGCCGATCAGGTACAGCACGCTGTGCGCGCCGTCGGCGACGAAAATCTTCCGGAAGATGCCCCATTGCAGGTCGTCGGTGTCCTGGAACTCGTCGATCAACGCAAAGCGGTATCGCGTGCGCAGCGCGGCGGCCAGTTCCGCGCCACGCTCGCCCTTGAGCGCGTCGAAGACCCGTTCGAGCATATCGTCGTAATCGATTACGCTCTTGCGCTCCTTGTCCGAGCGCAGTTGCGCGCGCAACTGAGGCAGAAACATATCGCCGAGCCGGGCTTCGAGCGCTGGCTCCGGCCCGGCGGCGCCGGGCTGGTAGCGCGCGCTATGAAGCTCGCAAAGCACTTTCTCGACCGCGTCCGCGGATTTTCCGGTCGTCGTCATCCATTCGCCGAGCAGCGTCGAGCGCGGCGCGGCGGCGCTCTGCCGGTCGCGCAGCACGGCGCGAAACGCCTCGTGAAACAGGGTTTTTCCGTCAGCCTTCTCGAGTGCGAATCTGGCGCCGGTAGCGAATGCCATCTCGCTCAGGATTCGCTGGCAGAAGCTGTGAATCGTATGAATCGGCGCGCGCTCGAATGAGAATAGGGCGGCCTTGAGCGGAGTTATGAGATCGGCGCACTCCGGGAACGCCCGCACAATCGATTGGTCATGCGCCAGCGCGGCGCGCAATGCGCGATCGAGCCGGCCACGAATCCGCGCGCGCAACTCAGCCGCGGCCCGCACCGTGAAGGTGACCGCCAGAATCTGTTCGAGCGGCGCGTGCGCGCGCACCAGCAGGTCGATCACCAGATGCTCGACGGCGTAGGTCTTGCCGGTGCCGGCGTTGGCCTCGATCACGCGATGCGCGTCGAGGATGATGCGATCCAGCACGGCGGGGCGAGCGTAGTCGGTGCCGTTCATTCGGGCGGCTCCTCTTCGCCTTCGCCGAATATCGCCGCGATCGGCCCGAAGCGGCGCTTGAGGAGTTCTTTGATCTTCGCGGTGGCCGGTGGCTCGAGCTCGCGCCATCGGCGCATAGGACCATAACTCGAGCTGCAACGGTTGTAGTCGCCGTCGGCGTCGCGAAGCTCTTGCAGGGAAGCAATCAAACCCGGCGCGATTTTTCCGCCCGGCAGCACTTCGAGCGCCTGCTCGGCGGCTTCGATTGGAAAGAAATAGTCGTGCGGGCCGGACAAAAGGTCGCTAACGATCGCGGTCAGATATTGGATCGCCCGATCCTTGCCCAAAGCCGCGGCCGTTCTAGTCCACGGCGGCGGCGGCTTCTTCTTGTCCGCCTGCGCGCCGAGCAGGATCGCCTTGAAATGTTTTGCGACCGGCTGGCCGGCCGCTTCGAGCACGATCGCGTTAAGAAACAGCGGCAGGAAATGCTTTGCTCTCGCGTCCTTGCGCGCAACGCCTTGCAGCGCCGCCTCCAGGCCGGGCGAGAAGCGGCCGAGGCCGCCGTGCAGCCTGACCCGCCGCGTGATCGGTTTGCCGCCTGCGATGCGCACCGGCACCTCGAGCGCAAGATACGGCAGAATCTCCTGGGCCGACGATCCGGCCTCGGCGGACCGGCCGATGCGATACTCCCTCCAGCGCGAAAGATCGCCCGCGTGCGCCGTGTCGGCTTGAGCGCGCCAGTCGAGAATCAGCTCGAGGTCCTGATCGCGCAGCCAGTCGCCGATTGGACCAACCGGCGCCCGGCCCTTCATTTGCGCGAGCGTGGCGGCGCGGCGGTAGATGGCGTCGGCCTCGGCACGCGTCGTCGGCAGGGTCCAGAAGACTTCGCGCAGCAATATCGCACAGTCAAGCCGCGATATCGCGGCCGGCTCGTCGCCGAGGTCACCTTCGGGTTCCTCGTCTTCGCTCATGCCCATCGCATATCGCGCCGCTCCCTGCGCGGGACATTCGAGGAAGCTCTTGAGCGCGGAGACCGGCAAGTAGATCTCGGTCTCGCGATCGGAGCCATCGCCGGCCGGACGCGGACCGGGAATCCGCAGGACCGAACGCATCGCATTGCGCGCTTGCGGCGATAGAGCCTCGAGCAATTCGCGGCCGCCCAGCCGTTTCGCGGCGGACGCGCTCTTGTTCAAATTGCCGCGCAGCGCGGTTGCGCACGCGCCGCGCCGCGCCGCGTCATCGAAGTTCACCAGAGCACCATCGCGCGCGGCGCCCGCGCCGCGCAGATCGCTGTGACAGGCCAGGTCGTAGCGGCTCATCGGATGCGCGACAGTCAGAGCATCGACTGCCGCATCGCTAAGATACGAACCGAGAACGAGCTGGAGCTCGCGAATCACCGTCGAGGGTTCCAGCGACTCGCCGGTGTGCGAGTCGCGCGCGACGTAGGAGAACGCGATCTGCCCGCGCGCGCCCAGAATCGATTCAAGGAACAGGTAGCGATCGCGATCCGTCGCGGTAACGTCGCCGGGGATGCGCCGCGTCTGGCGCAGATCGAGCGGGTCGCGCGGGCCGCGCGCCGGAAAAAACGACTCACCCATCCCGACCGCGAAGATCGCCCGGAACGGCAGGGAATGCAGGATGCTCATCGGACCGGCCGCCACGCCGTGCCCCGCGAAATGAACCTGCCGCATCCCAAGCTCTTCGACCGCCGCCGCGGCGAGCGCCTGCGCCACCGGGTAGGATACTTCCGGAGTTTCGATTTCGCGCAATCCGATCGCGTCGATCGCGGCAAGGCATCGATCGCGTATCCGCTGGTCTTCCGGCTCGTCCGCGATCACGTAGCGTTCGATCATCCGCGCGATCGCGCGCGACCACCCCGCCAGGTTCATCCGCGCCGATCTCAGCGCGTGCGCATCGGCCAGGAGCGCGCGCGCGGTGCTGACCAGCGCGTGGGCCTCGGGCATTTCGTCCTGGTCGATCTCGAGCGGGAGCAGAGCGCCGGTGGCCGGCGAATCGAAGATCCGATCATCACCGCTGCGCTCGCCCGACATAAACGCGCCCAGTGCGATTCGTTTGAGTGCCTGGTCCCAGTTGAAAAGATTGGGCGGGATATAAGTCGCGGCCAGGTCTTCTTCGTCGGCGCCGAAAAACACCCCCGCCTCGTCGCACCACTGGTCCCACAGTTCCGCGTCGAGCATCGCGTTGCCGGCGCGCAGGGCGGGATGCTTGAGCAGGCGCAGCAAATCGGTCCGCGTCAGGCGTCCGCGCGGAAGTTTCAGCAGCAGTACGATCGCTTCGGCGACGCGGCTTTGGCGGGCGATGCTGCGGCCGCTGATCTCGACCGGGATGTTATGCATCCGCGCGAACACCGATTCGATGTGTGGCGCGTAGGTTTCGCACTCCGCGTCAGGAATCAGCACGGCGATTTCGTGGAACCGGATCGGCGCGCCGCCGGATCCGCTCTGTTTGACGATGCGCCAGATTTCGCTGGCGACGATCTCGACTTCGCGCCGCACTCCCGGACACGCAAGGAAGCGGAGGTTTGGCTCCGGCTCGGCGGCCGTCGGCGACGGCGGCGCGGGTGCGCGGTCAAGAATGTCCTGCTGAAAGCGCGCGAGCAGGGGCATGGCCGGGCCGCCGGAGTTGTCGATGAAGTTCGAGTCGAAGTCGCAATCGCTAAGCTCGTTGAGCAGCCGGATATACTCGCGCCCGGGACGGCCCCACTGCTCGAGCGCGCGGTTGTCGGCAACCGAGAGCCCGAACGGATCTTCGCTCGCGTCGAGCGCGGTGCCGAGCCGGGCCGCGCGGTGAGCCCAGTTGGCGCCGCTGGATCTCCGAGAGCTGTCCAGGTCTTCCCAGAATTCGCGGCATGGATTGAGCGCGTAGATTGAAATCGCGCCGAGTCGTCCCAGCCGCGCGAAGATCTCGGCGAACGCCTGGCCCGGCGAGGCAAGCCCGAAAACGTGCAGCTCGCCGCCCGCGGCCACGCCAAGCGCCGCGTCGGATGTGCTCGCGAAAACATCGGGCAGCGCCATCCACTCGTGCGCGTCATCTCCGGTCCATTGTGTTCTCGCGGCTCCGCTCGGGTTGAACAGGGATCGCCACAACGCCTGCTGCCACTTCTCGGTCTGCGCCATCGCGGTACCGGCGGCGGTCAGTCGACCGTGGCGCCAGTGCTCGAGCATCGCGCGCCGCGAGATCGAGTATTCCTCGAACAGCTTCGCGGTCCGCCCCGCCAGATCGAAGCATCGCAGCTCAGCCTCCGGCGTGCCGCGTCCGCCGCCGTCCGCGTCGATGTACTGATAGGCTGCAGTGAGCGCGCTATCGCCGCGCGGTTCGGCGCTCATCAGGCAATTGACGATGATGATTTGCAGGGCGCTGGCCGTGAGCACGCGCACGCGCGGATTGGCCTCTTGCGCGACCGCGGCCAGCTGCGCGCGCAAAAACGGAAACTCGAGGTTGGCCGCGACCCCCAGCCGCTCGGCGACAGCGTAGCTCACGAACCGCTCGACGGCGCGGTTGGGCACGACGATCGTGATCCGGCCAAGCGCGTCCATGCGCTGGCGCGCGGCGATTGCGCCCGCAAGCGGGTCGATCAGACCCTCGAGCCGGTTCGAGTAATGAAGCTTGAGCATCGCCGGTTATCTCCGCCCGCGGCTATCGGCGCGCGTTTGGCTGACGATATGACTTTCCATTTTCATGATCCAACCGTCTACGCGAGCGCTTTAGGAGCCTTTCGTGTTCCGGAGCCGCGCCGCACGGATTATTATACCCGACCGTAAGACAACCGTTGTCACCGAGATTGGCGCTATAATGGGGCGCCAGTAGGGAGGCGCGCGGATGGCGAGCAAGTCGAGAAAACCAAACTACGCCTCGGCGATCCGTTACGCGCGGATTGCGATGATGCTGCACGAGGAGCCGCTCGGAGTGCCGCTTGCACGGCTTACGCGCGAGCTTCAAGTCAGCGCACGCACGGTGGACCGCTACGCGCGGGAATTCATGCTGATGCGCGGCCGGCTCGGCCAAGCGATCGTCGAAGCAGTGGGCTCGGGGCCGTCGCGCAAGCTGCGACTGGTGGCCCGGCGCAGCGGCCCAAGTTCGAATGTCTATCAGGCGGCGGCGCTGTACTTGAGCCTCGAGATTCTCAGGTTTCTCGAAGGTACGGTGCTGCAGTCCGGAGTTGACGACATTTGGGAGCGCGTGCGGAGCAATCTGCCGCCGAGCTGGCAGTTCCGGCTGCGCGACTTCGATCGCAAGTTTTATGCTGTGCAGTACGTGCCCAGGGATTATCGCCCTTACGAGCGGCAGATCGATATGGTTCTGCGCGCGCTGCTTGAAGAGAAGCGGCTCAGGATCGGCTACGCGGCGATGAACCGGATTGGCGGCGGAGAGTTGGTCCACGACTTCGATCCGTACACGCTGGTCCAGTATCGCGGCGGCCTGTATCTGCTCGGCCGCAGCCATCGCGGCTCGGCGATCATATATCTGGCGGTCGAGCGGATGCGCGCGGTCGAGTTCATCAAGGATCCATCCGGGGGCGATGAAAAGTTCAAGTTGCCCGCGTCCTACAATCCGGCGGCATTTGTCCAAGGGGCGTTCGGAATCGTCACCGAACAGCACGAATCGGCCGTGGTACTGAAAAGCCTAAGCGCCGAGACCGACGCACGGCTGCGCGCGCGCACGGTGCATCCCTCGCAAAAGCTGTCCACCGCGCGCGACGGCAGAACGCTGGTCAAGCTCAAGGTGAAGGGCACCGCCGAACTTGCCAACTGGATCATGGCGATGAACCCGTACCTGGCGGTGCTCGAACCCGCGGCCCTGCGCCGGGAGATCAAGGCGCGCACCCGCGCGACCATGCGCCTCTACCAGCAGCGCGGCGGCGCGCGAGCCTGAATCCGGGGAACGCGCGCGTTTGACATAATTCGAGACTTCCATCTATATAAAAATATGGAACGGATGACCGCGATCGCGGCGCTCGGCGCGCTCGCCCAGGAAACCCGCCTCGACATCTTTCGCCTGCTGGTCCAAACCGGCCCCGCCGCAATGGCGGCTGGGCAAATCGGCGCGCGGCTTAAGCTGGCGCCGCCCACGCTATCATTTCACTTGAACCAGCTCCGTTTCGCAGGCCTGGTGACTTCGCGCCGCATCAGCAGGTCGATCGTTTACAGCGCCAACTTCCAGGTGATGAACGAGCTGCTCGGGTACCTGACCGAGAACTGCTGCGGCGGGCGTGCCGAGCTGTGCGCGCCCGCGCCCGTGGCGGCTGGTGGGCGCCGCGCGAAGCCCGCGGCAGGACGCGCCGAAGGCAGGGCGAGGGAAGCCGGCCATCTCAAGCGCTCGTGGAGGACGCGATGAAGCAGTCCGAATCGAAACGCGAGCCGGCCCCGGTACTCCGGCGGCTCGGATTTCTCGATCGCTACCTGACCGGATGGATTTTTCTGGCGATGGCGGCTGGGGTGGCGCTCGGCGATCTGTTTCCCGGCGTCAAGGTGGTGTTCGGCAGGATGAGCATCGGCGCCACTTCGATTCCGATCGCGGCCGGGCTCATCATCATGATGTATCCGCCGCTGGCGAAGGTGAATTACGACGAGCTGGGAATGGTATTTCGCGACCGGAAGATACTTGGACTCTCGCTGGTGCAGAACTGGATAATCGGACCGTCGCTGATGCTCGCGTTGGCGGTGATCTTTCTGCGCGATCGCCCCGAGTACATGGCCGGGTTGATCCTGATCGGCATCGCGCGCTGCATCGCGATGGTGATCGTGTGGAATGATCTGGCCGGCGGCGATCCGGATTACTGCGCCGGGCTGGTTGCTTTTAATTCGATCTTCCAGGTTCTGTTTTACTCTGCGTATGCGTTCGTGTTCGTGACGGTCGTGCCGCGATGGTTTGGCCTGAGAGCAGTGGCGGTGCAGGTGACGATGGCGGATATCGCGGCCAGCGTCGGCATCTACCTGGGCATCCCGTTCGTGGCGGGATTCGCGACCTGGCGAATACTGACGGCGCGCAAGGGGAAGACCTGGTACCGCGAACGCTTCGTACCGAAGATAAGTCCGCTCACGCTCGTCTTCCTGCTGTTCACGATCGTCATGATGTTCTCGCTCAAGGGTGCGGCGATCATGCGGTTGCCGCTCGATGTGGTCCGAATCGCGATTCCGCTGCTGCTCTACTTCGTGATCATGTTCTCGGCGTCGTTCGCGCTCAGCCGCTGGGCGGGGGCCAGCTATCCGCAGACGGCGACGTTGTCGTTCACCGCGGCCTCGAACAATTTCGAACTCGCGATCGCGGTCGCGGTCGCAACTTTTGGCCTCGAGAGCGGCGCCGCATTCGCTGCGGTTATCGGTCCGCTCATCGAGGTTCCGGTGATGATCGCGCTGGTCGATGTCGCGCGCTGGGCGCGGAGCAGATATTTTCCGGACTCGGCGGCGCGATTGATTTCGGCCGAATGCTGCGTGGGCACACCCGAGTCCACGCCGGTCAAGAGCCGCGCTTGAGTCTGGACTGGCCGGAGATGCGCTTGTGCTATTTCGGGGGCGTCGGCAACAACTGGATTTCCGCCGCGATTTGACGCGACAGGTCGCCGAGCGCCGAACTCATGGCGGCAACCACCGCCGCGGCGCCGTGCGCGGCCGCGACCGCGGTGAAGGTGGAATCGGTGACATACAGCAGCTTGCCGGCGCCATCGAGGATCTGCCAATGCGCGGTCAGGGTTACGTTGCCGGTAAGGTCGCCTTCAAAGCGATAGACGTCAACCCGCACCTGATAATCGATCATCGTGGCCTGGTACCAGGGAAAAAACACGATGCGCTGAGTGCCGAGGGTCGCAGCCAAATCCTGCGCCATCACCTGCGTGAAGTTGCCGTCGAGTCCTTCCGCCCAGCGGTTGTTGCCCGACAGAACCATCCGGTTCGGCGCGGCGCGAGTCACGATTTCCTGGCGTTCGAGATAGGCTGGCAGCTTGATCGGGCCGAGCCCGATCACCAGTCCGGTGCTACCCGCCGGCGGCGATTGTGGCATCGCGATGGTCGGCGAGAGCAGGAAGAATTTCGACCGGTCGGGCCGCGGCTGAAGGCCGAGCGAGCAACCGGCCAGCGTGGCCACAGCGGCCACCCACAGGATCGTGATCAGTGCCGCAGCGCGCTTCATCTCATTTCTCCCCGCGAATCCTCCGGTCCCGGACGCCCGCGCAACACCGCGCTCGGGTTGCGTTGCAGGTAGTCGGTCAACTGTTTGAGCGAGCGCGCCGCCGACGACGTGTCCTCGAGAGTCTGCGTCAGCTCGTAATTGACCGGCGAGCCGGGTCCCAGCGTCGCCTGGACCGCCGCCAGAGTCGCCTGGGTCTGCTTGAGGGTCGCGCGCGTCTGCTCCGTGGTTGCGATCAGGCTGTTTGAAATCGGATCGATTTTGCGGTTGAGCGTGTTGGAGAGCCGCTCGATGCTCTGCGCGCTCGCGCTCATGCTGGTTGCGGTTCGATTGAGCGCGTCGATGGTGGCGTTGAGCTTCGGCGAGGTTACCAGGTCCGTGACCGCCTGCGAGGTTCGGGTCAGCTCCTCGACCAGCTTGTTGAAATCGATTTTCTCGAGCGCCGCGAGCACTCGAGCCACGGCGATCTGCGCCTGCTCCAAAGTTGTCGGCAGGGTCGGAATTTCGGGGTAAGGCGAATTTTTGCCGAGAAAAAACTTGGCCGGCTTCGTCGGATGCATGTCCAGATCGACGTACTGAAGGCCGGTCAGGATGCTCTCGGTCGCGAGCTGCCCGCGCAGACCCATCGCGATCGCCTGCTGCATCTCTTCAGGATCGTCAAGGTTGACCTCGACGCCGTGGCTAAGCAGCTTCGCCGAGTCGAGCTGGATCACGACCGGAATCCGGATCTGGCTGCTGTTCTGCGTCAGTCCGCCCTCCATGCCCGGCACGCTAAGCATCACCGCCACGACCGAGCCGATCTCGACGCCGCGGAACTTGACCGAAGCGCCGACCCGCAGGCCGTTGACGTCGCTCGAGAAGTACAGGACAAAGCGATGCGAACGGCGGAAGAGGTTGCCTCCGCCGATCACGATTATGCCGATAGCCACCAGCGCGATCGCGCCCAGTACGAAAGCGCCGACGACGGTGGGATTGACCTTCTTGCCCATTGCTTATGCTTCCCGGGTTGCTACTTTGCGCCCGCGCCGGACTGGCCGTCGGCGCCGCGGGTCAGAAAGCGGCGCACGCGCGGGTCGGTCGATTGCACGAGCAACTGGCGTGGGTTGCCCTCGGCGATCATCGTATGACTTTCGGCGTCGAGAAAAATGCTGTTGTCGCCGATCGCGAAGATGCTCGCGAGTTCGTGCGTCACCACCACGATCGTGGCGCCCAGGGTATCGCGAATCTCGAGAATCAACTCGTCGAGCAGCCGCGAGCTTATCGGATCGAGTCCCGCCGAGGGTTCGTCGAAGAACAGCACCTCGGGGTCGAGCGCGATCGCGCGCGCGAGGCCCGCGCGCTTTTGCATCCCGCCGCTGATCTGGCTCGGGTAGTAATCCTCGAAACCCTTGAGCCCCACCAGCGAGAGTTTTAACGCCGCGACCTCGCGGATTTCGCCGGCCGACAGATCGGTGAACTCGCCGAGCGGCAGGCCGATGTTCTCGGCCAGCGTCATCGAACTCCACAACGCTCCTCCCTGGTAGAGCACGCCGAAGCGCCGGAGCGCCTGCTCGCGCGTCTCGGGGTCGGCGCGTGTGAAGTTGAAGTCGGCGTAAAAGATCTCACCGGCGGCCGGTTCCTTGAGGCCCAGCAGATGTCGCAACAGCGTGCTCTTGCCGCATCCGCTGCCGCCCATGATGATGAACACCTCGCCGCGCTTGACGACGAAGTTGAGGTCGCGCATCAGGACGAAATCTCCGTACGCCATCGTCAAGCCGCGCACGATGATGTGCGGCGCGGGCGCCGGCTCGCGGGGCGGCGCGGCTTCGATTCGGTGGGCTTCGCTCAAGGCTTGCTCCGGTTCATGCGCGTGCTCGGCATCGGCGCGATCAGATTCCCAGAATGTTGAACAACAACGCGAACAACCCGCACGCCATCACGACGTAAACAATTCCGGTCACCACCGCCGAGGTCGCGGCGTCGCCGACCGCCGAGCTGCTGTTCCCGCATTGGAAGCCGCGCAGGCATCCCGCGGTCCCGATGATCACTCCATAGACGGTGGCCTTGAAGATCCCGCCGAAAACTCCGCCGAGTTGAATCGCGGCCGCCGTCTCACGCATGTAACTCCCAGGCGAGATTCCCAGCATTCCGGCTCCCACCGCCGCTCCGCCGACGATTCCCATCATATCCGAGTAAACGCAGAGCAGCGGCATCATCAGCACCAGCGCCGTCACTCGCGGCAGCACCAGAAACTCCATCGGCGATAGCCCCATGGTGGTCAGCGCGTCGATCTCCTCGGTGACCTTCATGGTGCCGAGCTGCGCGGCGAACGCCGCGCCGGTGCGGCCCGCCATTATGATCGCGGTCATCATCGCGCCCATGTCGCGCACCATCCCGATCCCGACCAGGTCGGCAACGTAGATCGACGCGCCGAACTGCTGGAGCTGCACGGCGCCCATGAATGCGAGGATCACGCCGACCAGGAAGCTAATCAGGGTGACGATTCCAAACGCGCGCGCACCGCAATCCTGGATCGCGATCATCAGATCGACCCGCCGATAACGCGCGCGCCCGCTGACGAATCTGCCAAACGCGATCGACAGGGCGCCCAGGAAGGCGACAAATTCCGCGCCGCCGCGCAGATGTTCGAGCGTCGCGCGGCCGACCCGCTCGAGTAGCGGACGCGGATCATCCTTGATGCGCGCGGCGGTGTTTTCGGGCACCGCGCGGGCCAGCTCGATCATCTTGCGCAGGCCCGCCGGCAGTCCGGAGACATCGGCGTCGATTCCGCGCGCCGCGCAAATCTCGAGCGCGCGGGTCACAAACACCGGCAGAGCCGAGTCCCAGCCGCCGAGGCCGCTGGTCTCGAACACAACGCGGCGTGTCGCGCCGGTGCGCATCAGTTCTTGCACCATCAGGTCGCCCGAGGGCACACCGTGGCGCATCCGCCAGTGACCAGCGAGATGAACAACGAGCGCCGAGTCCGCCGCGCGCTCGAATGCGACCGTGGCCGGATCGGCGAGCTTGCGCTCAGCAGGCATCACGCGCCTCGAACTGTGAGGGCAGAAGTGACATCGCTTCCGCGATGTTAGCGAATATCGCGAGGCAATGCGCGCTCCGTTCTCGTGCGCGCCGCTGTCCCCGGGGGCCGGGATTCAGGCGGTGGCGCGCTCCAGGAATGCCCGCACCGCGGCATTGAACGCGGCGGGCTGATCGATATTGGCCGCGTGTCCGGCGCCGGCGAGCACGACTTTTTCGGCTCCGGGAATTTTCGCCGCCATGTAATCGGCCGAAGGCACAAAGCGCTCGTCCAGCGCGCCGACCAGCACCAGGGCCGGAACCCGAATCGCCGGCAGCGATTCGATGGCGCGGCTGTCGCGCTGCATGAGCATCCCGCGCGCCGCGTGGGCGAGTCCCTGCGCGCTGCGATGCTGCGCGACGCGGGTCTCGGGGCTACCGCCGGCGGCCTCGAGACCGCCCCGCTCGAAATTCCGCGCGGTCGCCTCCGTCATTCGATTCCATTCCTCGCGCGGGCCGTCTTTCTTGTAGCCCGGACCGGTATCGAACAGCATCAACGCGATGGTTCGGTCCGCATGGGCGAGATGAAACGCGAGTGACATGTACCCGCCCAGCGACAATCCCGCGATCACCGCGCGCCGCTCCCCGCACGCGTCGAGCACGGCGGCCATGTCCGCGACTGTGGCCTCGTGCGAGTAGAGCGCCGGATCGGCGGGAGAATCCGAGCGATCATGCCCGCGCATATCCCACGCGATCACGCGATAGCGGTCGGACAGCGCCTCGAACTGCTCGCGCCACATCCGCGCGCTCGCGCTGTAGCCGTGTGAGAGCATCACGGCCGGTCCGGAGCCGCGCTCTTCGTAGTAGATTTTCACTCCGCTTTCACGCTCAAGATATGGCATCGATGATTCTCCCGCTGGCGTTTAGCTGGCGTGCTCCGGGCTGGGACGGCGATACCCAGGTCGCGATTCATTTGTGAGCTTAATCCACCAGGTGCGCGATGAAACTATAGTATTTTCCGTCACCGAATCCACCGGAGATTGGCCTCGCGCTTCGCAAGCCGGGGCCCGGCTGCGACTATATTCTGGCGGATCTCATCAAGGCCGGGCGGCGATCGCCAGGATGGTTTGACGGCCAGTTTGTTCTTCAGCGGTCGCTGAATATCCGGGCGTAAGTCTTCTGCGTCGCGGCGGCCTGCTCCTGAGCTTTGCGGCGCTCTTCGGGAGTCGCCATAGCGGCGATCATCTTGTGTTCGAGGGCAATGGCATCCGCCAGCGGCAGCGCGGCGCCCCGATTGATCAGATGTTTCGCCGTCTTGAGCGCATAGCCGGCGCGCTCGATATACACACGGGCGATTTTCTCGCACTCGCCGATCAGGTCGGCGGCGGGAACCACGCGATTGACCAGCCCCACCCGAAAAGCTTCAACCGGCGTCCAGGGGAGTCCGCTGAAGATCATTTCCTTTGCAACTCCGGGTCCGACCAGGCGCGGAAGGCGCTGGGTTCCGCCGCCGGCGGGCAGCGCGCCGAAGCGAATCTCGGGCAGCCCGATCGACGCGCTATCCGCGATGACTCTAACGTCGCACGCCAGCGCTATTTCGCATCCGCCGCCCATCGCAGCGCCATTGATCGCGGCGATCACCGGCACGCGGGACTCTTCGAGTGCGGTGAACAGATCGAGCCGCGGCATCGCCACCGGCTCCGCGGGAGTCGCCTGCGAGGCGCCGGCGCGGCGCTCGCGGGCGCGCTCCGCGAAATCGCGCAGATCGGCGCCACCGCAAAAGTGTCTGCCCGCACCCGTGATGATCACGACCCGGCACTCTGGATCGGCTTCGACCTCATCCATCGCGCTTACGACTTCGCGCATCAATTGGAAGCTGATGGTGTTGGCGCGGTCGGGGCGGTTAAGAGTCAGGTAGCCAATTCCCTGTTTGCGCTCGAGCAGTATAGTTTCGTATTTCACGGTGATCTCCGCTTGGCCGGCCCGGGCTACATCGCGAATGAGTAACCGCCGTTGACCGGAATAGTTTGTCCGGTGATCCAACTCGAAGCGTCCGAGCACAGGAACAAAATCATGTTGGCCGCGTCTTCGGGCTCGCCCAGACGCTTGATCTGGTAAACCTTGAGCATACGTTTGACGACCTCGGGGTTCGAGGCCGCGCGTTCGATCGCAGGGGTGCGCGTGGCGCCCAGCGCGACGCAATTGGCGGTGACTCCGGCGCGGCCGAGATCCTTGGCTACGGCGCGCATGAAGCCTGCCGCGCCCGCCTTTGCGCCCGAATAGATTTCGAGATTTGGCTCGCCGACCCGGCCTGCATCGGAAATCACGGTCACAATCTTGCCGTACTGGTTCTGGATCATCGCGGGTCCGCAGGCGCGCACGCAGTTCAGGACCCCAAACAGATTGGTGCCAAGGAATGGCGTCCAGTCCTTGGGTTCCTGTTCCCAGAAGGGTTTGCGCGCGACGGCGCTGGGATCGGCGCCGGCGTTGCCGGCATTGTTGACGAGTATATCGACCCGGCCGAAGACCGAATGCGCCCGCTCGACCATCGCGGTGACCGCGTCGAAATTGGTTACATCGCACTGCGCGGGTATCGCCTCGACGCCGAGCTTCTTCGCTTCGGACGCTACGGCGGCCGCGCGTTCGGGGTTGAAGTCGTTGACGATTACCGCGCCGGCGTGGTTCTCGGCCAGCCGCAGGACGACGCAGCGGCCAACGCCTTGTCCCGCGCCCGTGACCAGCGCGATGCGGCCCTTGATATCTAGAATATTCGTGCTCACTGTTTTTCCTCCTGACGATCTTTTGCTCAGACGAGCACTCCCGCCGAGAGCAGCACCGTAGGTCCGGCGCTGCGCTCTTCGCAATCGATTTTCACTCCGCTTTCACGCTCAAGATATGGCATCGATGATTATTCCTCAGGTCGTGTGTGGCGCTGGTCCGGACCCGGCGCGCCCCCCTGCTTACGCTGGTAATCGGCGATCCGCTCGAGCAGGCGGGCGCCGAAATCCGAGAGTTTCTTGTCGCCCATCCCGCGGACCGCGCGCAGCCCTTCCATCGTCGCGGGCCGCGAGCGCGCGAGATCGCGCAGCGTCGAGTCGTGGAGAATCACGTAAGTGGGAACGACCCGTTCGGCGGCGATTTCACGGCGCAATTCACGCAAACTCTGGAACAGCGCCTCATCCACGTCGCGCCAACTGGTTTGCTCGAGGTGGGTCCGCTCCGCCTTCGGCTTTTTAGCCTGGAACAGGCGGACCGAGCGCTGCCCGCGCAGAACTTGCCGCGAATTGTCATTGAGCTTGAGCACCGGGCGATCGCCGGCCGTTCGCTCGACGAGCTCGGCGTCCACGAGTTGATAGATCAGGTTCGTAACCGTCTTGCGGGGAGAATCCTTCATCAAGCCGTAGGTGGATAGCTGCTGATGGCGCCAGCGACGCACGCGCTCGCTGTCCGCGCCGATGAGCACATCTACCACGTGCTCGACGCCGAAACGTTGCTCGACCCGCGCGACGCAGGAGAGCACCTTCTGCGCGAGCACGGTGGCGTCGTCCACGCCTTCGACCTCATCAAGGCACTGGTCGCACGCGCCGCAATTCGGGCCTGGGTACTGCTCACCAAAGTAAGCCGACAGCGCGGCATGACGGCATCCGGCCACGGTGGCGTAGCGGCGCATGTGTTCGAGCAACTGTTTGCCGTTGTCGGCCACTTGCGCGGGAGCTCCGGCCTCTGCGGCGCTGCGTTCGAGCAGGCTCTGCCAGCGCATCACGTCGGCGGCGGAGTAGAACAGGACGCACTCCGCGGGCAGGCCGTCGCGGCCGGCGCGGCCGGTCTCCTGCTGATAGTGCTCGATCGATTTCGGCAGCGCCGCGTGGATTACGCAGCGGATATCGCTGCGGTCGATTCCCATCCCGAAAGCGACGGTGGCGACGACCACATCGATCTCCTCGGCGGCGAAGCGGTCCTGCGTGCGGCGGCGATCATCCGATTCCATCCCGGCGTGATAGTGCGCGGCGCGCACCCCAGCGTCGGCCAAGTACGCCGCCGTCTGCTCGGTGTCTTTTCGCGTGATGCAGTAAACGATGGTCGCCTCGCCGGCGTGTCTGCGCACAACTTCGGCCACCTGCGCTTTGACCGACATCTTCGGGATCACCCGGTAGAGAAGATTGGGCCGATCGAAGGAGCCGATCAGCACCGCCGGCTCCCGGAGCTGGAGCTGCTCGACGATATCGCGGCGCACGCGCTCGGTGGCGGTCGCCGTGTAGGCATGCAGGCTCGCGTTCGCAAAACGGGACCGCAGCTCCGCGAGCTGGCGATACTCGGGCCTGAAGTCGTGGCCCCACTGGCTGATGCAGTGCGCCTCGTCGATCGCGAAAGTCGCGACCCCGATACGCTCCGCAAGCTCGAGAAATCGCGGCGTAAGCATCCGCTCCGGCGCGACGAAGATGAGATGCGGACGGCGCGCGGCGATCTCGCCTTCGGCCCGGCGAATTTCCGCCTGATCCATCCCGCTATGCAGCGCGAGCGCCGGATAACCGCACGCGCGAAGGGCGTCAACTTGATCCTTCATCAGCGCGATTAGCGGCGAGACCACGATATCGGTGCGCCCGGCGACCGCCGGCGGCACCTGATAGCATAGCGACTTGCCGCCCCCGGTCGGCATCACCACCAGCGAATCGCGCTGCTCGAGGCCCGCGCGAATCGCTTCCGCCTGCAGTGGGCGAAGGCGCTCAAAGCCCCAGAAACGGCGCACGGTGGCGAGAATCTCCTCCGACACTTCCGCGCTCCCGGTTGGCGCTGGTGGAGCACTCTCGAGGGTCACTTGAGCCGCCTCATAGGATGGCCATTATTGGATGATCGCCGGACGATGATCGTCATGCCCACAACTGCCCATCGATTGATTAGTATCAATCGGGGGCGCGCCCGCAAACCACCGCGCAATCGAAACGCACCGCTACTCGCCCGATGACGCGCAAGTATTGTGCCCCGCGATCGGCTCATCCTATCATCGCGTTCGTCGCGTCATCGCGCGCGGAGGCCGAGATGTCCAATCGCAAAGCAGTTCATCCTGAACTCTACCCGGCCGATCCGGCCGGCGATCCGGTGATCTATGCCGGCAAATGCGCCGCGTGCGGATATGTATTTTTCCCGCCGCAGCGTTACGGATGCGAAGCCTGCGGCGCGCTGCCCGAGCGGCTCGAAACCGCGCCGATGCCCGCTCGCGGCCGGCTGCATTCCTACGCCACGGTGCATCTCTATCAGGGAAAAGATCTCGCGGCTCCGTTCGTGATCGGGGTGGTCGTACTAAACGGCGGCCCGGCGATTCGTGCGACCCTTACCAACCGCGACGAGGCCGGCCTTGCAATCGGCGACCCGATGCGCGGCGTGCTCGTTGGTGCCGGAACCGATCCGGATGGCAGCGAACTCGTCGAGTTGCGCTTCGCCAAAGATGAGGCACGCCGATGAAAAAGACCCTGCGTGAAATGCGCCCGGTTTTCGTGGTCGGCATCGGGATGCATCCCTATCAGCGCCTGAGCGAGACTCCATACGTGACGCTGGGGCTGACCGCGGTGCGGGAGGCGCTGGCCGACGCCGCGATCGATTGGCCTGCGGTCGAATCGGCATACACCGGCACCGCGCTTATCGGGATGGCGGCATCGCGCCCGATGTTGCGTCATCTCGGCGCCAGCGGAATCGCGATGGCGCAGGTGGAAAACGCTTCCGCGTCGGGATCGACCGCCGTTCGCCAGGCCTGTATCGACGTTGCCAGCGGACTGACCGACGTGTCGCTCGCGCTGGGAGTCGATAAGCCGGGTCCGGTCGCGATGGCTCCGGGAAAGACACGGATGCGCGACCTGGTGGGCTCCCGGGTGGTTCCTTTCACCCATTTCGCGCTGCTCGCGCAGGAATACATGACCCGCTACGGCGTGACGGCCGAGCAGATCGCGCAGGTTGCGGTGAAGAACAACCGCAATGCCGCCAGCAATCCAAATGCGCAGCGGCGCAAGGCGGTGACGTTGGAAGAGGTGATGGCGGGACCGGCGATATCGGGCTGCCTGACGCGCCTGCAATGTTGCCCGGTGGGTGAGGGCGCCGCGGCCGTGATTGTCGCTTCGGACGACGCGATCGCGCGGTTGGGAATCGACCGCCGCCGCGCGATCAGGGTCATCGCCTCGGTCACGCGGACCGAGCGTGTGTACCGCGAGGCCAGGAACTTCGACGCCGAGTTGTCGCGCGAGACCGTCGAGCTGGCATACCGCGATGCGGCTATCGAACCCGCCGATCTCGATCTGATGGAACTTCACGACGCGTTCACGATCGAAGAGCTGCTCTACGTCGAGGCGATGGGCCTGTGCGCCCCCGGCAAGGCCGCGGCCGCGATCGCGGCGGGCGAGTTCGATATAGGAGGGCGATGCGCCGTCAGCGCATCGGGCGGCCTGCTCGCGATGGGTCATCCGATAGGTCCCACGGGCGCTGGCCAGATCGCCGAGCTGACGCGCCAGTTGCGTGGCGAAGCGGGGCCGCGGCAGCATCCCAATGCGAAGACGGGGCTTGCGCACATGGTCGGCGTCGGCGCGGTCTGCGTCGTACACATCCTCCAGAAGGATTCGTGATCGACGATCGCGTCCGAATCGGATTGCAGGAGAAATCGCGCGGCGTCGATGGCCTAATCCTGCTGACTGCGGATGCAGGCGGACAGACCGGATGGCTAAATCCGAATTCCATCACGTGTGAGGCGCGAGTAGGGGCTGCCCCTCCTCGCGCCTCGCGTGAAAAGCGATCGATGTTGAGCGGACATGGCATCGTCGATCGCCCGCCCGCTGTCAGTCGCGATCGTTGCCTCAGCGGCCCTGGAACACCGGCTCGCGTTTTTCGACGAAGGCCTTGCTGGCTTCGCGGTGGTCCGCGGTCTGGCCGCAGTGGACATGGTGGGTCGCCTCGAGGTCGAGACAATCGTCCACCTCGCCGGCCATCGCGCGGTTTAGATTTTCCTTCATGTAGCGGTAGGCCACCGTCGGGCCCTTGGCGAGGCGCAGCGCGATCTCGCGGGTCTTGGCCTCCAACTTGTCCGGCTCACACACCCAGTTGGTGAGGCCCAGGCGCAGGGCCTCGTCGGCGCTGACCCGGTCGGAAAGAAAGTACAGCTCGCGCGCCTTGGCGGAGCCGACCAGTTGGGTCAAGAAATACGTGCCGCCGTAATCGCCGGAGAACCCAACCCGGGCGAAAGCTGTTGTCAGGATCGCGTTGCTGGCCATGATTCGCAGGTCGCAGGCCAGCGCGAGGGACAGCCCCGCTCCCGCAGCGGCGCCGGGCAGGGCCGCGATAGTAGGCTTGGGCATCTTGAAGAGCTTGCCTGCGGTGGCGCGCTGGTTGACCCGCTGGCGGTGGATGGCGCCGTCGAGGGTGATGTCGCTCGCGGTCCCGTCGCCACGGGCGGCCATGCCCTTGACGTCCCCGCCGGCGCAAAATCCCTTGCCGGCGCCGGTGAGCACGATGCACTTAACCGCGCTGTCCAGTTCGGCGCTGGTGAGTTGTTTGGCGAGTGCGTCGGTCATGGCGCCGCTCATCGCGTTGCGCGCTTCCGGCCGGTTCAGGGTAAGGGTCAGCACGCCTTCATCCATCGAGGCGAGCAGGTCCGTCGTTCCGGTATCGATCTGTTTGACGCCCATGTCTTCAATCTCCTTTTTCGGCCGATGCGGGTCGCCCGGCCGCCGAACGTTTTAGGTGACACACCATCGCTGGCACCGTTGCAGCGATCATCATCGACCCTTCCAGCTCGGCGCGCGCTTTTGCGCTGTGATGATTGCGCCCCAGAGGTCGTTGATCCGCACGGTCAGGATATGGCCGGATTCTTCAACCAGGCAAAACTCAGTCTTCATACAATCTTCCGTACCGTCCGGTTCGGCGGTGGACCCTGGCGCTGCAAACGCGACGCGACCCGATCTGAAAGTTCCAGGGAGCGGTCGATGCTCTGCCGCAGTCCCGCTAGATCAACGCCAACCGTGCTCTTCTTGCCTTCCATGTATCGCGCATAAACGCCGTGAACGATTGCGGCGGACTTCCAGCGGCAGAAGCCAGCGTAGTAGTCGAGGCCGGAGAGGTCTCGTCCGGTGCGCGCCGCATATCTCGCGGCAAGCTCAGTGCGCGAGGGAAACCCCGGAAGTGCGGTTGCGCCTTCGGGCAGCGGCGGCTCCGGGTCCGTAGGGTCCGGCCATTGATTCAGGGCATAGGCAAGGTCGGCCAGCGGATCGCCAAGCGTTGCTATTTCCCAATCCACCACCGCGGCGACCATGCAATCCGGTCCGAACAGGCAGTTGTGGATGCCATAGTCGCCGTGCACGATCCGCGCTGGTCCCTGGTCCGGGATGTTGGCGAGATAGAATTCCTGCAGCCGGTGGGCGCGCGGGTCATCGTACTGCGCCGGCCCGATCGAGGCGGTCCAGGATCGATACCAAGTCTTAAGCTGTCGAGCTATGTAGTCATTCTTCTTGCCCAGATCTCCCAGGCCGATGTCGTCTGGATCCAGCGCGTGAAGTTCCGCCAGGACGTCGATGAACGAGTGGGCAAGCCGGGTCCGCGGTTGCTCGGGTACCCACTGTTGCGTGTCCGCGGAGTTGTGTAGCGAGTGTCCTGCCACATAGCCCATTACGTAGAACTTGGCGCCCGTCACACCGGGGTCCTCGCAAAAGCCAAGCGCGGCAGCGACCGGCACGCGCGTCGGGCCAAGCGCGCTGATCACGGCCCACTCCCGAGCCATGTCGTGCGCCTTGGGCAATAGTTCGCCAAGCGGGGGGCGGCGGATGACCGCCGCATGACCATCGGAATCGTCGAGCCGGTAGGTCAGATTCGAATGGCCGCCCTCAAACCGCGTCCACTTCAGAGGCGGGTGCAAGGACGCAACGTGCCGTCCGATCCAGGCTTCAACCGCCTGGGTGTTATAGCCCGGCAGGGGTTCAGTGACCGTCATGGTGCAGTCTGCAGGGCGCTGGTCGCGGTTGCCACGGCCACAACCGCCTCATCGCGCTGTGGACCTTGGCAATCATGTCTGGCGCCGCCCGCCAAGGTGTCGATAGGTCCCACCTGCTCGTGCGTAACGTTCACCAGCGCCTCTGGCTGGTACTTGTAGCCGGTGTTGCAGTCGAAGTCGAACGCGAGCTTTTTCCCGAACGACCTTCCGCCGAAGCCAGCGGTTCGGCTGAAAACCATCTGAATTCAACGCCTCCGGCTCGGCTGCGCCGACCACATCGATTGGTATCCCGCTCCATGGGAAAGGGCTGCCCGGGTCCAGTCGTGTCGTCGCTCGCGATTGAAGATTCAAGCTGGATCGATTATCTGGCCCGCCACGTGGGAGATCGCTTCTCGGCGAACGCCTTGGCCCCTTCGCGGGCGTCTTCAGTTTTGGTGAGCCATTCGTAGGCGTCGTGTTCCAACCGAATCCCTTCGGCTAACGGAAGGTCCATTCCCCGCAGCGCCACCTCCTTGATCTTCTGGACCGCGAGCGGCGCGCTCTTGCAGATTTCGGATGCGATTTCCTCGCATTTGGGAATTAGCTGATTCATCGCGACGACATAATCGACGAGGCCGAGCCTGAGTGCGTCAGGCGCGTCGATTAGCTTTCCCGTGTAAAGCATTTCCAGCGCACGGCCAAGCGGAATCAGCCGCGGCAGGCGCTGCGTGCCGCCGCCCCCCGGCAACCATCCGAGACGAACCTCGCCGAGACCGAATTGCGCGTGCTCCGCCGCCACCCTGATATCGCACGCCAGCGCCTGTTCAAGGCCGCCGCCGTTCGCATGGCCGTTGATCGCGGCGATTATCGGCTTGGTGAGTTCCAGCATCACCGGGTATGGCGCCCGGGCGCCTTTGGCCCCGGTTTTTTCGACATAGTTCGATTTGATATCGCTGCCGGCGCAAAATGCCCGCTCGCCGGCGCCGGTGAAGATTGCAACGCGGAGGGCGGGATCGTCCCGAAACTCCGTCCAGATGTCGGTCAGGCGAGTGTAGGTATCGAAATCGCAGGCGTTGAGCCGTTCCGGCCGATTTATGGTGACGTAGGCGATCGGGCCTTTCTTTTCAAAAATTACCTTCATGACCGTTCTCCCGTTTCGAGAAGGTAGCCTGAGAACCGGCGCTCCTACCAGGTGTCGATATACGGATACTTCTTCTCCGTTCGCGCCGGGACTGGTGGCATCCGGCGCATGCTGTTGACGATCCAATTACGCGTATCGGCCGGATCGATCACGTCGTCGATTCCGCCCCCCGCGGCCGCGTTGACGGCCTTGGCGCTCTCATAAGCTCGCGCAACGCGGCGATCGAACTCGCGGCGCTCGCGTACCCCGCGATCGGATCGATGCGCGGCCGTGAGCCTGGTGACGGCTGCGGCCTGCGCTGGGTGGCGTCGGTTCCGATGTGCATGCTCAGCGGCAGGCCCGCTTCCTCGTCCATCGCCCAAATTGGCTCATAGACGGCGGGCAGGGCAGAGCGATCTTCGGCAGACTGCGGTCTTCCACAACGACATTGCTAGACGCGCGCTCGGTGGCTCGCGGCCAATTGGCGAATCTTCTCCTCGAATTCCCCAGCGCGGGTTCCGGCGGGGAAAACGGCGCGGATTCCGATGGCCTCGAGCCGTGGGATGTCTTCGACGGGCAGCGTCCCGCCAAGTATTACCGGAACCTCCAAGCCGCGCTCGCGCAGCAGGGCCAGGATCTTCTCGGCGTACTGCAGATGCGCTCCGCCGAGCGAGGACAGTCCGATCACGTCCACGTCCTCTTGGATCGCGGCTTCGACGATCGCCTCGGAGCGCTGATGGATGCCCAGATAGATGACCTCCATCCCCGCAGTCTGCAGCAGCTTGGCGACCACTTTCACTCCGCGGTCATGTCCGTCCAGACCGACCTTGGCGAGCAGGACTTTAGGTTCGTGGGTCATGGGTTCACAGTCTCGGCGGTTGCAATACCCCCATCGGATCGTAGGGCCGGCCATCGGCGAGCCGAATCGTGCCCATCATTTCGCCAATCGTCGCGTAGGCGCGGGCCGCGTCGATAAGCGGCGGCAGCAGGTTCACGCGTTCGCCGGCGCGCGCGCACTCATGCAGACGAAGCAGTGCTTCGGCCACCCGGCGCTGATCGCGGCTGCGTCTGAGTTCCCGGACCGAGGCGGCAATCGCCTCGCCCTGCCCGGGAGGAAGCTGGTGAACTCCGCCCGGGGTCGAGGTCTCGCGCGCGGCTTGGAATGCGTTCACGCCGATGACGATTTTGACACCGCTTTCGATTTCGCTCTGGCGCCGCAGCGCCGCGGCCTCGATCTCGCGCAGAACCCAGCCCGACTTGATTGCGGCTAGCATCCCTCCCTGCTTTTCGATTTCGGCCATGATCTCCTGAGCTTTGGCCTCAATCTGATTCGTCAGACTCTCGACGTACCAGGAGCCGCCCAGGGGATCTGCCACCTGCGCCGCGCCGGTCTCGTAGGCGAGAATCTGCTGAGTGCGGATCGCAAGAGCCTGCGAGGTCTCGGTGGGGAGCCCGATCGGCTCGTCGTACGAGCAGGTATGGATCGACTGCGCTCCGGCAAGCACAGCGGCAAGCGCCTCGTAGGCGATCCGGATCGCGTTGTTCAGCGGCTGCTGCGGATAGAGCGACACTCCGGAGGTATGTACGCCGAAACGGAACTGCAGCGAGCGCGGATTTTTTGCGCCGAAGCGATCCCGCATCAGCCGCGCCCACATTCTGCGCGCGGCCCGGAGCTTCGCCACTTCCTCGAAGAGATCGATATGGCAGGAACAGTAGAAGGCGCGGCGCGGCGCGATGTCATCGACGTTGAGCCCTCGCTCAATCGCCTTCTCAATGTAGGTGGCCGCGAGCGACAGCCCGAAGGCGACCTCTTGCGGAGCGTCGAGGCCGTTCTCGCGCATGTCGTACAGGTTCGCGTTGCCCGTGTACCACAGCGGCATGCGGCGCGTGCAGAACTCGATGATATCGACCGAAGTCTTCAGGCCCATATCCACCGGGCAGGAATCGCCGAAACCGCAGAACTGGTAGTGCAGCGTGTCGTTCTGAATCGTGCCGCGCAGCGCGGCAAGGTCGATCCCCCGTTTTTCGGCTGCCGCCACGTACATTGCCATCCAGGCTATGCAGTTCAGGCCCGAGAGGTCGAACGAAACGCTCACCTTTTCGACCTGGATTCCGTCGAAGAGATCCTCCATGTCGCGCAGCGAGTTGACGCTCACGCCCTGCAGACCCGCTTCCGGCGTAGCCATCGGATGATCGGCGTCAATCGTAAGCGAGCTGTTGTTGTCGCCGATAATCGAAAGGCCAGACACGCCTTGCGAAATCTGGAACCGCAGCCGCTGGTTCGTGTCGCGCCCGGAACCGAAACCGCACACCTCGCGCTTGGTCCAGAGCCGACCCCGGTACATGTCGGCGTGGACGCCTCGCGCGTACGGAAACTCGCCGGGATCGTTAAGATCGCGAGAGTAGTCGAGGCCCGCGCCATCCGCGGGACCGTAGCAAGGTTTGGTGGGCAGGCCCGACCAGGTGGTCGGGGTTTCGAGTTTCTCGAAATAGGCTTTGAGGGTATCGTTTTCGCCCCCGTTGGTCTGTCTGTCTGACGCCACCGTAAGCCTCCGTTTCCTCTTACGAATTCAGCGAAATGCTCGCACGCTGAATTTCTTCGCACTCGTTTCAAGTCTCCCGCGAGTTCCGACTCCGCGCAGCAACCGCCGGGCAAGCAAATCGCCGATTTGCGCGACACTTGAGCTTCCCTCCAGCCGATACCAGTCCGGCGCCCAGTTGGCTGCGCCCGAAATCAACCTCCCAAGAGCGCTCCGATCGACCACCGGATCGAGCTGGTCCGCCTTAATCGCGCCGCCAATCAGCTGGTCGAAGAACTTTTCTCGATGCGAGCGAAAAATCGAGTTGGCCCGCGACCACAAATCTTCCGGATATTGTCCGATCGAACGAACCACCGCGCGTGCATAGTCGCTCTCGACCAGCCGGAACTTCACATGCGCTCGAAGCGCGGCCGTCAGGCACTCGAGCGCCGAGGCGCCCACCAGCAGCGCATCAACCACCGCCCGAACGCGCCCAAACGACAAATTGGCGCCCCTGCGGAGAACCTCTTCGATCAGCTTTTCGCGCGATTCGAAATGGTAGTAGAGACTGCCAGGCTGGATTTCGGCTTCTTGCGCGCTTTCCGACAGTTGCGTGCCGGCATAACCGCGCCGGGCCAGCACACTCGCCCCCGCATCGAGGCTCCGCCGACGTTCGATTTCGCCGCGCGAGGTGAACTGCGGCCTCTTTGCGCGCAAATTGGTCCGGGCTTGCCTGAGCGCCACACTCCGCCGCCGTACCTGATCGATCACGCTTCGCATTTAGTCCATTTTTAATTGGAATTTGTCTTGCGGTATCGCCCGATGCACTTGGACTCCCTGCAAACTCTCTGCCAACCGGAATTAGCGCTTGTTATGCGAGCAAGCAGATTGCTCAAGTATGCCGCGGAATTTCGTGCGAGGTCTTTGAGCTACCGACACCCTCGCCGACAGCATTGTAGCAGCCCGCTACAGGCTGCGGCCTTGAGCAGCATGCCATGTAGCTGTCAGATGCACTAATTCCAATTTGAATTCAAATAGGGCAATCTGCATCTGATCTTCCCACCTCTTTAATTCTCCGGTGATTTCGCCGCGCAATCTTGCAGGTGCCGGTTCCCGTGCGAATGGCACGGCTGATGCCGCTTGCCTAGCCACTGCCGAGCCAGCGAATCAAGCGAGGTAATGTTCGATGTCCGATGCAACTTTCGACGCGGTCATAATCGGCTCAGGCCGCAACGGGATGGTGCTCGCCGCCTATCCCGCGAAGGCGGGAGGGAGCGTCGGCCTGATTGATCCCGGGAACATGCTCGATCATCGCCCCGGGCTGATACCCTCCGGCGTTGGCACCTGGCAATTCGTTGTAGTTGGGGCCCGCGCTTTAGCCCGGTTCCTGTCCTGTGCGGCAGTTATCGGTACGAAGTTTATTGTTTGACCGGTCGCACGCCGACTGCGATTTGAAGCTTCCAGCCTTCTAGTACCGGCACGCCCGCTTCGCTTTTTGCGTCGTCCAGATTCAAATGGCTGGTCAGATAGTATAGTCGCTGAATATCGTCCTGGTTTCCCGGTCCCTGCGACGCATCTTGAAAGCGTTGCTGCAGATAGAACGGAGGAATCGACTGGTAGTAGAGGGTGGCCTGAACATGATCGGCGCGGCTCAGGGTCTCGGGATCGAGGGGGATTTGATATTCGATCCGGTCCGCGCCGGTGAGATTGGGATTCACGTAATCGGGATCGTGCGCCTCCTCACCATGAAGCACCGCAAGCTCGCGGATGTATGGCGAACTGGAATGAGCGAAGAATTGCGGATTGAATCCCTTCGGCCGGATGCGATTGTCTTTGATGATTTGGACGCGCCTTAAAAAACTCGTGGTCAGAATTCCGCCGGAATCTCTGATCAATTCCTGGTAGATTTGCACTTGGTTCCCCGAGTTTATGACCTGGTAATGCGGCTGGATTGGAGCGTCGGGAAACCTTACCGGCTGCTCGCTGTCCAGTACATTATCGGTTAGGCCATCGAGGATAAATCCCAAATCATTCGTCCGTCCCGAAGCCCACAGCGTGTTTCCCTGGTTATCAAGGACGAGAAACTGCAGGAACATCCGGCGGAAACCGACCCCCGTCGGGAGATCGTGCCCGGTGAGATTGCTCACCGTTACGACGCTGCGTAGCAGTCCATCCCGCGTCTTTCGTACGGGTCCGACCGCCACTGTCGCGGTTTGATTCTCAGCCATGTCGAGCATGGATTCGAAGCCGGTGAACAATGGAAGCTCCATCACGAAGTTGGTGCCAAATGGCGGCGCCGGCGGGTCGAGCGGCGACGGTTGCTCCGACATCCAGTCCACCTGTTGAAAGCCCAGGATGAGCGGGAATTGCTGAACGAACTCGTTCAAGAATTCATTTAGCCCGTGCAGCGAATGCCGGTAAAACCGGCTGCGTTTGGTCAGCTTGATCTCGTTGTCGGGGAGCCGATTAGTCGTCGGAGGAAATTGATCGTTCGATTCGCTGTTGGCGATCTTGAAATGGAGGTTGCTGCCCTTGTACTGGGTGGGCATATGACAGTCCTGGCAGGAGCGGAATTGTGGACCAGGATGCCCGCTGTCGCTGTTGAGCCATTCCAAATGGGTCGATTGCTCGTAACTCGCGCCGACTTGCCGCCCAGCGTTGTCAAAGACGGGGAGCAAGATGTCGTGACAGCTCCCGCAGAGCTCTGAACTGCGGATCTGGGGAGCAAACTTTGGACTTAGGCTCAGCGCATGTTCCATCGGCTTGGTCACGATGGTGTTGTCTTTGTACGGACCGTACACCACGTTGGGGTCTCCGGCGATAAAATTGCCGGTGGCCGTGTTTTCCTGGCCAAGTTGCGTACCGCTGATATGGTGGCACACGGTGCATGAGACCCCGTCGCGTCCCAGTCCCCCATAAATCTGTTGGTCCGACGGTGCCGTTCCGGGCCATTCCTCCAGCACGCTTCGCTGCAAGTGACCTGCCCCCCGTCTATGGTCCGCGGATAATGAGAGTTCCCGGTTAGTAGCATGGTTCTGATATCAGCTTTCCGGCCCGCCCTCCACCCGGTTTGAGGGCGGGCCGGAAAGCGTTATAGGCTCCGGGTCCGCGGCCGGCGCGCCGTGCATCGCGCCGGCCGCCAGTTGGTTTGGCGGCCCAGCGATGCGCGCGCCGGGCGCGCTCCTTTGATTGCTTGCGATCGCCGTGATGAACTCCGCGGGACTGCGATAGCCGAGGCTCGAATGCGGCCGTTCGCTGTTGTACTCGACGCGCCACGCTTCGATCTTCCGGCGCGCGTCGTCGAGGCTTAAAAAGTAATTGGCGTTAAGGCACTCGTCGCGCAGCTTGCCGTTGAAGCTCTCGACGTACGCGTTCTGAGTCGGCTTGCCCGGCTCGATGAAGTGCAGCTTAACCCCGTGGCGATACGCCCACTCGTCGAGCGCGCGTCCGGTGAACTCGGGCCCGTTGTCGCTCACGATTTCCTCGGGCACCCCGCGCATCTTGCGCAACCGCTCCAGCACTCGGACCACTCGCTGGCCCGGCAGCGAGGTATCCACTTCGATCGCCGGGTTCTCGCGGCTGAAGTCGTCAACGATGTTGAAGGTGCGGAACTTGCGCCCGTCGCTCAGCGTATCGCGCATAAAATCCATCGACCAGCGTTGGTTTATCCGCACCGCCGCGGCCAGCGGCACGCGGGCTACTGCCCGCCGTTTGCGCCCACGTCTTTTCACCGCCAACCCTTCGCGCCGGTACAGCCGATAGAAGCGCTTGTGGTTCACCCGCCAGCCCTGGCGCGCCATCATCACCTGCAGGCGCCGATAGCCATAGCGCGGATGCTCAACCGCCAACAGCTTCAGCATCGCGATCTGCTCGGCCGGCTCCGCGCGCCGACTCTGATATCGCACCGTCGAGCGCCACACTCCGATTAGTCCGCACGCCCGCCGCTCGCCCATCCCGTACGCTTCCCGCATCCAGCCCACGGCCGCCCTTCGGGCCGTGGGCTTAGCTACTTTCGGTTGAGCAACCCCTTGAGCGCCTGGTTGTCCAGCGTCAGGTCGGCCACCAGCTGCTTGAGCCGCCGGTTCTCATCCTCGAGCTGCCTAAGCCGCCGCGCCTCCGAGACCTCCAGGCCGCCGTACTTGGCCTTCCATCGATAGTATGTCGCATCCGTGATCCCATGCTCGCGGCACAGCTCGCCGATCGACTTGCCCACCTCCGCCTGCTTCAGGATCCCGATGATCTGCTCCTCGCTGTACTGGCTCCGTCGCACGCTGTCCTCCTTAGCATCGGAGAACCCTACATTTCAGCCGGTCCACTTTCCGGGGGGCAGGTCACCTCGACTATCTCTGGCCTATCAACTACGAAAGGAGCCATCCAACGGAATTCCGCACAAGCCCAACACTGTCTACTGAAACGGGGCAAGTTCACACCGACCCCTTCGGGCGCTGCTGGTCGCGCCGAAGACCCGAGCTGACGCCTTGCGGGCGGAAGAGGTTTTGACGTAAAAGTCGTTCAGATCGCCGAGTCAAAACAGAAATTCCGGTCGATTGCCGATGCGAGAGGAAAGGAGGTGTGAAGAAGTGTCCGCACGAAATGAGCTTCGTCACCAGCAAGAACTTATCGCCTCGTTACAGCCCGCGCTTCATGTGCCCCAAAACTGGAATTACGAGGTTGACGGCCCGCTTTACACAGCCTACGTGCACCCACCCCACGATGTCGGCGGCCAATTCGACGTTCCCGTTGTGTACGAGGAGAAGGAAGAGGAGCAATGGGAACTCGACACTTATGTGACGTGCGAGGTTCTCGGTTGGAGAGGCGTTTGGAACTCTGAGGAAAGACGACGTCGAGCCGATAACGATTTGGGCTACGCCCTCTATGTTGGGGTTCCATACTATGGGCGCTGGATTTTGTCCGCGGCGCGAATGCTGGTCGACAAAAACCATGTTCCGCTGACCGAATTGGTGGAAAAGATTGCGGAGGTGAAATCTCGCTATGGCAAGAAGTAAGCCTCCGGAAAATGCTCTGAATACCCCTGCCAACGCCCGGTTCAAGGTGGGCGACCGCGTTCGGGTAAAGGACCTGCCAAACCTGTTCTACACCCGCACTCAGATGTATGTCCGCGGGATTGTCGGCACTATCGCCGCTTGCACATATCAGGACGTTATCCCTGAGGACGAAGCTTTCAATCGGGATGGCCGACTCGAACAATACTACATCGTGCGGTTCCGGCAGAAGGATCTCTGGCCTGAGTACCAATTCGACAACGACACGGTGCAGACCGAGTCCCCGGAGCGCTGGCTCGATCCCGTCGATAACTGAGCGGATCGAAAAAGAAGGACGCAAATAAAGTGAGCCACACACACACGCCGGGAAATGGCGGCGCCGACCCGGGTCACGCGGCGCCGATGGTAGAGGAAATAACTGACTTCGAGGTCCTCGAGATTGCAGTGCGGGAACTTGCAATAGAGCACGGTCTTTTTACCGCGGAGGATCATCGCAGGTTCACTGAGTGGACCGAAACAATCGGACCGGCGGCTGGCTCTCGATTAGTAGCGAAGGCATGGACCGACCCCGCTTTCAAAGCTCGTGTCATGGAGGATGCCGTCAAAGCCTGCAAGGAGATCGGCATCGATTGGGCGGAACCCACCGGATTCGGCACCCCGAGCGACTACATGAATCTTCGCGTACTCGAAGATACGCCAACGCTACATCACGTAATAGTTTGCACGCTCTGCTCGTGCTATCCGCGCCCCTTGCTCGGCATGTCACCGGAATGGTACCGCACCACGAACTATCGGCGTAGATTGGTTCGCTGGCCGCGCCAGGTCCTCGCAGAGTTCGGTTTGATACTGCCTCCCGAGGTGGAGGTACGTGTCGAGGACTCCAACCAGAAATGCCGCTTCATGGTCCTTCCGGTGCGGCCCGAAGGCACGGAGAATTGGACAGAGGAGCAACTTGCGGAGATCGTCACGCGCGACTGCATGATCGGCGTTGCCCTGCCACGCCTTGGCAGGACGGCAGACGTTCATCCGGTTCATAAGGCGCGCCGGCCCGTTCAGGGTTCGGCGCATTCCGGGGAGGCTGCACATGAGCGCAAAGAGTGAGGTTGACTCCGGCCGGATCGAATTGCTCGAAGCCTTGCGGCAAGAGGAGAAGACTTGGAATGTGCTTGCGCCGCATTACGGCGTTACCAATCCAAATCCACCGTGGAAAACAAGTCTAAGCGCAATCTGCGACTGCCTTGCCGCCAGCGGGGCGCTTCCTACGCTGGACCGCCGCCGAGCCGAAGATGAGCTTGCAGAGTCTGTTTATAGCGATGTTCCCGCGCCAGAGCGTCAGTTGCTCGCACTCGTTCATGTTATGCTCCGCCGCAGTCTGCTGGACGAAAGCGATCTCGCCAGCCGCATGCGCGCCGTCAGGTCGCGGCTTGAATCGGCTTAGGGCGGCATCGGAGCGGGTGCTGAAGCCGCTGCCCCTTTGGCAAACTGCTGGATATTCGCGTTGAGTGTCAAAACGCCGGTCAGACCGGCCTTGACTCTCCAGTTTTTGCGGTTCACTCCAAAGTGGATCACGCGTCGCACGGTTTGGGTCGTTTTGGGCCAGGATTAGTTGCGATCGGTGGCTTGAGCTGCGCGGGGTTCCAAATCGAGGGCTCGGCGGCCTTCTCGCGCCGAGATGGATTCAAATTCTTCAGGGCCGAGAGGGATGGCAGAGACAAAGTGTTCGGGGCTGGGAATGCCCTTTGCCTACTGTGCTTGTGAGCTCAATTCATCCAAAAGCCGGGCATACTTAGTCGCCTTAAGGTGGTCGCCGGCGCGATCGCAGAAGCTGACAAGCGCCGCAAGCGAGTCGCGGTGGTAGGGATTGAGCGCGACAGAGCGCTCGAGAGTCTTGATTGCCGCGTTTGTGGCGCCGCTGTCGTTCAACGCGACCGCGTAAACATAAGCGTACTGCGGATTTGACGGGTCCAGGTGCGCGGCGCCGGCTAGCAGATTAAGCGCTTGTTTATAGTGGTTTTGCCTAACCACCAAGAGGCCCAGCGCGTAATGCAATGAAGCATCGTCAGGCGCGTGCCGCATCGCTTCGCGCAGCACGGTCTCGGCTTTATCGTCGCGGCCGGCCTCCCTGAAGAGATCGGCCAGGTTGACCGCGGCGGGGCTGAAGGACGGATCGATCGCGAGCGCGGTGGATAGTTCGGTCATAGCTCGATCGATCTGGCCCTGTTTGGCAAAAAAGATAGCGAGGTCCAAATGCGCCTCGGGGCGGTCGGCGTTGAGCTGTTGCGCCTTCAGATATTCCGCTGATGCACGGTCCAGGGCGCCAACTACCTGGGCCGGCAAAGCGGCGCGTGCCACTCCCGCCAGCGACTGGGCGGCTGCGATTCGCACGGCCCGGACCGGATCGTCGAGCAGCCTTGACATGGTCGAGACGGGGTCCGAGGCCGAGACTATCTCCGCGGTTGTGCGTCTGACCAGGGCCGACCCGTCCTGGGCGGTTTTGCCAAGGTGGTCGTCCGCTGCACCACAGTTCGCCAAGGGCCTAAGTGCAGTAGCTCGCGCGATCGCGGGTTGCGTCGGATCGGAAACCAGTTCGGCAAGCGAGGCTTGCGCCCCGGGGGCTCCCAACCGCCCGGCTTGCAGGGCCGGGCCGAAGCGCTGAAAGCCGATCCTCGCCGCGCTATACCATTTTGCGATCGAATCCGCGGCCCACTGCGGTGTCTTGTCGGTGTGGCAATTATTGCAGGCGTTAGGGGTGCCGAGGGTGACGGAAAGGTCGGGGCGTGGAATGCGGAGGCTATGGTCATGGCGTCGATCGACGAGCAGATAGGTTCTCACCGGCATGTGACATTCGACGCATCGCGAACCGGCTGAGCCAGCTTGATGAAAATGATGGCGAGGCGAGTCGTATGTCGCTGCGATATGGCATCGAGTGCAGAGATTATTGCCGGCCGCGCGCAGCCTGGCGGTATGAGGGTCGTGGCAATCGCCGCAAGTGACGCCGGCGGCGAACATCCTGCTCTGTATGAACGAGCCGTATTCGTAAACTTCGCCTTCAATCTGGCCATCGGGAAAGTACAGACCCTCGTCGAGCAACGCGACGCGATAGTCATCGCCCAGCGGCTGGCCATGTACGTAATCTTCGTGGATCTGGGCCCGGCGCGAATGGCATCGCGCGCACATCTGGACTTCGCGATGGTCGCGCAGGGGCGAGCTGCGTCGCAAATCGCCGGTTACCGGATCGCTTTCCCACGAAATGCCGGCGCTCTCGCCGAGCGTGACGGCAAGTCCATGATTGGGGTCGAGTTTACGACGATCGATTGAGCGCTTGGCCCAGGCCACATGAGCCGAGCCTGGGCCGTGACAGGCTTCACAGCCGACGTCGATTTCCGCATAGGTGGTCGCGTAGGTGCGAGTTTGTGGGGCGTAGTTTTTGCGCAGGTTGGTCGAATGGCAGTCTGCGCACATATAGTTCCAGGTCTGATCGATCGCCGTCCAATGCAGCGGGTTGGAGCGCGTACGCTTGGATCCAGGATAGAGCGCGTACCATCGCTGGCCGCCGTTATCACGCGGGCGGCTGTCCCAGGCGATCCCCAGGGCCTGAAGCCGTCCGCCGGGAATGGCGACCAAATATTGTTGGAGGGGCGAAACTCCGAACGTGTAACTGATTTGATAGTCGTGCAGCGCGCCGTCGGGACCGTCGGTGCGCACCATGAACTTGTTGCCCAGATGAAAGAAGGTCGAGATAACGCCGGCATTGGTGAACGATGCTCCGGCGAAATTGCCTGCAACGGCGGCATCCGTCGCCGGTTGCATCGCCAACTGATGATGCGAGCCCTGCCAATTCTTGAATTCCGCCAGGTGACATCCGCCGCAAGCCTTCGCGCCGACAAATGTCAGCCCGCTGGAATAGGCGCGAGAAGCGATCGAAGGCTTCGATTGATGGGAATTGGAGGTGTAGTGAATGGCTAAGAAGGCGGATAGGATCGCCAACCCCAGGGCCGCGGGCAAAAGCGTTTTTCGGTTTGGGATCGCACGCGGACGCGCCCGGAGCGCGCCGATCGAATCCGATTTGTCGCGCTTGCGTTTCACGAAGACGCAGAGCTCATATCGATCCCGCCCCGAGCGCATCGACTCGCCGATGAAGCGTCGCTTTCCACCGGCGCGCGCGCAATTCGGCTACTTAGGACACGGCCCCAGATGTTGCTTGATGACCGTCAGATCGGCGTCGTTGGTCAGGCCGTCCTGGTTAATGTCAGCCCAACTCGAGGCGCCCATCGACACCTGTTCGAACATCGCCCATTGCGCGATGTCCGCATGGTCGACCACTCCGTCGAGGTTGATGTCGCCGGGGCAGGCGGGTTGCGAGGCAAGTAGCTGCTGGAGGTCGGTGTTCAGGGCGTTGTAGTTTTGCTGCTGTTCTGGGGTCAGCGAGTTCCCGCTTGCCAACAGGTTGGCATTGGCGGTGTCCAGTTGCGGCACCGGAACGTCTTCGTTGATCTGATAGAACTCCGTGCTCTGCGTGGCGGTACACGAGTTGGTGGTAGCGTCGTAGGACTGGTACTTGCTGAGGACCAGTTTGTACTGGTCGTTGCGGATCCCGTAGGCCTCGAGCGGGTAGATATCGGTGGAAATCTGCAGCCCATGGTCGGCCTGCCAGACCGCCACGTCGCAACACAGCGCCAGCCCGGTGCTGGGAATGCCGATGGTGCTGGGATCGGTGGCGCCGGCGCCCCACCAGACGCCGCTATTGTCCTCGCAAACGCCTTTGGTGGGCGCAATCTGCGTGCATGTAGTGGTGTTATATACGCAAGGGCCGTTGATTTGGCCGTTGGCGTGCTCGTTGGTCCCGATCTGGGTGAAATTGGTTTGGCGGATTTCCGCCTGGTTGGGATTTTGCAAGTAGGGAAGCATCGACTCCGAGTCCAGCGTCCACGGTACTCTGGCGTGCACGTCGATCCCGGCGATTTCGCCGAAGAGCTGGTAGAGATCCGCGATGTTGACCATCGCGTTCACTTCGCGGCCGGGCTGGACGACGCCCGGACCCGACACGATTCCGGGAACCCAGACCCCGGTTTGATACGGCGTGGACTTCGCGCGGGTGAGATCGAAGGGTGTCTTGACTACGCTGCCCAAGCTTCCATTGTCGGTGACAAATATAACGTAAGTGTTGGTTTGTTGCGGGTTATAGACGAGGTTGCCGTTGAAATCGAGGCTGGCAACTCCGATTGCGACGAGAAAGCGGCCAACCTCCGTGTCGAGTGCTTCTTCCATTTCATTGGTCAGGATTCGCTGGTCAGCCAAATTGGCGCAGTCCAGGTTGCTCGAGTCCGGTTCCGCGGCGGGAAGCAACTGGCTGGGCGGTTGCATCACCGGCGTGTGCACCGCGGCGAAAGCCACGCTGACCATCCAAGGCTGCTGCGGCGGCTGCTGTTCGATCCAGGTGATCGCGGAATCGACCGGCTCGACGCCGCGATAGGTCCGCGCTCGAATATCGGTGGGCGGCACCTGATCGACCGATCCGTCCTCGTTGTTTATCACCAATGGTGACACGTAATGGCCGCTGAGCGTGGTAAAGTCGATATAGCTGGGGACAGGGCTCTGGCAGGCCTGGTTGGGATCGAAGATGCCGCCTTGGTCACGGCAAATACGCCCCGGCGCCTCGGCTCCGGACTTACTGATCACCGCGCAGGTCCCATTGCCCGCGTAGCAGGCCCCCGAATCGGCGCCGCCGTCATGGGCGTCGCGGACAAAGCCGCACGACCAGGTGCCCGATGGGGACACGCCGCCGGCGGTGGTGTCGATCGAGGAGGGATCGCCGGTAGCGTCCAGCCATCCGTCGTAATAGTCAAAGCCCAGCGCACGCACCATGCCGTAGCCGTAGGGATCGTTGCTTTGGATTCCCAGATGGAACTTGCCGAAGAGCGCGCTCTTGTACCCGCGCTGCTTGAGCAATTTGGGCGTGGTGATCTCGTTGGGGTTGACCATGTAGTTGGCGAGGTCGTTGTTGCCGATCGCGGTTAAAACCTGGGTGCGGAACGGGTAGCGGCCGGTGAAGAGCGCGGCGCGTCCATTGGAGCAGGCCGGCATCGACCAGAGATTGTGGAATTTAACCCCGCCCTGCGCGATCGCGGCGATGTTCGGAGTCGCGGCGGGAGTGTGACCGCCATAGCCGAAGATCTGCCACTGGTCGATCCCAGGGTCATCCATGACGATCAGGACGATATTGGGCGGCGTCTTAGCCGCCGCTCCTGATCCACTGCTGTTGCCCGAGCATCCCGCCACAGCCAGCAGCAACAGCAGGCTGAGCTGGAACACCCATCCAAGCCAGCGGCGGCCGGCAACGTTCCCGGACTGCAGGGAGCAGGCACTATCCAGCTCACAGATTTTGGGCGACGCTCGCCCGCCAATCAGGTTTAAGACGTTTTTGACGGCTCTACGTTTATGGCTGGCGACAAATGCCGAATCGTGCATACAGGGTGATGTCCCAAGCGTCGTTGAATTTGATGGCAGCAGCGGCAGTTCGCATTGCTCCGCAGCCTTCTCAGTTGCGTCAAGCTTCGAAACGTCAGCTCGCGGTGCGCGCTTAAGCAGATCGCCCAGCGCGCTCAGTCCCACTTGCTGTACCCACTCCAACAGCGCCTGTTTGCCGCGCGCCATCCCCTCGATCGTCGGCAGCAATAGCTGCTGCGCTGTTAACAGTAGCCCTTCACCCGTTTGCTCAGTCTCCCGGCGCTTTGCTCTGTTCCTCATCGGCGGCTCTTTTCCCACTCGCGGACGGTGATGTTGGCACGACCCATCCTCAGGCCGGCCGGAAGCCGCCGCTACCTATTCAAATTTCAACATTCGGAGGGACATCCCTGCATACAGGGTGGAGTTAGATTACAACCGGAGTTGTCGTCAACACAAGCACTCCATGAGCATTGTGCGCGCCTCTTCGGCGAGAAACCATGCCCAAGGCCTTTTCCGTATAGAGCATGGCCTCCAATGTGTATCACATCGAACACGGCCGATACGCGCGCATCAGGCCCGCGACGGAACGATTATTCAAGCTGCTTGGCCCGCCACAGTTCGGCGAAGCGAGCGGCCCCATTACCAACCAGCGGCTGCAGATGGTCGGCCGTCGCATGCGGATTGACCAGCGTCCCATATACATCAAAGGCTATGGCGGTGGGCATATTGATCTTTTCCGGGGATACGGAACTTGGAGTCCATGCAAGCTCCGAATTGAAACGGCGCCGGTGGTAGTTGTGCAACGATTCCATCGCCCTGAGGTATCTCTCAAGCGTGCATCCTAACAGGTTAAAATGGCCCAACGGATACTAGTCTGAACTATCTCGCAGATAATCAGTCTCACATTTGCCTTATCGTGTTACGACTGCCCGGGGCCTCAAAAGTTTATCACAAATAGCGCTTCCTTAACCGAAGGGAGTGCGTAACGCATCTCCCGGACAGGAAGCAACCGGCGCTATTAGTGACACTGTGGAGTATTTGACCAGAATGAAGGCGGCATTAGTTAGTAAAAGCGAGGGCGACGCACACAGTGAGTGAAGTTGCCCCGGTTGCGTGGACACCCCGAGAAGCACGAAAGTGCGGTAGAAGTGGATCATGGAAAGAGGCGACAGGGGCAAGCGGGCGATGCGCGCGGCCCTCTCATCTACTCCGTTGATTTTCAGCAACCACTAAACGAGTGGAAGTCGGCCTGGTATACCGCGCTCCGGCAGGTTGGGCTGAAGTATAGGTGGCACGATCTGCGCCACACGTTCATGACGCGGATTCTCGAGAATCCGAACAACAGTGAAGAGACCGTTCGCGTACTCGCCGGCCATGTAAGCCGCAAAATGACTGAGCATTACAGTCACATCCGGCAGAAAGCGAACGAAGCCGCGATCGCAGGCCTCGAAGAGGTCGATCCGACCGTCGAAATGACGCAAGGGTGGGCACAAAATTGGGCACAGTCCGATGGTGAGCGAAGGGTTGAAGGGGGAAAATTCCTTGATTCTTTTGGAGCCACCCGTCGGATTCGAACCGACGACCTGCTGATTACGAAGTGTCTTCCGGCTGCAAAACGTCGAGACTAATCGGTGTCATTCTATAATATCCGGAATCAACAAAACCACAGGGGCACAGGGACTCTCGGCACTTTGATTGATGATACCGATCCACATCAGGTGATCAGCAACGGTACGCGATAAGGGCACAATTTTGGGCACAGCAGAGCACAAAATTGGGCACAGTGATTTCGCCGTCCGCGAGACGATTTTCGGTCGAAAAATGATCGCCACTGGTCTCCCCTTACCCCTTCGGCGTTCGCCGCGCCCGCCATTAGAAGTGGCCTGCTCCCACAGGGGCACGCGTGGGCGGCTGCCCACGCGAGAGGCGTTACTCCGCGAAAGGAGAAGTGGTATCGTCACTTCTATGAGTAAACTCGAAGCCCTCGAGAAGAAAGTCTCCGGTCTCTCGGCTGAGGAACTCGAAGAGTTTCGGCGATGGTTCGCCGGGTTTGATGCAGCTGCATGGGATAGCCAGATCGAGCGAGACGTAAAAGCGGGGAAACTCGACGCGCTCGCCGATGAAGCCCTTCGCGACCATGCGGCGGGAAAATCCACCGAGTTTTGAGGCACCTCGCCTCTCCGAAGTTTTGGGGCTTGTTACCGGGGCCTGCGACCGGCGCTCCAGCGCTTGGCGGCTGAGAAGTACCGCCTTCTCAATGTTGATCCTCGTCACCCTTCTCCGCAGCTCAAGCGCGTGGGCTGGTTTTGGTCGTGCCGAGGCGGCCTTCATCATCGCACCCTCAGCATTGATGTCGAAGGCGGAATCTTGTGGTTCTGGATCGGCGATCACGCCGAATATGATCGCCTCGCCGGCTGCCCCGCGGCTTTAGCTGTGTCTTCGGAAGCCGTTGTCATGCGAAGGTCAAATGCCATTTGACTTTTCCGTGACATCGTAAACCCTAGGATTTTTTCAGAGGCGCTGATCCGTACTCTCTTTCGAAAGGCGGTTCCCTTGAAACGCATGTTCCGCGTTGCGTGGAACGGTGGTTCTTGTGAAACCGAGGGAGCTTGCCCATGGACGTCCGCTCGGCCACAAAAGGTCTTTGACTTACAAGGGAAAAGTGGCGGCGCAGAATGGATTTGAACCCCCAAGAAAGCCCGGAAAACCTCAGGTTTTTCGGCCCGAAATGTGTCCCAAGGTGGCCGTTTCGGTACGGTTTGCCCCACATAGGGCAAACTCCGTAAGCGTCTGCCGACCTCGGCTTTGAGCCGTGGTCTCAGCGTCATCCGCGAGCGTATGATGTTTGTCTGGGCTCTGCGCGCGCGGTCAGACAGAGGCCAAACGAGGTGAGTTCCGTGGCTGAGAAGGATTTTCATGTAAGCCTGCCCCAGGAGGTGGTCGGCGGCTTTGGCTGGAACGAATCGGAAGTGCCCAGCCGCGTACGCGAGGCGCTCGTGATGGATTTGTTACGCCTTGACAGGCTGTCGGAGGCGCAAGCTGCGGCCATTCTGGGACTCGCGCGCTGGGAGCTTCTCGAACTGATGGGACGTTACGATGTACCGGCGGTTCGAATGAGCGCAGAGGAACTTGATCGCGAGCTCGCCACCGAGGTCAAGCGTAACGGCGCCACATGATCGTATCCGATGCCGGCCCGATCATTATCTTCGCCCGCATCGGCCGGCTTTCCCTTCTCCACGAGATTACCGGCTCCCTGCTAATCCCCGACGCTGTCTACGACGAGATCGTCGTGAAGAAAGGCGGCATGCCGGGCGCTATCGAGGTGGCTCAAGCCGCGTGGATTCAGAAAGCCTGTGTCGCAAACCGTTCAATCATAGACGGACTGCCGAACGTTCCGCACGAAGGAGAGCGCGAAGCGATCGCCCTTGCCAAGGAGCGAGGCGCGCAGTTGCTGGTTGACGAAATTAGCGCCCGCCGCGCCGCGAGTGATCTCGGAACCGAGGTGATGGGAATCCTATGCATCTTGGCCGCCGCGAAACAACTGGGGCACATCATCGTGTGCGGGGTTCCTCGTCGAACGCTCCGGGCATCGGCACGGCATAGGCCCGGGAGCGCAGGTGTTCATGGATCAAACCCGGGTCCGCGGTCACCGATTTCTCGATCGCATATGCATCCGTTACAAGAGTTCTTCCGCGGTGGGTGGTTGCGTAACCATGAATAATCATCCTATCGCAAATTAATAGAGCCTGCGGCGAAATAGCCACCCAGCCATCGCGAGCGTTGCCCCTCCAATGATAATCATCGGCCAATACTGAGGCATCAGCGACCAGGTTGATGACCCTTCCAGAAAGACGCCGCGTACAACGACCAGAAA
>Ga0307374_10000361_pt1 | contig 86954 bp, 86 predicted proteins | sample OX3MG_FD_202532 | JGI IMG/M metagenome (GOLD analysis project Ga0307374, IMG submission 202532) | Soil microbial communities from Risofladan, Vaasa, Finland - OX-3 | ecosystem: Environmental > Terrestrial > Soil > Coastal area > Acid sulfate soil | place: Finland: Risofladan, Vaasa | collected... | reverse complement strand
GACGCCCCCTAACGGTTTTGAAGGCCGCGGAGCCGGCGTCCGCAACCGTTCGTCAGCATCCGCCCAGGTTCGATTTTTGCTGTCGACATTCCACAGTTGTGCACCATCATCCGCAGTCGTCCGCGGGCTTGGCTGTCTTCTTGGCTGTCAGGTTCCACGCCAGGCTGCTCGACGTGTTGTCCTTCGTGCCCAGGTTCCGTCGATTAACGGCGAAGTCTTGCCCTGAGCTCCTCGATCGTTTCGTCTGGCTTCGCTTGCTCCCCCTCGGCGTCAGGCGCCTTCTTAGCGGCTCGAGCTGTACGCACACCGGCCACACGCTCCTTCAGCCGCGTCACCGTCGCCTCCGCGGCGATCGGCCGCACCGGCGCCCGCCGGAACGCCGCCTTCCAGGCCGGCACGTCCTCGAGGCGCAGGATCAGGCGGCGCAGTGCAACGTCGATTGGAAAAAGAAGGATTGCGAGCACAAGCAGCAGCTCGTCCAACGCCTGCTCGGCATGGGCCGGCGGCAGTGGCAGGCTGTAGAGCTGGGACAGGTCGGTCACGAGAGTCCCGCCACCGGCTTGCGCGATGGCGCGCAGGCTGTTCGTATCGGTCCCAAGGTTTCGATATTCGGGCGAGTAGGGGACGACTAGCCCGAACGTTCCCGTGTGCTTCACGACGCCGCCGACGGATTGAGTCACATGCAGGAGATAGCTGCCCACCTGGTCGGTCGACAGGTCGCCTTCAAAGCGGCCCGGACCTGTGGAAGCCAGGATCAGCTCCTCGGCCGCGAGGTCGGGTGTCACGGCGCTCACGTCGACTGTGGCGCCAGAGAAGCTGGGCGCGGTGACGAGGACGTGGGTGTGGTCGCCCTGGACCTGAGTCTCGACCTGCAGCGCGGGATCGCTTGCCTGGGGGAGGCTGTAACGCACGATGTCGCCGAAAAGGAGATTGGCGCTCGGTGCCCGTAGGAGAGCCGACGTCCATCGGCCCTGGGCATCGCTCGTCCATGCCATCACCCTGCCCAAGCCGTACTCCCACGTCGCCAGGACGGGATCGCCTTGCGGGCTCTTCAGAACGACGTCCGCCGCAGCGCGAGGCGTGGTCGCCACGTATCCCGTCAGCGCCGGCAAGGTGTCGACTGAAACACCGGGCAGGGTTTCGATCAGCGAGGAAAGCCGAAGTGGGATGGTGCCTTCGACGATCCATGGCTTCAGCGCTTCGCTCGTCTCTTTCAGGAAGATTTGCGGAACATCGCTCACGTTCGTGCTCTGGTAGAAACGGCCGCCGCCCCAGTTGGCGATTGACTGCATGAGCTGCGGATTGGTGCCAAACGATCCCGCCGCCACCGTCGACACGGTGATTCCCTGCTGGTGAATAGCGGTGACGGCAGACTCGTAATCGCCCTGCGTTGCGTCTCCATCGCCAAGCACGATGATGTGCTTGATCGAGGCTTTGGCCGTCTTGAGCTCCTGTGATGCGCTGTTGATGTCAGGAAGGTACGAAGGCGGATCGCCGAGCGCCATTGAATTGATCGCTTCCTTGATCTTCGCCTTGTCGGTCAATGGGCTGAGTGGTATCACGGGGATTCCTGTGGTTCCGTTGGTGACTCCAACCATGTCGCGCGGGGTGAGCTGGTCGACCACCGCCTCGGCAGCGCCTCGCAGGACCTGGTCGCCCTGCGTGTTCTCCATCGTTTCAAGCACGAGCACGACGGCCACCGGCGGCTTCTTCATGTCCTGGGGCAGCTCGATCTGGACTGGCAGCGCCGCCTCGAGCGGAGTGCCGGCGTAGCTGCCTGGCCCGTAGCTGTCCGATCCTCCGATGACCACGAGCCCGGTTCCAAGGTCACGGGTCGCCGCCTGCAGCAGATTCATGCCGTCCGCTCCGAGCGCTGAGGCGGGAATGTTGACCAGCACGACCGACTGGAACGCCGCTAGGTCCGCAGCCGTTTTGGGCAGCTGGTCGGGAGTGATCGTGGTTTCCAGGATGCCGGTCGAGCGGAGTGCCGCCTCGAGGCTCGAGGCGTCCCCCACCGCCTGCTCCACGAGCAGGACACGTGGCGGCCCGACGACCTGAATCAGCGCCTCACCGACGTTGTTCTCCGAGTAGGTGTCCTGGACCGGATCGATGGCGACGCGCAGCGTGTGGAATCCGGGCACGGTCGGCTTGACAGTTTGGGAGACGGTGGTCTCGCCGTTGACCAGGGCAACCTGGCTCGCGGTCAGCAACGTGTTGTCGAGGAACCACCGCACCGTGGCAGAAGTCGCCACGTTGCTGACGATCACGGCCTGAACCGGCGCCTGTTCGCCCTGGTCCAGGGTGCTCGGTGAGTTGACGCTATCGACGTAGGCCTCAAGGCCGGTCGGAACCGGCAGCGCCACAGTGTCAACGCGAACGCCCTCGGCATGCAGGAGGCGGGCTTCACCCACAGCATCGCCGAGATTCGCCTGACCGTCGCTGACGACCACGATGTGGCGCCGCGTGTTCGTCGGCAGGATGGAGCCGGCCAGCTGAAGAGCCGCGGCGAGGTCGGTGTAGTTGCGGTTGGGCTGGCTTTGAAAGTAGGCGAACTGCGGGTCGCTGCTTACGTTTACCTCAACCTGCGGATCGCGTCCGAAGCTCAGCAGCCCCGCGAGATCGTCTCCTTTGCGCTCCGCCAGGATTCGCTGCACGGTCGATGTCTCGACATCGAGCGCCGTCTGGGTGCTCGCCGAGAGGTCGGCCGTCACGATCAGCGACTGGGCGTTGGGCATGGTCTGGAACTGGAATCCGGACAGCGCGCCGGTCAGAAGCAGCACCATCAAGACGCGAACGCCCAGCGAAAGCCGTGCCCGGCCGGGCGGCAGCGGCGGGGCAAGCCGCCACCAGGTGAAGAACACGAGCAGCAGTGCGATCGCCCCCGCCCCCAGGAAAAGGGGGCGCGTGAGCTCAAAGCCCACGGTGAAAAGCCAGCCACTCCGCGATCACGATCGCGAGAGCCAGGAGAGCGATCCACGGCCAGATCACGATCTGTCCTGGACGCGAGGACTGCATACCGACAACGTTTTGCGTTGGTGGGAGGGTGAGGCGATCGACGGGCTTGACCTGCGAGGTTGTATCGGAGAACAGGTTGACGGCAAACCAGGAACGATCGACCTGACCGGAGACGACCTGCTCCACGGTGTACACGCCCATGAGATCCGTGTCGCCAAAAGTGGCGATCGAGCCCGTAGCCAGCGACCGGCGGCTGCCATCGGGACGCACGACGGTCAAGGAGGTGGCGCCGGACTCGGGAACGATCGTCACCTGCTCGTCCGGATGGAAGCTGCTGCTGGGCACGCTCGAAGGCAGCATCCACTCGCTGAGGTTCTGGACCAGGATCGGAAAGCCGATGCGCAGAGGGAAATCCGATTCATGGATATCAAAACCGACGAGGACCTGGCGAAACGGCTCATCCCGAACGAGCAGCAGCGGCGTCTGAAGGCTGGTAATCAGCGGACGCCCGAACGTCGTGGCGTTCAGGTCCTGGCTGCGCGCCACGTGAACGTCCTGCAGCGAGACGTTGGCGAGCAGGGGATCTCCCGCGTCGGAGGCGCGAACCCGACCGATGCCCACGGCCGAGCCACCGCCGAGTGGGCTGCCGGCCGGGGGATCGATCATGACAAACGGCGCGTCCGGCAAGACCGGTGGCGAGAAGCGGTCGAAGACCGCCATCGCGTAGGCGGATGCCCCTCTGTACGCGGCGGGCGCGATCACGTCGAGCTGAAAATCGCCGCGCAGCCTGAGGGCCTGTTCGAGAAACAGATTGCCCGGCGTCACCAGGAGCACATGGAACGCACGCGGAACACGCGCGATCGCGGTCACAGAGTCGTCCAGCGAAAAGATGTCGCCGGCGGCAATGCGCGCCGTGACGGTTGTGGCGGCTGCCGGCACCGGAAGGACGAGGTCTTGAGCCTGACCGCCGGCCAGGGTGATTGACCTTACGTCGATCAGCCCTTGGTCTGAACGCCACTCGAGGCTGGTGGAGTGCGATTGCTGGCCGAAGTTCTGGATGTGGAGGTAGGCGGCTCGCGACTGCGCGCTGGGGCGGACGACCAGGGAGGTCAGACCGATGTTCTCCCCCGACACTCCGATCCGGTGGTATTCGATCGGAAACGGGACACCGTCCGCGAACGACGCGAGGAGCGGTTCGACGATCCCGTCGCTGTACAGATACGCGCGGGCATATTCCGCGGAGCGGACGATGCCGGCAGCCAAAGTGAGGGCGGCGGAAAGATCGGCGGGACCGTTGGTCGCGACGATGCTGCTCAGTCCGCGATGTAGGGCGTCGTGATCACTCGTTGTCGGAGCCACGATTCGTGGCGTCGATTCCACCGCGATGAGCGTCATGGTGTCCTGCGGGCTGAGTTGGTCGATCAGGGCACCGACCTGGCGCTTCGCTTCGTCGAGTCGGGAGGGCTGGACATCGTGCGCCTGCATGGACGCCGATGCGTCCAGCAGCACGATGCTGTGCGGTGCGAAGCTCTCGGTTGCCGATAGAGCCGGCTGGACCGCCGCTGCTACAAGAAATGCTGCGACCAGGAGCTGGAGCAGCAGCAGCCAGCTCGCGCGCAGCCTCTGCCATGGCACGTTGGCTTGCCGATCCCGGATCTGGCTCGGCCACAGGTGCAGGGCGGGCACGACACGGGTCGGGCGCCTGATGCGCAGGAAATAGAGGGCGGCGATCGCCGGCAGCGTGACGGCCAACACAGCCGCCGCCGGGGCGAGGAATGTCATCCGAGCAGGCCCATCCGGCGCAGCGTTCGCTGCACCATGTCATCGATCGGCTGGTCGCTCGTAAGGCGCGCGAACCGCATCCCGCGCCTGCGCGCCAGCCGTTCGATCTCCTCCGTGTGCCGAGCCAGCGCCGTCCGATAAGCGTTTTGCGTGGCCGGAGTAGAGGTGAACTCACGCTCGACCCCTGTCTCCGCGTCCTTCAAACGCGCATCGCCCGTCCAATCGATGTTGATCTCCTGTGGAGCCAGAATTTGAAGGATTGCGCCCTCTTGGCGGGCCTGCTGCAAGGCGTTGATGGCAGGCTCGATCGGAGACTCGCCGAGGCCATCCGTGATGAGCACCGTCATGCCCGGTTGCTGACGGGCGATGGGCCAGACGAGCTTGGCGTAGTCGGTCGGACCACCAACCGGAAACGACTGGAGTCGTGCGAATAGCTCGTGCACCGCGCGCCGTCCGCGATGTGGTGCGCCGCCAGAAGCCGGGCCGTCGGCGAAGACCGTGAGCCTCACACGGTCGAGGGCCGCTAGCGCCACATATGCGATCGCGCCCGCAAGACGGCGCGCTGACACAGCCTTGTTGGGGCTGCCCCAATCCATCGAGCCGCTGAGGTCGACAAAGATGTTCAGGGGCAGCTCTTCCTCGGCGACGAAGAGACGGAGCATGAACCGGTCGAGGCGGGCGTACGCGTTCCAATCGATCAAGCGGTAGTCGTCACCAGGGGTGTAGTTGCGGAAGTCTGCGAACTCGGGCGAGCGTCCCCTTCTCATGGATCGCCGCTCGCCGCCCATCTGGCCTTTGACTGCGCGGCGGACCAGCAGGGCGAGCGCTTCCAGGCGGCGAAGAAGCTCCGGCTCCAGGAGCGGGCTGTCAGCCATCGCCAATTAGGGGCGGCTCGAAGTCTTTTCGGTCTTCTCCAGGATCTCGTTGATCAGCTGATCCGCCTTCACCTCGTCCGCTTCGGCCTCGAACTGCAGGAAGATGCGATGCCGCAGCGCGGGGCGGGCAACGGCGGCCAGGTCCTCGAACGCGACGTTGAAGCGACCCTCCAGCAGAGCGCGCACCTTGCCCGCCAGCACAAGCGTCTGCAAGCCCCGCGGGCTCGCGCCGAAGCGCACGTAGCGCCTCACGCTGTCAAGCTCGGTTCGGTCGGGGTGCGTGGCCATGATCAGCTTGCCGGCGAACCGGAGGACATGTTCGGCGATCGGAACCTCCCTCGCCACCCGTTGGGCGGCCAGGATGGCCTCGGCATCAGCGACCGCCTCGAGCTGGGGAATTGAGCCGCCGGTCGTGCGACGCGCGATCTCGAGCAGCTCGTCTTCGCTCGGGAAGGGGACGATCGCTTTGAAGAAGAAGCGATCGAGCTGAGCCTCGGGCAGGGGGTACGTGCCTTCCAGCTCGATCGGATTCTGAGTCGCCAGGACCAGGAATGGAACCGGCAGGGCGCGTGTCTCCGTGCCCACGGTCACGGTCCGCTCTTGCATCGCCTCGAGCAAGGCGCTCTGTGTCTTAGGGGTCGCGCGGTTGACCTCGTCGGCCAGCACGAGGTTGGCAAAAAGTGGACCGGCTTGATAGTGGAACTCACGCCTTCCGTTCTCTTCCCGGATGACGTTCGTGCCGACGATGTCGGCGGGCATCAGATCAGGCGTGAACTGGATGCGCGCGAAGGTCAGGCTCAACGCCTGGCCGAGCGAGCGCACGAGCACCGTCTTGCCCAGACCCGGTACGCCCTCAAGCAGCAGGTGCCCGCCTGCGATCAGGGCGATAACGGTGTCGCGCAGGAGCTCTTCCTGGCCGACGATCAGTCGCGAAAGCTCGGTCTCGAGCGCGTGCGCAAACTCTGTGACCTTCGCCGGCTCGATCCGCGGTTCCTCGGCGATCACCCGGCCCCCTGTGACTCGCCCAGGCTCGAGAAATATTCGCGAATCAGGTCGCGCTCGCTGCCGGGGATGAGGCTCTGGTTGGCCGCGTCGAGCGCCGCCTGCTGATACGCCTGGACCACCTGCGTGTAAGGCGTCAGCGGGACGTTCTGACCCGGTCCGAGTGGCGTTGGGTCGTTTTCAGACTGGCCGGGCACCGGCTGGCCAGGCACGTAAAGGCTCTCTGTAGGCTTCGCAGCAGTACCGGCGCCGGCGCCCGAGCCACTCGCTCCGACACCTCCCGTGCCGCCGCTTCCGCCTCCGCCCCCACTGCCGCTTCCATTGCCATTTCCGCTACCGGTTCCGCTCCCGTTGCCGGCCCCGTTTCCGCTTCCGGTACCACTCCCGGTTCCACTTCCGCTACCGCTGGTCGCCGAGCTGCCGCTCGCTGGCGAGGAGCCTGTCGCAGGTGAGGCGGAGGCTGCGCCGGCGTCGCGATCCGCTTGCGTAGCGAGCTGCTGCCGCGCGCCCTCGAGCCCATTCACCGCGGCGGCGATCTCCTGGTCATTGCTCACTTGCTGCTGAAGGGCGTCGAGCTGGCCCGAGAGATCATTCAGCGCCGCGGCGGCGCCTCCGAGGTCGCCGCTGGCGAGGGCGTCGGACGCCTTCTGCATCGATGCCGCCATCGCCGGGTCCTGCGCATGTTGCGCCGCATCCGCGAGCGCCTTGGCCAGCGCGGCGCGATCCTGTGGAGAAAGACTCTGCAGCTGGGTCGCGAGGTCGCGTAGAGATTGGGCGCCCTTGGCCGGGCTAGCGCTGATGGCCTGTCCTGCGGTGCGGCCGGCGTTGGTGGTGCCCAGGCTGTTGGCCAGGTTTTGGGCACTCGTAACGTGCGCAGGGGTCTGCGGGTCGGACAGCTGCAGCAGCTGCTGCTCGGCCGGCGTGATGCTCTCCAGCGCCGACCTCGGATCGGGGGCGTTCGCGATCTTGCTCTGGGCGTCCTGGAGGATCTTCTGCACCTTGGGATCAAGTGGCGCCGGACTTGTGGCGGCTGCCAATTGCTTCTTCGTCGCAGCGATCGTGCCGGCAGCGTGGGTTTGGCTGACCTGATCGGCATGCCGCTGGGCCAGCACCTGGTTCATCGGGTTTGGCAAGAGCGCCAGACCCATCGCTACTAGTGCGGCGGCGACGGTCAGCGATGCCTCACCTCTTCTCAGTCGTAGAGGAAACGCGGCGGCGAGCCTGGCGCGAGTGGCGTGGCGCAGGGCGTCTAGCTGCAGCGTTTCGTCCAACGGCCCCTTCGCATGGCGGCGCTCCCATGCGGTCGACAGCCGTTCTTTCAAGCCAAGCTGCAGGTCTGCGGTGCGCATCAGCTTCATCGGACGAGGCCGCGCCGCGAACCAGGCGACCGCCACGGCGGCGAACGCAACCGGGATCCCAAAGGCCGCGACCCGCACGGCTTGCTCGATCGGCACCAGACGAGCCGCGAGCAACACCGCGAGAATCCAGCCGGTGGCCGCCAGGGTGGCATGAAGCAGGTACTGGACAGCGCTCGTGCGGGCGGCCGACCAGCGCAGCTCTCGAACGACGCCGTCGAGGGAGCTCATCGGCTCCTCATTCGGCCGCCAACGCCGGCTTGGGCCGGCCGCGCAACCGCAGCCGGCGCACCGGCGGCAGAACGAACGCGCTCAAAGCCAGGGCGAACGCGCAGATCACAAGCTGCATAACGACGCTCGCCTGCCAGTACTGCCAACCGCTGAAAAGACCGCTCGGAATCGTGGTCGTCGAGTTCGAGATGCCCGAAACGTTAACCGGAGCCCCCTTGCCCGGAATTGCGCCCACGGGAACGCAAGCCGTGCTCCCCGACTGGACCACGCAGCTGCCGGTGGAGGTGGCGAAACCGCCACCCGGATAACGGACGCCGTACCCCTGGATCGACTGATTGGTGGCGATCGTCAAGAGCGGGAGCACCGGGCTCAGGATCGCGATCGCGGGCGGAGCCGGCAAGGTCGTCGCGGAAGGGTTTACGTCGGTAGGAAACAGCAGCCCGTAAACCGGCGTCCCGACCACCAGCACGAAGGCTGCCCCATACGACGCTACAGTCGCCGCCAGCGTGCGCCGGAACAAAGTCGAAAATGCGATGCCCACGAGCCCTAGCATCAGAGCGGTCACGCCAGTGACCAAAAAGGCATACAGCACCTGGTCGAGCTCGATTCCACCAAACAAGAACACCAGGCTGAAGATGGGTATCGAGAGCAAGAGCAAAAGGACGACGAACGACATCGAGGAGAGCAGCTTGCCCCAGATGATCGAGAACGGCGGGATGCGGGTGACGAAAAGCAGATCGATGGTCTGACGCTCGCGCTCTCCGCTGATCGCGCCGGCGGTCAATGCCGGGGTTATGAATGCCAGCAGCGCCACCTGAAACAGGATCAAGAACGTGAAGAGGATTTGCCCGTAGTTGCCTCCAGAAGAGGGCAAGCCGAAACCCGCTCCGTTGTTTGAAATCGCCGCAAAGACAGCCCAACCCAGGCCGCCGAGCAGGACGATGTAGATCGTCATTGCGAGCGGAGACCTCCACGTTCTCATCCGGGACCGATACTCCTTTGCGACGATCGGGTTCCACAGGGCGCGACTGAACGCGTTCACCCGACCTCCTCCGATGTCGCCTTTAGAAAAGCGTCTTCAAGGCCGCCCTCGATCTCGCTGAAGCTGGTGACCTGCACTCCTGCAGTCGTCAGCGCGAGAAGGATTTCGGACACCGCCGCCTCATCACCCTTGAACTCGGCCTCTATGTGACTGTCCGTCACCTCGACGTTCTGAATCGACGGCAGGGGAGCGAGGATCGCGGCCGCCTCCTCTTTTGGACCGCGGACCTTGATGCGCAGCCGCCTTCCGCTCGTCAGGCGCGCGATCACCTCCGCCACCGGGCCGGTCGCGCGCATCCGCCCGTGGTCGATGATCCCGATCATCGTGCACAGCTCTGTCAGCTCGGGAAGGATGTGGCTGGAGATGATGATGGTCTTGCCCATGCCTCGGAGCTCCTTGAGGATCTCGCGCATCTCGACGCGGGCGCGCGGGTCGAGACCCGAAGCTGGTTCGTCGAGGAGCAACACGGCAGGATCGTGAACGAGGGCGCGGGCCAGGCAGGCTCGCTGCTTGAGACCACGCGAAAGCGTGTCCACGAGCTGACCCTTTCGCTCGCTCAATCCGATCAGCGCGAGGAGGTCATCGACGATCTTCTGTCGACGCTGCTTGGGCAGCTGGTAGCACGCGGCGTAGAAATCGAGGTATTCGCCGACCGTCAGCTGGTCGTAGACACCGAAGAAGTCCGGCATGTAGCCGATGCGGCTGTGCACCTTGTCGCGATCCTTCGTGACATCCGCGCCTCCGATGAAAGCTCTGCCTTGCGTCGGCGCGAGCAGTGCCGCGAGAATTCGAAGGGTCGTCGTCTTGCCCGCACCGTTGGGGCCCACGAACCCGAAGATCTCCCGTTCAGGCACCTCGAAGGAGACATGGTCCAGAGCGGCCCGCGTGCCGTAGATCTTGGTCAGGTCCTCGACCGCGATCATTGGGCCATCCCGGCGAGCGAAAGCCAACCCGTGGTGTATGCCCCGTCGGAGCTCAGCTTGAGCCGAACTTCGCCCGTCCTGGCATCGACAGCGGCGCCCGGCACGGTCGTGGAGCCGTTGTCCTGATAGCTCAGGTCCACCCAGGTGGATTGGGACCAGTCCCATGCTTGACCCTTGATGTTTGCAGTCGTGCCGTTTGCTCCGGGGGGAATGGCACCCTTGGCTCCGAATGGGTTCGAGCTTTCGATGGTGACGTTGCCCAGATGAGTGCCCGAGCTCAGGGGCGGAGTGAAGTCGTAAGTGACGGCGCCACTCGTCATCGTCACGGTTCCTGGCGGCCCACCATTCTGCTGAACCTGGCCGTCGATGTCGATCAATCGACCGGCAATGACGCCGGAAGGCACCTTCCCGGCGGCGATCTGGTCGACCGGCACCGTCAGCACCACTCCGGTCATGGCATACGACCGCGGGTGCACGCCGTCGACCGTGATGTCCTGAACCGGTACATCGCTCCAGACAACGACCATTGGGGTCACCGACTGGGAGATGCCTTTGAAACCGTTGATCGGAAGCATTGACAGCACGGCGCTCTTGGCGTCGGATTCACGCTGAACGTCGGTCGACACATTGCTCTGAGGCGGTCCGTAGAGCCCGCTGCCCGGATATATCTGCGTGAAGGCAGGCGGCCCGTTGACCAGGTTGGACAACGCAGGGACGACGCTGAAGTCGGCGCTCGCCCCGGGAACCAGCCTGCCGAAGGTCTTGTACGCGTTGCCCGCGATCACGACTCCGTCGGAAAATGTTGTGGACGAGAGGTTCTGGACCGCGCCGGTGAGCATTCCCCCCACCAAGGTCATGTGGGCGACGAGGTGCGGTGCCGTTGTGATTCCCTCGGTGGCGAAGCCGCGGAGGTTGAAGGCTGTCATCCCCGGAAGGGTGATCAGGTTGCTTGCGGTGTCGACTCGGACGAGACCCTGGCTGGGGTCAAAATTGCCGTTGTTGTTGTCGATTGGGCTGACCAAGCTCACTCCGCCTCCAACGCCGACTTCGTAGTCGCCCCGAGTAGGAGTCAGGATGCCGGTGTAGGCCTCCTGGTAGGCGCGATCCGAACCCGATGCGACGTGAATTATCGAGACCTCGTTCGCCTGGACAGACCTGCCCTTGGTCAGGGTGGCGGCGCCGTACGCACCGCCGGCCGCAAGCAATGCGATCGTCGGCACTGTGATCCAGGCCAGCGCGCGGCGATTGATCGCTCGAAGGACGAAATAGTTGATCGGGCCGACCAGGAGCACGTAAAGCAAGACAAGGGATCCGATCAGCCACCAGGCCGGCAGATCAAGCGACGGCAGGTTGGACAGGACCGGCGAATAGTTGCCTCCTTTCTGCGCCAAAGAGTTTCCGGATGATCCGCCCATCGCGGCGACCTGCGCGGCGTAGAGGCCGGATGAGGCCCTGACGAAGGTCTGGCGCAGAAGCGCTGATGTCCCGCTCCAACCTGCGATCGAATCCTGATTCCAGTCAAAGGTCGCCATCTCAACCCAGCCTCCGCCAACCGCCTTCTCGAGCAGCAGCGGCTCGTTGCCTTCGCTCAGCCATGGGTTGCCACCGGTAAGGCTCCCGGACGCGACCTCGACACCGGTGAGCCCGCCGAGTGCCTGGCTCGTAGCGAGGATGCTGTAGCCTGTCACCTGCATCGGCAAAATGGGGCTTGGCAAACCGCCCAGTGTCTTGTGCCACGAGCCGCCGGTCCCCAACAAAAGGGTGCCACCGTTCATCACGTAATCGCCGATGGCGGCTTGCTGCCCGGCGGTCAGGGTGTCGGTGGAGAAGTCATCGATCGCGAGAAGGTCGAACGGGCGCAGCAAAATTCCGGATTCCGGAATATCTGTGCCGGCGAGGTGCACGACGCCCGTCGAGAAGCCGCCGGGGTTGATGGAAGCGAGCCTGTCCAGCGACGACGGTTGGTCCGACAGGACTCCGATCAGGACCGCGGTAGTGTTGACGGGGATCACGCTCTGGCTACCGACCACCCGGCCGTTCTCGATCACGCGGACGGTGATCGAGCCCTGCTGGTCCTCGATGACTTCGGTGCGAAGGTGCTTGGTGGCTCCGCTCGCCAGGCTGATGGGCGTCTGATAGACAGCGGTTCCGCCCGGGGGAGCACCCATGCCGAGCGAACTGGACGTCTGGACCTCGACGGTGCCGTCGAGGGCCGAACCATTGTTCGTCACGTCGATGGCCAATGGCATCCAATCGCCCAATTTGATGGTGTCGTGAAACCCGAGGTGAGCCGCGATCGTCAAGCGCGAGGCAGCCGCGTGAACTCCCATCGGCGCCGCTGACACGGCCATCGCGGCCACCAGCAACGCCAGGTTCAACCGGAGTGCGACGCGCCGGCCGCAGACTCTCAATCCAAACCTCTTTAACGACCGGGGCGGGAAATGGTAATGCGGCGGCGGTCAGAACAGTATCGGTCCTCTTAAGCCTTTAGTTGTCGCCTCGGTCGGGTAGGTTCAGCCCGGGCTTCTTGACGACAGTCCGGAGGACGGTCGGCGGAGGGGTGCATATCAGCAGCGATTCGTCGCGCTCGAACACAGTCGCCGCCGCCAACCACGCGTAAGGACCCGCGCGCGAGGCATGTATGCCCCGTTAACGATCTAGAAAACCGTTTGTGGTTTTGGCTGTCACTTTGGCTGTCATCGCAGCCGAAACAGGCGAAAAGTGGCGGGGATGGATGGGAATCGAACCCACCCAGGACGCCTCAACAGCGCCCCGCAAACGGTTTTGAAGACCGCGGAGGGCACCAGCCCCCGATCATCCCCAGCCTAAAAGGGGCGGGGCTAGATTAGCGCTTCGAGCTTCGCCTTCAGATCGCCTTTCATGTTCGGGCGATAACCTACCGTCCGCTCCGCCGGCTTGCCGTCCTTGAAGATGATCACGGTTGGGATCGACATGATCCCCAGGCGCATCGGCGTGGACGGATTCTCGTCGATGTCCATCTTCACGACCTTGACCTTGTCCCCGAGCTCACCCTTGATCTGCTCCACGATGGGGGCGATCATTCGGCACGGCCCGCACCACGTCGCCCAGAAGTCGACGAGGACCGGGACGTTCGACTTGAGGACCGAACTCTCGAACTCGGCGTCGGTGACTGCTTGGATGTCAGACATTTATGAAGCTTTCTCCGTCTTGGAATCCGATTTGCCTTCGGTCTTGCCTTCCGATTTGGTGTCCGACTTCGGTTCGGACTTAGTCTCCGACTTGCTGTCCGACTTGCCATCCGAGCTCGACTCGGAACCGTTGGACGACGCGGTCGAGCTGGTGCTCTTGTAGTCGGTCTTGTAGAAGCCGCTGCCCTTGAAGATCACCCCGGTCGGGTAGAGCATCTTGGACAGGGGGCCCTGGCATTTCGGGCATACCTTGAGAGGCTCTGCGGAAATCCTCTGCTGGATCTCAAACTCGTGGCCACAGGCGCCACATCGGTAACCGTAAGTTGGCATTTGGCTTGGATTCCTAACTATAGAGTCCGATCTCGATCCAACCGGTGGAACACCATGCCGGAAGGGGGCTTGGGGTGGAAATAGGTGCTCTTCTGGGGAAGAGTCTTCCCTTCCTGCGCGAGCTTCAAAACCTGCCTCAGGTCCGGCGGCCCGAGAAAGAATGCCGCCGCGCCGACCCCGTCATCCACCCACTGCACCGCTTCGGCGGCATCGCGAGTGTAGGCCAGCACGTCCTCCGCGTTTCGCTTGCCCAGGATGTTGTCGATCACCTGCTGATGTAACTCCACCACGGGCACCGTCCCTTCCAATTGGATCACCTGGAACCGGTGATCCCGGTAGGCGCCGGCCGCGACGCTTCCCGGCAGGGCAGTCAGCATCTCCTCCAGTGAACCCTTGGGCTCGCCCCCGGTGACGGCCACGCCCGACTTGAGCACCCGATGGGTGGGCAGAACCTCCAACCCCGCGTCGTCCAGGTCTGTGAGCAAGGCGAGGGTAAAGCGCGAGGCCGCGTCAGTGGGCCCGCCCACCTCCTGTGAGTAGGCCAGGGTGGTCTCGTAGCGATGGTGACCGTCGGCGATCAGGACGGGCAGGTTCTCGAACGCGGCGTGGACGGCGGCGTGGACGGCTGGGTCGGAGATGATCCAGACGCGATGCCGACTGCCCTCGGGCCCCGTGAACGAGACCGCCGGCGTCCTCGCGACCACCTGCGAGATCATCCCCGCAAGGCCTGTGCCTCGTCCTTCATATATGAACCACAACGGCTCGAGGCTGACGCCGGTCGCGCGCAGGAGCGCGAGACGGTCCTCCTTCGGCCCTCGATGCGTGCGCTCGTGGGGCAGGACCACCCGGTCCTCGTACGGCTGCAGGCGAAGCGCTGCGATCAGGTCGCGGCGCCGTCTGCCGTCGAACTCGACCTCGTGGACGTACATCGAGGGCGGGTCGGCCTGGAGGATACCGTCCCGCATCCATTGCTCGAAGGTGGCCGCCGCGCCCTGGTAGTCGGCTCCCGGCCGGATCAACCGGATGACGTTGTATGGCGAGAGCGCGCGGTACCGCGCCAGCTCCGGTTCGGGGATGACGTCGTACGGCGGCGCGACGAGCGTGCTCGGGTCGCCTGCTTTGGCCAGGTGATATCGGATGCCGGGCAGCGCGCGGACGTCAGCGATCGGAGCGACCCCGCCCGACCGGGCCAAGCTCGACGTAGCGCAGGTCCGACATCCCCGCGATCTGGCGCAGCCGCGCTAGCACATCCTCCGGCACGCGGTCGTCGACCGCGAGGATCATCATCGCGTTGCCACGCGGGGCATCGCGCCCCACCTGCATGCTCGCGATGTTCACGTCGTGCTCGCCCAGGACGGTGCCGAACTGACCGACCACGCCCGGGCGGTCCTCGTGCCGGCTCACGAGAAAGCGGCCTTCGGGCACCAGGTCGACTCGAAACGAGTCTATGTGCACGGCGCGCAGCTCGCCCATCAACACGGTGCCGGCGATCTCGTGTCCCTGCATGCGCACGGTGACCAGGCTCGCGTAGCTGCCGTGCCCGCGGCTCCGGCGTTCGACGAGCTTGACCCCGCGGCCGGCTGCGATGAGGCGCGCGTTGACCGCGTTGATCCGGTCCTCCGTGAACGGCTGCAGCACGCCCTTGATCGCCGCCGCGACCAGCAGGCTCACGTCGTGTTCCGCCAGCTCGCCCTCGCAGTCGAGCTCGATGGCGCTGACACGCCCGCCGAAGAGTTGCACATGCAGCGCCGCCAGGCGCTCGGTCAGGTCGGCGAACGGTCGCAGGTAGGCCAGCTCCTCCGGGGGCAGCGCGGGAGCATTGACCGCGAAGCGAGGCAGGTCTCCCGCCAGGACGGCCGCCACCTCCTCGGCCACGTCGAAGGCCACCGACACCTGCGCCTCGAGGGTCGATGCAGCGATGTGCGGGGTGGCCACGAAGTTCGGCAGGGTGAGCAGGGGATTCTCGCCCGGCGGCTCGCTCACGAACACGTCAGCCGCCGCGCCCGCCAGACGCCCCGACTTCAACGCCTCGTACAGGGCCGCTTCGTCCACGACCCCACCACGCGCCGTGTTGACCAGGCGCGCCGTGGCTTTCATCATCGCCAGCTGCGAGGCGCCGATGAGATTGCGATTGGCGTCCACCAGCGGGACGTGGACGGTAACGAAGTCGGACCTCTGGAGCAGCTCGCTGAGCGTGACCAGCTGCACGTTGAAGAGCTCGGCGCGCTCCACCGAGACCACGGGGTCGTAGGCGATGACGTCCATCTCGAGGCCGTGCGCGCGTTTGGCGACCTCCGACCCGACGTTGCCCAGCCCGACCACCCCGAGCGTCTTGCCGCGGATCTCGGCCCCGATGAACTTCGCCCGCGTCCACTCGCCGCGCCTGACCGACGCGTCGGCTTGAGGGACCCACCGCGCGACGGCGAGCACCAGCGCAATCGTGTGCTCGGCGGCGGCGATGATGTTGCCGCGCGGGGCATTGACGACCAGGATGCCCTTGCGCGTGGCGGCGGGGACGTCGATGTTGTCCACCCCCACACCCGCACGGCCGACCACGCGAAGCTTGTGGCCGGCCTCGAGCACGGCGGCCGTCACCCTGGTCTCGCTGCGCACCACGAGCGCCTCGAAATCCGGGATGCGCTGAACGAGCTCGGCCTCGCTCAGCTTGCTGACGACCGTCACCTCCCCCGCCCGGCGCAGCCGCTCCAGGCCGTCTTCGGCCAGCGGGTCCGCGACCAGGATCCGGGGCACCGCTAACGTGTCGCGGCGGCGACGCCCTGCATCGAGTTGGTGACCGCCGCCACGCCGCGACCGTCTGCTGGCGCGACGTCGAGCTCTTCGAGCGCCTGCTCGATGGCCCAGATGACCTGGACCACGTCACCCGCCGCAACCGCGCCCAGGTGTCCGACCCGCACCATCTTGCCGGTCATCTTGCCCTGACCGCCCGCGATGACGACGCCGAACCTGGTGTCCAGTAGCTTGCGCAGCGCGGCCACGTCGAGGCCTGGGGGCGGCAGCGCCGAAGTCACGGTGTTGGAGCGATATCCGTCCTGCGCGAAGAGCTGGAAGCCGAGGGCCTTCAGGCCATCCTGCGTCGCGCGGGCCAGCTGCGCGTGTCTCTCGTACACGTGGTCGAGCCCTTCCTCCTCCAGCATGCGGAGGCCTTCGTGCAGCGCGAACGCGATCGAGATGGCGGGGGTGAATGGCGTCATGCCTTTCTCGCCCCACGACTTGGCTTCTTTCCAGTCGAAATAGAAGCGCGGTGAACGGGCCTTCGCCTGCTGGGCCCACGCGCGTTCGCTGACGCTTACGAGGGAAAAACCCGGAGGCGCCATCCAACCCTTCTGAGAACCACTCACCGCGACGTCGATGCCCCATGCATCGGTCTCGATGGCGATCGAGCTGATCGAGCTGACCCCGTCGACCACAACGATGCGATCCGCATCGCGCGCGACACGCGCGAGCTCGCGCAACGGGTTGGTCAGCCCGGTCGACGTCTCGTTGTGCGTGAGCAGGACCACCTTCGATTTCGGGTGGCTCTCGAGCACGCGCGCGAGGTCGTCCGGGTCGACCGGCTGGCCCCACTCGACCTCCAGGCGCACCACGTCAGCGCCGTAGGCAGCCGCCAGCGCGGCGAATCGCTCGCCGAAGTTGCCACAGAGCGCGACCACGACCTCATCCCCCGGAGAGACGAGGTTGGCAACCGCCGACTCGAGTCCGCCTGTCCCCGAAGAGGTGAGCAGCAAAAGGTCGTTGGACGTCTTGAACACGCGCTTGGCACCCGCCGTGATGTCGGCGAGGATCTTCGCAAACTCCGGCCCCCGATGGTCGATCATCGGCCGGTTCATGCTCCGGACTATCCGTTCAGGAAGCGGAGTCGGTCCGGGTATTCGTAGCTGTGTCTGAAAGATCATGGGCGCGCTCCAGTGACGGATGGCGGCGGCAATGTTGATTTTAAGGGGCGACGAGAGGTCGCCCCTTAACCTGTTCCTAGTGCTGCTCCGTCGTGTACGGGAGCAGAGCGATCGCGCGGGCGCGCTCGAGGGCCGTGGTCAGCGGTCGCTGATGCCGGGCGCAGGTGCCCGTCACGCGGCGCGGCAGGATCTTGCCGCGGTCGCTGACGAAGCGGCGGAGGCGCGAGATTTCCTTGTAATCGATGTACTTGATCTTCTCGACGCAGAAAGTGCAGACCTTGCGGTGCTGGCGCTTCGGGCCTCTCGGCCCGCCGCCGGAGCCCTGCTCGCGGGGTGGTCGGTTCATTCCCATTCGCTAACTCCTAAAAGGGGATCTCGTCCGGGTCGACGTCGCGCGGCGCGTCGTCCGGAGCGGGGATGTCGTCATGCATGGTCGCCCCGGCGCCACGAGCAGCCGGGACGCCGGCGCCGCCTCCACCGGAGCCACGCGGCTCGAGGAACTGCACGTCGTTGGCGATGATCTCGGTGACGCGACGCTTCTGGCCGTCCTGGCCCTCCCACGAGCGGGTCTGGATGCGACCCTCGACGAAGACCAGCGCGCCCTTGCGCGTGTACTGCGCGACCGTCTCGGCCAGGTTTCGCTTGCCGATCGGGTACGCCACGATGTTGTGGTAGTCGGTGAACTCCTTGCGTTCGCCATCGGGACCGGTCGACCACCGGTTGGTGGCGATGCTGAAGTTGGTCACCGCAGTCCCGCTCGGCGTGTACCGCATCTCCGGGTCCTTGGTCAGACGGCCGATGAGCAGCGCCTTGTTCAGGTTCGACATTTACGACTCCTTCTCCCGATCCGCACGACCCGCCGGTTCCGCCACCGCATCGGATTCGACCGCGATCGGCTCTAGCACCACCTCCGCCGGCGGCGGCGGGACGGGGGGCACTGCCACCTTCTCCGGCTTGCGCACGATGAGGTGCCTCAGCACCTCTTCGGTGATCTTCAGGGCCGACTCGAGCTCAGGGACGCGCTCAGGCGCGATCTGGAAATCCTGAAGGACGTAAGAACCTTCCTTGTGGTGCTTGACCTCGTAGGCGAGCCTGCGCTTGCCCCAGAGGTTGGTGCGGTCGATCGTGCCACCAGATCGCTCGATCACGGTGTTGACTCGCTTCACCGCGTCCTGGACCTTGTCGTCTTCCAGGTCTGCGCGGAGGATGTACAGCACTTCGTATTCCCTCAACGGGGAGCCTCCTTCCTATGGGTTCAGGCCTCGGTCGATCGAAGGCGGGAGCCTCCGGCCGAAGCCAGAAAGGTCAGGTCGGTATTCTACCGTGGTCATGGCCACCAAGACCCGACCGAAGAACGCCACGCGCCCGAGCGGATCCATGCAGGGCCGGCGGCCACCCGTCAGGCCCGCACGCGGACGCGACATCCCTTTGCTGCCGATCGCAGTCGGCGGCATCCTGCTGGCGCTCGTGATCGTCCTCGTCGTCTACGCGATCGCCAGCAACAAGCCCACCCCGGGACCGACCGCGGTGGCCGGCATCCCGTGTGACAGCCTCGAGCACACCCAGGTCCACTACCACGCCGCCCTGCAGGTCATGTACCAGGGCAACGTGGTCAACCTGCCGGACAACATCGGCATCATGACCAACTCCTCAGGCAATTCGACCTGCTTCTACTGGCTGCACGTGCACGCCAACGACAAGAACGTCATCCACATCGAATCCCCCGCCAGCCGGACATTCACGCTCGGCCAGTTCATCGCCGTCTGGGCCAACTGGGCCAAGTTGAACGGCGATCCGGTCCCCAGCCTCGACTCGACCCACGTCACCACGATCGCTTTGACCACCGGCCAGGCGCTCGCGACCTATATCGACCTCCAGGACGGCAAGGGCCCGCAGCTCTTCACCGGCGACCCGAACTCGATCGTGCTCAAGAGCCACGAGGTGATCACGCTGGAGATCACGCCGCCCCAGGTGCCGACGCCTCATGCGTTCACCTTCCCGAGCGGGGAGTAGCGTCGGCTTCGAGCAGCACCCGCGCCGCCCGGTAGTGCTCTAGGGCGTCGCGGTTGTTGGCCGCGCGCTGGGCGCGGTCGGCGAGCCGGAGGTGCGCTTTGGCAGCATCGCCGGTGAACGCAAAGGACTCCCCTCGTTGGATGGCTCCCAGCCGTTCCAGCCGGTGGCGGTCCGAGCGCGCCGTGATCAGCGCCTTCTCGCGCGCAGCCACGGCGGCCGCCTCCTCGGAACGACCGAGCGCGTACAGCGCCTGGGCCTGGCAGAGGCGCGCGTCCGTGCCGAGGGGCCATTCGGCCGAGGCGAGCACGGGCTGCAGGCACAGCAACGCCTTGCGCGCGTCCCCGCGGGCCAGCAGCACCCTGGCCTTCTCGAGCGCGAGCTCGCGCTCAAGCGCAGGCTCGCGGCCCTCGAGCAGGTAATCGACGTCGGTGTCGAGCCGGACGGCGATCACGCGCAAGACCCGGGTCGAAGGTTGGGCGCGGCCGAACTCGACCTGGTTCAAGAAGGCGCGGCTGAAATCGCCGCCGCTGACCTTGGCCAGGCTCATGCCGCGTTCCTGGCGGATTCGGCGAATACGCTGTCCGAGGGACTCGACGTCAGCCATTGAGGCTCATGGTAAAGCCCTGCTTTACAAATAGTCTCGCGGGTCGAGGCTGCGCGTGAGCGTCGTGAAGTTCTGGAAGCCGCGCTTGGTGACCATGCCGGTGTCCTCGACGCGGACGCCGCCCAGACCCAGCAGGTAGAGGCCGGGCTCCACCGTCACCACGTCGCCTTCGTTCAGGGGCTCCACCGCGGCGTCCCTCAGGCCGGGTTGCTCGTGGACGTCGAGACCGACCCCGTGCCCCGTGCTGTGGTTCATCTTCGCCACGCCATCCGGACCCTCGAAGCCCTGCGTCGTCGTGCCGAACCCCCGATCGACGAGCACGTGACATACGGCCCTGTGCACGTCGCGGCCCGAGACCCCCGCTCGGATCGACTCGATCCCGGCGTCGAGCGCTTGCACCGCGGCTGCGTGCATGCGCCGCACGTCCTCTGAGACCTGGCCGACGACGATGGTTCGAGTCAGGTCGCCGTGGTAGTGCGTGCTGCGGCTCGAGGGAAAGATGTCGATGATCACCGGAGCATCGGCCCTGATCGCGCCCTCACCGCGGTAGTGGGGCAGCGCGCATTCGGGAGATCCGGCGATGATCATGTCGGGGCAGACGAAGCCCAGCTCGGCGAGCGCGCGCTGGGCGCCCGCGTTGAGCCGTTCCGAGGTCAACCGGCTGCCATCGAGCCAGAGCTCGCCGTCCTTGATCTCGGCTCGCGACAGCTGGCGCGCGACCTCGACCACGGCCGCCTCCGCGGCGCGCTGCGCATCGTGGATCGCGGCCGCCTGGTCGGGGGTCTTGCGGCGCCGTTCGTCGCGGAACAGGTCGCGGTCTATCTCCACTTGGAGACCCGCGGCGCGAAGGTCTTCGAGATGCACCGCGCGGAGGTTGGGCGACACGCGCGCCTCCGCCATCCCTCGCTCGCGCAGCATGTTCGCCGCCAGGCCCGCCCATCCATCGTGCACGTAGGCCTCCCGGTCGACGAGCACCTTGGCGGCCCGGCTCTGGGCCCGCGCCCGGTCAACCTCCAGCGGGCTCGCCACCAGCACGTCGTCCCCGTCGCCGAACCTGATGTAGAGGCCCGTCTCGACGTCGAAGCCGCAGGCGTAGTAGAAATCGGCGTCGCCCTCGCCGCTGGGGATCAGCACCAGCGGTTTCAACTGGCCGCTCCTGCGTGACGCTCGATCGCGGTCGCGAACAGGGAGGCGAGGACGGCAGGAGCGAGCGAGTCAACCTCCTGGGTGACCTGGGCCGCCATCCGCTTGGGCAGCTGCTTGCCGACCAGCTCGATGTGCTGCTCGTACACCTTGCCCATCGAGCGGTGCCCGGTCCGGCCCTCGAGGTTCAGCTTCTCCTGCACCTCGTAACCGCCGGTGTACGCCACCTCGTAACCGAGGTCGCGAAGCTGCACGAGGTCACGCCGGAGGGTCCTCTCGGAAACGCCTGCGCGTTCGGCGAGCTCGAGCGGGTTGAGGCCAGGCTCGGCGATGACGACGGAAAGGATGCGGAGCAGACGGGCAAGGCGACGGGCGCGATTCACACCCGGCCAGCGAGAGGCCTGCTAGCCGATCTCTTCCCAGGAGGTGGCGTTGCCCTCGAACGGGTCCGGCTCGGCCTCTTCCTGGTTTCCGACCTTCTGGTGGAACCTGCTGGCGATCATCTGGTAGGCCATCGCCTTGGGGATGCCCAACTTGGTCAGCGACTTCACCTCGTCGGCCATCACCTTGTCGCGGGCGGACTCGACCGCGGCGAGCACCTCTTCGATCGAAGCCGTTCTCTTGGCCATACGCTCCAGATCATACCCACAAGGGAAGCGGACGAAAACCTGGGGGCGGGCGACCCGTCTTCACCGGGCCTTAAACTTGTAACCGTCACTGTCGCGGCCGCAAGTGGTGGGGGGTACGGATGCCGACCGACTACGCTCCCGACAAGATCAGAAACGTGGTCCTGCTGGGCCACTCTCACGACGGCAAGACCATGCTTGCCGAGGCCATGCTCTTCGCCTCCGGGGCCATCCCCAGGCTGGGCTCCCCCGACCAGGGGACCGCGACCACCGATTTCGAGCCCGAGGAACACAAGCGGCGGATCTCGATCAACCTCGGGGTCGCCTTCGCCGAGCACAACGGCTACAAGATCAACATCCTCGACACGCCCGGCTTCTTCGACTTCGCCGGCCAGGTGCTGAGCGGGCTGCACGCCGCTGAGGCCGCGGTCGTGGTCGTGGGCCCCAGCTCACAGCTGGCGGTCGGCACCGAGGTCGCCTGGGAGCACTGCAACCGGACCAGCAAGCCGCGGATTGTCGTGGTCAACAAGCTGGACAAGGAGAATTCCGACTTCTACGGCGCGGTGGCCGCGATGCGCGACCACCTCTCGCCGCGGCCGTTCCCCCTCCACCTACCGATCGGTTCAGAGCACGAATTCCGAGGCATCGTCGACCTGCTCCACCTCAAAGCCTTCATCTCCACCCCCGACGGCAAGGGCGGCGAGGCACCCATCCCGGACGACATGAAGGAGCGCGTCGAGGAATACCGGGGGCAGCTGATCGAGGCCGCAGCGGAGAGCGACGACTTGCTGCTCGAGAAGTACCTCGACGCGGGCACCCTGAGCGAGGAAGAGATCCAGCGCGGCTTGCGTGAGGGGATCCTCGAGGGCAAGGTCGCCCCCGTGATCTGCTGCTCGGCGACCAAGCTGCTCGGAGTGCGAACCCTCATGTCGACGATCACCGAGCTCATGCCGCCGCCGGCGGTGGAGCCCGACAAGCCCACCAAGGCGTTCATCTTCAGCACGGGGGGCGACCAGTTCGGGCGCGTCAGCTACTTCAAGGTCGTGGCCGGTTCGATCAAAGCGGACGCCCACCTGGCGAACCTGTCGCGGGGCGGCGAAGAGCGGCTCGCGCAGATCTTCTACCCGCGGGGCAAGGAGCACGTGGCCGCCACGGAGATCCGCTCAGGCGACATCGGCGCCGCGACCAAGCTGGCCCACGCCCTCACCGGCGACACGCTGGGCCTCAAGGACGGCGCCCCGCTACCACCGCTGGACCTGCCGGGGCCGGCCTTCAGCGTGGCCATCACGCCGAAGACTCACGGTGATGAGGAGAAGATCTCCAGCGGGCTCGCGCGGCTGAGCGAGGAAGACCCGACGCTGCACGTCGAGCGCGTCGAGGAGACCAAGCAGCTCGTGATCGCGGGCCTGGGCGACGTCCACCTGGACGTGACGCTCGAGAAGCTCAAGCGCAAGTACGGGGTCGATGCGACTACCGCCACCCCTCGCGTGGCGTACCGCGAGACAGTGCACGGCCATGCGCGCGCCGAGGGCCGCCACGTCAAGCAGTCCGGCGGCCACGGCCAGTACGGAGTCTGCGTCATCGAGGTGGCACCCACCGCGCGGGGCGAAGGTTTCGTTTGGGAGGACAAGATCTTCGGCGGCTCCATCCCCCAGAACTTCAGGCCGTCGGTCCAGAAGGGCATCGTCGACAACATGGCCAAAGGCGTCGTGGCGGGGTATCCGATGGTGGACGTCAGGGTGACGCTCGTCGACGGCAAGTACCACACGGTCGACTCCAACGACATGGCGTTTCAGATCGCGGGTTCGATGGCCATTCGCCACGCCGCCCTCGATGCCGGGCCGGTGCTGCTCGAGCCGCTGGTGGAGGCCACCATCCGAGTGCCGGAGAAGAACCTCGGCGACATCATGTCCGACATCAATGGACGGCGCGGGAAGATCCTCGGCACCGAACCGGACGACGGCTACCAGTACGTCAAGGCGACCGTCCCCGAATCGGAGATGCTGCGGTTTGCCCTGGACCTCCGCTCGATCACCCAGGGCCGGGGCAGCTTTCACAAGAAGTTCTCGCACTACGAGGAGATGCCGGCGCACCTGGCCAAGGGCATCATCGAGGAGTTCCAGAAGCAGCACGAAGCATCTGGCTAGTGGCGCAGCGGCCGCGCCCGATTAGTATCCGGACGTGAGCCCGTCCAGCGCGCAAGACGTCTGTGTCATCGGCGGCGGCGTGACGGGCGCGGGGATCGCACGCGACCTCTCTTTGCGGGGGCTGTCGGTGCTGCTGCTCGAGAAGGGCGATTGGGGAGGCGGGACCAGCGGAGCCTCGAGCTGGATGATCCACGGCGGCCCTCGGTACCTGGAGTTCGACTGGGACACCACCCGGACCTCGACCAAGGACGCCGGATACATCGTGTCGATCGCGCGCAACCTGGTCTACCGAGTGGTGTTCCTCATCCCGGTCCTCCCGCACGACCGCAACAACATCGAGCGGATGGAGACGGCGATGGAGGTCTACGACCGCTTCCAGCCGCTCAAGAAGGCGCACCCTCACCGCCGCCTGAGCCCCGCCGAGGCGCTGCAGGCCGAGCCGGGCCTCACGCCGGACCTGATCGGCGCCGTGACCATGGAGGAGTGGGGCGTCGACCCGCACCGCCTGGTGTACGCGAACGTCCAGGACGCGGTCGCCCACGGCGCCCGCGCGCTCAACCACACCCGGGTGATCGACCTGGTGCGAGACGCAGGCAAGGTGATCGGCGTCCGCTACAGGGGGCCAGACGGCGTGATCTCGGAGGCGCGCGCGCGGGTGGTGGTCAACGCCACGGGGCCATGGTCGCCGGAGGTGAGCGGCATGGCAGGCGTCCCGGTCCAGCTGCGGCCCGCGAAGGGAGTCCACATCATCTACCCGCACCGCATCTCCAACTTCTCGATCAGCGCGGAGTCGATCGACGGCCGCGACCTACTCATGGTCTCGCACAGCGGATTCACGTTGCTGGGGACCACGGACGACGACTTCTACGGCGACCTGGACTCCATCGACGTGCTCCAGGATGAGGTCGACTACCTGCTGCAGGGAATCGAGAGGGTGTTTCCGACCATCCGCCGCTACCGACCGGTCCGCACGACCACCGGAGTGCGCCCGACGCTCTACAAATGGAGGCGGTACGAGGACGAGCTTTCGCGGCGGTACGAGGTGATCGACCACGCCGCCGAGGGCGTCGAAGGTTTCGTCACGATCGCGGGCGGCAAGCTTTCCATGTACCGGCTGATGGCGGAGCAGACCTCGGATGCCGTCTGCCGCAAGCTGGGCCACCAGGCGCCGTGCACCACGGCCACGCGACCCTTGCCTGGAAACGAATCTGACGTCGAGCCGCCCGCCGACCTCGCGCGACGCCTTGGAATCTCCGCGCTAGCGGCGGTGAAGCTGCAGACGCGTCACGGCTCCAACGCGGGCAAGGTGCTCGAGGAAGGCGGCACTGGTCGATTGCTGTGCCGCTGCGAGCCGATCACAGAGGCCGAGGTCATCTTCGCGACTCGCCACGAACAGGTCCGGTCCCTCGCGGATGCGTTTCGGCGAGTGGGCCTGGCTGGAGGACCGTGCGCGGGCGCCGCCTGCGTGATGCGGGCCGGCGAGGTCATCGGCCGGGAGCTGGGCTGGAGCGCTTCGCAGAAGTTCGACGCCGTGCGAGAGTTCGTGCAGGGCTCGTGGCTCGGGCGCGCGCCGGTGCTCGGGCACGCGGGATGGGCGCAGGAGGAGATGGCGCAGGGCTCGATGAGAGGTTTGAAGGTCTGATGGGACGCGCCGACTCGCTGGTCAAGCTTGCGTGGGCTTACGGACTGCACCAGACACGACGGCGCATCACGCGCCAGCGCTCCGGGCTGGCCAATCTTCTCGACACGTACGCGGCCGATGGCATCACCGCTCTCGAGCCCGCGGAGCGTGATCGCCACCCCGGCATGGTCGGCTGCATCAACTGCGGCCTCTGCGCGTTTGCCGCGGGGCGAATGGGCCAGACGCGGTTGCCTGACGTCGCGGCGTCCTATATGCGCCTCTACGCGCGTCTGGGTGCGGCGTCCTCCGATATCGCAGGTGACGATCCCGACCTGGCGGCGGCCGCTGCCGCCTGTCCGGTGGGAGTGCCGCTCGCCGAGGTGGCGGCCATCGTGCGTCGGCTGACCCAGGGCTGAGGCCTGGGAGCCACGCGCCACGCTGCGGCTCCCATCCTGATCACCGGTCGAACCGGCTCCGCACCGCGATGATCCAGATGGCCGCCCATCTCCGGGCGTGGCCGCATCTCGGCGCCTGACGCATCACGGGCAACCCCACGCGACCTGCCAGGCGCCGAGCGCGGCGGTGGGCGCGAGACTTTAAGGGGTTGCTAGTTATCCACATTCTGTATACAGTCTGGGGACATCACACTACATCTAGCGCCAATGGTCAAGAGATTGTTTCAGCCGCTCCGCCGCTGGCCCGCCGTCGAGGCGGTTCTCGCCCGGGTGGCGGGCCAGTTCACGACCTGGCCCGCGGACGATTTCGGGCGCTTCGTGAGCGCCTCGGTGGGGACCGGGATGGCCGGCTCCGCCGCGTTTCCGCCTCCTGTCGAGCCGCTTCGCCCACCGCCGCCAAGCTCGATCGCCCCCGCGACATTCGAGATGCGATTCATGAAGCTGCACACGGAAGGCAGGTTCGACGAGATGTGGGACATGCTCGCCGAGGACGCACAGCGTGCGTGGGGAGGACGCGAGTCGTTCATGCGTGACATGCCCCGGCTCGACGACGGCACGGAGCTGCTCGAGATGCAGCCGGTCAGCGTCGCCGTCCTCGAGGGCTGGACCGACCAGGCGCACCAGCGCACGTACAGCAACGTTGCGCAGCTCGTGATGCGCTATCGCATCCGGCAGCAGTGGAGAGAGTGGACATTCGACCGCCAGGTTCATCTCGTCCCGGCCGCCGGAGGATGGCGCACGTTGTGCTACCCGACGAGAGGTCGAGTCGCGGCAAGCCGCTGATATAGTGGGCATCAGGCCATGCTCCAGCAGACCATCGAAGAGCAAGAGCGCCACACGCGCTGGCATCGCCGGAGAAAGCGCGCGATGACGCCGCGACATCTGCTCCAGGAATCCGATGAGCTTCTTTACTGGGTCGAGGAATGCGTCGTGCAGGAAATCCGCATTGTCCCCGGCTGGTTGATCTCGCGATTGATGGTGGTTCTTCGTCATGCGCATCCCGAGTTGCCTGGACGGTTGGGACGCGAGCGACGGCCCGGGCCGGTGATGGAGATCATCTACGACGCGCAGGCTGCATTGATGGACCAGGCCTGCCGCAGCCGCGGCCCCGCGGAGGTGATTCCGCTGTTCGCCCGCGCTCGCGAGCGGATGCTCAGAGAAGCGACCGTATAAGCTCAATCCAGTGAAGGTCGACCTGCACCTTCACTCCAACTTCTCCCACGACGGACGCAGCTCGCTGGAAGAACTGGTCGCCCGCTGCAAAGAATGCGACCTCGAACGCATCGCACTCACCGACCACAACACCGTCGAGGGAGCGATCACACTGGCCAGGATGGCCCCCGAGCTTGCGATCGTCGGCGAGGAGATCAAGACGCTCGAGGGCGAAATCATCGGACTCTTCATCACCTCGCGTGTGGCTCCATATCTGCCGCCCGAGGAGGTCATGGACCTGATCCACGGCATGGGAGGCCTGACGTACATCCCGCATCCCCTGGACCGGCGGCGAGCCAACTTCTCCGCTGAGCGAATGGCCGAGCTCGCGGACCGCATCGACATCATCGAGACCTACAACCCGTGGTGCGAGCCGGCGGCGAACCAGGCCGCAGCGCGCCTGGCCGAAAACCTGGGCAAGGTCGCGGCCACCGGCTCGGATTCGCACGCGGCGCACGAGCTCGGCCGAAGCTGGATGGAGATCGAAGCGTTCAGCGATCCGCAGGATTTCCTGGAGAAGCTGGGGGATGCGAGGCACGTGGTCACCGCCAGCAGCGGCACCGGTCGACGTGCCTGATACTCTCGACCTCCTCGTCGCGGGCTCGATCGCCCTCGACACGCGAGACGGTCCTTTCGGCCATGTCGAAGAAGAGCTCGGGGGCTCGGCGGTCTACTTCGCGCTGGCGGCCAGCCTGATCGCTCCGATCAAGGTCGTCGCCCCGGTGGGAATCGATGGGGCGAAGCGGGTCGCGCGGCTCTTCGAGGGCCGCGCCATCGACACCACCGGCGTGGAGGTCCTGGAGGCGCCTACCTACCGTTGGAAGGCCCACCAGGAGCACGGGCGCAACGTGGACCTCGGCAGCACCGACCACATCTACGACGCGTGGGAGCCGGCCATCCCGGGTGGCTTCACGGGCTGGGCCTTCGTCGGATCGATGCGGCCTGACCGGCAGGCGCAGGCGATCAAGATGCTCTCGGGGGCGCGCTTGGTGGCGGCGGACGCGATGCTCTCGTACGTCCACCACCGGCCCGACTCCAAGGACGTGCTGCGCCGGGCGGGCTGGTTCTTCTGCAACGTGGAGGAGTTCGGCGCACTGGGCGGCAAAGAGCCCGAAGAGTTCCGGCGGCAGTGGTGGCTCGACGGCCTCGTGTTGAAGGCCGGGGCTGCCGGCGTCACGGCCTACACGGCCGACGGCAGCTTCCACGTTCCCGCGGTGAAGGGACGGCCCATCATCGACACGACCGGAGCGGGCGACGCCCTGGCGGGCGGAATGCTCGCGCGCTGGATCAGCACGGGAGCAGAGCGCGCCGGGCTGGTGGATGCGCTTGCATGCGGGGTCGCGTGCGCATCGCTCGCCATCGAATCGATCGGGACTCGCGGCATCGGCACTGCGACGCCGAAACTCCTCCAGGCACGCCTTGCGGAGGTTGCCGAATGCATGCGGAAAGAATCCTGATCATCGATGGCGACCTGGTGGAGCAGAAGGTCGACGCGATCGTCAACGCCGCCAACAACGACCTGGTGCTCGGCGCGGGAGTAGCCGGCGCCATCCGCCGAAGAGGAGGACCGGCGATCCAGGCAGAGTGCAACGCGCACGGTTCCATCAGAGTCGGAGAGGCGGCCATCACAGGCGCGGGCGAATTGTCAGCGCGACATGTCATTCACGCAGCGAGCATGGGCCTCGGAGGACGCACGACGAGAGCGTCATTGACTTCGTCGATGGACCATGCGTTTCGACTGGCCCGCGACAACGGCGTGAAAACCATCGCGATCCCAGCGGTCGGAACGGGCATTGCAGGTTTTCCAATCAATGAATGCGCGCGCGTCATGGCCGAATGTTTGCGCACCGCGCAACAACAGGGTTGGGAACCCGAAGAGGTCCGCTTCGTACTGTTTGGAGCCTCCGCCAAACAGGGTTTTGAGGGTTCGTTTTGGGCCGCATTTCAGCCTCGTTCCGGCCCCGCGGGCTGAATTCGACCTGAACTGGGGTTGTGCTGGGCAAAGACGCGCCCCTAGAATGGGCTAGTCCGACCCCGAACAGAATCTCGTATAAGGACGGTGACCAGTTGGAAGGCTACTGCTTGAAGGACAAGAGAAAGGTCGAAATGAAAGACCCTCAGCCGATCACGATGAAGAATGGCAAGCCGGCAACAGTTGGGACATGCCCACACTGCGGCACCAAGATTTACAAGATCGGAAAGGCTTCATAACAAGAGCATCGACCAAGGGCCGCTCCACAGGGAGCGGTCCTTTTTCTTTTCTCAGGTCGTTATCGGCGGTTCGAGAGCTCCGAGCAGAACGTCGGTCGCCGAGACCGCCTCATCGACGCCGAGCATCTTGAAGATCTCGACGTTGGACGGATTGTTCACGCGAGCGATCGTCTTCTTGACGCGGAAATGTCGCTTGGCCATCTGGAGTGCGATGAGGTTGTCCTCGTCATCCGCTGTTACCGCGACGATGGCATCGGCGCGCTCGATGCCGGTCTGAGAAAGGAACTTCACCTCGCATGCATCGCCACGCATGACGATGCTGCCCAGCTGGGTCTCCAGCCAATCCGCCCGGCGAGCGTCCTTCTCGATAAGCGTGACCTCGTGTCCACGCTCGACCAGGTCGCGAGACATGTAGTAACCGACCGTGCCGCCGCCGACGACGATCACGTACACGCGCCTACCTTCCTTCCAGCAGCATCTTCTGGATGTGCTTGGCGCCCTCGATCGTCGGGCAGATCGTGTGGAGTCCGAGCTTCTCGTAAGCGTCGGCGCGCTCGGGATCGTAGATGCGGGCCACGACATGGGGAACCTTGAACACGTGCTTGGCGATCTGGGCCGCCATGATGTTGCGGTTGTCGCCCTCGGTGACCGCGACAAAACCGTCGGCGTGCTCCACGCCGGCCCGGCGCAGCACATCGGCGTCGGTGCCGTTGCCGACCACCTGGTCGCCCTTGAATTCTCGCGTCAGGACGCCGCGGGAGGAGGCGCGGGAGAACTGGTCGGGGTCACGGTCGACGATTACGACCTCGTGGCCGGCCTTATCCATGTCGGCCGCTATCTGCGAGCCGACCCTCCCACACCCCACGATCACGAGCTTCAAAGCGGGTTGATTATAGGGACGCCGTTGGAGCGCCTTCGCCCGAGCTTGTTAGGATGGCTCGCGTGCGCTTCCCTTTCACGTTCATGGGCGTGATGGCCCTTGGAATCGGATTGTGGGTTTTCGCCTACCTGGCCGGGCACCGGGCGATGGATCTTCTGTCCCAGGAGGTCGCCGGGGCCACCGGCGTCGTCTGCTTGGGGTTTGGAGCCTACGTCTTGATTCGCCGGGCACGGCGCGGCCCGCAGCACTGATGGCCTCGCACGGCCCTCACACCCACCCGACGACCTCCAAGAAGGTGCTGGTCGCAGTCGGCGGCCAGGCGATCGACGCCGAGACGGTGCGCCTGGCCTGTCGTATGACCGACCCCCAGGGAGGCCGGATCTATGGGGTCCACATCATCGAGGTGAACCGAGCGCTTCCGCTCGGGGCGGTGCTCGACGATGTGGTGGAGCGGGGCGAGCAGATCCTCGATGAGGTGGAGAAGCTGGCGGCCACCTCCCAGCTGCCGGTCGAGACGGAACTGGTTCAGGCGCGGGATACGGGCCCTGCGCTGGTCGACGAAGCGGTCGAGTGGGGCGCCGACCTGATCGTCATGGGGCTGCCGTACAAGCGCCGGTTCGGGGAGTTCAACCTGGGCAAGACCGTGCCGTACGTGCTGAAGAACGCCAACTGCCGCGTGATGCTGTTCCGGGAGCACCGAGAGCACCCGGACTGACGAGGCACGCCCCTCCACCGGCCCTCCCTCTCCCGGGCGGCCACTCCCCCAGCCTTCCTATCGCCACCCTACCGTGCCCGCCCGGTCTGGCCAACCCAGGTTGTTAAGGTCACATTGATGGGGCAAGTCGACGTCAAAAGACCCCGGCCTCACTACTTACGGCGGCTCTGGACGGAGCTGGGTCGGATGGGCGGCGAACACGACGCCTTCATCAAGGTCATCATCGTCGAGCGAATCGTCAAGTCGCTGGTGCTCATCGGCCTCGCCTTCGGACTGATGGACGCCGGGGAAGACGGCCGGCTCACCGTCTGGGCTGCCTACGCCCAGGATCAGCTCAATCTCAACGTCGGCCACAACCTCATCATTCAGATCCTGCTCAGGTTGCTCCTCTTCATCGGCAGCTTGAGTCAGGTCAACGTGCTGGCCATCGGCGCCATCGTGTACGCGCTGCTCGAGGGAACCGAGGGTGTGGGACTGGCGCTGCGTCGCCGCTGGGCCGAATACCTCACCGTGATCGCGACCGGAATCCTGATTCCGTACGAGGCTTATGAGGTGGTGCGCCACCCGAGCCCTTTCAAGATCGGCGCGCTTCTACTGAACGTTGCCGTGGTGGGCTACCTGGCCTTTCGCAAGCGCTTGTTTGTTGGAGTGTGAGGCCGGCGTAAGCCATACGCTCGTGAATCCGGCGCGGTGCGCGACATAGCGAATCAGCGCGCCGAGGGTCTTCAATCCGTACACCGTCGATGTGCCAAAGCTGATCGAGCTCGCGTCTGCGTGGTATTTGCCGATCGCCGGCACCTCCCCGATCCTGAAGCCGAAAGTCGCAGCCTGGATCAGGACCTGCGTGTCGAAAACGAAGTCGTTGCTGTTCTCCAGGAACGGGATGGCCTCCAGAAAGCGACGGGAATACGCACGATAGCCCGTGTGGTACTCGGACAGCTGCAGGCCCAACACGCGGTTCTCCGCCGAGGTCAGGAACCGGTTGCCCAGCCGCTTCCACCACGGCATGCCGGCCTTGGCGGGATCGAGCCCGAGCCACCGCGAGCCGAGCACGATGTCGGCCTCCCCGTCCTCGATCACCCGGCACAGGTTGGGGATGATCGCGGGGTCGTACTGGCCGTCGGGGTGCAGCATCACCACCACATCCGCGCCCATCTCGAGGGCCGCGCGGTAACAGGTCTTCTGGTTGCCGCCATAGCCGAGATTCCGTTGGTGCCTGATGACGTCGAGGTGGAGCGCAGTGGCGACACTCACGGTGGCGTCGGCGCTGGCGTCGTCGACGAGGAGGATCCGGTCTGCATGCCCCTGCGGGATGTCGCCAACCACCTCAACCAGCGTCTTGGCTGCGCGGTATGCGGGCAACACGATGACCCGGCGCGGGCGTGGGCCGCTCCAGCTCAGCTCGCCAAGAGGTATGGGTTCGGGGCGCACGGCCATGCGCTCGGCCGTCAGGTACGCCGCCACTGCAAGTGCTCCCACCGCCGCCGCCCAGAAGTTGATCGCCAGGGTGAGATCGATGGCGGCGTAGGCGAAGAAAAGCACGACGGGCGCAAGATGCGGCCAGCGCAGCTCACCGGCCAGGGCGAGGTCGGCAACGGCGAACCCGGGGATCACCATGAGGGCCAGGTCGTGGATATTCTGGTGCGGGCTCAGCACTAGCGAAGCCGCGACGGCGAGGCCGAAGTCGAGGCGCGGCTTGTCTGGACGCCAGCTGAGGGACAGCGCCGCGAGCGCGAGCAGGAGCAAGAGGATCGCGAAACCCACCGCTTGCTCGCCGCCGCTCAACGCGTTGAGGATGTTGCGCAACGAATAGACCGCGGTGTCGGTGTACACGAGCTGTCCGTTGGTCGGCAGCCGGCCGCCGATCGCCCATGTGCCCACCTGTCCCAGGTAATCGATCACCGCACCGAGCCCGAATGTCACGACTGAAAGGAGACCCAGGGCCAGGACCGCGCCGGCGAACGAGGCCAGCGCGCGCCACGCCCTCCTGGCGATGAACAGCACCGGCACCAGCAGCAGGAGTTGCGGTTTGGCCAGCGCCAGCGCGCTGAACATCCCCGCCCAGCCCTGTCGCCCGCGGGCCCATGCGGCATACGCCGCTGCAAGTGGCACGAGGACGACGAGGTCGGACTGCCCTTGCAGGAACGTGACGAACAAGGGAAAGAAGCCGGCGATCATCGCCGCGGCGACGATCACGGCCCGACCGTGGACCCTGAGGCTGGTCCGCACCAGGATCACGATCAAAGCCACCACCAGGATCGCGTTGAAAGCCGCCATCGCGTAATACGCACCGCGGTAATCGAGATATGCGAGTGGCGCGATCAGCAACGTGTAGTAGGGCGGGTGGTAATAAGGCAGCACGATGAACTGGGCTGCCGGTTGGCCGGTGATCTGAACCTCGAACTGCTTCTGGAGGGCGAGGCTGTACACGGCCGACCCGCCCTGAAGGACGTAGAGCTTGGCCGCGGCATAGAAGGAGAAGAAGTCAGGCCCCTTGAGGTTTCCGCGCACGAAGGTGAACCAGTAAACGGTCCAGAAGGCGAGGGAACCGATGGCTGCTCCCGTGGCGGCCGCATAGCCAAGGCGCAGCCATCGCGCTGCGCGACTGGGGTTCATCGTCCAGTTTCGAGTCGAAGGGCGAAGCGCTCGGGAAGTTTGGCTTTCCTGATTGCCCGTTGAGCGCCTTTGATGTCGTAGCGCACGCGGCGAAACTCGAAGGTGCCGAGGTCCGAGTCCCAGATTCCGTAGCTTGCGGTCGGTAGGCCGTCGCGCGGCTGGCCGACGCTTCCTGGATTCACGAGCGCCGGGCCGTCCAGCTTGAACGTGTCGACGCGGTAGTCATGGACGACCGTGCCGTTCGACACTCCAAAAATTCCCGGCACATGGGTGTGGCCGTGGAAGCAAAGGCCGCCGTTGAGGAGTTCCAGGTTCGCGTGGGCGACTGCCGTGTCCAGGACGTATTCATAGATGTGGTCACGCGGGCTGGCGTGCACGAGAAGCACGTCGAGCTCGACCCTGCTGTCGGGAAGTTGGCGCAGCCAGTCCAGCCGTTCATCGCCCACGACGTCAATAGTCCATCGCACGACGGATGCGGCATCTTCGTTGAACCACTCCAGGATCTCGGGGTCGGTGCAGGCCCGATCGTGATTGCCGACCAGCGTCGGCCAGCCTCGCTTGATCACCTCGTCGACACAGCGTTTGGGATCGCCTCCGTAACCGACGACGTCTCCCAGGCACAAGGTTTCGTCGACGGGCGGACAGTCGCGCAAGACCGCCTCCAGCGCCTGCCAGTTGGCGTGGATGTCCGACAGGATAGCGATTTTCAAGCGGGTCTCTCGTATAGACGCGGATAGATGTGGTCGAAAAGAATCCGGAGCGTGGCAGCGATCGGCACTGCGACGAACATGCCCAGGATGCCGGCCCAGCTGAAGCCCGCGATGAATGCGACGATGACGAGGATTGGCGGGAGGCGAACCGCATCCCCCATGACTTTCGGATACACGAAGTTGAGGATGATGTTGGAGATCGCGAAGTACAGGATCGCGATCGCCAGCGCCTTGAAGGGACTGACCGCGAGACCGAACAGGATGGCAGGCACCGCGCCGATAAAGGGTCCGAGGTAAGGGATCAGCGCCGTGACCCCCGCGATGAGACCGAGCGCTACCGGGTCGGCCAGGCCGAGCGCGGCGCAGGCGATGCCGCACAGGATTCCGATCAAGGCCGCGATGATGAGCTGGCCGCGGAAGTAGGCATAAAGCATCTTCCTGACCTTCCGCCAGATCTGGTCGAAGTCGGTCCGATAGTCGTTGGGCACGATCCGGCGCAAATCACGCCGCGCGTCCTGGGCGTCGAGGGAGAGCAGGAACGCCACGATGAACATGAGGACAACCTGCAGGATGGTGGTCAGCGCGGTTAGCCCGATCGTGAGGGCGTTGCCGAATTGGCCCAGCAGGTAGTCCTTGAGATGCGAGTTGATCACCTCGGTCGTGCTTTTGAGGTCGATCGAAAGGCCGAAGACGCGGATGGGCGATCCCTGGAGGCTGCTGATCCGATCCTGGGCCGCAGCAGCCAGGTTTGGCGCCTGGACCTGGAGCTGGGCAACCTCATTGATGCCAAGCGGGACGATCAGGAGGACCAGGCCCGCCAGGACCACGATGATGACGACGAAGATGATCGAGATGGCCAAGAGCCTCGGGAGGCCGGCGGCGACGAGGTAGGTTACCCCGGGCTGGATGAGAAAGGCGATCGCACCCCCGAGGACGAAGGCACCGACAAAATCCCGAAGTAGGTAAAGCACGATGAGCGCCGTCAGCAGCGCCCCAATACCGAAGGCGATCTGGAGGTAGCGGCGGCGCCTTTTCGGGTCTAGCGACCAGGCGGAAATCGCCACCCCAGTGATCGGGGCTTTGATCTCAGGCTCGATCTCGCGATGCGAGCCCGAGTGGGGATCAGGACGTACGTTTCGCAATCACCGCAGTATGACGAGCAGGATGCCCGCCAGAGCCGCTTTAAGTCTTTGCCTGACGGAGCGTCGCTTCCTCATAGTCCGCCCCAAGAAGAGGGTCGGTTGTGCTTCGGCCGGCGGCGATCGCGTACATGGCCAGAAGCACCAGACCGACTCCGAGGACTCCATATGCGGCCTCGGGCCCGAACTGCTTGGTGATAAAGCCACCAACAGCGATGCCGACGATGCTCGCAGTCTGGACGAGGCCAAATCGCGTGCTCATGATGCTGCCTCGGTTGGATGGATCAGCAGCCTCAAGAATTGCGGTCTGATTGGCGACTGCATAGATTGGATTTCCCACTGACGCGATGAACAGAGCTACACCAATAACAACCAGCGTCGGCCCGCTCGTCGCCGATGTCATTGCAACCGCGACCGAAAAGACGCCGGTAATCAGCAGGCCGGCACCGACTGTTCTCATGGTGCCAATGGCGCCAGAACGGCTCACAAGAAGGGAGCCGGCGACAATTCCTGCTGAAGATATCAATTCGAAGAGCGAATAACGTTGACCGCCCCCCGTCGAGATCCTATAGGCAAGGGCAATCAGTGCTGGATAACTGATTGGAATCAGAAAAGCTGCCAAAGACCCCACGACGAGCTGCGGTCGAACCTCAACTAGGCTCCAAGCCCGCCGTAGAGCTCCCGACACCGGAGCCACGGTAGATCCGCCCCCTAAAGTCGAAATTCTAAATACGATTGCTGCACCTAGTGCAAACGTCGCGGCATCAACAATGAACAGGGCGCCCGTCGATTTGGGATAGAAACCCAGAACGAGTCCTGCGATGCCGAATCCGATCGCTCCAGCGAGCATCGTGGTAGCTGCAACCATCGCGTTCGCCTTTCCCACATGACCAGCGGGCACAAGGCTTGGAATGGCGGCTTGCCGAGCGGGCTGAACCACAGCGTTTATGGCCGACAAAGCGAAAACAATAGGCACAATTAGCCACCATCCCACTCCTATTGCAAATGGAGTCGCCACGAGCAGGGTCGCACGGAGCAACTCAAGGCTGACAACAAGCCCGCGCCTCGGAAGTCTGTCGGCGACTCCTCCCAATGCGCCCGCCATGAGGACCGTGCCAACCGCCTGGACAATGAATGCAAGTGCGACAAAACGTGGGTCGCCCGTCTTGATATAGATCGTGACGAGAGTCGCCACTTGCGTCAGCGGGTCGCCAAGCGATGAGATGCCAATCGCCGTAATCAGGCTGGCAAAGTCAGGATTCGACCTAAGAACACGGAGAGCAGTAAGCCTTCTTGGAACTTCCGGCCTTTCGAGTACCTCGAGAGGTTTCAGGCCGTGAATCTCGCGCAGTGCATCAACTACGTTTGGGTCATACCATGCGTTGGCTCGTCGACTTATGTCCTCGACACCTTCGATAGGAGTCATAAGTGACTTCCTATAAAGTCGGGTCCCAGTGATCGTGTCAAAAGAGTCGGCCACCGAGAGGATCCGAGCCCCAAATGGAATGACATCTCCTTTGAGCCCAGCTGGATACCCTGATCCATCCCAGCGTTCATGGTGGTGACGAACGAGAGGAGCGACTGAAGCAAGGGCTGAATGCTGCGCGATCATGTCGGCCCCGACGTCCGGATGGCGACGCATTATTTCCCATTCTTCTTCGCTAAGTGGGCCCGGCTTCCTGAGAATGTGGTCGGGTACGCCAATCTTGCCAAGGTCGTGCAAAGAGCCGGCAGTCCTGATCAGCTCGATATCCCGATCACCAAGCTCTAGTTGTTCTCCGAGGTGCCCAGCAAGTTCGGCCACGCGTGTCGAGTGGGATTCGGTGTAGCGGTCGCGAGCGTCCAGTGCTTGGGCCGCTAGCTGAAGCGTCTGATCCTTGAGTAATGTCTGCCGCTGTGCGTCGGCGTTGTTGCGGCGAACAGCTAGTACGAAGCCGAACAAACCCGGGGCCATGACGTATCCGACCGGAGTCTTCAACAGGAGGTAGATGATTCCACCTGAAAAGCTGAGGGCGGCGGTGCCCAGCAATGTCGTGAAGCCAACATTGTCGAAGAGAGTCGCCAACACCGATGCTCGTGTTGCAAACGAATAGACGAGTGCGGTTAGCAAGTAGTTGAAACTCACCGCGATGACAACGTAGACAACCGTTTTGACGGGAAGGCCCCATTCAGTCCCGTTGCCCACTGGTGTGATGACTATCGAAGCAAAGACGTAAGCAGTGGCCAACATTGCACGGTTAAACAGAAACATCCACCACGTAATCGTTCGACCTGGCACTCTGCCGTCAAACTGAGCAAGCCACGCCACCATCGCGACCCCCGCTCCCGGTGCTATTAAGCCAGTCGCTACGAGAAGGGGATCAATTGCCGACTGGTGGCCACTCCTCCACGGAATCGGGCGAAGGGCGGCAATCTGGGTGAGCACAGCCAAATACAGAAGAGTCAGGGCGTGACTCGGTGGAACCGGAGCGACCAACCAGCCGAGGGCTACCATTCCGATCCCGACTGCGATGACGCCAGCGACGTACGCTTGCGCCGCCCACGGGAGAAACCGGAATTCGGAAGTCAAGACGCTGGAATTCTAGACTGGGGCTTTCGCCCCAGTACTAACTTAGGACAAGACTTTGGCGGGTTGCAAACCCTACTCTATGCGCCTAGAGAATCCAGACCCCGGTCACCCGCTGCTTACCACCGCCGCGAAGTAGCCTTCTGAACATACGCATCATTTTCTAATTCCTCCTAGGCCCTAGATTTCCGACTGCTGTGACTTCGGTTTCCATGTCACTTCTGTGACCCACAGTCTCGGGCCTCGCTGGGCTAAATGGAATCCTCAAATGCCATGGTGGCACCCATGGAAAACCATGGGTTCGAGGCATGGGAAACCATGGCATCTGGACTCTACAGATCGGCGAGGGTGATCAGACCCATCTTCAACGCCGTACTGACCGCCTCGCCTCGATTCGTAGCATTCAGCTTGCGGAAGATATTGTGCAAATGGCTTTCCACCGACGGCGGCGCTAACCCCGCGTCCTTGGCTAAGCGTTTCGTTGTGTGGCCCTTCGCCACACCGCGGAGTATCTCAATTTCTCGGGAGGTGAGCGAAACCGCACTGCTGTTGGACAGTGGAGCCGATTCGGCCACACGCCTAAGTACTTCTGGGATCATTTTGCGGGGAACCGGATTCTCGCTGCGCATCGCTGCAAGCAGTGCCCTGTAAAGCTCGCCCGGGCCAGCGTCCTTCAGGACATAGCCCGAACATCCTGCCTTCATCATTCTCAATAGATCATCGCTCGACTCTGATACTGTCCACGCGATTACTTTCGTGTCGGGATGACGAGCGAGGAGTTCCTTGGCAGTGGCAGGTCCATCCATATTGGGCATGTGAACATCCATGAGGACAACATTGGCCTTAAGGGCCCGCATGGCTTCCAAGGCCTCGGCTCCAGAGCTAGCTTCTCCGACTAGCCGAAGCTCATTCCCGGATGCTGAGCCTAGAAGTGCTCGGGCTGCTGCCCGTGGGAGAGCACTGTCATCTACGACAAGCACTGTGAAGACGCGCTTACTTGAGCTCATTCTCGAGATGGAGGCCAGCTTAACAAGAAGGCCGTGAATCGCAATGCACTCGCCTATGCGTACCTCATCGCCATCGGCACCGTCGTAGTGCTACTCAACGACATCTCGGGTCCATCAGTGGGCTGGCATACCGATCGGCCCCTGGATGTGATCTATCTCTGTGTTATGGCGGCGCTGCTGAATATTCCGCAAGTTCGCCTAGAAACGGGCCGGTTAACCCTTGTCGCTATTCCGGTAGGAGTCGCCGCCTTGACGTTGAATCCATTGGATGCGGCACTAGTGGGGTTCGCCTCCTCAATGTTCGTATTTCAGCGAAGAGCATTCCACATCGTCGCCAATGCCCTGATGTCTACCGACATCGCTTTTAGTGGCGCGAGTGTCGCCATGGCGCTCCGGACAGTGGACTCCGTGCCAATCGCAGGCCGCCTATTGGTTCTGGGCGTGTGCGCAGGTTTAAACGTCGTGCTGGTTATCTCCGTGTTTAGGATCCGGTTAGGCCTGCCCATCCGAACGGTGATGCTGCAAAATCTCACGGCCTCCTTCTACCTCGCCTTTGGCTACTTTGCGCTGGCATCGCTGCTCATCAGCTACGTGCTCGACGGCACGCCGCTCGGATACCTACTGGCCACCATCGTCTGCGTGCTCGCCCTAGCGCTGACCGACACTATTGCAGGAAGGCGGGTCCGCCGAGTACTCGAATTCGAACTGTCGGACGCCGACCGCCATGTCTTCCACACCCGAGCCGTTGAGGGGGTCGTGCACAACCTACGCAATCACATGGCGACAGCGGTTGGATACCTGAAGGAGGTCGATCTTCACCGGCTCGATCCGGTGGACCGTGAGAGCATCGAAACAGCCACCGCTGCGGCCAACGACGCCGTCACCGTCCTGCGGACCTTGTCTCAGGGGGCAACGCCAAGGGTCAGCTACGCGGTGGAGCCGGTCGACCTCGGCGAGCTTGTAACGCGAGCCCTCGGCATGGCACGACCTCGGGCTCGAACCAAGGAGGTTCAGCTCGCCGTTCGCGAGTCAGCCGACGATTTGAAGGTCAAGGCGGACCCACTTCTCATGCGCGAGGTGATCACCAACCTGGTCAACAACGCCATCGACGCAGCACCCGCAAGCGGAAGCGTGGAGCTCAGTACTGGCAAGCGGAGCAACGGCTGGCCGTATTTCAGCGTGGCCGACAACGGCCCTGGTGTTTCAGAAGATCATCGGCACCGCCTCTTTGAGCCGCATTTCACGACCAAGGAAGGCGGCACCGGCCTTGGACTGTTCATGTCGTACGGCGTGGTGCGCGAGCATCAAGGCGAGCTCTTGTATGAAGGCAATCGTCGCGGTGCCATCTTCACGGTCGTCCTGCCACCCTTCAGCGGCTGACTAGCCTCAGCAGCCGATCAGCGGACCTGGTGCGGTCGGCATTCCGCCGATTTCGAGCTGGAAGTGCAGATGGGCGCCGATCGACAGGCCGGTGCTGCCGACGTAGCCGATCTTCTCGCCCTGTTGAACCTCCTGCCCCAGCGCCACAGCCACTTGGGACATATGGGCGTAGATCTCGACCAGGCCGTAGCTGTCGGTGACCTCGACGCGGATCCCGAAGTCGAATGCATAGCCGACCGCGGTCACCTTGCCGCCGGCAGCCGCCTGGATCGGCGTGCCGTAGCCGGCCAGCAGATCTACGCCCGTGTGGAAATGCAGATATCCGTCGAACGGCGGTTCGAGCGCGAACGACGTCGGCCCGAATGGCTGGATGATCTGTGCTCCGGCGATGGGACACAGGAACTGGCCGGGATCGACCGGGTCGGCCGGCGCGCCAGTGCCGAGGTTTGGACCTGGGACGGTCGCGACTGGGATCACGAGGACCGATCCCGGCGTCAGCTGCGGGCCGCGAATCTCGTTGAAGCCGAGCAGCGTGCTGACGTCCACTCCGTACTTCGAGGCAAGGCTCGCCGGCGTGTCACCTTTCTTGACCACGACCACGACACCTGGCACGGGTGGCAGCTCGATCGAACGGCCCACCGTGAGCGGCATGCGCAGGCCGGGATTCGACCAGACGACGTCCCTCCATGGCAGGTTGAACTTTTGCCCGATGCTTTCCAGCGTGTCTCCCTCTGCGACGACGTGCACGAGCGGTGCGCGACTGACGAGCGGCGTGGTCGGGATGGCAAGCGGCTTGATGATCACGCTGTCTCGGCCCACCGCGATCTCGCCGCCTGCGAGTGTTCCGTCCGCAGCAGCAGCCTCGACAGCCGGCGCGTGCAGGTTTGGATTGATGTTCCGATCGAACGCGGCGTATCCCGACATGGCTGCCGCCACCACCAGCACGACGGCATGGGTCAAATAGCGATGGATCCGCACTAACTACCCCCACGATCCCCATTTCACGCCCACGGGCGCTGAAGACCAAGGTCACCCTAGCAAACCCTCGCCGAGTGCGTCAACGTGTGATCGGCCAAATCACCCGTGAAGGAGGTCGCGGGCGAAGTCGAGCAATATGCCGGTGGCATCGAGGCTGCGGTCGATCCGTCCGATGAACAGCGCCGGCACGTACTGCGGTCCGCCCGGCCAACCGTGGCCGCCCCCCTCGATCGCATAAAGAACCACGCGCGATCGCCCTCTCGCGGACCAGGTCCGCCGGCCCACCGCCAACCCCCCGGGCTCACGTACCACGACCTCGTTCGTCGGTGGCGCAGAGCATCCGTTGGCCGCCGCCCAGTCGGCGGTGAGCGTCTCCACCGCGACGACTTTGCGGTCGGTCGCGACCAGGGATCGCCGCACACGCCTGCGCGCCAGCCACGCCATCGGCCCGGAGGCACGGCCACCCGCATATGGCACCAGGGGGTCTCGCGTGCCCTCGATGCAAAGCATCGCCGACGGGTGCGCCGGAAGTGGGGTTGCCTGACGCCCGGCCTCGCGCGCCGTGCCTGACACGAGCATGATGCCCGTCGCCCGCACGATGCCCTGGCGTGCCAGGCGTTCGGCAAAGAACGCGCCGTTCGAGAGCCCGGCCACGAAAACCACGCCCGCCATCGCAGTCCCTTCGGCCACTAGAAGGTCGATGAGACCGGCCACGAACGCCCCGTCGTCGACTCCGTCCAACCGCCCGCAGCCCGTGTCGTCCCAGTTCTCACCGATCGCATCCGGAAAGACGGTGGCGAACCCGGCTGCCGGCCCGCGCACCGCCAGGCCGGTCCAGGCTGCCATCTGCGGACCGTTGATGCCGCTTCCGTGCAGCACCACGAGAAGCGGCGCGCCCGGCGCCGGCTGAGGCGCCGTCCAGTAGGTCCTCAGGGCGCCCCCGGCCATCACTGTCCGGCGTTCGAGGGCGCCCGAGGGGGAGCGGCTCACGCCCTGTCTTCGGCGATGCGGTCTGTTATCGCCGCGACCAGAGCGTCGAGCTCGACCGGCTTGACGAGGTAGTCGGCCGCATCCAGGTCGGAGGCCACGGCGCGGGAGACACCGTCGGTGGCGCCGGTGACCACGATCGGACGAGCCGCCTTCAGGGCCGCGCGCTCCGCAACGGTCAGATGGGCAGCGAGCCCGAGATCGAAGACGACGATGTCACGTGGACGCGGCGCGCGAAATTTCGATCCCGACTCCGCGTCGTAGCCCAGGCGTCGCAGCCCGCGGGCCGTCAGCTCGGCCAGCCGCTCGTCGTCGTCGAGGACGAGAACCCGCGCCAGTCGAAGCGCCACCGCCTCCACCGCGCCCAGCATCTCCACAGCCTCTTGCAGGTCGCCCAGCAGCGCGCCCGCCCGAAGCGGCGCACTGTCGGCCTCCGCCAGCTCCAGCTCGGCCTTCATCCGCGCCAGCGTCGAGCGCAGGCGGTGGAGAGCCGAGACGAGCTCAGGACTGGGGGACGAACCGATAGCCGATTCCACGCACGGTCTCGATCCAGCCCGGCTCTCGCAGCTCCCGGCGCACGTGGTGCACGGCCTGCTCGAGGCTGTGCTCGAAGCCGACGTAAGTGCTGCCCCATATGCGGTCGAGAAGCTCGGCGCGCGTTACCGCCTCGCCCGACCGCACGGCCAGCAGCTGCAACATCAGGAGTGGCCGCCGCTCCAGCTTCAGAGCACGGCCGCCCAAGCTCGCTTCCCCGTGCGCCGCGTCGATTTTGAGCCGGCCGCGCACTACCACCCCGGCGACAGAGGGGCGCTCGCGGAGGGCCCCGCGGATCCGCGCCAGCAGCACCTGCCGGTCTGTGCCCTTGACGATGTAATCGGTGGCCCCGCGCTCGATGCCGACCACCTGGTCGCCGGGCGCGTGGCGGGCGCCGGTCAGGATGATCACGGGGAAGCCGATGCGATCGGCTCCCGAGCGCAGGGAATCGAGGACCTCGGGCGCATCCATGTCCGGCATCTCGTAGTCGAGCAGCATCAGGTCCGGGGTCGCCGCACGCACGCTCCGCAGCGCTTCGCCGCCGCTGGCGGCGACCTCGACCGCGTAACCGGCGCGGCGCAGCAGCTCCGCGGTGAGCTCCGCCGTCCGCGGCTCGTCATCAACGACCAGCAACTTGGCCGTCACGCTCCCAAATCCCCGTCGCAACCTAGCAGGTTCAGGGTTTCTTGAGGAAACCATGAACCTATCCTGAGGTCAGCATCCCCAGGCAGTCATAACCTCGCGGCATGAGCCAGCTCCCCGACCTCCAGGAGGCCCGACGCCGGCTGGGACTGGCCCTGGACGCCCTGAACCACGACCGGTGGGTCCTGGGCTACGTGCACCAGGGGTGGCTCCAGCCGATCGCCGCGTCAGAGGTGTCGCGCAGGTTCCTGCAGCGACGCCAGCTGGTCCCGCTTTCCCGGCGCGCCCTGTACGAGAGGCGCCCCATGGTGGTCAACTCGGTGATCGAGAACCCGAACCCGTCCAACGGATACGACTGGGAGCTCGATTGGCCGGCGGTCGTGTATGGGCCGGTCGGTGAGATCGGCAGCCGTCCGGTTGGACTGCTGGTCCTCGGCTGCAGGCGTGATCACTGGTACACGGAGGAGGACGTCGCCTACGTACACAGCCTCGGGATCACGCTCGGCCCGATGGTGGCTGCGCTGCGGGGCCCCTTGGGTCGCCTGTCCGAAGCCGAGAACGAGGTCGCGCAGCTCTTGAGCTACGGGCTTTCGGCGCCGGAGATCGCACGGGCCATACGGCTCGACGAGCGGCGGACGCGGGCGCTGGTCGGCAGGGTCGCGCGAAAGCTGCAGTCCATCAACGCCGACCGGCTCGCGTTTCCGGTGGTACCCATGAAACGCAGAGAGTTCCGGCTTTGACCTGGCGGCGGCTCAGTTAGGCCCGAAGAGAAACACGGTAGTTCCGCGACCCTCGGTGCTGACCACCTCGAGCCGCCCCCCGATGCCCGCCGCGCGCTCCCGCATGCCCATCAGCCCGTAACCCGAGCCACCCTTGGCGCTGAAGCCCCGCCCTTCGTCGGACACCTCGATCAGGAATGGGTTGGCCGCGAATGCCATCTTCACCCGGCAGATCGACGAACCCGAGTGCTTGCGGACGTTGCTCAGCGCCTCACGCACGACCTGGGCCACGACCTCTCGCTGGTGCGCTGAGATCTCGTCCTCCGTTCCGGTGCTCGACAGCTCGACCCGGATACCGTAGACGCGCGCAAATTCGTCGGCCTGCCGCCGCAGGTCGCCGACCAACCCATCCGGCCCGATCGCCGCCGGCCGCAGGTCCGCAAGCGCTTCGCGAACGTTCTTGAGAAGACGCTCCAGGATCTCGAAGACGTTCTTCAGGTTCTGGTCCGGCGCGCCTTTCCTGGTCTCGAGGTAGACCTTGAAGAGAGAGATTGCACCGGCGAGGTCCGTCGCTACGCCGTCATGCAGCTCTCGCGCGATCCTGGCTCGCTCGCGAGCCACCGCGTCTTCGACCGCCTGGTGAGCGAAGCCTTCGCCGTGTCGATCCGCCAGAGAGTGGTCAGCTGTCACGGCGTCTGCGCCCTTCGCCGGGCGTAGGACTCCATCAAGGCGATGACCAGCGGGTGGCGCGCCCATCGCAACAGGCGGCCGTACGGACGCCACAGCATCTGTGTCTCTTCGAGGGCCGCCTTCAAACGCGCAAGGTCCGCTTCCACCTCGGCGCGCTCGATGGCGAGCCGTCCGCTGAGCTCACTGGCACGCCTGGCCACCTTCATGCTCCACACCCCGGCAAGCACCATCTCGACGACGATCACGACAACGCTCACGACCAGGAGCCAGATCCCGATCCGGCCCGGATCCGTCATTCCTTGGCGTCGCCTTCTTCGATACCCGCGACCGGCGCGATGGCGACGATGTCGTCTTCGGGCGCGATGCGCATGACGATCACGCCCTGGGTCTGCCGGCCGATCTGCGAGATTGCGCCGACCTGTGTGCGCAGCACCATACCGCTGGCGCTGATCACCAGCACCTCTTCCTCCGGATCGCTGACGACGCGCATGGCGGTCAGCTTGCCGACGCGGTCCGTGATCTTCAACGTGAAGACACCCTGGCCCGCGCGATGATGCATCGGGTATTCCGAAAGCGGGGTGCGCTTGCCATATCCGCGCTTGGTGATGACGAGCAGGTCGGCGCCCGGCACCACGGTCGCCATCCCGGCCACAGCGTCGCCCTGGGAAAGCTTGATGCCGATCACGCCCTGCGTGTCGCGGCCCATCGCGCGGACCTCGGACTCGCTGAAGCGGATCGCCTTTCCCATCTCGGTCGCGATGATGATCTCGTCGTTGCCGGTCGTGGGCGTCACCCAGTCGAGCTCGTCGCCTTCCTGCAGGTTGATGGCGATGAGGCCGTTGCGGCGAACGTTGGCATATTCGGCCATCGCCGTCTTCTTGATGTACCCGTTCTTGGTGACCATCAGCATGTAGTGCGCGTCCGTCTCGGTCTCGGGACGGACGAAGACGGCCGTGATCCGCTCGTTCGAACCGATGTCGATTAGGTTGTTGACCGACACGCCCTTGGCCTGGCGCTCGCGCTCCGGGACCTCGTGCACGCGAAGCTGGAACACGCGCCCGTTCTGCGTGAAGAACAGCATCGAAGCGTGCGTGTGCGTGGTCAGCAGGTGCAGCGCGTAGTCCTCCTCGCGCGTCCCGCTCGGCGCCTCGCTGCCGGCGGTCGGCTTGGCCCCCTTCAGCCCCACCCCGCCGCGCTTCTGCGCCCGGAAGACCCGCAGCGGCTGCCGCTTGGCGTAGCCCCGGTGGGTGAGCGTGACCACCACGTCCTCCTTGGGCACGAGGTCCTCGGCCGACAGCTCAGACGCCTCCTGATCGGTGATCTCGGTGCGCCGTTCGTCGCCGTACTTCTTGACGACGTCGTCCATCTCGTCCTTGATCAGCATCCGGACTTTCTGGTCGCTGGCCAGGATGCTCTCGAGGTATGCGATCGTCTTGATCACCTCTTCGTATTCGGCGTCGATCTTGCCGCGCTCGAGCCGGGTCAGGCGGCCCAGGGTCAGCGCGAGGACCGCCTTCGCCTGGCGCTCGCTGAGCCCGAACTTGGTCTGCAGCTCGGTGGAGGCGATGTCTGGGTCGGCGGCTGCGCGAATGGTCTTGATCACCTCGTCGAGGTGGTCCAGGCAGATCTTCAGCCCTTCGAGGATGTGGGCCCGCTCCTGCGCCTTCTCGAGGTCGAAACGGGTGCGCCGCAGGATCACGTCGCGGCGGTGCTCGATGAACAGGTGGATCGCCTGCTTGAGGCTCAGAACCATCGGGCGCCCCTCGACGATCGCCAGCATGATCACGCCGAACGTCTGCTGCAGCGTCGTGTGCTTGTACAGGTTGTTGAGAACCGTAAACACGCGTGCCTCGCGCTTGAGCTCGATGACGATGCGCATGCCCTGGCGGTCGCTCTCGTCGCGCAGGTCGGCGATCCCCTCGAGCTTGCGGTCCGACACCAGCTCGGCGATCTTGGCGACAAGCGTCGCCTTGTTGACCGCATACGGCAGCTCGTCGATGATGATGCGCTCGCGGCCGTTGGCCGCCTGCTCGAACGTGTGGCGCGCGCGCACGATGATGCGGCCGTGGCCCGTGGCGTAAGCGGCCTTGATCCCCGCGGTTCCCATCACGATTCCGCCGGTCGGAAAGTCGGGGCCCTTGATGAATTCGAGCAGGTCCTCGCCCGTGGCCTCGGGATTGTCGATCAGGTGCTTCACCCCGCCGGCGACCTCGCGCAGATTGTGGGGCGGGATGTTGGTGGTCATGCCGACCGCGATGCCGGTTGCGCCGTTGACCAGCAGGTTGGGGATGCGTGACGGAAGCACGTCGGGCTGCATCTCCGAGTTGTCGTAGTTGGGGACCATGTCGACCGTCTGCTTTTCAATGTCCGCCATCAGCTCACCTGTGATGGCCGAGAGCCGAGCCTCCGTGTACCGCATCGCCGCCGGCGGATCACCGTCGACGCTGCCGAAGTTGCCCTGCCCGTCGATCAGTGGGTACCGCAGGGAGAATGGCTGAGCCATGCGAACCAGCGCGTCGTACACGGCCGTGTCTCCGTGCGGGTGGTAGAGCTTGAGGACGTCGCCGACGAACGCGGCGCATTTGCGGTAGCGGCTTGCCGACGTCGCACCCGCCTGGTGCATGGCGTACAGGATCCGTCGCTGCACCGGTTTGAGCCCGTCACGCACCTCCGGAAGGGCCCGGCTGATGATGACGGACATCGCGTACTCCATGTAGGAGGTCTGCATCTCCTCTTGGAGGTTGCGTGAGAGGACCGTCCCTATCGTGTCGTTCGGTTCGTCGGGCAATGCGCTACTCCTGGAATTTGCCGAGCACCACGACCGCGTTGTGCCCGCCAAAACCGAATCCGTTCGAGATGGCGATGCGCACGTCCTTGCGCCGCGCCTGGTTGGGCACGTAGTCGAGGTCGCACGCGGGGTCGGGGTTCTCGTAATTGATGGTCGGGTGGATGATGCCTCGGTTGATGGTGAGCATGGTCGCGATGGCCTCGACCGCCCCGGCCGCGCCGAGCAGGTGGCCGATCATCGACTTGGTGCTGCTGATCGCGACCTTGTACGCCGATTCGCCGAGCGCTATCTTCAACGCCTTCGTCTCGCTGGCGTCGTTCAACTGGGTCGACGTGCCGTGCGCGTTGACGTAGTCGATGTCACCCGGCTCGATGCCCGCGTCGCGCATCGCCAGCGTGATCGCGCGCGCGGCCGGTTCTCCAGTCTCGTCCGGGGCGACCTGGTGAAATGCATCGCACGTGAGCGCGAAGCCGAGCACCTCGCCGTAGATACGCGCCCCGCGGTTGATGGCGTGTTCGCGTGACTCGAGCACCAGCGTGCCGGCGCCCTCTCCCGGCACGAAGCCGTCGCGGTCGCGGTCGAACGGCCGGCTTGCCTTCTCGGGCGCGTCATTGCGGGTGGACAGCGCGCGAATGGCGTTGAAGGATGCGATCCCGACCTCGCACAGGGAGGCTTCCGTCCCACCCGCGAGCATCACGTCGGCGTCTCCGTGCTGGATCATCCGGGTGGCGTCGCCGAGCGTGTGCGTGGACGCAGCGCACGCCGTGGTGATGGTGGTGTTGGGGCCGCGCAGGTGGAAGGCCATCGCGACCGAAGCCGCCGCCATGTTGGGGATGATCATCGGAGCGTACAGCGGGTTCAAGCGGCCCTTGTTGGCGAAGGAGATCGCGCCTCCCGTCATCTCGATGAACCCGCCGATGCCCGTCCCCATGTCAACGCCCACGCGGAAGTCGTCCTCTTTGGAAAGGTCCAGGCCGGAGTCCGCGAGCGCCATCCCGGAGGCGGCGACCGCCATCTGCGAGAAGCGCGCCATGCGCTGCGCCGCCTTGCGGTCCATGAACTCCTGCGGGTCGAACTTGGGCATCTCGCAGGCGAACTTGGTGGTCAGCTTGTCGGATGGGAACAGCTCGATGTTGTGCGCGGTGCTGCGGCCTTCGATGAGACCGTCCCAGTATTCCTCGAGGTTCTTGCCGAGGGGGTTGACGGTTCCCATGCCAGTCACGACGACACGCGTGCGGCCGTTTCCGCTCACTTTCCCACCTCAGCCCGAATCTTACCGACGAGCTGATTCTGCACTGCGTCGCGCGCGACGCGAATGGCGTTCTTGATCGCGCGCGCGTCCGAGCGGCCGTGCGCGACCACCGCCACGCCGTCGATCCCGAGCAGCGGTGCGCCGCCGAACTCCCGCCAGTCGACCCGCGAGCGGATCTGGCGCACACCGGGCCGGATCAGCATTCCACCCAGCTTGCCGAGCATCGTCTTGGGGATCTCTTCTCGCAGGTTTCGGAAGAGGAAGTCGGCCGTCGCCTCGGCCATCTTGATCGCCACGTTGCCCAGGAAGCCGTCGGCCACCACGACGTCTGCGCGCCCGCTGTAGATGTCCTTCGGCTCGACGTTGCCGATGAACCCGGGCAACTTGGCGCGAAGGCGGCGCGAGGTCTCCCTCACCCGCTCGTCTCCTTTCCCCTCTTCCTCGCCGTTGCTGAGCAGGCCGATGCGCGGGTTCTGCCGGCCCATCATCTCGCGCGCGTACACAGCGCCCATCTCGGCGAACTGGACGAGGTACTCGGGCTTGGAGTCGACGTTCGCGCCGACGTCGACGAAGTAGGCAAAGCCGTCCTGGGTCGGGACGATGGAGCCCAGCGCGGGTCGCTCCACACCCTTGATGCGTCCCTGGATGAACAGCGCGGCCGCCATGACAGCGCCGGAGTTGCCCGCGGAGGTCCACCCGTCGGCGCGGCCCTCCTTGCACATCCGGGCGCAGACGGACATCGAGGCGTCGGGCTTGGAGCGCACTGCCTGCGCGGGGTGCTCGTCCATGGCGATGACCTGCGTGCATGGGACGAAGTGCAGACCCGGGTGCTTCTCGAGGAGCGGTTGGACCGCAGCCGGAAGACCCACGAGCGAGATGTCGATGCCGTACTCAGACGCAGCTTGAGATGCTCCGAGCACGACCTGGACCGGCGCGTGGTCGCCGCCCATGGCGTCGACCGCAATTCGCACGAGCCCGCCTCAGATGTCGAGGTTGCGGACGCTCTTGGCGTGCGCCTGGATGAACTTCTTGCGCGGCTCGACATCCGGCCCCATCAATTTCTCGAACGTGTCGTTGACCGCCGCCGCGTCGTCCACCGTAACGCGCAGCAGGACGCGTGTCTTCGGGTTCATCGTCGTGTCCCAGAGCTCTTCGGCGTTCATCTCTCCGAGACCCTTCATGCGCGCTGCCTCGGCGTTCTTGCCCAGTTGGCGGATCGCCTTGTCGCGGTCGGCTTCGGAGTGGCACCACACGACCTGCTTGCCCTTGAACACTTTGAACAGGGGCGGCTGCGCCATGTACAGGTAGCCCTTCTCGATGACTTGCGGGAAATAGCGGAAGAAGAAGGTGAGAAGAAGGGTGCGGATGTGGCTGCCGTCCACGTCGGCGTCGGTCATGGTGACGATGCGGTGGTAACGCATCTTCTCGACGTTGAAGTTGTCGCCGACCCCCGCGCCCATCGCGGTGATGAGGTTGCGGATTTCGTCTGAGGTGAGGACCTTGTCCAGGCGCGCCTTCTCGACGTTGAGGATCTTGCCGCGCAGGGGTAGGATCGCCTGCGTGCGGCGGTCGCGCCCGCCCTTGGCCGTGCCGCCGGCGGAATCGCCCTCGACGATGTAGAGCTCGCACTGCGCGGGATCCCTCTCCGAGCAGTCCGCGAGCTTGCCCGGCAGCGTGCTCGATTCGAGCAGGCTCTTGCGCTGGACCAGGTCGCGCGCCTTTCGCGCGGCTTCGCGTGCGCGGGCCGCAGTGAGCGACTTCTCCACGATGCGCCGCCCCTCCGACGGATTCTCCTCGAGGAACTGCGTCAGACCTTCGGTGAGCGCGATCGACACGTGGCCCTGGACCTCGGCATTGCCGAGCTTGCCCTTGGTCTGGCCTTCGAACTGCGGCTCCAGGACCTTGACGCTGATCACCGCGGTGAGGCCCTCGCGCACGTCCTCGCCTGTGAGGTTGGGGTCCTGCTCCTTGAGGATGCCGGCCTTGCGCGCGTATCGGTTCAGGACGTTGGTCAGGGCCGAGCGAAAGCCGGTCAGATGACTGCCTCCCTCGATGGTGTGAATCGTGTTGGCGAAGGCGATCACGTTCTCGACGAACGTGTCGTTGTACTGGAGGGCGATCTCCACCTGCGTACCCTCGACCTCGCGGTCGACGTAGAACGGTGTGTCGTTGACCACCACCTTGTCGCGGTTGAGGGCCCGGACGAATGACACGATGCCGCCCTCGAAATAGAACGTGTTCGTGAAACCGAGCTCTTCGTCCGCGAGCGCGATCTCGAGGCGCTTGTTCAGGTAGGCCATCTCGCGCACCCGGTGCTGGATGATCTCGCGATCGAGCTTGGTGTCAGAGAAGATCTGCGGGTCGGGCCAGAAGCGCACCACGGTGCCCGTGCGGTCGGTCTTACCGACCGCTTTGACGGCGCCGGTGGGCACCCCGCGCTCGTACTCCTGGTGGTACACCTTGCCGCTGCGGTGGACCCAGACCTGGAGCTTCTGGCTCAGGAAGTTGACCGCCGAGACGCCCACGCCGTGCAGGCCGGACGAGACCTTGTAGCCGCCGCCGCCGAACTTGCCCCCGGCGTTGAGCCGGGTCAGGACCAGCTCGAGCGCCGAGAGTCCTTCCTTCTTGTGGATGTCGACCGGGATGCCGCGGCCGTTGTCATCGACCGAGCAGCTGCCGTCGGCGTACAGGGTGACCAGGATGCGCGTGCAATATCCGGCGAGGGCCTCGTCGACGGCGTTGTCGACAACCTCGTAGACGAGGTGGTGGAGACCCGTGCTGCTGGTCGAGCCGATGTACATGCTCGGACGCCGCCGCACATGCTCCCGGCCTTCGAGGACCTGGATCTGCTCGGCGTTGTACGCCACATCTGCGCCAAGGGGTTGGGGCCTGCGCCCGTCAGGCTGCGCTCGACGCGCGCTCGACGGCTCCGGGGACCGGTTTGGGGCCGTTGTCACCGGAGAGTCGGCCCTCCCAGCGTGGAGAACTCGTAGGGGTCAACTGGGCAGAGGTTCAGGACTCAAATTCTACCGGATTTCGAATTCAGAAATGGCCTCGGGGGGCTTCTTAACAGGCCCTCCTAGACGGAGGCTTTCCACCTCAGCACCGGGTCCTCGCTGAGGCCTTGCAGGTAAGAGTTGATGTGGCGGGCCGCGGCGACGTCATCCAGGCGCCCGACGGGCAGGTTTTTGGGCTCGTCGTGGAGCGCCTGGGGGTTCGATCGCGCCTCGGCCACGATCTCTTTGATCGCCTTGGCGAAGGCGTCCAGGGTGGCCTTGCTCTCGGTCTCGGTCGGCTCGACCATGATCGCCTCCGGCACCACCAGCGGGAAGTAGATCGTGGGCGCGTAGAAGTCGCGGTCCAGCAGCGCCTTGGCGATGTCGAGAGCGCGCACCCCCTGGTGGCTGAGATTGCGGGCGCTGGCCACGAACTCGTGCATGCATGGACCTTCGTGAGGCATCTCGAGCTCGCCCTCGATCTGCTTGCGCAAGTAGTTGGCCGAGAGCACCGCGTCCTTCGAGGCCTGGGTGAGGCCGTCGCCACCCATGGCCACGATGTAGGTGTACGCCCGCACCAGCATCCCGAAGTTGCCGTAGAAGCTGCGCACCCGGCCGATTGACCTCGGCCGCTTGAAATCAAGCGTCAGGTGTCCGTTGGTGCGCTCCACGGTGGGCGCCGGCAGGAAGGGCACGAGCTCGGCCTTCACGCCGACCGGCCCGGCCCCAGGGCCGCCTCCCCCGTGCGGGGTGGTGAAGGTCTTGTGCAGGTTCATGTGCACGGCGTCAAAGCCCATGTCGCCGGGCCGGCAGATGCCCATGAAGGCGTTCAGGTTGGCCCCGTCGTAGTAGAGCATTGCGCCAGCAGAGTGCACGAGTTGCGCAATATCCAGTATCTCTCGCTCGAACAGCCCCAAGGTGTTGGGGTTGGTGAGCATGAGTGCAGCCGTGCGCGGGGAGAGCTTCGATTCCAGGTCGGCCAGGTGGAGCCGACCGTCGGCCCCGGACTTGACCTCGACCACGTGGAAGCCGCTGAGGGCCGCGCTGGCCGGGTTGGTCCCGTGCGCCGAGTCGGGAACCAGGACCTCTGTCCGGACCTCGCCTCGCGAACGCTGGTAGGCCTGGATCATCCGCAGGGCGGTCCACTCGCCGTGCGCGCCGGCCGCCGGCTGCAGGGTCACCCGGTCGACGCCGACGATCGCGCACAGCGCCCGTTCGAGGCGCCACATGAGCTCGAGCGCCCCCTGGACCGTGTCCTCGTCCTGGTAGGGGTGGAGGGCGGCGAAGCCCGGCAGCGAGGCGGCTGCCTCGTTGGCGACCGGGTTGTATTTCATGGTGCAGCTGCCCAGTGGGTAGAACTGCTCGCTGATCGAGTAGTTCAAGGACGCCATCCGGCTGTAGTGGCGCATGATCTCGGGCTCACTGAGGCGCGGCAGGCCGGGGGGATTGGAGCGCAGCATTCCGGCCGGCAAGATGTCCGCCGGGCCTGGCGAGGCCAAATCAGCCTCCGGGAGGCGCGGGGGCTGCGCGCCGGGCCGGCTGAGCTCGAAGCTGAGCGGCTCGCTCATGACTCTAGGACCGCCAGCAGCTCGTCCATCGCCCCGGGGTCGTTGACCTCCGTGCAGGTGAACGTCACCACGCCTTTGAGCTCGCGGAACCAACGGTGCACGTCGAGCGGTCCGAGGATTCCCTTGCGGGACAGCTTTCGGATCATTGCCGGTGCCTTAGGCACCCTGACCGGGAACTCGTTGAGGAACTGGCGGTCCGGGAAGGCGAGCTCCCAGCCTGGCAGCTCGGCCAGGCGCTTGGCCAGCGAGTGGGCCCGCCTGAAGCTGACCTCCGCGATCTGCCGGAGGCCTTCCGGCCCCATGTAGGTCATGTAGACGCTGGCGGCCAGAGCGCACAGCGAATGGTTGGTGCAGATGTTGGAGGTCGCCTTCTCGCGCCTGATGTGCTGCTCCCGAGCGGCCAGGGCGAGCACAAATCCACGGCGCCCGGCCGCGTCGTGCGCGGCGCCCACCAGCCGTCCGGGCAGGCGGCGCACCAGCTCCTTGCGGCATGCGATGAAGCCCACGTGAGGGCCCCCGTAGCTCGGCTGCAGGCCAAGCTGCTGACCTTCGCCGACGGCGATGTCGGCCCGGTACTCGCCGGGCGGCTTGAGGATGGCCAGGCTGATCGGGTCGACGCAGGTGATGGCCAGCGCACCCACCCGGTGGGCCGCCTCGGTGAGCGCCTCCGCGTCAGTCAGCAGGCCCAGGAAATCCGGCTGCTGGAAGACGACCGCCGCCGTCTTCGAGCTCGGTTCGGACCCCTTGCGGATCTTGATCCCCCGGCCCTCGCTGAAGGCGCGAAGCACCTCGAGGTACTCGGGGTGCAGGTAGCCCGCCACCAGGACCTCGGTGCGCTCGGTCTGGATGTGGGCCATCATGGCCGCCTCGGCCACCGCGGTCGCGCCGTCGTACAGAGAAGCGTTGGCGACGTCGAGCGCGGTCAGCTCGGCGATCATGGTCTGGAACTCGTAGATGGCCTGCAGGGTGCCCTGGCTGGCTTCTGGCTGGTACGGCGTGTAGGCCGTGTAGAACTCCGGCTTGGAGGTCACCGCGGCGACCGCGGCCGGGATGAAGCGCCGGTACACGCCCCCTCCCCGAAACGTGAGACGGTCGGGGAAGACCCGGTTGCGGGCGGCCAGGGCGGTGATCTGGGCCATGGTCTCGAACTCGGACAGGCCCGCGGGGAGCTCGAGCTCCTTGATACGCAGCGACCTCGGGATGTCGACGAGCAGCTCGTCCATCGACTTCACGCCGATCGCGTCGAGCATCTCCGTCCGCTCTTCGGGGGAGTGGACGAGGTACGGCACCTAGTGCGCGGAGGCCTCCGTTACCTTCTGGTAGCCGGCCTGGTCGAGCAGGTCCGCCGGAAGGTCGCCGGTCAGCTCGAGCTTGAGGATCCATCCGTCTCCATAGGGGTCCGAGTTGATCAGCTCAGGCTTGCCGGCGAGCTTCTCGTTCACCGCCGTGATGCGACCCGCCACCGGCGAGTAGAGGTCGCTGGCAGCCTTGACCGACTCCACGACGCCGAAGCTCTCCCTCTCCGCGAGCTTGCGGCCGGCGCTCGGGAGCTCCAGGAAGACGACGTCGCCCAGCTGCGATTGCGCGAAGTCGGTGATCCCGACCGTCGCGGTCTTGCCGTCGACCGTGACCCACTCGTGCGACTTGGTGTAGCGCCGGTCAGCCATTCGACACTCTTTCTCCTCTCTTCAGCCGCGTTTTGCTCAGGACCTGGTGGGCGTGACCGCCGAGCGCGCGGAGCCCCTGTAGAAAGGAAGCTTCACCACCTCGGCAGGGGCCTCCCGGCCACGCACGTCGACCACGACCCTGTCTCCGACTCGCAATGATGCGGCTTCCACCAGGGCGAGCGCGATCGGGTGCCCGAGGAAGAACGAATGGGTGCCGCTCGTCACCGCCCCGACGCGCTTTCCGCCGACTGCGACGGCGGCGCCGTGCCGCGGGATGTTGGCCGGGTCGGTCTTCAGGCCAACCAGGGTGCGGCGAGGTCCCTCTTGTTTGACGCGCGCCAGCGCAGCCTTGCCGATGAAGTCCGCCTTGGCGAGCTTGACGGTCCAGCCGAGCCCGGCTTCATAAGGGTTGACCGACTCGTCCATGTCGTTGCCGTAGAGGCGCAGCGCCGCCTCGAGCCGCGTTGCGTCGCGGGCGCCGAGGCCGGCGGGCAGGACTCCGGCGCTCTTGCCCGTGGCCAGGATCGCGTCCCAGACTCCGCCGATCTTGTCGGATTGGACGAACAGCTCGAAACCGTCCTCGCCCGTGTAGCCGGTGCGGGAGATCAGCGCGTCGATGCCCGCGACGCGGCCGGGCTGAAAACCGAAATAAGGGATTCCCTCGGTGGCGGAGCTGTCGTCCGGCATCAGCTCGTGCGCGCGGGGGCCCTGGAACGCGATGAGGCCCAGGTCCAGGGTCTGGTCGACCATCGAGACCTGGTCTTGGACATGCCCGCGCATCCATGCGGTGTCCTTGTCCCGATTGGCCGCGTTGACCACGACCAGGAAACGCTCCCCGGTTTCGCGGTACACCACGAGGTCGTCGACGACTCCGCCGTCTTCCTTGCACATGAGGGTATAGACGGCATGTCCCGGCTCGACGGCGGCGATGTCGTTGGTAAGCAGCTGCTGCAGAAACGCCTCCGCCCCCGCGCCCTCGACGATCAACCTGCCCATGTGTGACACGTCGAAGAGGCCGGCGGCCTCGCGGACAGCGAAGTGCTCGTCACGAATCGACGTGTATTGCTGCGGCATGTCCCAGCCGCCGAAGTCCACCATCCGTCCGCCGAGCGCGACGTGGCGGTCGTAAAGCGGCGTGCGCAGGGGTGCGTTAGGCGTCAAGTTCGGGGCGCTCGTCTTGATCGATGTCGAAATCCAAGGCCTCGGGGTCGATGAACGCGAGCATCTCCTCGTCGTGCCTGCGTCGCGCATCGGCCACGACCTGCGCCACGTAAAGCGTGCGGTCGACCGTCCATTCGAGCTTTTCGGCGATCTCAGCAGCGACCGGCTCCCGCTGCAGCTCGCGCCGAAGCACCACCTGGGCCCGCTCGTAGTCCGTCGCCGCAGCCACGAGAAGCTGGGCGTCGCGAACCGCGGCGGTCTCGGTGGCGATCGCGGACTCCATCTGCTGGACCACCTTCCGCTCGGCGTAGCCGGCAAAGTTCGTCTCGCCGCTGGTCGAGAAACTGCGTACGGCTTCGACGAGCCCGATCGAGCCTTCCTGGACGAGGTCGAGGACCGAAACCCCTTGCTCGCCTCGCTCCGTGGCGAGGCGGATGACCATGGTCAGGTTGGCCGCGACGAGGCGATCTTCACTGGCGCGGTCACCGAGCGCGGCCTGGTGAATCAGGCGCTCCTCGTCTGCGGGCTTGAGTGGTTCACGGCTGCGTGCCTGCCGGCGCAGCTCGCGCAGCAGTGCCTCGTCGCCGCCCATGGGAGGCAGCGGGCGGGAGTCACCTTCCCGGTTCGTGTAGAGCCCCATCTCGCTCGATTCTACGCCCGGCCATGGGGGCGCCCGGGAGCGCCAGCGGACGCCATGTTCCACGTTTTACATCGGCAGAGACGGTCCCGGATTGCCATACTCGGTGCCATGCGCCAGCGCTCTGCGCTGCGATTCGTGAGCTGCCTGTTCGCGCTGGCCGCCCTCTCGCCTTTGACCGCGTCGGCGGCCACCCCCCGCGTCGAGCAGGCGGACCTCACCGGCGACATCAACACGATCATGGCGGCGTACATCGAGAGCTCCGTGAGCCGTGCCGAGGCGGACCACGCCGACGCCCTGCTGGTCGTGATGAACACCCCGGGCGGCATCTCCACCTCCATGGACGACATCGTGACGAGCCTGCTCAACTCCACCGTTCCCGTGATCGTTTTCGTTTACCCGAGCGGCGCGCGCGCCGCCTCCGCCGGCTTGTTCGTGGCCCAGGCTGCCGACGTTCTCGCCATGGCGCCGGGCACCAACATCGGCTCGGCGCACCCCATCGACGCGTCCGGGGCAAACCTCACCGGAGACCTCGGCACCAAGGTCTTGAACGACGCGGTGACGCGGGTCCGCGCCCTGGCCTCGATGCACGGCCGCAACGCGGACTGGGCGGAGCAGGCCGTGCGCAACAGCGTGAACATCAACGCCGAGCAGGCGGTCAGCCTCCACGTCGCCGACGTCGAGGCTGCTGATCCCGCGGCCTTGATGAACCAGGTCGACGGACGTTCGCTGCCGCGCGCCGGCGGGACCTTGGTGCTGCACACCGCAGGCGCCCAGATCGGCGACTTCCCGATGCCGTTCTGGCAGGTGTTCCTGAACGCCCTGATCGACCCCACCGTCGCGGCGCTGCTGATCATCGTGGCGGGCTACGGCATCATCACGGAGATGTCGTCGCCGGGGGCGATCCTGCCTGGCGTCGTCGGCGGGTTGGCGGCGATCCTGGCCATAGTCTCCCTCGCCAACCTGCCCGTGAACATCGCCGGGGCCTTGATGATGCTGCTCGCCTTCGTCCTGTTCATCGCCGACTTGAAAGCGCCGACGCACGGCATCCTCAGCGTGGGAGGCGTGTTCGCGCTCGTCTTCGGGATGGCGTTTCTGATCAACACGGGACCGGTCGGCCTGGGCGTCAATCCCTGGGTCTCGCTCGTCACGGGCCTGCTCACGCTTGCGTTCTTCGCCGTCTTGATCCGCAAGGTCGTCGCCGCGCGCCACCGTCCGGTGTTCGCTGGAGCCGAGAGCCTTGTCGGCTCGGTGGGCGAGGCGCGCGAGGAGCTCGCCCCGGAGGGGCTAGTCTTTGTCGCAGGTGCGCTGTGGAAGGCCGTTGCCGCCCCGGCCACGATCCATGCAGGGTCGCCGGTGATAGTGGTCGGGCGCAGAGGGCTGGAGCTCGACGTGGTGCCCGGCGAGAACGCAGAAGTGGAGGAGAAGAACTAATGGACGTCACATCGCTCGTCATCCTGGCGGTGGTCATCGTCCTCGTTCTCGTCATCCTTTTCTCCAGCCTTCGGATCGCGAACGAGTACGAGCGTGGCGTGGTGTTCCGCCTGGGCCGGTTGATCCCGCTGAAGGGCCCGGGCCTTTTCTTCATCATCCCTTTCGGCATCGATCGCCTGGTCAAGATCGACCTCCGCACGATCACGCTCGAGGTGCCTCCCCAGGAGGTGATCACCAACGACAACGTGACGGCCAAGGTCAACGCCGTGATCTATTTCCAGGTGATCGACGCGCGCAAGGCGGTGACGCAGGTCCTGAACTACATCAACGCCACCTCGCAGATCGCCCAGACGACGCTGCGTGCGGCTCTCGGCCAGGCCACTCTCGACGAGCTGCTGGCCAACCGCGAGAAGATCAACCAGAACCTGCAGAAGATCATCGACGAGCAGACCGAGCCCTGGGGCATCAAGGTGGCCGTGGTCGAGATCAAGGACGTGGAGCTTCCGAGCACGATGCAGCGGGCCATGGCCAAGCAGGCCGAGGCTGAGCGTGAGAAGCGGGCCAAGATAATCAACGCCGACGGAGAGTTCCAGGCTTCGCAGACCCTGGCCAACGCGGCACAGGTCATCTCCTCTCAACAGGGCGCGCTGCAGCTCCGCTTTCTCCAGACCATGGTCGAGATCGGGTCGGAGAAGAACACGACCATCCTGCTGCCATTCCCCATCGAGCTGATCACTCCCCTCATCGAGTTCGGCAAGCGCCTCGACAGCTCGGCGCCCCCACCCCTCCCGGCTCCTGACAAGGGCGCGAAGTCGGGCTGACCGCTCACCTGTATCTCGACGCGAGCGCGGCGCTCGTCACGCTCACGCCGCTGCCTCTGATCCTGGCCGCGAACTCCGCCGTCGGGAAGCCGTGGGCGCGAACGGCGACCGCGGTGATCGGCGGGCTCACGGCCGGAGTCTTCTTCTTGTTGGGGGCGCTCGACCTCGCCGGCGCGCCGGTGCTGGCTGGAGGTGTAGGCGCAAACGCCAGGCTCGGCCTGGACATCGGCACGATGGCGAGCGGCTTTGCCGCGGCGGCGCTCGTGTCCAGGCCCTTGCGCGAACGGCTGGCACGCGTGATTCCAATCGATCCGGACAGCCCCGTGCACGCGCTGGCCCTCGTGCTCGCCGTGATCCTGTTCGGCACGCAGATCACATCGGTCATCTTCACCAACGTCCTGGCCTCCGACCAGTCCCAGGCACCGCTGTCCCTCGGTGACCTCGTCCTGCAGGAGATCCCGTTCCTCATCCTGGGGCTGGCCGGGGTCGGTATCTTCACGCGGCGCAACACGGCTGCGGCGCTGGAGCGGCTTGGGGTCGTGGTTCCGAAGTGGTGGCAGGTGCCCCTGGCGCTCGCCACGGCCGGCTTGTTCTTCGGATTCGGTAGTGCGATGGATGCGCTGAACCACACCGTCTCGCCGCAGGTGGCGCAGCAGGTGGACGTCACGACCCAGCACGTTTTCGGGGGCCTGGGCGGGCCGTTCGGCATAGCCGCGCTGGCTCTCGCCCCGGGAATCTGCGAGGAGATCCTGTTCCGCGGAGCGTTGCAGCCGCGCCTGGGGATCGTCCCCACCGCGCTGCTCTTCACCTCCATCCACACCCAGTACGGTTTCTCGCTCGATTTGCTGGCCGTGTTCGTGCTGGCGATCGGCCTGGGCGTGGTCCGGAAGTACACCAATACCACCACTTCGAGCCTCTGCCACACCAGCTACAACCTGCTCGGAGGGATCGCGCTCTCGGGCGCCGCGTTGGGCGTAGGAGCGGGCGTGGACCTGGTCCTCCTGGCGCTTTCTGCCTATGGGATCTGGTCCAGCAGGCGCCAGCGCACGGCCTCGACCGTGAGCGCGCCTTAACCAGCTGGGTTGCCCTTGGAGTGGCTCCCATTAGGTTCGATATACGGTGCGCAGGCGGGGCAAGGGCCTGTCCGGGAGTGGAAGGCCCCGCCAAGGGGGTGCAACTTGATGGGTGAGCCGGGTCCGGCTGAACTTCGGGGGCTGACGGCGCCACCCGGGTGGGCAGCCGGCGTCCGGCGGGCTAGAATTCACATCAATGGCCCCAGATATAGGATCAGCTCACGAGGCCAGCCCCAAGATGTTGGCGACCACCTCCCCACCGGTGATCGCGGTCGTGAACCAGAAGGGCGGCGTCGGCAAGACCACCACGGCCATCAACCTCGCGGCGGCACTGGCAGAGCTCGGGCACCCGACCCTTTTGATCGACCTCGATCCCCAGGCCAACTCCACCTCTGGCCTGGGCCTGGACCCAACCCGCGCCAGGCTCAACGTGTACCACCTGCTGACAGGCGAAGCCTCGATCGACCAGGTCGCGCAGCCGACGGGCGTCCCTGGGCTCTCGCTGGTCCCCTCGCACATCGACCTCGCCGGCGCAGAGATCGAGATGGCCGGCATGGACCGGCGCGAAGATCTGTTGCGCAACGCGCTCAAGACACTGCCCCCAGGCGTGGAGGTCGTCCTCATCGACTGTCCCCCCTCGCTCGGGCTGCTCACGCTCAACGCGCTCGCGGCCGCCACCGGCATGCTCATCCCGACGCAGTGCGAGTACTTCGCCCTCGAGGGCCTGCGCCACCTCATGTACACCCACCAGCTGGTGCGCTCGCGACTGAATCCAAAGCTCGCGATCGCCGGCATTCTTATGACGCTATTTGACGCACGCACGACGCTGGCGTGGGACGTGCTCGAAACCGTGCGCCGCTCTTATCCCCACCACATCCTGCAGACCTTCATCCCGCGCAACGTCCGCATCAGTGAAGCGCCGAGCCACGGCAAGTCCGTGATCGAGTACGACCCCACATGTCGAGGTGCGGTCGCGTACCGCGCCCTCGCGAAGGAGCTGTTGGAGAGATGACGCAACCACGCGCACGCGGACTCGGACGCGGACTCGATGCCCTCATCCCGATGTCGCGCGACGGAGAGGCGATGGTCCCGCAGATGATCGCGGTGGACCAGATCCGTCCATCGCACCAGCAGGTGCGAACGCGCTTCGACGCCGAACCGCTGGGCGAGCTGGCGGAGTCGATCCGCCTGCACGGAGTCCTGCAGCCCCTGCTCGTGCGCCGCCTGACCGACGGCTATGAGCTCATCGCCGGCGAGCGGCGGTGGCGCGCCGCCAGGCTGGCCGGCTTGACAGCCGTGCCGGCGGTGGTTCGCACGGGTGGCGGCAACGACGAGCAGCTCGTGCTCGGCCTCATCGAGAACCTGCAGCGAACCGACCTCGACCCGATCGAGGAGGCGCGCGGTCTGCGCCGGCTGACCGAGGAGTTCTCGTTGACGCACGAGGAGGTCGCCCAGCGCCTCGGCAAGCATCGCGTCTCCGTGACGCAGTCTCTTCGCCTACTGGGCGGCTGCGCCGCCGTACAGTCCGCCGTGGCCGCCGGCGTCATCACCGCGGGCCACGCGCGCGCATTGATCGGCCTGGACACGCAGGCGACGCAGGAGCATGGCCTCAAAGTGGTCGTGGCGCGGCACCTGTCCGTGCGCCAGACGGAAAACTGGGTGCGCTCATACCGGCCGCGCCGCCGGCCGCGTGGTGACTCGGCGGTGGACGTTCGCGCCCTGGCGGCAGACATCGAGTCCACGCTCGGGCTGCCCGTCAAGGTCAGCGGCACGATGAACCGCGGCAAAATCGAGCTCCGCTATTCGACTCGCGAAGAGCTGGAGCGGGTCTGCGCTAAGCTCCTCTCCTAATTTCATGGCCGCCCCACAACCACAGGCGGCCGGCGCCGCACCGAACGAGCCCTCGACGCTCCTTTCGCTTCTGCGTGAGTTCCTCGAGGTCATCGTCCTCGCGGTCATCCTTTACTTCGGGATCAGCTTTGCAGTTCAGGCTGTTCACGTCGAAGGGCTTTCGATGTTCGCGACGCTCAATGACAACGACTACCTGATCGCCGACAAGATCGATTACCGCTTCCATCCCCCGCAGCGCGGCGACATCATCATCCTGAGACCGCCGACCGACAATTCCCAGGACTTCATCAAGCGCGTCATAGCGCTGCCGGGCGAGCGCCTGTTGATCCGCGACGGGATCGTTTACATCAACGGGCACAAGCTCGACGAGCCGTATCTCCCGGAAGCCTGGACCACGTTCAACAACTGGCCCGCCAATGGAAGCGATGGGCAGGTCATGGGTCCCGACGAGTATTTCGTCATGGGCGACAACCGCAACCGCTCCCAGGATTCGCGTGTCTTCGGGCCGATCACACGAGACCGGATCGACGGCCGGGCCTGGTTCCGCATCTGGCCGCTCTCGACTTTCGGCAGCATCTACGCCAAGATGCCCACCCTGGAGACATCGACCGCGGTCGTCGGTTGACCCGGAGCAGCCTCAGGCGCCCACCGCAAGCCTGAAACCGCGGTCGCGCGCAAATGGACCGATGACCGCCATCTGGGCGGCGCCATTGAAAACCTGGGCGGCAACCCTCTTTACGTCGGTGGCGGTGACCGCATCGACGAGCTCCAGCTCCTCCTCGATGGTCTTGATCTCGCCGAACAACAGCTCCTGGTAGGTAAGCCAGAAGGAGACCCCGTTGGTGGTCTCGAGCTCCAGGCGTAGCCGGCCCTTGGTGAACTCCTTGGCGCGCGCGATCTCGTCGGAAGCGATTTCTCGCTCGCATAGCGAACGCAGCTCTGCCATGACCGCATTCACCGCATCGACGGCCTTCTTCGGCTCGACGCCGATGTACACCCCCAGATAGCCGGTGTCGCGGTGCTTTTGCGTGAAGCTGTGCACGTCATAGGCGAGTCCGAGCCTCTCGCGGATGTTCAGGAAAAGCCGCGAGCTCATGCCTTCGCCGAGCACCGTGTTGAGCAGGTCGAGCGCGTAGCGATCCGGGTCCCGGTAGCTCATGGCGCGCATCCCCAGGCAGATGTGCGCCTGTTCGGTCTGCCTGCGACGCACCAGCACGCGCGCACCGGACAGTGGGGCGGGGGTCGCGGACAGAAGGTCGCCGTCCGGCTCCGGGTTCAACGTCAATCGCGGCTCGATGGCAGCGCGAGCGGCATCTTCGTCCACCACGCCCGCCACCCCGATGACGAGGTTGGGCAGGCGGTAGTGCGAGTCGGCGTACTCGAGGATGTCGTCGTGGGTGAGGCGCGCCACCGACTCTTCGGTTCCGGCGATGTCCCGGCCCAGCGGGTGGTTCGGCCAGATCAGCTCTTCGAACAGGTTCTGGACGAAATCCTGCGGCTGGTCCTGGTACATCCTCAACTCTTCGAGAATGACCGTTCGCTCTCGCTCCAGGTCGTCGGGCTCGAGCTTCGAGTTGGACACGATGTCGAAGAGGACATCCAGGCCCAGGTCGAGATGTTCGGAGGGAACGCGCGCCCAGTAAGCGGTCAGCTCCTTATCGGTCGAGGCGTTGATGAATCCGCCGACGCCCTCGATCGCGTCCGCGATCTCCTTGGACGAGGGACGCTTCTTTGTGCCCTTGAAGTAAAGGTGCTCGATGAAGTGCGAGACCCCTGCCAGCCGATCGTCTTCGAGGCGAGAGCCGCCCGCGAACATGAGGACGACGCTTGTCGACAGTCGCTCCGGCATCGGCGCAGTGACCAGCTTCGCGCCGCCAGTCAGCGAGTGGACTCGATGAAAGGAGCGCATGGGACGGCCAGTATAGGACCGGTCCATCGCGAGGACCCCAGCACAGGGTCAGTTGACGGACATGTGCTCCCGCAGCGCGCCGAGCGCCGCGTACAGGGTCATCGCCACGAAGTCGGCCGGCATCCCGTCGGACACCGCGTCCAGCGCTTCGCCGAGGTATCGGCGCACGTTGGGGACGGTGTCGATCTCGGACAGCTCGAGGCAATCGCGGATCGCCTCGGCGATCTCGGTCGGCGTGATCTCCTCGTCGCCGGCGCCATCCGAGACAGAGTTGATCAGCGCGATGGCGCGCCTGATTCGCTCCGCGCCGGCTCGGCCCGGCATTCCCTGCGTACCGGCGCGGCTACCCGGCCGCCGGTTTGCGTGGGCCGACGACGACTCGGCGCTCGGGCTCGTCGCCGATGCTGCTGCTGGTGACGTCGGGGTCGCCTTCGAGCGCAAGGTGGATGGCCCGCCGCTCGAACGGCTGCATCGCGTCGAGCGTGATCGCGTCGCCCGTCATCTTCACCTGGCGCGCAGCTCGAAGCGCGATCTCGCGCACGGTGTGCTCGCGCCTCTGCCGGTATCGCTCTACGTCGACGATGATCCGCTCGCCTTCGTCGAGGTGCTTGCCGACCATCACGTTGGTCACCGACTGCAGGGCGCGCAGCGTCTCTCCGCGCCAGCCGATGAGAGCGCCCAGGTCGCGGCCGCTGATGTCAAGCGTGATCGGCTCGCTGCCCGGGCGGACGGACACCTGCGCCCGCATGCCCATGTGCTTCAAAAGGCCTTCGACGAGCGTTCGCGCCAGCTCGGCTTTGCCGTTGGGGGCTGCTGCCGCAGCACGTTCGGCGGTCGGGTCGATCACGCTCACTTCGACCACGGTTTCGTCCGCGGTCTCGCTGAGCACCTTGATGTCTACGTTCCGACGGCTTTCTTTCAACTCGATCAAAGCCGCGTCGACCGCCTCGTCAAGCGTGCGGCCCCGTCCTTCTGCTGAATTCATCAGCGCTCACTCCTTGCCCTCATTTGTTGGGCTTCTTCGGTTTGGAGCCGTTCGGGGGTCCGTTCTTTGGTCCCCCGCCAGGTCCTTTTTTGGGCGGTGGTGACGGCGCTCCCCCGGCCACGGCTTTGAACCTGGCCGGCAATATGTTCCCCCAACCGACTACGAAGCTCTGCTGAATGATACTGACGCAGTTCCCGATGAACCAGTAGAGCCCCAGGCCGGCGGGGACGTTGAGCGCGAAGTAGCCGATCATCAGCGGTGAGAGCCACACCATCGTCCGCTGCATCTGCTGGGTCTGCAGCTCCTGGTCGGTGGGGTTGACCGGGGGCGGCATCTGCAGCATCCGCGACTGCACCAGGGTGGTCAGCGCTGCGAGGAGCGGAAAGACCAGGTAGGCCAGCTGCGGAATCGGGAGAGAGGTGAAAAGCGGGTGGTGGTTGGGGTTGTCGTTCAGGTTGGGCACGAACAGGAAATGCGCAGCCACGTGAGCGCTGGATGCGAAGTCGCGGAACACGTAATACAGAGCCATCAGGATCGGCATCTGGATCACCAGCGGCAGGCAGCCGATCATGCCCCCCAGCGGGTTGACCCCGTGCTCCTGGTAGAGCTTCATCATCTCGGTGTTCAGCTTCTGCGGGTCCTTCTTGTACTTCTTGCGAAGGTCGGCGACCTGGGGGGCCAGCTTGCGCTGCTCGGCCATGGACTTGCGCTGGGTCACCAGCTGGAACTGTTGCAGGGGCGCCAGGATGAGCCGGATGATGATCGTGAGGACGATGATCGCCATGCCGTAGGCGCCGATGACGTCCAGCACCGGCACGCCCTGGAAATGGAGGTAGATGAAGTTGAGCAGCCCATGCAGTGGGTCCTTGACGACCAGGGTCCACAGATTGACTATCGGCTTGAAAACGTCGAAGAACGAGCTCAGGTAGATGGTCAGTGTCTCCTAGGTGGGGCCTTGGTCAGGGAACAGGATCGTAGCCGCCCTTGGCAAAGGGGTGGCAGCGGGCGATCCGAGCGGCGCCCATCCAGCCTCCCCGCAGCCAGCCGTAGCGCTCGACCGCCTCGTACGTGTAATGCGAGCACGAGGGGTAGTAGCGGCACGAAGGCGGAAGGATCTTCGAAAACGACATCTGGTACCCGCGGATCAGAGCCAGGCAGATCTTTGTCATGCGTTCAGCGCGGCCAACCTCAGCGCAGCCTGCGAAGCCTCCGCCTTGAGCTCGGCGAACGACACCTTGAGCGCCGCCGGGCGGGCGATCAGGACCACGTCATATCGTATTCCCACCTCACGCAGCGGCGAATCAGCGCCGAAGAGGTGGTCACGGGAAACCTCCCGCAGTCGCCGGCGCGCCCGGTTGCGCTCCACCGAGGACCGGATCGCTCGGCTCACCGTGACCCCGACGCGGCCGCCTTCCGCATCGCGCGCGACGGCGAAGCCGACCAGGGCGCGACCGCTGTAGAACCGCTTGCCGTTCATCGTCGCCTGGAAGTCGCCCTGGCGGCGGAGCCGATAGCGCTTTTTCACGGCGCGAAGCGGCTTAGCTACTCAGCCGCTGACGGCCCTTTCGACGTCGGTTCTGCACGACGCGCACACCCCCCCGCGCGCTCATGCGGCGGAGAAAGCCGTGCACGCGACGGCGATACCTTTTCTTGGGTTGGAATGTCCGTTTGATCGCGGTAGTGTACCCGAGCCTGCATCCGACTAATTGGATATCAGTCCTATAACTTCATCGGTGGCGCTGCGTGCCTTGCGGTATCCACAGGCCGGTGCTACACTGCCCGGCCGGAAGCAGCCAAGCCAGGTGCACGGTTACGCCCTCAGTACGGATTGCGCAACCGAGATTCACTAATAACTACCTCCCAGCAGCACTTAAACGTATAACACCGCTTCCATGTTTCGGGATCGACCGGATAGGGGATTTCGGACAGGTCGGCACCGCCAGCCTGTGGAAATCCCATCCGCTCTTTTCCACAGGTAGTAAAGGAGGCGGAGCTCATGGTTGCAGAGCTTCGGTGCAAGTCTGTGGTCGTGGGGAGCGTGCTTCGGCGCTCCGGGGCGGCCGGCACAGCAGGCGGAGCCGAGACACGATTTGACCCCAGGTTGTCCACAGCATTTGCAGAGTGCGAGGGCCCGGAGTCCCCAGGAGGGCTCGATTCGTCCACAGGGCTTTCGGCACCAATAAGTAAGGAGGCGACCGCGTGAACCAGGACCAGATCTGGTCTCAGGTGCAGGAGGAGCTGCGGTTCCAGCTGGCCAAGCGCACCTATGACATGTGGTTGAAGAACACGTCCATCGTCTCGGCGGACGGCGGTACGTTCCGCATCGGCGTCCCGAGCAAGCTGGCCAAGGACTGGCTTGAAGACCGGTTCTCGGGGCTCATCCAGGAAACCCTTAATGCAGTCACGGGCTCCGAGGTGGACATCGATTTCGTGATCTCGCCGAGCAGCCATCGCCCCCCGCTTTCGCCTTTCGAGGGCAACGGCAGCGGCGACCACGGTTCGGACAATGGTCGCGACAACGTCGTCGAAGCGATTGCCGACACGCCGGTCATCCCGCCCTCCGAGCTCAACGCGCGCTTTCGGTTCTCATCATTCGTCGTCGGCCACAACTCCCAGTTCGCTCACGCGGCCGCGAAGGCGGTCGCCGAAGCGCCCGGCGACAGCTACAACCCGCTGTTCCTGTACGGAGGCGTGGGTCTCGGCAAGACGCACCTCATGCACGCCATCGGCCACGAGGTCCATGACCGATTCCCGCGCAAGCGCGTCGTCTACCTCACGTCGGAGCAGTTCACGAACGAGGTCATCACCTCAATCGCGACCGCGCGCATGGGAGAGTTCCGCAACAAGTACCGCACAGTCGACGTGCTGCTCATCGACGACGTGCAGTTCCTCGCCGGCAAGGACCGCACCAAAGAAGAGTTCTTCCACACGTTCAACGCGCTGCACGAGATCAACAAACAGATCGTCATCTCCAGTGATCGCCCGCCCAAGGAGATCCCCACGCTGGAGGACCGGCTGCGCTCACGCTTCGAGTGGGGCCTCATCGCCGACATCCAGCCGCCCGATTTCGAAACCCGGCTCGCCATCCTTCACTCCAAGCTGGGCGCTAACACCGGCCTCATCCCTGAGGAGGTCCTCAACTTCATCGCTCACAAGGTGCAGCGGAACATCCGCGAGCTCGAGGGGGCTTTGACCCGCGTGCAGGCTTTCGCCGCCGTGCATCAGCGCCAGGTCGACGAGGAGGAGGCCGCCCACCTGCTGGCCGACATCATCCCTGCCGGCACGCGCAAGCCGATCAACGTAGAGCGCATCCAGTCCCTGGTGGCCGATTACTACAACGTCACGCTCGACGACATGAAGGGAAAGCGGCGCGACAAGCACATCGTCTTTCCACGCCAGGTCGCGATGTTCCTGGTGCGCGAGGAGACTCCCTCCTCGCTGCCGGCGATCGGGAAAGCGTTCGGCGGGCGCGACCACACGACCGCGCTGCACTCCATCGAAAAGATCGCCAACGAGCTGAAAGAGGACGAGCGCCTGCGGTATGAGGTGCAGGCCATCCGCGAGAAGCTGTACGTCCAGTGACCGGCCTTTCCACACTTTGTCCGGAAGGCCTATGGATGCGCATGGGGAGATGCCGTCGCGGCGCATCGCTCCCCACACCGTCCACAGGGCAAGCCGCGGAACGGCATGGTTGCCCAGACGTTATCCACGGAGCGGTCCGATCTGTAAATGATCTCGACATCCACAGTCCGCACAGCGCTTACTGTTATCGAGTACGGATAAGTTCAATCAAGAAAAACTATTTCAACGGGGGACAAGTGTCTTGAATGCCAAAGTTCTCACCGCTCAAATGAAAGTCACCTGCAGGCCATCGGTTTTGGGCCAGGCGCTCCAGGTGGTCTCTCGTGCCATCTCGAGCAGGACGACCCTTCCCATCCTCAACAACATCCTCATCGAGACCACCGCCGACGGCCTCGCGCTGACCGCGACCAACCTCGAGATCGGCATCCGAAAGCTGGTTCCGGCGGAGGTCGCCATGGAAGGCGCCACCACCGCGCCGGCCCGTCTGCTCACGGATTTCGTGGGCACACTGCCGGACCAGGACCTCGAGATGACCCTCGACCCTGCCAGCCAGTCCCTTGCGCTGCGGTGCGCGAGGTTCGACACCCACATCAAGTGCATCGAGTCGGAGGAGTTTCCGCCGGGCCCGCGGCCCGACGAGGGCGACCGGCTCGAGGTGGCTTTGGACGACCTGGTCAGCGCTGTCGAGCAGACGCAGATGGCGGCCTCGACCGACGAGGCCCGGCCGGTACTGACAGGTGTCCTGGTCCAGGTGGAGGGCGGCAACCTGACGCTGGCGGCCACCGACGGCCACCGGCTCGCCGTGCGCAAGCTCGCGGCCACCGGGGCGCCCGAGCTGGAAGCGAGCCTCATCGTCCCCGCCCGCGCGCTGGCCGAGCTCTCGCGGGTGCTGAAGGGAGAGCCGGGCAAGGTCGAGATCATCATCTCGAAAGCCCGCAACCAGGTCTTCTTCCGCGCCGGCACGTCGGAGCTCACCTCCCGCCTGATCGACGGGAAGTATCCCAACTACGCACAGGTTATCCCCAGCAAGAGCTCGACCAAGGTCCGGGTCTCGACCAGCGAGCTCACGCAGACCGTAAGGGCCGTGTCTCTCTTCGCCCGCGACAGCGCCAACGTGATCCGGATCAAGGCCCAGGCCGGCGCCCTCGTGCTGTCCGCCACCACCAACGAGGTGGGAGACAGCAAGGCCGAGATGGCGGCCGACGTGGACGGATCCGACATCCAGATCGCCTTCAACGCCCGCTACGTCCTCGATGCCCTGGGCGTCATCGGGGAGGACCAGGTCGAGCTGCTGTTCGACGGTCCTCTGAGCCCCGGCCTGCTTCGACCGCCGGGCAAGGAGCACTACCTCTACGTGATCATGCCCGTGCGGGTGGCGATGTCCTAGATCTCCGCGAGTTCGAAGGCACAGTTCGTGATTTCGGGGGGACCTTTCGAGCTGGGCGGCGCATAGGTGCGGCTGCGACGCTTGCAGCTCAGGAACCATCGCAACTACGCCCAGCTGGACCTGGCGCCTGGTCCCGGCGTCAACGTGTTCATCGGCGCCAACGGGCAGGGCAAGACGAACTTGCTCGAGGCGGTGGCCATGCTCGCGCTGTCGTCGTCCCCGCGGGCCCGCCGTGAGCTCGAGCTGGTTGGTCCGCTCACTCCGGCATCGCGCATCGAGGCCGAGGTCGAGAGCGCCGGCCGCAAGGTCGAGCTGGCGATCACGCTCAACGTCGAGGGCGAGCGCACCAAGCGCACCATCGAGATCGACGGGGTTCGCCGTCGGGCATTCGACCTGCCCGGGCATTTCCGCATCACTTTGTTCTGGCCCGACGACCTGGGCCTGGTCAAAGCCGGCCCTGAGCTCCGCCGGCGCTTCCTGAACCAGATGCTCGTCCAGGTCGAGCCCGGGTACGCCCGCGCGCTGGGGGGGCTCCGCCGCGTGCTCGAGCAGCGCAACAGCCTGCTCAAGAAGATCGCGGCGGGTGAGGGCGGCGACGACGTCCTCGAGGCGTGGAACAAAGAGCTCGTGGTGATCGGCAGCGAGGTCGTGTCCGCGCGCGCCAGGGCAGTCCTGGAACTCGGTCCTGAAGCGGCGAGATGCCACGCCGAGATCGCGGCCGGAGAGCGCCTGGAAATCCGTTACGAGGGGCCTCCGCCGGACCTGGAGGAGGCTGTGCATAACTCCCTGGCCGAGGACCTCCGCCGAGGCTCCACCAGCGTGGGCCCGCATCGAGACGATCTCAGGGTGCTCCTCGATGGCCAGGAGGCGCGTTCGTATGCCTCGCAGGGTCAGCAGCGGACCGCGGTGGTCAGCCTGAAGCTGGCGGAGGCGGCCCTGATCGCGCGCCGTACCGGCGAACGGCCGGTGCTGCTGCTGGACGACGTGCTCTCCGAACTGGACGGCGAGCGGCGGGCCGCGCTTCTCAGGGAGGTGGCGGGAGACGGCCAGGTCATCATCACGTCCGTCGAGGTCGGCCCCTTTCCCCCCGAGCTGATCTCCCGTGCCATGGTCTGGAGCGTGGACGGGGGTCAGATCGAGCCCTGTGGATAAGCTGGGCAATATCCTGCCCAGGGTCCTGCGCAAGCAGCCCGATGCCGGACGCCTGATCGGGTCGCAGGTCGCCTCTGCGTTTCGGGCCATGATCGGCGAGCCGGCCGCCCTGTGTGACGAGGTCGATCTGCATTCGGGGACGCTGGTCGTCACGACCTCCAGCCCGGCCCTCGCCCACCAGCTGCGCCTGGACGCGGAGACGATCGTCGAGAGGTTGAACGCGTTGAACCTGGGCCGCAAGGTCCGCACCCTGCGTGTGCGGATAGGCCACTCCACGCCGGCCTCGTGAGCGGCAGGCTCGGGCGGGAGCAGGCCGCCGCAGCGGCGATCGGCCGCGGCGCCGTGCGGGTCGTCGCCGGGGCCGGCACGGGCAAGACGGCGGTCATCGCAGAGCGCTTCCGGCGGCTGGTCGCTGCCGGGGTCTCGCCGAGCTCGATCCTCGTCATGACCTTCACCGAGCGCGCTGCGGCCGAGATGCGCCAGCGCATCGAGAGCCTCGTCGCGGAGCCCGCGCCCTCGGTCGGGACCTTTCACTCGATGGCGCTCCGGTGGCTCCGCGCGGATGGCCGCGCGGTGGGCGTCCCCCCGGGCTTTCGCATCGTCGCCGGGGCCGACCGCTGGATCCTCGCGCGAGAGCTGATGTGGACCATCGGCGACCTTGAGCTGACCGGTGATGAGCGGCCGGACGACCTGGTGGCACCCCTGCTCCAGATGCTCGAGCGGCTGAAGCAAGAGCTCGTTCCGCTGCGGCGCGTAGAGGCGTGGGCCGACTCGACCGACGACCCGGAGCGGGCGGGGTTCGTGCGCGCCGCGCTGCGCCTGTTTCGCGCCTACGAGAAGGAGTGCCGGAAGCGCGGCGTCCTCGATTTCGATGATCTTCTCCTGCTGGCCGTGCGGATGCTCGAGAGCAGCGCTGCCCTGCTGAGCGCCTACGCCGCGCGATACCCGCACGTCCTCGTCGACGAGTACCAGGACCTGAACCTGGCGCAGGAGCGCCTGGTCGAGCTGGTCGCCCACCAAGGCGAGCCCTTCGTGGTGGGAGACGACGACCAGTCGATCTATCGCTTCAGGGGCGCTTCCCGGGCCAGCCTCGAGCGCTTCCTGAAGAGCTTTCCGGGCGCGCGGACGATCACGCTCGGGCGCAACCGGCGAAGCTCGCGGCGCATCGTGGCCGCGGCGTCAGCCCTGATCGACCGCAACCCCGACCGCCTGCCCAAGCAGCTGCGCTCGGAGCAGGCCGGGCCGCAGGTCGAGGTCTGGGCCTGCCCGGATGGAACAGCCGAGGCGCACGCGATCGCGTCGGAGGCAGCAGCCCTGATCGAACGCGGCACATCGCCCGCCGCCATCGCGGTGCTCTGCCGCACCAACGCCATCGCGCGGCCTATCGCGACCGCCCTTTCCGCCCTGGGCCTCCCCCACGCGGTCACGGGGGGCCACGGGTTTCAAGACCGGCCCGAGGTGAGGGACCTCGTAGCGCTGCTGCGCGTCTTGCGCGATCCCGCCGACCTGGTGGCGCTGGCGCGCGTGATGTCGCAGCCGCCGGCGAATCTCGACCAGGCCGCGGTGCTGGACGTCCTGCGGGCGCGTGGCCCTCGCTCGCCGCTCGAGACCTTGCGCGCCTGGCCCCCGGCCGCCACCCTGGCCGGCCAGCTGGAGCGCTTCGCCGCCGAGACGCACCGCTTCGACGTGCGCGACCTGTTCTTCGAGCTGATGGAGACGACCGGGTATCTCGAGGTCCTCAACGCATCTCTGGATGCGGGCGAGGCGGCACGCGCGACGGCCAACGTGAGTCGATTCGCGGAGGCGATCGCCGAGTTCTGCGAGGAATCTCCCGACCATTCGCTGGAGAACTACATGCGCCACCTCGACCTCGTGCTGCTCTCGGGCGAGGACGAAGAGCCCGCCGCGCCCGACGGCCCGCAAGAGGCGATCCAGGTCATGACCATCCACCAGGCCAAGGGCCTCGAGTTCGACGTGGTGTTCGTGCCTTCGCTCGTCGAGGGACGGCTTCCGCAATCGGGCCGCTCGCCGCGTTTCGAGCTCCCGCCCGCGGTGCTCGAGCCCCTGGTGCGCGGGCGCGAGGACGTGATCGCAGAGGAGCGCCGCCTGCTTTACGTCGCGATGACGCGCGCGAAGACGAGCCTGCACCTGACGTGGGGAGCTCATTACGAGGGCGGCCGCAGGTGGCGCGAGTCACGCTTCCTCCAGGAGGTGCGCGCCGCGGGCGCGCGGACCGTGCGGGAGCGGGAGGTCGATGGCTGCCCCGCCGCGCCGCCGGCGACTGCAGCGATCGCGCACGCAGGCGAGGTTCATCTTTCCTACAGCGGGATCGCGGCGTATCTCGACTGCCCGCGCCAATACTGGTATCGCTACGAGCAGCGGCTGCCCGCGGTCCAGAACGCCGAGGCCGTGCACGGCGTCATCCTCCACGAGGTGCTGCGCCGTGCCGGCGAGCTCCGGCGCGAAGGCGGTGCCGTCGGCGCCTCCCACCTGAGAGCGATCCTCGCGGAGGTCTGGCGCACGACTGCTTTTTCCGACGAGCGCCGTGCGCCGACCTTCAAGCGGAACGGCGCCGCGCAGCTGGAGGCTTATCGGAAGAAGGGCGGCCTCGACGCAGTCCCCGCCTATCTCGAGCACCCGTTTCAAGTCGAGGTCGACGGTTGGACGCTGCGCGGCGTGATCGACCGCATCGACCGCACCGCCTCGGGATGGACGATCGTCGACTACAAGAGCGGACGCCCGGTCTCGCGGCGCAAGCGCGACCTCCAGCTCGCGCTTTATGCCCTCGGGGCCACCTCTGCCCTGGCGCTCGACCCCGTCGAGCTCGAGCTCGTCTACCTGGCGTCGGGCGAATCCGTCCGCATCGAAAAACCCGGCGCGCTGCTCAGCGAGGCGCGGGCCGAGGGCACCCGCGCCGCGGGCGGCATCCGGGAGGGCCGTTTCGAAGCGCGGCCGGATCGCCGGCGATGCCGGCTGTGCCCCTACCGGCTCGCCTGCGCCGACGCCCTGTAGCGCGCCGCCAGCAGCAGGCATTCGCGCGCGATGTCGGACGAAGCGTACGGATGCGCCATCTCCTCCGCCTTGCGTGACATGTCGCGCCATGTGGGGCCGCCTTCGGCGAGCACCCTCACCTCGTCGAACAGCTCGGGCTCCTTGGGCGCGAAGGCGCCGATCCCCGACTCGACCACGAAGTCGACGTTGGGCGACTCCTGGCCGGGCAGAAAGCCAGTGACGATCAGAGGGAGGCTGGTGGCCAGCGCCTCGGCGATAGCTCCCGGCCCAGCCTTGGTCACCACGATGTCGCACGCGCGCATGAGATCCGGCATGTAGTCCACGAAGCCGAGCACCAGCGTCGGGGTCGAGAAGCGAACCTCTAAAAGGCGCCTGCGCAGCTTTTCGTTCCGCCCGCAAACGACGACCACCTGCCACTGGTACGGCTCCCACGCCAACGCGCGAACCTGGCGTTCGAGGTTGCCCACCCCCGCGCCTCCGCCCATCACCAGCACGGTGAACCTCTTCTCGTCGAGGCCGAACCGGCGGCGCAGGGCGCGCTTCTCGCCGGGCGCCGGAGGCCTGAAGCGCAGGTCGACCGGCAGGCCCAGCAGCTTGATGCGGTCGGACGGGACGCGCCTGCGAAGAGCGACCTTGCGGGCGAGCTCCGTGGGCGCGATCACGAGATCCGCCTGGCTGAAGGTCCAGCCGCGATGGAAGTCCACGAGGTCCGTGATCACCGTCATCAAGGCGCGGGGGCGACCGCTCTTGCGGATCGCCTGGTGGCTCACGTGGTTGAGCATGGGGTGAACGGAGAGGACCACGTCGGGGTCGTGCCTTTGCAGCAAATCGACGATCGAGTTACGCACGCCGCGTCCGAAGACGGCGCGGATCGCGGCGAAGGCGGGCTTGGTGTTGCTCGTGTGATAGACGGCGCCCCAGGCGGTCCGAGAGCGGCGGATCAGGGGCGAGTAGAGGGAGGCGAGCCTCCTCACCACGGTCGGTCCCTGTCCGATCAGCGGGTCGGCCACGGTCACGATGCAGGTGGGATCGAGGAGCTTCAGCGCGTCGGTGAGCGCCTTGGCCGCCGCGCGGTGCCCCCCGCCCGTGTCGCTGAACAGGATCAGCACCCGAGGCGAGCCACCGGTCGGCGTCGGAAGGGGGGGCGGCTCCGGCTGCGAGCCGGCGGTCGCCGGCTCGGCTACTTGCGTCGCGCCGCGGCGCGGCGCGCGATCCACCGCATGTTGTACTGCGCCAGGAGGAAGGTCACGAAGATCATCGCGATGATGCCGATGCTGACCCACAGGATCGTGCGCTTGGCCAGCTCACCCGGAGACAGCGGAGGGCTGCCCCCGGCCCTGTTCTGCTGGATGATGAAGGCGGCGAGATCCTTGACGTCCTGGTCGGTGAGGCTGGTGTTCCCGCCCTTTTTCGGCATCGCCACCTGCTTGGGATCCCCTGCTTGCGGCGTCCGGCCGTTGGTGATGATCGTGATCAGGAAGTTGGGGTCGAGCGAGTCGGGCACGCCGGGCAGCTTGTCGATCGGGTTGAGCACCGCGCCGATGCCTCCCTCGAGGTTGGCGCCATGGCAGGTGGCACAGTTCTGGCCATACAGCGTCGCTCCGTGGGCGGGGTCGCCGGGCAGCGCGCTCGAGCCAGTGCGGGAGCTCGAAGCGCTCGGCGAAGGGCTGGGGCTGCTGTCGGCCAGCGTCGAAAGCGCCGTCAATCCCAGCACGGCCGGGACGGCGAGGGCGACCAGCGCGGAGAGCTTGAAGCCTCGAGGTAGGCGGATGGCGGGCCGAATCATACCTGCCCATATTGTCGGGCCTCGAGGCCTGTCCCCGCGGAACTGGAACAGTCCGGGGGGCCGCCCGGCGGGAATAGCCACGATCGGCGTAGGTTTTAACGGGTATGGCGTCCTTCTTGCCGGTCTCCCGTTCCGGGTTCGTCTGCGTCTCTCGACGCTGGCTTGACGCGAGATCGGCCTACCGTGGCTGAGGCTACCGACACGATTCCCGACCGCCCTCTGTCGCGACACGAGTCGCGGGGATCCCAGAGGATCGCGGTCATATCGATGCACACCTCGCCGACCGCCTCGCTGGGCAAGAACGCCAACGGCGGCCTCAACGTCTACGTCCGCGAAATCGCAACCGCTTTCAGCGAACGCGGGATCGCGACCGACATCTTCACCCGCCGCCAGTCACGTGACGACCCGGAGGTCGAGCGCCTGGCCCCCCTGTCGCGGGTCATCTACCTTCCGGCGGGAAACGGGCTGGACAAGTACTCGCTCTACGACCAGGTCCCGCAGTTCGCGACGCGCATTCTGGATTTCGCGGCGGCCGAGGAGATCTCCTACGACCTGCTGTTCTCCCACTACTGGCTGTCGGGCGAGGTCGCATGCCTGCTCCGTCCGGAGCTGTCGGCCGCGTGGGCGCACGTGGCTCACACGCTGGGTCTCGTCAAGAACCGCACCCTCGCCAGCGGAGCGCGCCCCGAGCCGGCGCTGCGCATCCGCGTCGAAGGCGAGATCGCCCATCAGGCGGACCTGCTCGTCGCCTCGACCCAGGATGAGAGCGAGGACCTGGTGCGGGCTTACGGCGCGCCCCGCGAGCGCGTCTTCGTCGTGCCGCCGGGCGTCGACCTCTCCGCTTTCCAGCCCACCGAGCGGGAGCAGGCCCGACGCAAGATCGGCTTCGGCGATGGGCGCCTCCTCCTGTTCGTCGGCCGCCTGGAGCGCCTCAAGGGCGTGGAGGTGGCGATTCGAGCGCTCGCTCTCCTGCGCGACCGCAAGCACGACGACGTGCGCCTGCTCATCCTCGGCGAGGACTCCCGCAACATCGCCGGTCGCGACGGCGAGGAGAGCGAGAAGCAGCGCCTCAAGACCATCGCGTCGGAGCTTGGCGTGCGCGATCGGGTCGATTTCGTTGGCTCGGTCGCCCACGACGACCTCCCGAGTTACTACGGGGCGGCCGACGTCTGTGTGATGCCGTCCCATAGCGAGTCGTTCGGCCTGGTCGGGCTGGAGGCCCAGGCCTGTGGATGCCCGGTCGTCGCCGCCGGCGTCTCGGGCCTACGCTCGGTCGTGCGCGACGAGGTGAGCGGATACCTCATCGACGGCCACGACCCCGCCGCCTACGCCGAGCGCATCGGCCGGCTGCTGTCCGACCCCGAGCTCGCCCAGCAGATGGGCCGGCGAGGCCGTCTCCTGGCGCAGCGCTTCTCCTGGTCGCGCACCGCCGAGGGCCTGCAGCAGCTTTTCGACGGCGAGATCGGCGGCGCTCAGCTTCGAGTCCACGCCGGCATCAGGCACGAATAGGGGAACGACTCGGGATCCGGCTTGGTCAGCGCGGTCGGCCGCGTGCCATCCGCGTTCATCAGCCAGACCTGGCCCGCGTTCAGGAACGCGATCTGGTGGCCGTCCGGTGACGGGGTCGGTGACTCGACGTCGACGCCCGGGTCCGACGGCAGCCCGGCGGATTCCGGGTTGATCGGGACGGGCGGCGCCGCGACGTTCACCACCAGGGCTTTGTGCTGGGCCGCCCCAGGCGTCAGAGCCGCGGAGAACACGACGCTGTTCGAATCGGGCATCCAGGCCGGCGCGGCGATGTCCCCGCTCGCCACGGTGGCGGTCGAGCCGGCGCCGGAAAAGTTGCGGACGCGCAGCCGGAGCGTCGACAGATCGTTGCGCAGGTAGGCGATGCGATTTCCGGCGGGCGCCCACGCCACGTCGCTGACGGGCCCGGTGTCGAGCGCGAGCTGATAGCGCGCGCGCAGCCCCACGTCGTAGCCCCACACCTCATCGGGCGATGACGGGCTGATGAACGCGACCCTCAAACCGTTGGGCGCGACCGACGCCTGGGCGACGTCGGTCGCGATGGCCTCGTCCTTGCCGTCGGCGCCCTGCCGGCGAAGGGTTCCGCCTTCGTCGATGTAGACGTAACCCATGCCTGACGCAAGCGCCGCCGCCCACTGCCCGACGAAGCCCAACGGGACGATGCCGACGCCGGGCGTGAGCGCGGACCAGGTGTCGCCGTCGCCCTGGACGATCAGGCGGTCGCCGGAGGGTGACCAGCTGAAGGAGTGGACCGGCGTCGCGCCATAGAGCTGTCGCGGGAAGCCGGAGTCGTTGACGATCCACAGCGCGCCCGGCGATTGGTCGGCGTTGTCGGTCGCGAAAGCGATCCAGTGACGCAGCGGATGCGCGTCGCCCGTGGTGAAAGCGATCGTCTGGTCGCGATCGAGCTGGTTGCCGTCGGCGTCGGTCGCCGCGACCTCGATCGAGAGCTGATACGACGTGTCCGGGGCAAGGAGCTCCGAGGGGGCGATGATGGCTCGCCGCCCGTCGGCAGGGTCGAGGCGGACGTCGAACGGCGTCGAAGGGTTGAAGCTCAAGGCGGATCTCAGGCTGACCGGGTCCATCTGGCGCGTGAAGTCGAGCGTCAGGTAAGCCGCTGGATCAACGCCGGCATCCTGGTTCGCCGGCGTGGAGCCCACCAGGCTGGGGGCCGGCTCGGTGGTGAACGACCAGTGGTGTCGAAGCGCGTAGACGTTGCCGGCGAGATCGCGGTATCCGGCGTCGATGACGACCTGGTAGGTCGTGTCGGTTCGGAGCGTCGGATGGTCGTAGACGAGCTCCCGGCCGTTGAGCCACGTGATGTGCCCTGGGGTCGTGGGAATCAGGTGCAAGCGGCTCGCCACCGACGCCGGGTCGACGTCGTGGTCGAAGGAGACGCGGATGGGCGCCGCGGTCGAGACGTCGATGGCTCCTCGAAGCGGCGAGTAGTCGATGATCTGCGCGGGATTGCCGCCGCAGGCGCTGAGCGGGATGATCGCCGCACTCAGCGCGCCGCCGAGCCACAGGCACGCCCTGCCCCAAGTCGATCGTGAACCGAACCGGCTGGAATCCACCCGGTTAAGGGCTTGGCCGCGCCCTCAGAGGTGCGACTTGAGGCGCGCCCTCATCTCCTGCGCGAGCTGCTCTAGCCGCGAAGAGTCGACGAACAGGAGGGAGATGCTCGGGATCTGGTCGATCGCCGCTTCGATGCCGGAGAGCGACGGGTCGGCCGCTCCGAGGATGTCCTTGACCTTGCGCGCCCGGTTCCCCAGCGCGTCCTCGGCCATTGCCTGGAGCTCCGAGACGATCGATGCCCAGTCGAGCTGAGGGCCGTCCGAGCCAGAAGGAGTCGTCGGCCCGACCGGCACCGACGGCGGGGTCGGCTGCGTGAAGGTGGAGAAGGAGCTCGTCGGGATCTGCGCGGTCGGCGGCTCTGCCGGCACGACAGGTACGACGGGCATTACAGGGATGGTGGGGTTGGTCTGGGCGACGACCGGCTCAGGCGCCGGGGCCCCGCCTGACGGCGCGGCCTGTGGGCCGCGGCCCTGCCTCTGGCCGCCGACGATCTCCGCCACGTCGAGGGGCGGGTGCTTGGTCGAGTCGGCAGACTTGACCTCGATCATCGCGCCAGGGTCGTCGCAAAGAGCAAGCGCCCGGTCGGGCTTGTCCGAGATGTCGCGCGACTCGCTGGTGTAGGCGCCGGCCAGCTCGCCCGCGGCGAGGATGATCACGCCCGTACCCGCGCCCGATCGGATCATCACGCTGCCGCTGAACTTGCGGTCGCTGAGGAACTTGAGCAGCGCCTTCATGTCGACCCATGCCGCGTACAGCTCGGTGTACATCGGGCGCGAGACGGCCAGCTCGTAAAGCCCGTCGATCAGCTCGGGCGAAAGGCCCACCACGTCGAGCACGCCATGGCCGGCGGTGACGTCGTCGTTGAACATCTGCAGTCCCTGCTTGCCGAGCACCAGGCTGCCGGCCTCGGCCGCCCCGTCGTACATGCACTCGAGGGCGGAGCCCTCGCGGAACAGGATCAACCCGGACGCGTCATCCGTCAGAAGGCGCACGTAGCCGGTGTACCCCTCCTTCTCGAGGGTGGTGATCAGGCGCGGGAAGTCGACGAACGACGTTTTCAGCGAGTCGTAGATCACCTGCCCGGCGGGCACAGGGATCGGCTCGCGGCCGTGCTTCGGCTGCGGGCGGTGCTTCACGCCACGTCTCGGCTGGGGTGCTTCCACCTTTTTCTCCGGTTCAGCATGATCTCTGTGCTCGGATTTTACTTCGGGCTGCTTCTCTACCCGGGGCTCCGGAGCGGGAGGCTCGGTGCCTGATTCGGCCGCCTGGACCAGCTCCGGGATGCCGGCCTTGACCGTCTCGTCGGCGGGAAGCTTGGCCTTGGCGTCGAAGTCGAAATCGCCCCTCGTCCAGTGCAGCGCGCCGACCACCGCGTCGTCGCCCGCCTTCCCGTTGCCCTGTGCATGGAAGAGATGGCCGAACAGAAAGTAGAGCGCGGTCGACTGGCCGTTCCCATTCCGGACGGTAAGGGTACCTGTCGACCGCTCACCCTGAGCGGCCTCCAGCAACGATCGAAGGGGGGTTTCGGCCAATGAGCCGTGTGACTGCACCAGTTTCTCCTGGGATCGGCCCAACCCGATCGAGGGATTAAGAAAGTTAGTATAGATATCGAGATCAAACCCGCGCGTCCGGAGCCTCCCGACCTACCTCTCGCCACCAAGCCATCCGCCGTTCGCCTGCTCCTGGTCCGCCACGGCCAGTCGACGTGGAATCGCGACCACCGCATCCAGGGTCAGCTCGATCCGCCCCTCTCCGAGGAGGGCCGGAGGCAGGCCGAGCTGTTGGGCCGGCGGCTGGCCGGCAGGCATTGGGCCGGCTTTTATGCCAGCGACCTCAAGCGCGCATTCGAGACCGCGGCCATCCTGGGCCGCGCGATCGGAGTCGCTCCGGAGCCGGTTGAGTCGCTCCGGGAGATCTTTTTAGGCGAGTGGGAGGGCCTGCGCACCGATGACCTGGCCCAGCGCTTCCCCGAGGCGTGGGCGGCGTGGACCGACCAGCCGGACTGGGACCTGGTCGCGGGCGGCGAGGGCGCTGCGCTTTTCGAGGCGCGCATCTCGGCCGCGATCGAGGACATCCTCCGCCGCCACGACCACGGCGACGTCCTGGTGGTGACCCACGGAGGGGTGATCCAGGTCGCTCTCCATCGCGTGGTCGGCCGCCCGAACCGCGGGCTGTTCCCTTTCAAGATCCAGAACACATCGATGTCGGTGATCGAGAAGCGCGACGGCCGCCTGGTCATCGCGGGGATCAACGACATCGGCCACCTCGAGCCCGCCCTCATCGCCGAACCCGGCCCAGGATGACGGCCGGGGCCGAGCGCTGGGACGCCGAGCTTGCGGAGAGGGCCCGGCCGGCGCCGCTGCTGCAGACGTGGGCATGGGGCGAGGTGCAGGCCCGCGCGGGGTGGGACATCGCACGAGTGCGCTTGCCGAACGGCGCGCTGGCCAGCGTGCAGCTGCGCTCGGTGGGCCCGGTCCGCGAGGCCTACGTGCCACGGGGCCCGGTGCCGGCGAGCGCCGAGGCCGTCGAGGCGCTGGTCGCCTGGGCGCGCGGCGCCAAAATCTCTCGACTCACGGTCGAACCCGAAGCCCCGGCCGCCCTCGCCGCCTCGCTAGCCGGCCACGGCTTCACCGCCACCAAGTCGATGCAGCCGCAGCACACGCGGATCATGCGGCTGCGCCCGGAGGCCGAGATGCTGGCCTCCTTCAAGCACGGCCGCCGCTACAACATTCGTGCCGGCATGCGCCGTGGCGTCGTGGTCGAGGAAGGCAAGGATGCGGCCGAGCTCGCCCTCCAGTCGGCCGCCGTCGAGCGCCGAGAGTCGATCAGCCTGCCTGACCGCGGTTACTACCAGCTCCTTGTCGACCTCCTGCCGTGGTGCAGGACCTACGTGGCGCTGGAGCCTGGGAGACGCGAGGCGCTCGCGACGGTGCTGGTGGCTCGCCACGACGGTCGCGCGTACAGCCTGTTCGCCGGGCGCAGTGGCGCCCGGCCCGAGCTCATGGGCAACGACCTGGCTTGGTGGTCTGCGATCACCTCGGCCGGCGCGGCCGGCTGCCTGGACTTCGACTTCTGGGGAATCCCGCCGCCCGATGCGGGCCCCGACCACCCCTGGCGGGGGCTGGGCTCCTTCAAAGCCGAGTTCGGCGGCGTGGAGGTGGCGTACGCGGGGGCCTGGGAGCTCATCCTGTCCGCTACGGGGGCCCGGCTGGTCAGCATCGAACGCAAAGCCAGGGCCTACGTTCGGGGCTTGAAACGAAACATCTCCTAACAATCCTTCAATTCAGTTAGGATGGAAGGCATGGTGGTGGCGGACGGCGTCCGCAAGGTGCTCGTGGTCGACCCCGACCAGGCCGTGCGGCGCGAGGTCAAGAGCGCTTGCGAGCAGGAGGGGTACCAAGTGATCGAAGCCGACAGCGCTGCGGACGCGCTAAGGCAGGTCGAGCATTCGCGACCCAGCGTGGTCCTGCTCGAGGTGACCCTGCCCGACGGAGCCGGGTTCGACGTCTGCCGCGAGCTGCGCAAGATGGACCAGTCGGTGCCCGTGATCATGATGAGCACGCGGTCGGACGAGATCGACGTCGTGGTCGCCCTCGAAATCGGCGCCGACGATTACGTCAGCAAACCGCTGCGCCTGCGCGAGCTGGTGGCGCGCATGACGGCGCACCTGCGGCGGACCAGGTTCGAGTCGGCCGAGGCGACGCGAAGCCGGCTGGAGTTTCGCGACTTGGTGATCGACGTCAACGAGCGGCGCACGTACAAGTCGGGCAAAGAGGTCGAGCTCACGCACACCGAGTTCGACCTGCTCACGTTTCTGGCCAGCAATGCGGGCAAGGTGTTGAGCCGCGAGAAGATCCTCAACTCCATCTGGGGCTACGAGTATCCGATCGAGACCCGCGTCATCGACGTGCACATCCGCAACCTGCGAAGGAAGATCGAGACACAGCCGTCGCGTCCTTATTACATCCTGGCCGTGCCAGGCATCGGCTACCGCTTCACGAACGCGCGACCTGTCTAGACGGCTCCACTCCGAGTTCCCGCAGCGGCGCCAGCACGAACGGCCTGTCCTGGAACCTCGGGTGCGGAATCACGAGGTCGCGCAATGCGAGTCGCTGGTCGCCGAAGAAGATGATGTCGACGTCGATGGCGCGCGGCCCCCAGCGACGGCTCGGCAGGCGCCCGCCCTCGCGCTCGACCTCTTTGGCCGCCCGCAGCAGGGCGCGTGGCGTGCCTTGCCACTCGCCCTCGACGACCTGGTTGAGGAAGCGCGGCTGTTCTTTCAGGCCCCAAGGTTCGGTCTCCATGACGCGGCTTTGACGCAAGATGCGCAAACCCTTTTGACGCAGTCGCCGCCGCGCCGCGCTCAGGTTGCGTGAGCGCCGGCCAAGGTTCGTGCCGAGGCCGAGGTACACGACCGTCAACGCATTCGGTCTGCGACGCGGACGGCGCGCGTCATCTGGAGCACGTCGTGCACCCGCACGACGTCCGCGCCCCGCAGCACCGACGCGACCACCGTCGCCGCCGTCCCCTCCATTCTCTGGTCCGCGGGCAGGTCGAGGAGCTTGCCGATGAACGATTTGCGCGATGTGCCGACCAGGATCGGATAGCCGAGCCCGTTGAGCTCATCGAGGCGCTTCATGACGTCCCAGTTCTGCTCTGCCGTCTTGCCGAAGCCGATCCCCGGGTCGACCATCACCTTCTGCTTCGGCACCCCAGCCTCTACGGCCGCGTCCGCCGCCCGCTTCAAGAACCGCTTGATCTCCTGGAGCAGGTCGACCGCGTAATCGGTCCCATCCTGGTTGTGCATCACCACCAGGGCGCAGCCTTTCCGGGCGGCGAGATCGGCGATCTCCGGTGAGCGGGTCAAGCCCCAGATATCGTTGACGATGGTCGCGCCGAGCTCGATCGCAGCCTCGGCCACCTCGAGCTTGTACGTGTCGATCGAGACCGGCACGCCCGACTCCCTGGCCAGCCGGCGCACCACGGGCTCGATGCGGGCGATCTCGTCTGCGGCGCTGATCGGCACGTGGCCCGGCCGGGTCGACTCGCCCCCCACGTCGAGCATGTCGGCGCCATCGCTCACCATGCGCAGACCCTGCGCGACGGCCGCGGCGTGGTCGGACCCCAGGCCGTCTCCGCTGAAGGAGTCTGGGGTGAGGTTGACGATGCCCATGACGAAGGTGCGGGTGCCCCACTGGAAACGCCGGCCGCCGATGTCAGCGATCACCGGCCGATTATGCTGCGAGCCAGGATGAAACTCGCTGACATCGCCCGCGGAGTGCCGGGCGCGGCGCTGGAAGGAGACGGCGACGTCGAGGTCGGCGGGATCGCGTACGACTCGCGGCGGGTCAAGCCGGGTGACCTGTTCGTCGCGGTCGAAGGCCTCAGCGCCGACGGCCACGTGTTCGTCGGCGAAGCCCTTGCCAGGGGCGCGTCCGCGATAGCCGTGCATCGCGCCGTGCAGGCGCCGACCGGCACCCCCATCCTTCGCGTGCAGTCCACCAGGAGCGCCCTCGCCGAGATCGCGGCGGAGTTCTACGGCCGGCCGGCGAGCCGCCTCAGGATGGCGGGAATCACCGGTACCGACGGCAAGACCACGACCACGCACATGGCCGAGCACGTGCTGCAGGCAAGCGGGATCGTGGCCGGAGCGATGAGCACGGTTGCCTTCAAGGTGAGCGGGCGCGAGATGGACAACACCAGTGGGCAGACCACGACGGAGGCGCCCGAGGTGCAGGCCTGGCTCGCCCGCATGGTCGAGGCCGGCGCCTCGTGCGCGGTCATCGAGACGACCTCGCACGCCCTGGTGCAGGAACGCGTTCGCGCGTGCGACTTCGACGTCGCCGCCTTCACCAACGTGGGACACGACCACCTCGACTACCACGCCACCTGGGAGGAATATCTCGAGGCGAAGGCTCGCCTGATCGATCTTGCCGCCGGCTCCATCGACAAGGGAATCGAGAAGACGGCGATCCTCAACAGGGATGACGCCAGCTACGATCGCCTAGCCCGCAAGCCCATCGCGCGCAGGTGGACGTACGGGCTGACGACGGCCGCCGACCTGCACCCGGTCGAGCTCAACGTCACCGGTTCGGGTTCCCGGTTTCGAATGCGGACACCCCTGGGCGACGCCGAGGTCTCGCTGCACGTTCCGGCGCGCTTCAACATCTACAACGCCCTGTGCGCGGCCGGCGTGTGCCTTGCCCTGGGCGTGCCGATCGAGGCCGTCGGGCAGGGCCTGGCCGGGTTCGAAGGTGTGCGAGGGCGGCTCGAGCCGGTCGACCTCGGCCAGGATTTTCGCGTCTTCATCGACTTCGCCCACTCCGCCGGCGCGCTGGCCAGCGCCCTGGCCGAGCTACGTCCTTTCACCAGGGGCCGCCTCATCCTTGTGTTCGGGTCCACGGCCCGCTCCGACCACGACCGCCCTGGCATGGGCCGCTCGGCGGCGGAGTTCTCCGACTTCTTCATCATCACCACCGACGACCCGCTGGCCGAGGACCCTGTCGAGATCGCTCGCGACGTGCAGTCCGGCGCCGTGGGCAAGGCGCCCGGGCGCGACTACGAGATCGTCATCGACCGCCGTGCCGCGATCCGCCGCGCCATCGACATCGCGAGGCCGGGCGACTGCGTGCTGCTGGCGGGGAAAGGGCACGAACGCTCCATGAGGATGGCGGGCGGGTCAGAGCCCTGGGACGAAAGAGCCGAGGCCGAGGCGGCGATCCGGGACCGCCTGACGGTGCATTAGCCGCCGCCGACCATGCGCACGATCTCGACACGGTCGCCGTCTTGCAGCACGAGGTTGGCGTAAGCCGCGCGTTCGACGATCTCGCCGTTGTGCTCCACGGCGATCGTGCGCGGGTCGGCGCCGAGCCTCTCGAGGTACTCGGTAAGCACGGTCGGCCGGTCGAGCTCCACCAGCTTGCCGTTGACCTGCAAGGCGATCACCTGAACAGCGATATCGCGGCGTAGCCGGCGGCGCCCGCAGCCCGGCAGTCGGCGATGCGCGCTTCGGTCACGCCTCCGATGGCGATCACCGGGATCCGCATGGCGCGCGCCACCGTGGCGAGGGCTTCCAGGCCGGCCGGCGTCGATCCCGAATGGCTGGCCGTGGGCCAGACCGGCCCGAAGATCACGAAATCGGCGCCCTGGCTCTCGGCCTCCAGCGCGCCGTCCAGGGAGTGCACGGACCGGCCGACCAGGCGGTCGCCGAGCAACGCTCGCGCGGCGGCGACGGGAATGTCCCGCTCCGGGAGGTTCACCCCGGCCGCGCCCACGGCGAGTGCGACGTCGCAGCGCGAGCTCAAGATGACCGGCACCGGAGAGGACGCGATGAGCCCCATCGCCTCCCGCTCGAGCTCGCGTCCGCTGAGCGCTGGAGCGCGCAGCTGAATTACCCCTGCGCGAGATGCGGCGCGCAGGCCTGCATCCGCGCTGTCGACCACCGCCATGGCCACCGGCAGCGCTAAGCCGGCCGCGAGATGCCCTCGACCGGAGAGCTGGGGCTGGCATCCACCCGCCTTGGGATGCGCCCCGCCTGCCATGCCTTGCGGCCTGCCTCGACCCCGCCCCTGATCGCCTCCGCCATCAACGGGGGGTCTTTGGCCAGCGCGATCGCGG
>Ga0307374_10000360_pt1 | contig 86964 bp, 46 predicted proteins | sample OX3MG_FD_202532 | JGI IMG/M metagenome (GOLD analysis project Ga0307374, IMG submission 202532) | Soil microbial communities from Risofladan, Vaasa, Finland - OX-3 | ecosystem: Environmental > Terrestrial > Soil > Coastal area > Acid sulfate soil | place: Finland: Risofladan, Vaasa | collected... | reverse complement strand
CGTTCCAACCAAAACTCCGCGTATTCTACGCGCGAAGTCGAGAATGGTCGCCATCTTCGCGGAGATGTTTTTCAAAAAATTGCCTGGAAAACACGGGCCGCGCAGATTTTTCGACAGGCACTAGCTAAAGAGATCGTCCTGCTTTTTTTACGGCTCCCGTAGGACGGACCTCCGGTCCGTCTTGCCGTTGGGTGACGGACCGGAGGTCCGTCCTACGGTTGACCGACGAGCGTGGTCCGCCAAAAAGCAGGACGATCTCTAAAGCTGGCGGCAGACAGGAGCGCAAATTGCAGAGCGATGAGTCAAGACTGCCGCAAAAACCTTGCGTCAACAGATCCCACCACCGCCACCGCCTACTGCAAACTCCGCACGAACTCGTAGATCGCCGCGTCCCACTCGTCCGGCAGCGGATCGTTGTGGCCGACGCCCGATAGCGCGACGAAACGCTTCGGATCGTTGGCCGCGGCGAACAACCGGCGGCCCATTTCAAAGGGGATGATCTCGTCGACGTCGCCGTGACAATGCACGAGCGGCCCGCGGTAGTCGGCGATCTTGGCGAGCGAATCGAGCCGGTTGCGCATCAGCATCCGCACCGGCAGCAGCGGATAAAAATACGCCGCCACGTCGGGCAGCGAAGTGAAGGTGCGTTCCAGGATCAGCCCTCGGGCGCCGTCGCGGCTGGCCAGGTCGACCATCACGCCGCCGCCGAGCGACTCGCCCATCAGCACGATCTCGCCTTCGCTCACGCCCGCCCGTTCCGCCAGCCAGTTCCGCGCCGCCCGCGCGTCGAGCAGAATGCCGGCTTCGTTGGGCTGCCCTTCGCTCAGTCCATAGCCGCGGTAATCGAAGGCCAACAGCGCTAGCCGGTGAACGTCGCACAGGCGCTGAAAACGCTCGGCCCGATAGCTGATGTTGCCGGCGTTGCCGCAGGCGAACAGCACGCAAGCCCGAGGCTTGGGATGCGAAAAGTACCAGCCGTGCAGCCGCGTTCCATCGACCGCCGCGAACTTCGCCCGCTCGACGCCCGGCAAGTCCCATTGTTCTCGTGGCGTGCGACTCGGAAAGAAAATCAACCGTTCTTCGAAAAACATCGCCACCAACAGAATGACAAGATAGATGATCGCCGCCGCACGTACGCATCGCCACGCGGCGCGGAGGAGCCGCTTTTGCCGCGAGAGCGGCGCTGGCGGCGGTGCGACTCTGACTTCAGGAAATTCCAAGCGGGCGCCCCCTGTTTCAAGGCGTTTGCCTGCGGCCGGGTAGGTTATGCTTCAGCATAACTGCGCTCGCGATGAGAGGATATGCTGAAGCATAACCTACCCGTGGACATGCTTAGGCGTTGACAGGCGGAGAATATCACGCCGATGATCGACGCCCCGCCGGGCGAGGGCGCCCGGCCCCATCAGGCTGCGCCGGACGAGGGCGCCCGGCCCTCCATCAGGCCCCGCCGGGCGAGGGCGCCCGGCCTTCCATCAGGCTGCGCCTGTGCCGAAGAGTCGCGTCGCCTCGTGCTCCAGCACGCCGAGCACGATCTTGCGCAGCTTGGGCTCGGCCGAAGCGGCGTGGGCCAGGATGCGGCTGATGTCGGCCGGCTCCAGGGCGTCGGGCAGGCATAGGTCGGTCACGATCGAGAGGCCCAGCACGCGCATGCCGGCATGGACGGCGACGAGCACTTCGGGCACGGTCGACATGCCGACCACGTCGGCGCCGATCAGCCGCAGAAAGCGATACTCGGCCCGCGTTTCAAGATTCGGACCGGTGACGGCCACGTACACGCCGCGGTGAGCCGCGAAATTCTCGCGCCGCGCGATTTCGAGCGACTTGGCGATCAACTCCCGATCGTAGGGCCGGCACATATCCGGAAAACGCGGCCCGAGCTGGTCGTCGTTGACGCCGATGAGCGGATTGCCGTTCATCAGGTTGACGTGGTCCTCGATGACCATCACGTCGCCGCAAGCGTATTGCGGGTTCATGCCGCCGCAGGCGTTCGAGACGATCAGCAGTTCGGCGCCCAGGGCCTTCATCACGCGCACCGGAAACGTGATCTGCTGGTGCGAATAACCCTCGTAAGCGTGAAAGCGGCCTTCCATCGCCACGATCGGCAGCCCTGCCAGCCGGCCGCAAACCAGTTGCCCGGCGTGGCTGATGGCGGTCGAGCGAGGAAAGTGGGGAATCGCCTCGTAGTCAAGCGTGGCTTCGGCTTCGATCTGTTGAGCCAGGCTGCCTAGTCCGGTGCCGAGAATGATGCCGACCTTGGCCTCGCGGCGCCAGCGCTCGCGGATCGCCTTCACGGCCTCGTCGATTTGGGCGGCCAGTTCGAGCATGAACTTATTCAGCGCCGTACTTTCGCAACAGCCGTTTGAACGCCGGCTCGCTGCGCAGGCCGTTCAGATCGCTGTCCGCGTGCAAGTAATCGAAATCGCCGTAGCCTTGCTCGAGCGCTTTGCGCAAGGCCTTGATCGCCTCGCCGCGCCGGCCGAGCAGGGCCAGGCTGCAGGCCAGATTGTACTGCACCACGCAGTCGTTCGGCCGCAGTTCGGCCAGCCGCTGGTCGACCAGCACCGCGCGCTCGTGCAGTCCCTTGCGGTTCAGCAACTCGCCCTGACAGCGCAAAACATCGACGTATCGCGGCGCGCGCCGCAGAATGCTCTCGTAGAATTCGAGATCGAAATCGAGCTGGCTTTTGGCGCCGAACTGGCTCTTGGCCGCTCGTGACAAGGCGCCTTCGGACGACTTCGAAGCGAAGGATTCGTCAGCCGCGGACATGGGCGGTTTCTCCGCGGGTTAAAGATCTTCTTCTTCGAAGGCGGCGTCTTCGTCCTCGCCCGCCTCGGGCCCGATCTCGCCCTCTTCGATGTCTTCATCGAATTCATCGAGATCGTCGTTCAATTCCTCGTCCAATTCGTCTTCGAAGTCGTCGTCGAAATCGTCGTCGAAGTCCTCTTCATCGAAGGCTTCGTCTTCCTCTCCTTCGGGCTTCGAGCAGACGGGTTCGCCCTGGCAAGGCTCCGCAGGGCAGGGCGCCTCGGCGCCGGGAAGGTGCGAACCGTCGCACGGCTCGATCAAGGAGGGCTCGCAGGCATCCTCGGGCAACGCTGGGGGATCGATTTCGATCGGAAACGACATACGCGGAAATCACCAATACACGGGAAGCGAGATCGCGACGGCTCCGCCGTGCGCATAACAACCCCCTGCCCAGGGCGACGTGACCAAACCTTCTTGTTAGTCGAGCCTTTAGCGTTTGTCAAGCAGGCGACGCGGCAGCCGCGATCGGCGGGCGTAAGCAGACGTTCGCTGTAATAGCTGTAGGGCACGCCCTCTGTGGCGGGAAGGGCGAACTGACGTGATTTCTGGGGTCTCGGCCACGGAGGGCGTTCCCTACAGAATCAAGCGCGCGAACCCGTACTTACACGCCCGCGACCAACCGCGCAACAAAAAAGGCAGGGCCCTCGAAAAGGAAGGCCCTGCCCAAACACGGGGGTGAGAAAGCCTGGATAATGACCGGCGGACTGCAGCGGAATAAAGAAGATTCCAGCCCGCCGGCATTGGAAACCTAGTCCCGATTCGAAGCTTGTCAAATTCAGGTCCGATAATCGGCGTTCAGCCGCACGTACTCGGCCGTCAGATCGGTGGTCCAGAAGCGGACCGAGGCCTCGCCTTCGCTGAAACCGAGCACGATCGAGGTTGCCCGCTGATCGCGAATCGACTGCGAAACGGCCGCCTCGTCGAACGCGACCGGGGCGCCGCGTTCGTAGATCAAGACCCCGTTCAGCCTTAAGTGTACCCCGGCCGGGTTGAAGGAAACGCCCGCATAGCCTGCGGCTGAAACGATGCGGCCCCAATTCGGATCGGCGCCGGCGATGGCCGTTTTCACCAGCACGCTTTCGGCTACCGTTTTGGCAATGGCGTGGGCCGCTTGGCGATTTGCGCAGCCGCCGACGTCGATCGTCACCAGATGCGTGGCGCCTTCGCCGTCGGCCGGAATGGCCTGCGCCAATTCCGTACAGACTTCGCGAAGCGCCGTCTGGAAGGCCGCCAGATCGGCGCCGGCCAGCGGCTCGCCCCCGGCGGCCCCGTTGGCCAACAGCAGCACGGTGTCGTTCGTGCTCATGTGGCCGTCGACGCTGATGCAGTTGAAACTGTCTTCCACCGCCGTCGACAGAGACTGCTGCGCCGCGGCGGGCGTCAAAGCCGCGTCGGAGAGAATCAGACCGAGCATCGTGGCCATTCGCGGGCCGATCATGGCCGCCCCTTTGGCCATCCCAGTGATCTGGATCGTCCGACCGGCAATTTCCAGCGTGCGGCCGGCGAGCTTGTGGCAAGTGTCGGTCGTCAACATGCCGCGGGCCGCCGAGACGAGCGCCGCTTCGTCCGAACCCAGCGACTCGGCCGCGCGGCGAATTCCGGCTTCGATCTTGTCCATCGGCAAGAAATTGCCGATTACGCCCGTCGAGAGCACGAGGGCTTGCTCGGGCTGCGCGCCGCAGGTCTGCGCCGCGAGTTCCGCCATGCGGGCCGCGTCGCGGTCGCCGCGCTCGCCGGTGCAAGCGTTGGCGTTGCCCGAGTTGACGACGACCGCGCGAATCCGGTCGCTCGGCGTGCGGCCGCGATCGAGACCGACTGGCGCCGCGAAGACCAGGTTCTGCGTATAGACGCCGGCCGCCGCGGCCGGCCGATCGGAAACGACGAGCGCGACATCGTTTTTTTCGGGGTTGCGCTTGATTCCGGCGTAGACTCCGGCGAGACGATAACCTTGGGGAACGGGCATGGCAGTGGATTTGGGGTTCGCAAACTTAGAAATTGTCAACCGGCGAGCCGGAGGCGTTAGCCTCCGTGTCGTAGCGCCCCGGCGTTACCGGGGGGCTGACGCCCCCCGCTCGCCGCGTCACCGGACCGCTCGCCATCGACGCTGGCATGCCATTCTAGCAAAGAACTCAAACCAGCGCCGCCGTCTCCGGGTGGCCGAACATCAAATTGAAATTCTGTACGGCGGCGCCGGCGGCGCCTTTGATCAGATTGTCGAGACAACTGATCGTAATGATCCGCCCGCGGACGACCCGAGCCGTGAGATGGCAATAGTTCGTGCCGCTGGTGTCTTTCGTGCCGGGCAAATGGTCGACGATTTTGACGAACGGCTCGCGGGCGTAGAACTCGCGCAGCGCTTCCAGGACTTGCTTGTCGCTTGCCGGCCCGCGCGGCTGCGAATAGGCGGTGCTCAGAATGCCGCGGTCCATCGGCACGAGATGCGGGGTGAAAATCACCTCGGCCGGTTGGCCGCCGGCCGTGGAGAGCACCTGCTCGATCTCGGGCGTGTGTCGGTGCTTGCCGACGTTGTACGCTGATAGATTTTCGTTGCACTCGGGAAACAACGTGGCCAGTTTGGGCGTCCGTCCGGCGCCCGAGACGCCGCTTTTCGAGTCGATGATGATGCCCGTCGGTTCGATCAGCCCCGCTTTCAACAGCGGCGCCAAAGCGAGGATCGCCGAGGTCGGATAACAGCCCGGATTGGCGATCAGATTCGCTCCGGCGATCTGGCTGCGAAACAGTTCCGGCAAACCGTAGACGGCCGACGGCAGCCGCTCGGGGTCGCCGTGCTTTTCGCCGTACCACTGTTCGTAGACTGCCGGGTTCTTCAAGCGATAATCGGCGCTGAAATCGACCACGCGGCATTTGCCGGCGAGCAACTGCGGCACGAGCGAGGTCGTCACGCCGTGCGGCAGGCAACTGAACACGCACTCGGCACGCGACGCCAGCTCCGCCGGTGCAAGATCCTCGAGCGCCAGATCCAAGCGACCGGTCAGGCTCGGATGCACGCTGGCGATCGGCGGGCGCCCTTCCTGCCGGCTGGTGGCCGCCACGATCTCGGCGCCCGGATGCCGCAGCAGAATTTTGATCAGCTCCAAGGCCGAGTAACCGGTGGCGCCGAGGATGGCAACGCGTGTCATAGTGCTTTTGATTGTTTGTAGGGAGGCACGGGCGCCCTCGCCCGTGAAACGTTATGCGAAAAGCCGGGCGGGGGCGCCCGGCCCTCCATAACCTCGGGCGAGGGCGCCCGGCCCTCCGTGTCGCGACGCCGCTCAACGCTTTCAATTCGGCCCGGCAGTATAGCTTTGCAAAAGCGACGCCGCCAAGGGGGCGAAGGTTCGTGGAACGACTCGTAAGCGACCGTTTTCTCTACGCTACGGCCTGGAAGCGGTGATCGCAAGTCGCCGTAGGTCAGGCTTTCCAGCCTGACGGACGCGTCGCAACGCCCGGCCTTCTCGTTCGGCGCCAAGCGCGGCGATGCCGTTTCCTGGTTGCCGTCAGGCTGGAAAGCCTGACCTACGAGATGCGCCGCAGAGCTATGGCCAGCTCGGCCGCCGTGGCGAAACGATCGGCGCCGCGCTTCGCCAGGCAGCGCAGGCAGATTTCGTCCAGTTCCTTGGGTACGGCCGGGTTCGATGCGGCGATCGGGGGCGGCTCGTCGGCGAGAATCCGCCGCCGCAACTCGCCCAGGATCCGTAAGATGCACGCCCTTGATGTTGACCGTAGCGCGAGGAAGAGGCAGAATCGCCCCGGTCGAGTCTGACACGGCTGCACCGGGCAAGGGTTCGTTACGACCACGGCGGAAGGAGTCGCGGTGATGCGTCGGGATGGCAAACGGTTTTGGCAACTGCTTTTCGCGGTTCGTTGCGTTTCCCCCGCGGCGTGCTGGTTGCTGCTTGCCGGAATAGCCAACTTGTTGGCCAACGCCTCGCGAAGCGAGAGGACAACGCTCGAGACCTCCGCGGCCGCAGCGGCCGAGCGACCGGTGCCTCGCACCCCCTTCACGTTCGAAGATTGCCGCCTGCCCCACTACGTCAGCCCCTGTGGATATCACAGCCCGCGTTACCTGGATCAAGATGCCGCAAAGAAAGCCATTGAACTTGCGTTTCGTGAGGCGGGCTACCGGTTGATGCCGCGCTATCCAATCGAGCGCGACGGCGTGACGTGTATTGCCGACGGCTACGATCCGGTACATCGAGTCGGATATATTTACGCCGCGGTTGATAGTCTCGATTGGGATGCTTTCGTCACATACCCGCATGACCCAGCATTCATCAGCCCGTCAAACGCTGACTGGCTTTTGCGAGAGTTCGTTTGGCGTGCGGAGGCGGATCGAGACGAGGAACTCGGCCGGAAGCTTCGCTCTATCGGATCGCTGCCGCTTCTGGCCGAGCGTGCGGCATCGCTGCGCCGACTGGCCTCGAAAGATCTGCCCTACCGCTTGTCATTGGCCGAAGCGAAAAAACTAATCAACCGCGCCGAAGAATCGGGCCAGTTCATTGCCGTCGTCAGCCATTTCGACCTGCGCTTTGCCGTACCTTCATGGCAAGAAGACGGGACGGACGGAGCGGACGCGGTCGATCTGATCCCCGATCGCGTAAAGCGCGAACGCCTCGCAGCGATGATCGAAGAACGGATGGTCCGCCGCACGGCCGACCAGTTGCGACGCACCGTTCACGACTATATCGCTTGGGCGCGGAGCCGAGGGTTGCAATGACCAACGGCAAATCGCGCGTGTTTACTCGGTTGCGAATCGCAGCAAAGCTGCTCGTCTTGACCGCGTTGACCTGCATTTTGCTGCTGGTCGCCGACGAGTTGAGCTATGCCGATTCGGAAAGCATGGACCGCCATGAGTTCATCAATCTGGGCAGCCTGGCGGCGCTGCTTGTCTGCCCGCTCGTCGCCTTCCGCACCGGCTGGCTGCAAGATTACTTTTGGGCTCCGTGCGTGGCCTTCTTGGCCGGGTATCTCGACCTGCACGTCGTGCTCTGGCTGTTCGGGAGCGCGGATTGGCCGCTCGCTTTCGCTGCGATCGTTCCGACGTGGGGCGTCGTGATCGGGCTTTGGGTCGCACGCTCACAGTGCACGACGCCAAGGCGCATCGCGACGTTTGCCATCATCGTACTGGCAGACCTTGGCGCCAGGGCCGATTGGATGTTCGACCTCGGCAGGGCCTTCGATCGCCGTCTGTTATCGGACTGGAGTTGGCTGGCTGAGCCGATGGTTTACGCGCCGCCGGCCGTGCTGGCGGTGCTACTGGCCCGCCGCGATTTGCGGACTTGCCGCAACCGCACTGATGCCACGCAAGTTCAAGATCCAGCCGTCCCCGGCCGGTCGGCGCAGGGCTTGTCCTGAGCGGCGAGCGCTTCGGCGATCCAGCGCTCCAACTCGTCCCAGTCGACCGGCGGCAGGTGTGAGAGGTCAGGCCGCAGGCAACTGGCGCCGCGGACGTAGACGTGGTGGATGTCGTGTTGCGGCTTGTCGGTGTTCCAGTGCAGCAGAATGCGGACGCACCGCGGCAACGAGCCGGGCACGCTGATCTCGTGCGTACACAACAGCGGCACGTCGAGCCAGCCAAGCTGCCGGGCGGCCAGAGCCGGAAACTCGGCGTTCAGGTCGGAGGTGGTGGTGAACAAGGCGCTGGCCACGTCATCAGGGGCGATCTCGTTTCGCCGGATCATCAGCGCCAGCAGCTCTCGCGTCGCTTTGAGCAGCTCTTCACGGCTGTTGTGATCGACGGTCGTCGCGCCGCGCACCCCCCGGCAACACATGGCTGGTTTCCTTGTCGCTTCGCGCTTCGTAAATGTGGGCGGACGCCCTCGCCGATGACTCAGTTTCAAGGGTGGCACGGGCGCCCTCGCCCGTGAAAATGCCGGGCGAGGGCGCCCGGCCCTCCTCATTTGCCGGGCGAGGGCGCCCGGCTTACTCCCTCTCCCTTTGGGAGAGGGTTGGGGTGAGGGCGAAGCTGTTTGCCGATATCCCCTCACCCTGCCCTCTCCCAGAGGGAGAGGGTTCGCTACTCCGTTTCGTTCCAATAGATGCGAACATTCTTCGACTGGCGGCCGACGGCGATGATGTCTTGCCGCCCGTCGCCGTCCAAGTCGGCGGCCGTCAGATCCTCGATGTGTACCCCGCCGGGATCGACCAACTGCCGGCGCCATTGCTTGCCGCCGGCGTCTTGCGGATCGTAAATCCGCAGCCCGCAGCGATGCTCGGCGGTTTGATCGTCGCGGACGCCGATCACCAGTTCCTGGTCTTCGTCGCCGTCGAGATTGACGCACCACACGGCGTGGCCCCATTTCAAGTCGGCGTCGAGCACCTGGCGGTCCCATAACGCCTGGCCCGGTTCGGGCCGCGTGTAGACGACCACCTGGAAGCCGTGCCAAGGCTCGATCGTGGCGATGTAATCGGCGCCGCCGGCCAGCCGGCCGTGCTTGATTTCGCTCGCCCCGCGCGATACCGGGTTGTCCTGGTTGCCGGAACCGATCAGCGTGCGAGTCCACTTGCCGTCTTTGCCGCGCTCCAGCAGGCTGACGCCTTCGAAGCTGGCGAAGAGGATATCAGTCTGGCCATCGCGGTCGAGATCGGTCGGCCAGAAATTGTGCGCCACGTGCAGCTCTTCGTTGAGCACTTCCGGCTTCCAAGCGTCTTTCGCCGGATCGGCGGGAATGCGATACGCCAGCACGCGCAGCGGCCGCTCGTTCCAGAGCGGTTTGGTCGCGTTGCGGCCCATCATCGGCACGACGATCAATTCCTGGCGGCCGTCGCCGTCGAGATCGGCCCAGCGCATGCGGTGCACGGTCGGCTCTTCGCCGATCGGGTAAACGCTCCAGCGGTCCTCGGGCGCCTTGCCGCGGGCGAGCCATTGGATCGTGCCGCCGGTGCGCGTGTCGATCGGCCGCCAGTCGGCGCCCAGGACGAAGTCGAGCTTGCCGTCGCCGTCGATGTCGTAAGGGGCGATACAGACGTTGTCCTTCTTCGTCTGGTCCTGGATCAGCACGTGCTCTTGCCAGCCGGGGTTCTCGAACCAAATCACGCGAGTCGTATCGACCACGACGATATCGGGCCGGGCGTCGTCGTTCATATCGACGACGGTCACGGCATAGCCGACGCCCAGCTTGTCGGTAAGCTGCTGGGGCCGAAAGCGGAATTCGCCGGCCGCGGCGTTTACGGCCAACAAGGCGCAGGCGATGATCGGCAGCAACCAGCGCGAACGGCGTTTGAATCTGGCGGCGCTTTCAATTTTCGTGCCAGCAGGCGGTCTTCGAGTGGAAACGCGTGCGTGGTTTACGGGTTCCTCTTCTCTGTTCCCGCGGATCACAGCAGTTCCTTGTCGGTTTGCGCGGGCGGCGGTGATAGCTCGGCGAACTGACTGCGAACTCCGACCTGGCATCCAAATCGCGGTCTCCTGAGTCACGAACCGCCAACAGAGAAGAGGAACCCGTAGCCCTCGCCCAAGTCGCGGAAACCGGAAACAACGCGCCCGCCGCGGAGCCGGCGAGACATGGGTGTCGCAACGATGAACGTGCGTGCCGTTGTCTTGGACGCGACCCGAATTCAAGTCGTTCGAAACAAGCATTAATCCTGCTGAAACGAGCATTTAGTCCTGCCCTTCGATGGCGTACAGCGCATCGAACGTGCGCAGGTAAATCCGGCCGCCGGAGATGGCCGGCGACGCCGAAATCGGTTCGCCCAGGTCGTTCGAAGCCAGGATTTCGAACTTGGGCCCGGCTTTGACGACCGTCACCACGCCGCCGCGGGCCGTCAGGTAGATCTTGCCGTCGGCGTAAACCGGCGAGGCGCGGTAGCGGTCGGAATAGGCCCGCTCTTGGTAGAGCTCGCGGCCCGTTTTGGCGTCGAGGCAAATCAGCACGCCGTTTTCGCGGCAGAGATAAACCAGCCCGTCGTAAACCAGCGGCGAAGGCACGTCGGGCGTATTTTCCGAGCGCGTCCAAAGATGGGCTTCCTTGGAGTCGGAGATATCGCCCTTGGCGTCGGGGCTGAGGCCGAGCACCGGGCCGTTTTTCGCGGACGGAACGACAATCAGACCGGGTACGGCGACCGGCGAGGCGACAAATCGCAGGGTCTCGTTGTAGCGGCCCTTGGGATTCAGGCCGCCACAGCGCCACAGCTCTTGCCCGTCCGACAGCCGGTGGGCCACGACATAATCGCAGCCGTGCGTCAACAAGAATTCCTGCTTGTCGTCGCGATAGATCATCGGCGAGGCGTAAGAGTGCTCGCACTCGGCCCGGGCGTCGCTGGGACGTTTCTGGCGCCAAATCTCATTGCCCGTGGCCTTATCCAGCGCGACGACGAGCGCCGCGTTGCTGTGCAGCAATTGCAAATAGAGCCGGTCGCCGTCCAGGATGGGCGTCGAAGTCAGACCGAATTGCAGGTTGAAGCGGCCGTAGCGTTGTTGCAGGTCGGTCTTCCAAACTTCCTTGCCGGCGAAGTCGTAGCAGGCCAGCACGCCATTGGCCATGAAGGTCCACACATGTTGGCCGTCGGTGACGGGCGAGGGCGAGGCGGAATTGCCTTCGTCGCCGCGCACCGTGCGATCTCCGCCGGTGACGGCAACCTCCCACAGTTGCTTGCCTTGCGTGTTGGCGCAAATCAGGACCAACTCGCCGCCGGCTTTCGAGGACGTCAGGAAGATATGGTCTTGCCAAACGACGGGGGTGGCTCCCGCCGGGCCGGGCAGCGGCAGTCGCCAGGCAACGTTTTCCGTCTTGCTCCAATGGGCCGGCAGCCCTTTCTCATGGCTGATCCCATCGTTTCGCGCGCCGCGCCATTGAGGCCAGTTTTCCGCTCGCAACAGCGATGATTGCCAGGGTGCCAGCAAGCCGCAGGCAAAGGCTAGCGCCGCCGCGAATCGGGCGGATCGCCTGGGGATATTCTCGTGCATGGAGTTTTCGCTCGTTCAGTCGTGAAATGGGAACTCAAATTGCGGATTCGCCTGACCTCTGCCCAGCCGAGCCTAATTTGGCGGATGCCCTCCGGAAGGTCAAGCTAGCGGCCGGAATTGCCCGCTCGGGCGATCATTTGGGCGCCGCTCGCTTTTTCCTTGACTTGGATGTAGACGCCGATTTGAATAGAAACTTAACTCGCCCATCTGTATCTCAAGGACTTCCATCGCTCGCAGGGGGAGCGCTGGTTTCGGTACTCCGATGCCAAGATGGCGATATTCGCCGCCGCAACGTCCAAGAGACGAGCGGGGCCAATGGACGAGCGGATGGAAGGGATCTGTTTTCCACAAGCGCGCCAGCGGACGCGGCCTGCACTTGTCCTTAAGCGGCGGCGTCTGGCGTAACGGCAGAAGCGGCGAAGAGTTCGAGGCCCGGCAATCGAGGCCTTGCAACGTCATTGAAACGAGGTTTTTGGCGACATGATGAATCGTCTTTCTCAATTCCGTAACATCGCGCATCGCTGGCTGAGTTCGGAGAAGCCGCGCCGCCGGCGCGACCGCCTCGAACGCCGCAAGTTGAGCCGCATCTCGAACGTCGAATCGTTGGAACCGCGTCAGCTTCTGACCTGGGCGGCCACGGCCGCCAGCGGTTTGCTCACGATCACGGAAGTCGGAACGGCCGGCAGCAATGGCGGAACCGGCGTGCTGAAGGTCGACCCGACCACGGGCAACTTGCTGCTCGACGCCAACAACAGCGGGAACTTTCAGTTCACCGGCCTGAGCTTAACATCGCTGAGCGGGCCGATTCAGATTAGCGCCGGCCAGCTCATCGATTCGAATTTCATCATCGACAATCGCGACGGGGCCTTCCTCGACCCGACGAGCTTCTTCCCCAGCCTGGGCAACCCCACCGCCAACCCGCCGGTCCCCGCGACACCGACGATTAACTACGTCGGCGGCAGCGGCATCAACCAGAACAGCAGCTTGACCGTACTCGGGCAGGCCGGCATCGCCGATACGTTCCAGATCGACAACGCCACGCTCAACGCCGGCGATCTCACGCTGACTCAGCCGCAAAACCAGATTACGCTTCAGCAGAACCGCATGCTGGTGACTTACTCGAACGTCGGCGGCAATCTGAACCTCGACGGCGTCGACGGTTCGAGCGGTCTCGATACGCTGACGATCGATGCCACGGCGAGCGACAGTTGGGACGTGAACGGCAGCACGATTCAAGGCCCCACGTACCAGTATTTGCCTCCCGTGCCCGGCACGCTGCCGCCGGTCATCAAGGCGGGGAAAATCGTTTATACGAACATGTCGGGTTTGACCGTCAACTCGCCGATTAGCGGCTCGACCACGCTGCCTTCGGTGGTTTCGGTCGACGCGGCGGCCACGCCCATCTCGATCAATGGCGGCGACATCGACATCTTCAATTTAAATCAGCCGCTGGCGAATCCGGTGACGGTGAACGGCTTCAATGGCACGAAGCCGGCTTCGACGGTCTACGTGAACGGCAGTTCCGGCAACGACAACATCTACGCCGACTATCGCACGATCTCGCTGGACGCCAATCCGGCCGATCGCATCCAAGCCGGCGTTCCGTTCACCCATTTGGGATCCGACATCACCTATTCCGGCGTGGCCGCCTTGAATCTCGCCGGGATGGGCGGCGACAACACATTTACCATCCAAGTTCCGCCGACCTTGAATGCCCCGTTCGTGAGCAACGTTCTGCCCGCCACGGTCGTGGTTTACGGAAGCAACAGCCCGCTCTCGTTGCCTGTCGCCAACGGAACGAACTTGTTGCGAGTGCTCGGCAACGATCCGAGCACCAACAGCACCGGCGCCGACACCATCGCCGTCGGCGATTTCGGCACGGATCCGATCCAAATGGTGAACATCTCTGGACTGGTGATCTACGGGTATGGGGGCAACAACACCTTGACCAATGATTCCGTCGGCATCCCGCTGCAAGGCATTCCTCCGGTGCCGGCCGTGCTGATCGGCGGCTCGGGCAACGACTCGCTGACCGGCGGCGCCGGCGGCGACGTGTTGTTGGGCGGCGCCGGCATGAACACGTTGACCGACAAGTCCACGGCCGGCTACACGGCGTACCTTTTGGCGCATCAGGACCAGAACGGCAATATCTACGATCCGTACTTGCAGTCGCCCATTCCACCCACGGACAACACGCTTTCGACGATTACGACCGGCGCCGGCAACGACGTCGTGGTGACGGGCGCCCGGCAGCAGATCATCTACGGCGATCCGGGCGACATCGACAACTTCAAAGCCGCGACTTCGACGACCGGCATCTTGCAGCAGTTCGCGACGGTCGATCCGCAGAATTTGACGAGCTCCTTGTACGAAGTCACGCCGGCCTTGTTGGCGCTGGAACAGGCGTTTGGGATCAGCAACGGACAGTTTCCGCCCAATGAAGCGGCCGTGCTGGAATTCGGCGCGAACAAAAACTTGCGATCTCAGTTCGCTACGTTCGGCGCCTTCGTGGGCCGCGCCTATGCCGACTACATGGTCGACCGCAAGGGCGGCTTGGGAACTTCAGGCGTCGTCAGCACCGATGAAATCAATTTCTGGGTCGGGCTGGCGCAGCAGGGGGTAACCGTACAACAGGTGCAAGCCACCTTGTTGGCCTCCGACGAGTTGCGACAGACCGAGCGGCTCACGAACGCCTGGTTCCGCGGCATGTACGAAACGGTGCTCGGGCGACTGCCGACGCCTGCCGAAATCAACGCCTACCTCACGCCGCTGGAAATTAACGACACGTCCGCGACGCGATATCAAGCCGCGATACAGTTGCTCACGAGCACCGACGGCACGCTGGCCGAAATCAACGAGATGTACGCCAATCTCGTGCCGAAGGGCTCGCCCTCGCAGCTCGACGAGCAGGCGATCCTGATCGACCTGGCCTCCGGCATGCGACTGGAACAAGTGGCGCAAATCATCTCCGCCAGCAACGGAGACTACTTCAACTACGCGGTTTCCCACAACGCCGGGGAAGTCGGCTTCATCGGCGGGCTGTACGAGAGCGTACTGGGGCGATCGGCCTCGAGCGCCGACCTCGCCACGTGGGGCCAGTTTCACGCCGAAGGCGTCAGCAACGAACAGATCGCCCTGGCCATTTTGACTTCGCCCGAGCACCGGTCGCACATCATCGCGGGCTATTACGAGACGTACTTGCACCGCGGCGTCGACGCGGGGGGCCTTAACTTCTGGCTCAGCGTGATGGCGGCAGGGGCTACCGAAGAACAAGTCCTGGGCTCGATCGTCGGCTCCGAGGAGTATTACCTCGAACACGGCGGCACGTCGGATTCGTACATCCGCGCCCTCTATAAGGACGTCCTGTTGCGGCCCACGGCGCCATCTCAAGCGGAGGTCGACGGTTGGATTGCCACGTTGGCTGCATCCTCTCGCGGCGCGGCCCAAGCCCGCGCCGACGTGGTCGTCGGCTTCGCCACCAGCGACGAGTTCCGCTCGAGGGAGATCAACGGCTGGTACGAGGCTTACCTGGGACGGCCCGCGACCGCAACCGAGATCGACGTTTGGCTGAATACGTTCCATTTGGGCGCCAGCCAGGACGCCGTGCAAGCGCAGATCTTGCTCAACCGGGCGTCCTTCTAGGGGCCGAGCGAGGTGCAAACGCCGGCCGCAAGCCGGCAAGAGGAAGCTGCGTTCCTCCGGAAAGGTTCGCTCGACGTCCGGCCGCGCCGCAAGTTTTTCGAATGCGCGCAAAACGCCGGATTGAACGTGCTTTTTTGTTGCCTTAAATGTTACGGCCGAGCACAATCGGTAGGAATTCAACGCTTTCGAAAAAATAGATCGGCGACCCCGGAACAGGGGAAGCACAATCCCTAGAAACATCGAAAGTTTCGCCTCAGGAGAATGATCAATGGGGATGTGGAGCTCATGGCGCCCTATCCAGAATCCCGAGCAGGATCGCAATCGACGACGCGGCGCTCGCAGACGCGGACGGGCCGCCCGGCCGTTGGTCGGACGAGAGATGCTGTTGGAGCAATTCGAACAGCGCTTGATGCTGACCGGTCCGCAATTGATTTCGATCATTCCGGACGCCGGCGGTTTGCTCTTGCCCGGCGACACTTTGAACGTCGCTCCCAAGGAACTGACGTTTAATTTCGACCAGAATCAGACCATCAACGCGGGAACTCTGGCCGGCATCGAACTGGTGCGCAGCGGCGGCGACGGCACGTTCGGCAACAGCAACGACGTGCAAATCACTCCGGGATTCATCGGCATCGGCACGCAGCCCAATACGGTCGTGATGCGCTTCAGCACGTCGCTGCCCGACGACCTGTACCAGATTACGATCGTCGGCTCCGGACCGAATGCGCTGACCAACGCCTCCCAAGAGGCGTTCAACAACGGGGTCAACGAGAGCCAGGAATTCCGCTTGAACCTTGGCCCGCAGGTGCTGGCCGTCGTGCCGCAGCCAATCAGCCTGCCGGATCCGACGACGGGCGTGCGAACGCAAGCCGCGAACGAAATCGACGTCTACTTCAATCAGCGCTTGCAAGAGTGGGCCGGACATCCGGGCCAACTCGATCCCGCCTTGTTCCAGTTGATCGCGACCAAGAACACGGCGACCACCGCCGACGATACGGTCTACGTGCTCGATCCGAACGTGTCGACGTCGACGCCCGCGGTCTTCGCTGACGGCACGACGCACGTGGCCGGGCAGGTTTACTATAACGCCGCGAACAACGAAGCGAGGTTGGTGTTCGGGCAAACGTCATCCGTGCCGGGCGCCATAAACCTGAATACGCTGGGCACGGGCTCTTTCCGGTTGCGGTTCGGCAACAGCGACCAGCCGCAGCAAGCTCCGCTGGTCGTTCCCGTGCCGCCCTCGCCCGACAATCCTTCGACGCCGGGCGGAACCGGCCCGGGCGACACCTTTTCCACGTCGATGGCCACCGGCGCCTTGGGCGACGGACAAACCAAGCTTTTCGACTCGTCGATCGCGCCCATGTCGGTCAACGCGGGATTGTTGTTCCCAGGCGGCGATTCGGCGCCGGGTACGCAGAACATCGCCGATCCGACCAGCATTTCCGGCTTGGCGGCCTGGATCACTTCGCAAGGCATCCAAAACCACTTGATCGACGGCCGCTATACGTCGCCGGGCGGCGTAACGACGATTCCCTATAACTTCCAGGACATTTACGGCTCCGACGTCAACGGCAACCTGCTGCACAATCAGATCAGCACCACGCAGGAGCAGGATGTCCGCGATATCTTCAGCTTGTTCTCCTACTACAGCGGCGTGAATTTCGTGGAAACGCCGCACGACGGCATCACCTTCGCGGTGGGCGATATTCGCGCCGTGGCGCCGTCGGATCCGGCGACTTCGGTGAACGGGATCGAAGGCCCCACCAAAACGGCGCCCTTCGTGGCCATCGTCAACGGCAACGTCAATTGGGGCCAGAGCGAATACGGCGGCGCGTTCTTCGCCGTGGCCATGCACGAGATCGGCCATGCGCTGGGGCTGGGCAATTCCTACGATTTACCGGCGCCCAACGCAATGGGCTATACCGGAGTGACGGGCGGAGGCGAAGATCCCAATCAGCCGACCCAGCCGGCCAACCAGGTCGGCACGGCCGAACCTGCGCTGCCCGGCGCCGGCGACATCTCCGCATTGCAGTATCTGTACAGCACTGACAGCAAAGACGTCGATCTCTACAAGTTCACGCTGACGCAACAAGGCGTGCTCAACGCCCAAACGATCGCCCAGCAACTGACGCCCACCAGCAGTCTCAACACCGTCCTGACGCTGTACAACGAACTGACCTTGTTGGGCTTGCCCGCCAACGGCGGACAAGGCGTCAGCGACGGCCAGACGTTCTCCATCACCAGCACGAATCCCGGCGGCGTGACTGCGACGACGCAAACGTTCGAGTTCAACAGCGGGTTGTCGCTCACGCTGCCCGCCGGCGGGGTCGTAGACGGGCGAACCTTCTCGCTCAGCGACGGCACGCACACCGTGCGATTCGAATTTGCCGTCAATGGTCGTCAGTTATCGCCCGGAGACACGAACACGCCGATCGACTACAACGCCAACGACTCGCTCGACACGATCGCCGGCGACGTCGTGCAAGCCATCAATTCGGCCGTCAAGAACGCCGGGCTCGGCGTCACCGCCCAAGGCTCGCAAACCATCGACGCAACCTACAGCGGCAGCGGCGCGATCAACATCGGCGGCGACGCCAACACGACGTTCAGCGCGCAAAATGCGGGCTTGACGATCAGCGGAAACGTGAACGTGCAGGCCGGGCACATCCTCGTTCGTTATGCGCCTGCCGACACGCAGCACGATCTGGCGATCGCCATCGCCAACGCCATTACCGGCGCCGCCGTGTCGCTCGGCAACCCGAACGGATTGAACGTCTCCGCAACGGCGGAACTCAACCAGGTGCAATTGCAAGGCCCGATCAGCCTGGACATCAGCGGCTCGCCGACGTTGACGTCCTCGATCCAGCGCTCGATCATTTCGCGCAACGACGATTTCATCGGCACGGACTCGCTGATCAACCTGAACCTGACGCCGGGCGTGTATTACATCGGCGTGAGCAGTTCGGGAAATACGAACTACGACCCCAACATCACCGACAGCGGCTGGGGCGGCGCCAGCAACGGCATGTACGAACTGCGGCTGAACTTCCAGGCCACGCCTTCGACTCCGACGAATCCGGCGAAGGCCAGCTTGGACAGCTACGTCGCGCCGGTCGATACCGGGCTCAATGCGCTCGGCCAGGACGCTCCGCAGCCTCTCGACGGCGACGCCAACGGCACGCCGGGCGGAACCTACAACTTCTGGTTCAACGTCACCAATCCGACCAGTACGATCTACGTCGACAAGACGCCGCCCAAGCCGGGAGATATCAGCGGACCGCTGGGCTCGCTTACGAATCCGTTCACGACGATTCAAGCCGCCTTGAATTCCGGCCTGCTGGTTGCCGGAACGAACTTGCGGATCGAAGGCAACGAAGGCGCCAGCTTCGTACTGCCGCTCTCGGCGAAGCCGTTTGCCGTGGGACAGCAGTTTACGGTGAGCGCGGGCACGGTCAGCGCCGTGTTCGAATTCACCAGCAGCGGCGCCGCCGCCAACGGCCAGTTGCTGCCCGACGGCAACTATGCCGTCGCCTTGCCCGCAACCTACACTCCGCTCGGCGCCGCCTTCGCCGTTCAAAACGCCATTCAAAACGTGTTCCCGAGCTCGTCGCCGCAGGGGGACGCCAGCGGCGACATCCAGGTCGCGCTATCGAGCGACTCCGCGAACGAGTACGTCAACCTGACCGGCAAGCTGCGAATTACGCTGGGCATCGATCCGCCGCCGGCGACCGCCTTGTCGACCCAGCCCCACGCGGCGGGCGGAACCGACCTGGTCGTGCCGCTCGGCGCGGCGCCGATCGTGGCCGGCCAGACTTTCCAAATCGTCGCCGGAACGGTCACTGCAAAGTTCGAATTCGCCAGCGGCGCCGGGATCTCTCCCGGTCAGCTTCTGACCGACGGCAATTACGCGGTCGTGCTGCCGGCGACTTATTCGGCGCAGAACGTCGCCGCCGCGCTGCAGGCGGCGATTGCGGCTTCGCCGTTGTCAGGGGCGGCGGCGGGCAATGTCGTGGTCTCGGTCACCAACGATTTAACCAACTACTACGCGACGCTGACCGGCAGTCTGTCGATTTCAGTGACCGTGCTCTCGACGCCCGCCACGCCGATGTCGTTCAAGTACAGCGACGTGGCGTATCAAATCGGCGCCAACAACGCCGCCAACCAATTCCAGCCGCTGGCCGACGGCGCTACGTTCGACGTGCCGCGGGGCGTGACGGTGATGATCGATCCCGGCGCCGAGTTCAAGATGAGCAAGTCGATCATCGACGTCGGCAGTTCGGCTCAAGGCATCGATCGCAGCCAAGGCTCGTTGCAAGTTCTGGGCATTCCCGGCAACCAGGTGATTTTCACCTCGTTCGCCGACGATACCGTCGGCGGCCAAACCGAATTTCCCGACACGGCGCCGACCCGCGGCGATTGGGGCGGGTTGGCGTTCCGCAACGACTCGGGGTTGGAGCCGCTGGGCATTTTCGTGAATTACGTCGACGAAGCCAATCTTCGCTACGGCGGCGGCCAGGTCTCCGTCAACGGCACGCCGTCGGTGTTCAACGCCGTCGACATGGAATCCGCCCGGCCGACGGTCACCAACAACATCATCGTCGACAGCGCGCAGGCGCCTATTTCCGCGACGCCCAACAGCTTCGAAAAAACTCAGTTCCAGCAGAACGTGCGGCTCACGGCCGCGGCCGGCAGCGCCATCGTGGACGGGCAGACGTTCCAAATTCACGGCGCCACTTTCGAGTTCATCAACGTCAATAACCCGCAGAACTCGGCCGGCAACGGCAAGTACAAGAGCCTGCCCGGCGTGGTCCAAGTCTTGTATCACAGCGGCTTTTCCGGCCCGACCGATACCGACGTGCAGGTGGCGTTGGAAATCGCCGAAGCCATCAACGGCGCGCAACAGCTTTCGCACCCCGCCGTCCAGGCGGCCGTGACGGGCAATCAAGTGACGATCACCAACGTGACGTCGGTCGATTCGCCGGTGGCGCTCGACGTGCCCTTCTCCGGCAGCCAATCGGGCTTGAACGGCGAGACGTTCGCTATCAAGGGCACGGTTTTCGAATTCTTCAGCGGCGATGCGTTTCAAGTTCCCGCCAACGGCGGCACGGGCATCGCCGACGGCGCCACGTTCACGATCACCCAAGGCGCCAACGCCGTCACCTTCGAGTTCGCAGCCAACGGCCGCACGCTGACCGACGGCCACGTGGCGATCGATTACAACAACAATCCGGGCGCGACCGTTCCGCTGGTCGACACGATGGACACGCTGGCCCGCGAGGTCGTGCAGGCGATCAACGCGCAGGCCGCCGCCGGCGCGTTCGGCGCCGGCTCGCCCATCTCGGCGGCCTACAGCGGCAAGGGCGTGATCAGCATCGGCAGCAACGCCAGCACCAGCTACAGCCTAGGCGGCAGCGGCTTGACGCTGCTGGCGGGCGCCAACCAGGCGCCGTTGACCCCGAATAACGTGCTGGTTCACTTCAATCCGGCCGACACGTCGTTGGCTTTAGCCCAAGAAATGGCCGCGGCGATCAATGCGGCGCAGATCGACGGCGGCACGGGCCAGCTCGTCTATGCCGAAGCGGTGCAGTCGGGCGCCACGGCGCGCGTCGACCTGATGTACAGCTCCGACGTCAATCTCTCGGCGCCCGGCTCCGCCCCGCTCACGATGAGCCTGCTGACGCCGCTGACGATCAACACGGTCCCCGGCAGCCAATTGTCGGAGGGCGACACGTTCACGGTCAACGGCAAGACGTTCGAATTCGACAGCGGCTACACGCTAACCGTGCCGCAGAACCTGGCCCTGGCGGCGCCGCAGAGTTTCAGCATCAGCGATGGAACGAATACCATCGACTTCGATTTCAACGGCCCCTCGCCCGCCCGACAGGACCACGTGAACATCCCCTATTCGCCGGGCGAAACGCGCGATCAATTGGCGCAAGACATCGTCACGGCGATCAATAATTCGGGCCTCAAGGGCATCTTTGCCACGTGGCTCGGCTCTTTGGGGGGCCAATACACAGGCCAAGTGAACATCGGCGGCGTCGCCGCCAGCACCCTGCCCGGCGCGCCGGCCGCTACGCAGGTGAACACGAACGTCGTCTACGACAATTCGGCTCTCACGCGGAGCGGCTCGCCCGGTTTCACGGGCTTTACATCCGGCGACGTGTTGACCGTGCCGGATCTGAGCGCGGCGACGGGTTTGCGCAGCTTTCTGATCAGCGACGGCACGAAGACCGTCACGTTCGATTTCAACGGCGCGCCCCAGGTCGGGCACGTGAACATTCCCTTTACGCCGGGGACCGACACGGCCGATACGATCGCCCAGGCCATGGTCGCCGCCGTCAATGCCCAGAGCTTCTTCGGGGTCTACGCGACGTGGCTGGGGCAATTCGGCTCGGCGTACACGGGCCAGGTGAATCTGGAAGGGGTCATCAAAGGCACGGCCAATTCGTTGCAGTATCCGGCCACGCTGGTCACGGCCAACACCGGCGGACCGCCCACGCCCACCACTCCCGCCTTGCAGCTCACCGGCCAGCCCGGCTTTACGGGCCTGACCGCCGGCTACGTTTTAAGCTTGCCCAGCACGCTCTCGCCGTCGGGCGTCGATAGCTTCGAAATCAGCGACGGCGTGAAGGACGTTACTTTCGATTTCAACGGTCCGGCCCAGCCGGGACACGTCATCATCGCCTATACCAGCGGCGAGACCCCCGACCAATTGGCCCAGGGCATCGTCACGGCCATCAATGCTCAGGGTTTCTTTGGCGTACACGCCACCTGGCTGGGCCAGTTCGGCACGTTGTACGCGGGCCAGATCAGCATCGAAGGCGTGGTAGCGGGCAGCGTGAACGGCAACGCCTATCCGGCCACGTCGGTCACCGCCGATATTCCGGCCGCCGTCGGCGACCCGCTGATTCTTTCCGGGCAGCCCGGCGCCGATCACACCGGCGGCATTCCGGCGCCCTTCGTGCCGACCGACAGCGCCTCGACGATCGCCAGCGAAATCGGGGCGGCCGTCAGCGGTTCGGGCCTCGATGTTTCGGCGAACTCCAACACGGCCGGCGCCGGCACGGTGACGTTCCAAAACGTCGACTCGCTGGTTCCCAGCCCGCTCGTGATGCAGCCCTCGCCCGAGCCGATCGCGTATCAACTGCAAAACGTGTTTTCGTTCGGCGCCGACACATTGCCGCTGGCGGTGTCCAACGACATTTTCACGGCCGACTATCAACGCATCGGCCCCGAGGTCCACGGCAACGTGCTGGCTTTGCCGCAACCCAAAGTGCTCTCGATCGGTTCCCCAGGGCAGGTGCAGGACGGGCAGCAGTTCGTCATCAATAACCTGGGCTTCGAATTCGACAACAACAACACGACGACGGCGGGCTACCATGCGGTGTCGTTCACCGCGGCCCAGTTGGCGGCGCCCAATGCGCTCGATTTGCTGGCCGAAGACGTGGCGGCGGCGATCAACGCGGCCAGCAATCCGGCGAGCCCGCAATATGTGCAGGGCTTCAACGTCACCGCCACGATCGGCTCATTGGGCTCGGGCCAGGTGATTCTGTCGTCGAACGCGGCCAACGCGGCGGTCGTTACGAACGGCGCACCGCTGTCGATCAAGCAGTCGATCGTGGAGAACACGATCAACGGCCTGTTCGTGAACATCCGCACCAACTTGGGCAAGTCGATCGATACGCTGGACGTATCGGCGGAGTTCAACGCCACCGACATCCCGTACGTCATTACCTCGAATTTGGAAATCACCGGCGAGACGGGCGGGCCGCTGGGCACGACCGGCCGCGAAAGCGCCCGGCTGCAGGTCGATCCGGGCGTGGTGGTCAAGATGCTCGGTTCGCGGATCGAAGTCGGCATGGGCGCCAACTTCGTGGCCGAGGCCGACCAGAACCATCGCGTGATCTTCACGTCGCTGTTCGACGACACGTTCGGCGGGGGCGGCACGTTCTACACCAACGGCGACGATCAGAATCCCACCCCGCCGCAAGCCGCGGCCCCCGGCGATTGGGGCGGCATTTATTTCTCGCCCACTTCCAAGGGCAGCATCGACCACGCGCTGATCACCTACGCCGGCGGCTCGATTCCGATCGAGGGCGGGTTCGACAGCTTCAACGCCATCGAAATTCATCAGGCCCAGGTTCGCATCACGAACTCTTCGTTGCTGAGCAACGCCAGCGGCAAGTCCTCGGGAACGCGCAACGGCCGCGGCGCCAACGACGCGGCCGTGATCTACGTGATCGACGCGCAGCCCGTGCTCGTGAACAACATCGTGCAGAACAACCAGGGCGCCGCGATCAGCGTCAACGTGAACTCGCTGAACAATGCGCTCACGCCGGACTGGGGTCGCAGCACAGGCGTCATCGACAGCTTCACGCAGTTCGCCGACAACTACGGCCCGCTGGTGCGGCTCAACAAGCTGGGCAATAACTCCATCAACGGCATGCTGGTTCGCGGCGGCACGCTCAACACGGCTTCGATCTGGGACGACACCGACATCGTCCACGTCGTGGAAAGCGAGATCGACACCACGAATTACGCCACCAACGGCGGTTTGCGGCTGCAAAGCAACTCGACGCAAAGCCTGGTGGTCAAGCTGCTGGGCGCCAGCGCCGGCTTCACCGCCACGGGAGTCGCCTCGAACATCACCGATCGGATCGGCGGCACGCTGCAAATCATCGGCACGGCCGGACATCCGGTGGTCTTGACTTCGCTGTACGACAACAACGTCGGCGCCGGCCTGACGCCGGGCGACCGGCCCGACAACGTCACGCTCAACGGCAATACCACGAAGCCTTCGCCGGGCGATTGGAACTCGGTCCTGTTCGACCAGTACGCCAACGACAACAACGTCGCGGTCATCAACGAGGCCGAAAGCACGTTTACCGGCGGACAAGGCACGGACAATACGCCGGGCGCCGCGCAAAACCTCGGCGCGCTGGCGCCCAATCTGAAAAGCGGCGACGACAAACAACGGCTGGGCTACGTCGTTCACGGCTTCATCAGTCCGGACGACACTCACGACATGGACGTCTACAGCTTTTCCGCGGCGCCCGGCACGCAGGTCTGGCTCGATTTGGGCAACACTTCGATGGCGCTCGACGCCGTGCTGGAATTGGTCGATGCCAACGGCAACGTGCTCGCCCGCAGCGACAACTCGGTGCTCGAACAAGAGGACGCGATCCAGGCGGGTAATCCGCTCGTGGCCGGCCCGCTGTTGAGCGGCTTGATTCCGGGCGGCACGAACCTGGCTCAGCCGATGCAGAGCACCACGTTCCAGAGCAACGTGTATCCCGCGTCCAACGTGCACGATTTCGGCTCGATCAATCCGCGCGATCCGGGCATGCGGGTCGTTCTGCCCGGCGGGCCGCTGCAGCAGGGTCAGTCGAATCCGACGTATTACGTGCGGGTTTACAGCCGCGGCCCGAACTCGAATCCCTACGTCAATTCGCCGGCGCCCGGCCAATCGGCGCCTGCCGAGAGCAACGGGCTCACGAGCGGCGCCTACGACCTGCAAGTCCGTTTGCAAGAGACGACGCAGGTCGCCGGCTCGGTCGTGCGGTTTGCTTCGATCAACTACGCCAAAGACGGCATCACCGTGCTCGGCCAGCCGGATCACTCGCCGTTGGCCGGGCAATCCGTTTCGAGCGGCTCCAATAACGTGACGATTACGGTGCCGCCCTCGCCGTTCGGCTCGACCGACCCGACCTACTTCCCCGGTCAAGCCAACGGTCCGGCTGCCGCGCAGAACCTGGGCGACCTGCTCACGACCGACACCAGTTCGCTGAGCGTCGGCGGAAATCTGACCGATCCCGGCCAGGTCGATTGGTACTCGTTCACGCTGAACTACGACTTGATGCAGGCGATCCAGCACGTCAACGGCGCCGACAAGACGTTCTCTACGATTTTCGACATTGGCTATGCCGACGGGTTGACGCGGCCCGATACGACGCTTTCGGTGTTCAACCAATACGGTCAATTGATCCTCAGCGGCCGCGATTCGAACATTTCCGACCAGCAGCCGCAGCCGGGAGCGGGCGCCGACACGTCGAACCTCAGCCACGGCTCGTTCGGCACGCTCGATTCGTACATCGGCTCGGCGCAGTTGCCGACCGGCTACGCGAATGGAACCACGCCCGGCTCGCTCGCCGGGCAGAATCCCGTTGGGTTGAACAGCTACACCTACTACGTCGCGGTCAGTTCCAATGCGACCTTGCCGACGGCGATGGACGCGACGTTCAACGCCAACAGCGCCAATCCGCTGGTGCGTCTGGAACCGCTCGAAGGTTTCAAGCGAATTGTCGAAGATCACATCGGCTTTACCGGCTACACCAGCGGCAACGCGCTGTTCAACAGCGGCAACCTCACCTCGGGCAACCAGTCTTCGGGCAACACGATGGCCCCCCAAGACGGCGCGCTGCTGCCGATTCAGACCGTGGCCGATTTGCAGCAGCACGTCGTGCCGTACACGCTCGACAACGTCGTCGGCTACGCGGTCACCGACAATCATCTTTACACGATCAATCCCGCCACCGGTCAGCAGGAAACGGACGTCTCAGCCTTGGCGACCGACCAGCCGCCCAACGGAGTCTGGAAAGACATCTCGATCCGCAACGACGGCAAGATGTTCGGCTATCGCACCGCGTACGATACCACCGGCAACTCGGGTTATTTCTACCAAATCGATCCAGGCACCGGAGCGCAGACGCTGCTCGGCGGCGACGGCGCCGCGGGCAAATGGGGCTTGAGCAAGGAAGTCGACTCCATGGTCTGGACGGGAGACGGCTTCAACAACTCGTACAAATTATTTTTTTCGATCAGGGCGGCTAACGGAATTTCGGCGCTGGTGCGGGCCAATCCGGACACGGGCGACACGACCCAGACGCCGCCATACGGGTTGGTCGGCTACATGGAGACGGGGCTGCAAAACGGCATCAAGATCGAATCGCTGGCTGCGCAGGACGCCAACAAAAACCCCCAGATCTTCGAAGGCCAATCGTTCCAGCTCACCGATCTGGCCGGGCGCACGATTACCTTCGTGTTTCACAACACGGCCAACCCGCCGCTGCCGCCGCCGCCGGCCGGCGCCGCGTATATCGACTTCGCCAGCGGCGACAGCGCGGACACGGTTGGCATGGAAATCGACTCTGCGATCAATCAGGCTTTCTTTGCGTTAGGCGCCCCGGTCAATCCCCCGGCAAACTACAAGCCGTTGACGGCCAACTATTCGTTTGCCGGCACGGCCAAACCGATCCAGCCGGGAGAGGTCGACGTCAACAACGTGGCCTCGGAAGACTTTTCGAACGCCTCGCAATTCAACGTCACTTCGACCGGCGTCGGCGGTTACATCACCGGCATGGCTTTGGATCCCACCACCGGCGAAATCTATTGCGTGAGTTCCAACGGCGGCGTCTACGTGATGGATGGCCCCAATCCGGGCAGCATGCGGTACTTGGGTGCTTCGCAAGTTTTCACCAAAGCCGGCTATTCGTTCACCGGTTTGAACGTCGGTCCCCAAGACTTGGATTGGAATGGCGACGGCACGCCGGGCGACCTGCGCCATGTGTTGATCGCCAGCGCCGACGTCGCCGGCGGCGGCAGCGTCTTGACGGCCATCTCGATGGACGATCTGGCGGCGGGCAATATCTTCAATTCGCAGCCTATCCAGGCCGGCGCGCCGGTGGCCATCTTCGACGTGCCGGGCGTCGACCAGAACGGCTTGAGCGGACCGACGGGCTCGTACACCGACAATACGCCGCTGGCCGAGACGGGCGCGACCGGGATCGCCCTGTCGCCGCTGGACTTCAATCTCTGGCACCCGACCTTCACGCGTTGGGCCGATCCGGGCCACGGCATCCCCAACACCTATTCCAACAGCCGCGTCGGCGGCTTCCCCACTTCGGTCACCAGCGGCGACGTCAACTTCAGCACGAACGGATCGGCGGGCGGCGAAGTGGCCGGCGGCGTAAGCTTCTACTTCGGCATGGACAACTACATGCCGGAGCCCGCGAACTATTTCGGCTACAACGGCATCGACGCCCAGTACGGCGTGCTCGACACGAATACGCAGAAGAATCTGACCTATCAAACGAATTCGGCCGCAAGTCCGGTGATCCGCCAGACGTACAATCTGCCGGGCGGCGCCGACGGCATCCTGGAAACGAACGGATTCAGCCTGGCGGGCTACTCGTCGGCCGACAAGCCGACGTTGTACTTCAACTATTACCTCGACACGAACAACAACAATACCAAGGGCGTGACGCCGGGATTTAACGACTTCACCCAGGCAGCGCGGGTCTACGCTTCGGCCGACGGCGGCAAGACCTGGCAGTTGATGGCCACGAACGACGCGACACGGACGTACTACGACACCAACACGAACATCACGGGTCAATTGGGCGAATTGCCGCAGTTCGCCACCGCTTCGGCCGACGTGCCGGCCACCACGCTCAACGGCCAGCCGGTCGTCGATCCGCGGCAGCAGACGCAGCAACTGTTCAACAGCACGGGCACGTGGCGGCAGGCCCGCATCGACTTGGGCAATTTCGCCGGTCAACAGAACATCTTGCTGCGGTTCGATTTCCACACCTCGGGCAGTTCCGACATCTACTCGTCGTACAATCCCCAGTTCGTGCAGGGCGATCAATACGGCAATCCGACCAAACCGACCCGCGCGCAGAACCTGCAGCACGAAGGGTTTTACATCGACGACATCATCGTGGGTCTGGCCGAGCGCGGCGAGCAAGTGACCAACAGTCCGGCGGGTCAGACGCAATTCTTCACTACGCCGCAGAACCCCAATTTCGGCGCTCCGACCGAAACGCTGACGGGCCAGTACCAATTGCAGATTCGCCCGGGCCAGGCGACGGGCCAGACGATCAATCCCAACAACAGCGCGATCGAGCTCAATCCCAATCAGTTCGACGTGAACGATCGTCTGACCTCGGGATACACGTTGGTTGCCCCCGAAGGACACTTCAACCAGTCGATTACCAAGACGTTGCCGTCCTTCAATCTCGCCACGCAAGCCTACTCCGTGCCGACCCAGACGTACACCTTCCAAAACTTGCCGACGCCGACGGGCGGCGGCACGCTCACGATCAGCGGCGTCGGCGACCTGGAAGGCATTCTGGAATATCTCAAGCTCGACGGCATCGGCGACGTTTCGGTCACGCAAAACGTGTTCTTCAGCCAGGCGCAGGCCGACAAGGCCCAGCAGGGGCAATTCATCACCAGCACGCAGATTCACCTGTCGCAGGCGCAACTGCTCAAGCTGCTCGCCGCGGGCGGCGGCAACTCGATTCAGTTCAACTTGACCCCGCAAACTCCGATCGACGGCGCCAACACCAACAATCTCGACCTCAACAACACGAATCCGGCTACCCAAGTCAACAGCCTGCTGCAGTTGAACGTGACGCTCGACTACGCGTCGGCGCCTTACGACGGGCAGACGTTCACCATCAGCGACGGCGTGAACCAGGCGGTGTTCGAACTCGACGACAACAATTCGCTGGTCAATCCCAGCGACATCCGCGTCGCTTTCGATCCCACGTTCACGGCCGCTCAATTGGCCCAAGCGATGGCGGCGGCGATCAATCAGCAGACGCTGCTCAAGGTCACGGCCAGCACTGCGGACGCTGCGGGCAACAACGCCGCGTCCAACACCAACGATACCAACGACCGCGTGAACCTGTTCGGCGCGGCGTGGGTGCAGGTCGGCATGCCGCAGGTCACGGTCAGCGGGGCCGGGGCCGCGTCGCCGCCGCCCAATACGATCGGCAACGCGTTCAAGACGACGCTCGACTCGGCCGCTTCCAGCGGAAACCGCGCGTTCAACGGCTACGGCGAGTTGGGCAACGCCGCCGGCACGTCGGGCATCAGCAATCCAAGAGACGTGAACCTGTACCAGGTTCACTTGAACGCTGGCGACGCTTTGACCGTGCAGCTCAACTCGGGCAGCATTTTGTCGTCGCTGCAGCCCTACTTGCGAATTTTCGACGCGGCCGGCAACGAGGTGGGAAATTCGAGCACGCTCACGCAATTGCCCACGTTGCCCGACGGCAGCGGCTTTCCGCCGAACGCCTTCGTGGCTCCCGATCCGTACTACACGTTCACGGCGCAGAGCACAGGCGACTATTACATCGGGGTCAGCGGGGCGGGCAACCTGCTCTACGATCCGACGAAGCCGCCTGCGGCCTGGACCGCCACGACGCCGAATCCGGCGGGCAGCACGGGCTACTACCAGATTCACATCAGCGTCGGGTCCATCAACGTCCGCGGCGTCGTGCCGCCGGCCACGCCCTCGTTCTCGTTCTTCCCGCCCAATTACGAACCGGGCCAGCCGGTCAACGAGGGCACGCTGTCGTACCAAGGCCAGTTGCAATTGCCGACGAGCACCGGCAACCCGTACACTGGCGACCCGAACATCGGCGACGACGGCACGATCCGCGTGCTCAAGTACGATTACACCGGCGACGCGCAGGTGGTCGCGCCGCAAGGCTCGTTGATTCTGGAAAGCAACCAAATCACCAATTCGAGCGACGTCGGCATCCTGGTCAGCTCCGCGCCGCGCGAAGGGCTCCTCGGGCAGCCGAACCCGAATCTGCCGCACCAAGGCGGCGTGGTCAATACGCCGGTGCTGAACAGCGCGCGGCTCGTGCCGGGCGTGGTCGTCGAGAACAATCTCGTCACCAACTTCGGCAACGCGGGCATCCAGTTCAGCGGCGACACCAACCCGGCCGGCGCCCCGCTGGCGGCAGTTCCCTTCGGGCGACTCATCAACAACACGGTCTACGGCGGCTTGCAGGCCACCGGGAAGGTCGGCATTTTGGTGTCCAACAACGCCAGCCCGACCGTCGTCAATAACATCGTGGCGAACACGCAGTTGGGCATTTCCGTCGACGCTTCGTCGCAGGCTCTGCCGAGCCCGCCCGTGCTGGGCGCCAATCTGTTTAGCGGCAACGCCAAAAACACCAACCTGGGCAATCCGGCACAGTACCCCAACGGCGATCCGGGCAGCAACGGCATCGTGCTGACCGCCGGCCAGCCGCTGTTCACCAATCCGGCCTTGGGCAACTTCTATCTGAAGGAGTATTCGCCCGCCATCGACAGCTCGCTCAACTCTTTGGTCGATCGGCCGCAGATGACCGCGGTGACGGGTCCGCTGGGCATTTCGCCTTCGCCGATCCTGGCCCCGGACACGGACATGAACGGTCAATTGCGCGTGGACGATCCGTTCGTGGCCTCGCCGCCAGGGCTCGGCTCGAACGTGTTCAAGGACCGTGGCGCGATCGAACGCGCCGACTTGACCGGACCGCAAGCCAGTTTGCTGAGCCCGGTCGACAACAACATCCAAGATCAAGATCCGCGAGTCAACATCGTCCACCCGGTCGGCGAGTTGCTCTCTGAATTCCAAATTCAATTGAACGATGGCGTCGGTTCGGGCATCGACAATTCGACCGTGACGCCGGACCGCGTCACGGTGCGGCGCAACGGCGTGCTGCTCACGCAGGGGGTCGACTACTCGTTCGTCTACGACAATAACAACCACATCATCCGCTTGATTGCAGCCTCGGGGGTGTGGCAAAACGGCTACGTCTACGACATCGCCCTCGACAACGGCGTCCATTTCGACCCGCAGGCCGCCGATACCAGCGGCACGCCGCTGGGCATCAAGGACCTGGCCGGCAATTTCCTGCAAGCCGACTTTCCCAACGGCTTCACGACCTTCCAACTGATTCTCGACAGCGTGCAGAACGATCCGCCGGCGGTCACCTTGCCGCTGACCGCTCAAACGGTCGCCGAGAATTCGCCGGGCAGTCCCTACAGCCCGGCGGCGCCCAGTTCCTTGGCCTTCGATACCGCCAACCAGAATACGATTACGGTTTACGATGTCGACGCCAACGGCGGCGTCGAGCAAATCACCGTCTCGACGGCCCAAGGCACGCTGGCCATCGGCGGCTCGCTGCCGGGCATCAATATCTTGAACTCGAGCAACGGGACAAGCACGTTGCAATTCCAGGGCACGGTCGACGCACTGAATGCTGCGCTCGATACGCTGGTTTACACGCCCGCGCCGTACTTCAACGGCCAGGCGACGATCCAGATCGTGGCCAACGACCTGGGCAATTCTCCGCCGCCGGCGAAGTTGACGACCGTGTTCATTCCGGTAACCGTGACGCCCGTCAACAACGCGCCGGTCATCACCATGCCGGCTACGCAGTCGGTCACCGAGGACAACCCGTTGGTCTTCTCGAGCTCGGGCGGAAATCCGATCTCGGTCTTCGATGTGGACGTGCAAGGCGCCGATACGAGCAATCCGAGCTATCTCTACACGGAAGAAGTCCGGCTCGACAACTTGCCGGCGATCGCGGGCAACAACAATCTGCCGCAGATCGTGTTAGGAACCACGTCGGGCATCACCTTCCTGGCGCCGCCCGCCGGCGGGGCCGTGACCGCCAACGGATCGACCGATATTTGGTTCCGCGGCACGCTCTCGGCGATCAACACCGCGCTCAACGGGCTGAAATTCATTCCGCCGGCCGAAGACTCGACGGCCGAGCCGGGCCTGTATCCCAATCCTTTCTCGTTGACGCTTGTCACGAACGACAACGGCAACATCGGCGCCGGGGTTCCGCAAATCGTGACGCAGAGCGTTTCGATCACGGTCAACCCGGTGATCGATGCGCCGACCCTCGACAACAGCCAGACGATGACGCTCTCGCCGCTGACCGAGAGTTTGACGTCGCCGACTCCCGCCCAGGTTTCGGCGGCCATCTCCGCGGCGGGAGGAAGCAACACCGTGGCCTCGGTGCTCGCCACCGGCGCCGACGGCGGCTCGCCGATCACGATCAACACGCTCACTTCCGGCGGACAACTCGGGATCGCGATCACCGATGCGACCGAAACCGATCCGACTCGGGGGACGTGGTATTACTCGGTCGACGCGGGCGCGACTTGGAAGTCGTTCGGCACGGCGGCCACCGACTTCGGCGCGGCGTCGATGAGCCATGCCCTGTTGTTACGCGCGACGGATCTCGTCGAGTACGTGCCGGCGGCGAATTTCAATACCAACGGCACGCTCGATCCGCTTCCCACGCTGACGTTCACGGCCTGGGATCAGACCACCGCCGTGGAACCGGCCCAATTGCAGATTCTGCCTTTGGCGCCGGGCTCGGCCGCCAATCTGACTCAAATCGGCCAAGGCGCCAGCACGCCGTTCAGCGTCGCCAGCGGCACGGCCACGCTGTCGATCAGCGCGGTCGACAGTCCGCCGCACATCAGCCTGCCGTCGGGCGCCTTCATCACCAACGAAGACGTGGCGATTTCGTTCAGCGGGGCGAACGCCCCCGTCGTATCGGATCCGGATATCAACGAAGGAAATCTGGCCAACGTCGGCCAGGTCAGCCTCACGGTTTCAGTCAATCCGGCGCAGGGTACGTTGTCGCTCGGCCCCTCCGTTCCCGGCACGGTGCAAATCATCAACGGCGGGAACGGCCAAAGCAGCATCGCCATTCAAGGGCTGATGGCCGACGTCAACACGGCGATCAACGGTTTGAAGTTCACGCCGGCGCTCTATTTCGCCAGCCAGGCCACGGTCAATTTGGTCGTCAACGACTTGGGGAACTTCGGCGTCTTGCCGCCGGGCTATCCCAGCGCCAACGGCGGCTTGATCGATACGGAAACGTTGACCATCGACGTGACGCCGGTCCATTTCGCTCCGGTGCTCGACAGCAACAACGGCGCCCCGACCTTCGCCTCGGTCGTGCAAAACACGCCGCCGGCGAACAACACCGGCAGTACCGTGGGCGCGATGTTGCTGACGGGCGGCTCGATCGTGTCCGACGTCGATCCGGCGGGTTCCTTCCTGGCGATCGACGCCGACGCGGGGGCCAAGCAGGGGATCGCCGTGACCGGACTGACGACTGCCAGCGGCGGCATTTGGTACTATTCCACCAACGGCGGCGCCAGCTTCAGTCTGGTTGGCGCGGTTTCGCCGTCGAACGCCTTGTTGCTGCGTTCCACCGATCTGGTTCGCTTCCTGCCCAACCAGAACTTCACCGGCAACGTGACCATGACCTTCCAGGCCTGGGACCAAACGGATCAGGCGGCGGCAGGCAGTCGAGTGAATTTGACGACGGCCGGCGCGACGGGCGGCAAGACCGCTTACAGCACCGCCAGCGCCACCGCGACGCTCAGCGTCACGCCGATTCCCTTGGCGCCGTCGTTCCATCTGATTTCGACCGCCACGCTGGAAGACAACACCGTCCTTGCCAGCGGCGGCAGTCCCGGCGGCAGCAACCCGAACCTGATCTTGGTCCCCGGCTTCGCGTATGGCATTTCGAACGGCGCCGGCGGCACGACTGCCACGACGTTTACCGTCAGCGACTACAACAACGACTCGATCCCGTACAACGGCCTGTTCTCCGTGCCGCCGACGATTGCTTCCGACGGCACGTTGAGCTATCAGCTTAATCCGGACGTGTTCGGCGTGGCGACGCTGAAGGTCGTCGCCAGCAATGGCGCGGCGACTTCGGCCGCGCAGCAGACGACGATCACCGTCACGGCCATCGACGATCCGCCGACGCTGGATCCGATTTCGAGCCTCACGGTGTTGGACAATTCCGGCCAAAACGCCGTCTCTTTGACGGGGATCTCGGCCGGTCTCAACGAGTCGCAGGTCCTGACGATCACCGCGACGTCGAAGGACACGAGCATCATCCCCAACCCGACGATCAGCTACGCCAGCCCGAACGCGACCGGCCTGTTGTTCTTCACGCCGGTGCTCGGCAAAGCTGGAACCGTGAGGATCACCGTCACCGTGACCGACAACGGCAACATCGCGGCGGGCGGCTTGAACTCGTTCTCGCAAACCTTCGACGTCACCGTTCAGAGCACTGTGCCCGTGGCCAGCGGCGGCACCGTCACCATCGACGAAGGAAGCCAGGGGACGATCGCGCTGAACGGCGTCAACGGCGTGGGCGACAGCGGCACGCTGTCGGCGAAAATTACCAGCTTGCCCAGCGGCGGCACGTTGTACCAAACGTCCGACGGAATCACGCTCGGGTCGCCGATCACGTCCGTGCCGACGAACGTCTCGAACCCGAACATGCAGGTGATCTACGTCCCGAACGCCGGCCAGTTCGGCAGCCCCTTCGACAGTTTCCGCTTCGAGGTGACCAATGGCACGCAAACCTCGGCTCCGGCTACTGAAACCATTGACGTAACCCAGGTCAATCAGGCGCCGACCTTCACGGCCGGGCCGAACATTAACCTGGCGGCGGGCAATACGACCGCGCAGGTCTTCTCGGGTTGGGCCAAGAACATCTCGCCGGGCGCACCCAACGAATCGGCTCAAACGCTGACCTTCCTCGTCCTCGGCGATACGAATCCCAGCATGTTCAGCGTGCTGCCGGCCGTAGATCCGATTACCGGCAACCTGACATTCAGTCTGGCCGCCAACGCCAGCGGATCGGCCACGATCTCGCTGGTGTTGAAAGACAACGGCGGCACGGCGAACGGCGGCCACGACACCTCGGCGCCGCAGAGCTTCACGATTTCGGCCAGCGCGGCGCCCACGGCGAATCCGGAAACGTATATCGTCAACGACAGCGGCGCCAGTTTCGTCACTGCGGCCTCGGGAGTGCTGGCGAATGATTCCGATCCGAACGTCGGCGGCGTCATGACCGCGACGCTCGTTTCGGCGCCGAGCTTCGGCCGCGTGACGCTCAACTCCGACGGCTCGTTCAGCTACACGCCGGGCGGAAGCTTCGAAGGACTCGATCGCTTCACCTATCGCGATGTCGACGCCGGGCTGAGCAGCAACGTGACGACCGTCACGATCTGGTCTCACGAGGCGGCGATCGTCAACAAGTTCTACCAACAGGTCTTGAACCGAAACGCGGACGACGCCGGTTTGCAGTACTGGGCCAACCAGTTGCACAACGGCGCTCAGCCCGGCGCCATCGCACAAGGAATCTTCGAGAGCAACGAGCACCTGGACCCGATCATCACCCAGTACTACGAGCAATTCCTGCTCCGCGCTCCCGACCAGCAAGGGCTGACCTTCTGGCGCGACCAGGTCTGGAAGGTTTACGGCGGGCCGGAGCAAGTTATCGCCGGCATGATCAGTTCTCCCGAATTCTTCCAATCCGCCGGCGGAACCAACACCGGCTGGGTGACGCAGTTGTACCAGCGGCTGCTCAAACGGGCGCCCGACACGCAAGGGCTCCAATTCTGGGTCGGCCTGCTCGATCAGCATCAGGCGACCGAGTCGCAAGTGGTGCTCGGTTTCCTCAGCAGCACCGAGTATTACACGAATTTGGTCGACGGCTTCTTCCAGCAGTACCTCGAGCGGGCGCCGTCGTCGGCCGAGTTGGCTCAGTACTTGTCTCAGCTCCAGGCAGGGGCCAGCCAGCGGGCCATCCAAATCAAGATCGTGGATACGCCCGAGTACTTGAACAATCCGCCCGCTCCGGCCGTCGGAGCGGCGATTCGGTTGTACTACTAAGGACGGAGGAGAAGGGGGGTCGCTTTTTTCTTGACTTAGATGTAGCGCGAGATTTAATGGAACCTAAGCTCGTCCGAGTTCGGAACATACCGCCGGCGCCTGCCTCAAGGCCCTGCAGCGGGTTAAAGGCGCCAGGATGGCACTCTCGCCGGAGTTGCCGGCGTCGAGGCCGCGGGCTGTTGGTAATCGGCTTTTCGTCGACGGCGCCGAGTCTGATTCGTAAACGCCGCCGCCGCCGACGAAGTCTGCCGGTCAATGATCGAGCCGTGTCAGTTCGCCTGTGGCAAGATGTCGGCGGTGGTGCGCGCAGAGATAGCCTTGTATGACGGGCAATCGTCAGTCTGGGCTGAAATGGTAATTGGGGAGGACTTGGCACTTTACCTGGCCAGATAAAGTGGCAAGTATAGGATGTTTGCGTATTGCTATTAGAATGGCAGAAATAGAAAACTAAGGGGTTCTGCCTAACCTGTTCCGAGGCCGTCTGGTTGGAACAGGATTCCACCTAGGAGAAGAATTCATGGGGATGTGGCGTTCGCTTCACCCTTTCCATTCGTCCACGCCGAAACCCAGCCGACGCAGCAGCGTCAAGCGATCGAGCCGACGTCGCGCGCTCAAGCGCCGCGAGACGAATGCTTCGCGCGCAGGCCGGCGAGAACTGCAACTCGAACGCTTCGAAGAGCGTTTGCTGCTGACGGCTGCACCCCAGTTGTTGTCGATCCTGACCAACAGCAACGACGTGGTTTTTGCTCCCAACGCCGCCACGCAGCCGTTGACCACGGCGCCTCAAGAGCTTGATTTGCTCTTCAACGAAGGACAGGTGATCGATCCGGCGACGCTCGGCGGCATCCAGATCGTGCGCGCGGGCGTCGACCACACGCTGAACACCGCCGACGACGCGCCGATTCAGCCCGGTTACGTCGGCATCGGCTCGATTCCCAACGAGGTCGTGGTCCGGTTCGCTTCCACGCTTCCCGACGACCTCTATCAAATCACGCTGCTGGGTACCGGTCCCGATGCGCTGACCAACAGCAGCAATCCGCCCGTTCCCTTTTCCAGCGGCAACTCGACGCAACCCAACCAGCGAATCGATTTTCAGATCGACACGGCGCCACAGGTGCTGTCGGTCGTCCCCGAACCGATCACGCGCAATTCCGACGGCAGCCTGTCTCAGGCGACGGATACGATCGACGTTTATTTCAACAAGCCGATCCAACCGCTGCCGACGACGATCAATCAGCTCGATCCGCACCTGTTCCAACTGGTCGCCACGCAAAACACGGCCGATCCCACGGACGACCAGGTCTACACGCCGAACAACGTCAGCTTCGACCTTTCGACGAACATGGCGCAGCTCACGTTCGCTGCGCCGATCAGTTCCTTGAGCACCGGCTCGTTCCGCTTGCGAATCGGCGATAATCAGCCCGTGGCCACCGGCAGCAATGCGGCGCCGGTCACCGTTCCGATTACGGTCGGCTCGGCCGGTTCGACTTTCGGCGACGCGAACACGCTGACGCAAGATCCCGGACCCTATAACGTCGGCGATTTGAACGCCGTGTCGCACCAACTGTTGACGGGCGGCGTGATCGGGCCGGTCAGCGATTTGCCGGCGACGGCGACGCCGGGCGGAAATCTCGGCCCCGGGCTGAGCGGCATCCCGATCGACAACCACGTCGACCCCAACGCAGCGCAGCCCAGCGGGCAAACGCATTACGTGCCGACGATCACCTACAATTTTCCCGACATCTACGGCAGCGTTCCCGGCAATCCGCAACTGCACAACGTCATCACGCCGGCGCAACAGCAGTTGACGCGGGAGATCTTCCAGCTTTACAGCTACTATTACGGCGTGCAGTTCCAGGAGGTCGGCAGTGCGACGCTGGGCGCCGCCGAATTGGGCGTCGTCACCGGCGTGGTGCAGTCGCTCGACCAGTCGGCCCCCGTCGGTTTGACCGGCATCGCTCAGGCGCCCGCGACTCCTTTCCCAGTCACGCCTTTGGCCTCGCGCGGCGAAGCGTTGGCCGTGATGAACGCGGGTATCTTCAACACGGAAAGCCAATACGGCGGGCCGTGGTTCATGGAAGCCCTGCGTCAGATCGGGATCATGCTCGGGCTGACGAACGTCAACGGCGCGCCGCCGGGAACGGTGATGGGCGCGGGCGGCAACGACCCGGCCACGAATGCGCCGGCGGAGCCGGTGTTCCCCGGCAACGCCGACATTCTGCACGGCCGGTACTTGTACCAGCCGGACAGCAACGCCATCAACATGTACAAGTTCACCGTCACGACGCCCGGCGCGTTCAGCGCCGAGACGATCGCCCAGCGTCTGACCGACGCCAGCGGCGCGCCGGATACGAGCCTGCTGAACACCGTCTTGACGCTGTACAACGAGACGCACGTCATTCAACTGCCCACCACGGGCGCCAATCCGGTCGGCTCGGCGATCGTGCCGGGCAGTTCGTTTACGCTCAACGACGGAACATCCCCGGCGGTCACGTTCGCGTTCGACAACGGCATAACGCCGATCCCCGCGGGCGCCGTATCGATTCCTTTCACGGCGTCGCAGACCGCGCACGACGTGGCGTTGTCGCTGGCCCAAGCGATCAACGGTTACCTGACGACCCACAGTCTGAACGTCTCGGCCAACGTCGAATTCGATCGCGTGGTGCTCAGCGGGCCCTTGACGGTTACGCACAGCGCGTCGCAGGGTTCGGTCGCCTACAGCGTCGACCGCGAGATCGTCTCGCGCAACGACGACTATTTCGGAACCGATTCGTACCTCAAGCTGCAGCTTGCGCCGGGCAATTATTACGTGGCGGTGACCAGCACCGGCAACGCCAATTTCAACCCCAACGTGCCGGACAGCGGCGCCGGCGGCACGACGACGGGCGCGTACAACCTGCGGCTCGATTTCACGCCCACGCCCGTCAGCACGCTGACCGACGACGGCCTGTCGTTGATCGTGCCCAACGTGCCCCTCGGCGGACAAGGGGGCATTCAAAACCTCGACAAGTTCACTATTTCTACCGATAGCAACACCTCCGTGACGTTCCAGTTCGTCACGCAGGGTTCGACGCCGCAGCCGGGCGTCACTGCCATTCTGGTGTCGCCCGGCGCCACGCAGGACCAGGTGGCGCAGGCCGTGGCGACGGCGATCGCCAATTCCGGCTTGACGACGCTGACCCTGCGCTACGACGGCCACGGCCAGGTGAACCTGGGCGGTTCGGCGACGACGACAATCACGACGTCCACGAGCGCCTTGGCCGTGTGGGGCACGGCGACTCGACACGTGCTCGAGGGCAATTCCGACGGCGCCAGCGGCGCTTACAATTTCTGGTTCGCCTCGAACGACGCCAGCACGATCTACGTCGATAAGCTGTCGGCGGCTACGGCCGATCCGACTTTGGGAACGATCGGCAATCCCTACAATACAATTGCCGGCGCCTTGCAAGCCGCGTCGGATCGCATCATTGCGCCGACGGGCGCCGCCTTGGCGACCGCGACGCCGCAAACGTTCGTAGTCAACGACGGCACGTACGCCGTGACGTTCGAATTCTCGGTCAACGGCGGCGCCGTCTCCGCCGGCAACATCGCGGTCTCCGTGCAATCGACCGACACGGCCGCCCAGGTGGCCCAGGAAATCTACAACGCCATTTTAGGCGCCGAACAAGGCGGCTATTTGACGCTCGGCCCCTCGTTTGCGCCGCCGGCCACGGACAGCGATTTCGTCGACGTGACCGGCGCCGCGTTCGTCGACGTCAAGAACGCTCCGGCGCTGTTGGCGGGCACGAAGATCGTGCGGGTCGTGGGCAACATCGGCGCCGACAACAGCCTGGGCGTGCCGATCAATCCCCAGCCCAGCGTGTCGACCTTGGCGCCGTCGGGTTCGGCCGGGCAAACGTTCAGCATCGCGGCGGGAACGCTGTCGCTCGTCTTCGAGTTCACGCAGGATCCGACCGCAACTCCCGGCAACCTGCTCGCCGACGGCAACTATGCGGTGGCGCTCGCTCCGGGCGCCTCGGCGCAAGACATCGCCAATGCCATGGCCGCGGCCATCAACGCTTCGCCGCTGGCTCAAGCGGACGGCGGCGCCGTGGCGGCGAGCGTGACGGGCGACGCCGTCGCGTTTCGCGTGAATTTGACGGGCGTCGGCCAGATCGCGATCAACGCCCAAAATACTCCCTCGCTGATCGCCGCCTCGAACGCGCAGCCCTACGAGATTGGCTACGACCAATTCACGCACCAGCCGCTGGCCGACGGCGGCGATTTGAACGTGCCTCAGGGCGTGACATTGATGATCGACGCGGGCGCCGTTTTCAAGATGGAAGGCGCCAACCTCAACGTGGGCCTCAATTCGCCGAATATCGATCGCAGCGGCTCCGCGCTGCAAGTGTTGGGCGCCCCGAGCAGCTCCGTCTACTTCACGTCGTTCCACGACAACCAACTCGGCGGCATTACCGATAACGTCACCGCCCCGTCGCCGGGCGATTACGGCGGCATCGTGTTTCACCAGCATTCCGACCTGGAAAGCCAGGGCATTTTCCTGAACACGGTCAATCACGCCAACATCCGCTATGCCGGCGGAACGGTCATCGTCGACGGCGTTCCGGCGGTCTACAACCCGATCTACCTCGACGGCTCGCGGCCCACGATCGACTACAACACGATCACGCTGAGCCACGACGCCGCAATGTCGGCCGACCCCAACAGCTTCCAAGAGACGATTTTCGGCAGCTCGGCCTACGACCCCGCCTCGATCAATCCCAGCATCGGCCCGTACGTCGCCGATTACAACCGCACCGGGCCCGATATTCATGGCAACCTGTTGTCGGCCGTGGTCCCCGGCGGAATGGCGATCGTGACGCCCGACGCCAGCCAGATCATTGCGGGCGAAACGTTCCTCGTGGAAACGATCGACGGCAGCGGCAACACGAGTTACGCGACGTTCGAGTTCACGACCAGCTCCGCGTCGATCGTCAATGGCAAGCTCGCCGACGGGAACTGGGCCGTGTTGTTCAAGCCCGGCAACCCGGCGCAGAACATCGCGGGCGACACGGCGCTGCAAGTCGCGACTGACATCGCCGACGCCGTCAATGCGGCCGGCATCGCCGGCGTGAGTGCGACGGTTCGCACGGTCACGTCGTCGGACGGAACGACGGCTCAGGAAGCCGTTTTGGCGGGGGTTTCCAAGATCGAACTCCCCTCGTCGCGAACTTTCAACGCGCCGACCGGCCAGTCGATCGTCGACGGCCAGACCTTTACGATCGTCAACCCCGTCAGCGGGTCCGACACGGTTTTCGAATTCGACAATACGGGGGCAGTCGCGGCGGGACACGTCGCCGTGCCGTTCCTGGCGTCCGATTCCGCCACGGCCCTGGCGGGCAAAATCGCCGCGGCGATCAACGGCTCCAGCACTGGCGTAGGCGCCATTGCTTTGGGCAACGTCGTTATGTTGACTTCGGTGCCGAACATCGCGGTGTCGACTACAGGCTCGGTGATCGCCGGCCTACAGTCGCTCACAGTCCCCAATGGGAATCTGCTTACCGCAGGTTCAACGTTCTCCATTACCAACAAGAGCAATGGGGCTATTACGGTCTTCGAGTTCACGACCAACGCCGCGTCGGTCGTCAACGGCAAGCTCGCCGACGGCAACTACGCGATTGTATACGCCTCCAGCGATCAGGCGGCGACGATCGCTGCCGCAGCGGCCGCCAAAGTGAACGATCTCGGCTTGGGCTTTGCGGCGATCGCTTCCGGCGCCAATATCGTGCTGACGGGCCTCTCGGATTTCCGCTTCGCTTCGCCCCTCTCGCTGGATTCGTCGATCGTCGCCAACACGGTAAACGGTCTGTTCGTCCGCACGCAAAACGTGCAAGGGCAGACGCCGGAAACCCTGGACGTCGCCGCGAGATTCACGGCGACCGACATCGTCTACGTGATCAGCGACAACCTGGTCATTCAAGGCAATCCGGGCGGCCCGGTCGGCAGCACGCCGCGAATCGCCGGCCGGCTGGCCATCGATCCGGGCGCGATCGTAAAATTGCTCGGCGCCCGGATCGAGGTGCAAATGGGCGCCAACCTGATCGCCGAAGGCGACGCCAACCAACAAGTCGTGTTCACGTCGTTGCACGACGACAGTTTTGGCGCCGGCGGCACGTTCGACACCGATGGCGACAACTACAAACTTTCGGCGCCGCCGGCCGTGGCGCAGCCGGGCGATTGGTCGGGAATCTATTTCGCGCCGACCTCGCGCGGCAGTCTCGATTACGCGAGACTGGCCTATGGCGGCGGAAGCAGTTCGATTGCCGGCGGGACCGACAATTTCGACGCCATTGAAATCCGCCAGGCGCAGGTCCGAATCGCCGACAGCACGATCGCAAACAACGCCGCCGGCCTGGCGACGACGCCCACCCGCGACGGCCTGCTGGCGAACGACAGCGCCGCGATCTACGTGCTGGGCGCCCAGCCGACGATCGTCAACAACGTGCTGCTCGACAATTACGGCGCCGCCATCAGCATCAACGCCAACTCGCTCACCAGCGACGTCATACCCGACCCTGGCCGCAGCACGGGCGCCATCCAGCAGTACGCCCAGTTCGACGACAATCGCGGGCCGCTCGTGAGGCTGAACCGCATCGGCAACATCGAAAATCGTCCGGCAATCAACGGCATGCTGGTTCGGGGGGCCACGCTCGACACTTCGTCCGTCTGGGACGACACTGATATCGTGCATGTGGTCGAGAATCAGATTTCCGTGCCCAACGTCGATTCGCGAGGCGGCTTGCTGCTCGAAAGCAGCGCCTCGCAAAGCCTGGTCGTCAAGCTGCAAGGCGACAACGCGGGCTTCACCGCAACGGGTACGCCCTCCGATATTCAGAATCGCATTGGCGGTTCCGTGCAAGTCGTCGGCACGCCGGGACATAATGTGATTCTAACCTCGCTGCTGGATACCACGGCAGGGGCCGGTTTGACGCCTGGCGGGCAGCCACAAAACGATACGAACAATACGGGCGTGGGGACGCCTGCCGATACGCCGCCCACTTTCCCGCCGTCCGGCGGACAGCTTACTGTTACGCCTTCGAACAACGCGGCGGCGCTGGTGAATTCCATGCTGTTGCGGCCGCTTCCCTCTGGAGTCACGGTGGCCGGCACTAACTATGTCGGCGGAGCGACCGAGGCTGGGACGTACATCAACGGCGACGGAGTGCCGCTGCAAATCCCGCAGAAGGGCGCCATCCTGACGACCGGCATCGCCCAAATTCCCGCGCAAAACACGAGCACCGACTTCGGAGCCGACCTGGGACTGCCGGGCGATCCTAGACTTTCAGCGTTGATCGGCGGCACCCCGACTTACGACGCGTGCGAGTTGACGTTCACCGTCAACGTCGATCCGTCTTCGTCCATCAAGTCGGGCATTTTCGAGTTTCAATTCGGCAGCGACGAGTATCCAGAGTTCGTTGGCTCTTTCAACGACGTTCTGGCCGGCTTTATCGACGGGTCGCCCACGTCGAACTTTTTGCACGATTCAAAGGGCAATCTGGTGTCGGTGAATAGTGCTTTCTTCGACATCAATAATAACGTTCAATTGCCGGCCAAGTCGCCGCTCAACATTGAATACGACGGCATGACTTCCGGGCTCAGAGCGTCGTTCCCTCTGCACTCCGGATTGAATACGATCACGATCGCGATCGCCGACGCCCTGGACGGAATCCTTGATTCCGGCGTTCTCATGACGGATCTGCACTTCAGCACGCAGAGCGTTGGGGCGGGCGGCGTCACACGCGCGGGGGCCTCGTCGGGCCAGTGGAACAGCATCACGCTGGACCAGAATTCCAACGATACCAACGTCGCCGTCGTCAACGAAGCCGAACCGGCGAATACCGGCGGCGTCGATACGAACGGCACGGTCGCCACGGCGCAAAACTTGGGCGTGATGGCGCCGAACATGAAAAGCGGCGACGACACCGAGCGCTTGGGCTTCGTGGTCAATGGCGCGATCAGCCCGAACGCTCCGGGCGACATGGACATGTATCGCTTCCAGGCGCAGCCGGGCACGCAAGTTTGGCTCGATATCGGCAACACTTCGCCGGGCTTGGACACGGTGCTCGAACTCGTCGACGCCAACGGCACCGTGCTCGCCCGCAGCGACAACTCGGGCCAAGAGGCCGCCAACCCCGCGTTGTTGCAGGCGGAATTGCCTGGCAATCTGGCGCAAACCATGCCGGCCGATACGCTGCTGCACGGCCTTTACGATCCGAACAGCGCCGCCGATCCGGCGCTGCGCGACCTGAACTCCACGAATCCCTACGACGCCGGTTTCCGCCTCGTGTTGCCGGGCACGCTCAATCCGAGTCAGCCGCTGAACAACTATTACGTCCGCGTGCGGAGCCGCGGCGCCGATTCGCACTACAACGACCTGGGCAAGGGCCTGAGCAGCGGCGTCTATCAACTGCAAGTGCGGCTGCAAGAGCAGGAGGCGTTCCCCGGCTCGACCGTCCAGAACGCCGACATTCGCTACGCCACCAACGGCATCCAAGTCATCGGATTGCCCGCTCATTCTCCGCTGATCGCCGAGGCGGGCTCGAGCCAGGCGGCTCACAACACGATGGCGACGGCCCAAGATCTCGGCAACTTGCTGACCACCGACCGCAACGCGATCGGAGTGAGCGGCAACCTCTCCTCCGGCACGACGCAGGACTGGTACAAGTTCGAATTGAACTACAACCTGGCCCAGGTGATCGCCGGGTTGAACAGCGGGGACAAAACGTTCGCCACGATGTTCGACATCGACTATGCCGACGGCCTGGCGCGCCCCAATACGACGCTCTCCGTTTTCGATGCCGCCGGCAACTTGATCTACGTCGGCCGCGACTCGAACATCGGCAACGATCAGCCGCTGCCTGGGCAAAGTTCGACCAGCGCCTTGACGGATCTGACGCGCGGTTCGGCGGGCCAGCTCGATCCGTTCGTCGGCACGGTGCAATTGCCCGCCGGACCGACGCGGACCTATTACGTCGCGATCAGCTCCGACGCCACGCTGCCCACGGCGCTCAACGCCACGTTCGTCAAGGGCGCGGCGCAGCCGCTGATCCGGCTGGAACCGATCGACTCGCTCAACCGCATCGTCGAAGATCACATCGGCAGCCAGGGCGGACAAACGGCGCAGGATCCCAAGTCGCTCACGGCCGCCTTCAACGGCAACACCAGCAGCCAGGCTGGCATCGATCAGCTCAACAGCTCGGCCACGCCCTTTTCGCTGTCGGACGTGACGCTGTTCGTCGACCAGGCCGGCAACAACGGCCACTTGGAGACGGTCAACCCGTTCACGGGCCAGAGCGAAACCGACATCAACCCCGTGCCTAGCAGCGGTTCGGGCTACGGCGACATTGCGATGCGCAACGACGGCCAGTTGTACGGCTTTTCGTTGGGCACGATCAGCGCCGGCGGCGGCAACTACAACCTGATCGATACCGGAACGGCCGCGATCAACACGCAAGGCAACGGCGGCATCGTCACGTATGCTTTCAACAACGCCAACCCGCCCGTGCTGACGGCGAATAACACCGGCGTGCAAATCAACGCCATCGCCTTCGATCAATCGGGCGGCCCCAACAATCGGCTGTTATTCGGGGTGGGCAGCTATGCCGGCGGGAACGGCGTGTCGGGCTTTGCCAACGGCCTGTACGAATTCAATCCCAACACGGGCGCGGTGCTGGGCGCGACGGGCAACGCCACGAACCCGACCGATCCGCCCCCCAAAATCCTCAACCTGCTGGGCGGCCCCGGCGGGCAAATCACCGGCATGGCGTACGTGAACGGCACGCTGTACGCCGTGACCAGCCTGGGCGGCTTGTTCGTGATCAACAATCCGCAGGGCAACGCCTCGGCGACGTACGTCGGCACGGCGACCGCGCTGGCGGGCGTGAACTTCACCGGCTTGACGGCCGGTCCGCCCGACGTGGCAGGCGGCAAATACGCCAGCGATCTGTTCGCCACCGACGCCAGCGGCAAGCTGTGGAGCTTCGACACCGCAGGCATCCTGCAGAAGGTGTTCGCCAACGGCGCGGCGAGCATTTCGCTGGGCGCGACCAATCTGGTCGGGCTGGCGTTCTCGACGCTCGATTACAACTTGTGGCACGTGACGAACCATCGCGGAACGGACGCAGGCCACGGCATCAACGTGGCGCCCGACCAGAGCCGCGATCCCGCTTCGGCCAACCAACCGCAGGCCGGAAATACGAGCTTTTACTTCGGCCTCGAGGCGCCGCCGAGCGCCGATCCGAATTCGCTCAACGCCAATTCGCAGCCCGACGCGGGCAACTACGCCACCAACCCGAGCGTTTATCACACTTATAACTTGCCCGGCGGCGCACAAGGCAGCCTGGTCAGCAACTCCTTCAGCCTGTCGAACTACACGGCCGGCGACAAGCCGACGCTGTATTTCAATTACTTCCTGGACACGCAGCAAGCCAGCGCTACGCCCGCCGATCCGACCGGCATGCGCGACAGCGCCCGCGTGTTCGCCTCGGTCGACGGCGGCAAGACCTGGCAAATGCTCGCCACCAACGATCCCGAAGTTCCGACTTCGAACACCGACCCGAACGGCGAATTGCCCAGCTATCAGAGCGCCAGTTCCAACACGGGTTCGGGCGATCCCCGGCAGCAGGTGCAGCAGTTGTTCGACGGTTCGGGAAGCTGGCGCCAAGCCCGGGTCGACCTGGGCGCTTACGCCGGTTACAGCCATATTCAGTTGCGGTTCGATTTCAGCACCGCCGGCTCGATGGGCCAAGGCTTGCCGGGCGACAATTTCGGCGATCCGACGAGCCCCCAGCGCGGTCAGAACAACGCGCACGAGGGCTGGTACGTCGACGACATTACCGTGGGCTTCGCCGAGCGCGGCGAGATGGTCACCGGCGCGACGGCGAACTCGACGTTCTTCACCGTGCCGCAGAACCAGAACGTCGGCGCGCCGCAACAGATTCTGAGCGGCCCTTATCAACTGGAAATTCGCCAAGGCACGAGCTACGCACAAACCGTCAATCCGCTGACGCCCGACATCACGCTGACCCAATCGTTCGACACCAACGACCGGCTCGCCAGCGGCTTCACGATCATCGCCCCGGCGGGCTCCGCCGTCACGGATGGAGAAACCTTCACGGTCGGCGACGGCGTCCATACCGTGACGTTCGAGTTCGATAACGACAACAGCCTGCAGCACGCCGGGGACGTGGCCGTGCCCTTCCAGTCCTCGTACACCCAGGCGCAAATGGGCGCCGCCATCGCCGCGGCCATCAACGCCAATTTGACGTTGAAGGGCGTGACGGCCGGGACGGTCGACAATTCCGTGCTCAATTTGACCGCTCCGACGGGCGCCTCGCTCACCGACGGCCAGACATTCACCGTCGCCGACCAGTCGGGCCACAGCGTGGTTTTCGAATACGACAGCAACGGCAGCGTGCAAGCCGGACACGTCGCCGTGCCATTTGCGCTTACGTCGACCTCGGCCGACGTCGCCGCCAGCATTTCCGCGGCCATCAGCAACGCATCGTCGCTCGTCGGCCTGAACGTCAACGTCATCGCAACCGGTTCGACGAGCCTCGTGGTTGTCGGCGGCGTGGCGTCGAGCACCGTCACGGGCGATCGCGTGGAAGTGTACGGCGCGGCGGCGGTTTCCGCGATCAACGCCGTGCAAGGCAATATTTCCGTTTCCTTCAACAATCCGTCGACCTCGACGACGAACGTCAACCACGGCTCGGTCTCGGAGAACGGCGGCACGACCTCGATTTGGGTCGCCAGCAGCGCGCCCGCCGGAAACCAGACGACCGTGACGCTCAGCGCGATCGATCTGGCCAAAGCCGCGGGGATCAACCCGCCTTTGAGTTCGAACGTCTCGTTCCAGTACAACAGTCAGTCGGGTCCGTCGATCGCGCTCACGCTCACCGGCGGTCAGCCGCAGTTGGTCGTAGTGACCGGCTTGCCGCAAATGGGCGCCAACAACCAGCCGCTCGCCGACGGTCCCCAAGCCGTGGAACTCGTCGCTACGGCCGCCGGCTACAGCAGCAACAGCGCCACGATCGACGTGACAGACGATCCGACGCTGCTGCCGGCGCTCGGCGTCACCATCGACTCGCCCAAATCGATCGCGGAGAACTCGGCGACGCCGATCGAGGCGACAATCACCTTGAACACGCCGCCGCTCGATCACGATCTGACCGTGAACGTGCAAAGCCTGAATCCGGGCGCCGCCGCGACCCCCGCCGTCGTGACGATTCCGGCCGGCCAAACCTCGGCGACGTTCCCCATCACTGCCGTCGACAACAACGTAATCAATCCGGGCGGCAAGCAAACCGCCGTGATCCTGGCGACGGCCGCGGGCTACCTCGGCGGCAGCGACACGCTGACCGTTCTCGACGACGGCGATGGCCAGATTCCGTTCAACTCGGCGCCGACTTATCTTCCGCAGGGCCCTTCGCACATCATCAACGGGCAGGCGGAGAACGTGCCGGACCCGGCTAATTCCGGCGCCAGCAACCCGGTCGAAGGGTCGATCGAAACGGTGCTGGCCAACCCGTCGAACCCCAACGTGGTCTACGTGGGCACGGTCAACGGCGGCATTTGGAAAACGACCGACGCCATGGCCGCCGGCGGTCCGACCTGGACGCCGCTGACCGACAACATGCCTTCGATGTCGATCGGGGCCTTGCAGTTCGATCCGACCGACGCCACGCACCAGACCTTGATCGCCGCCATCGGCCGCTTCAGCAGCTTCGCCTTCGCGGGCGGCACGCTCGACGGCCTGCTGCGCTCGACCGACGGCGGGCAAACTTGGACCCAGATCGATCCGGGCGGCTTCTTCAATGGCAAGAATTTGACCGGCGTCGCCGAACGCGGCCAAACGATCGTCGCCACCGACAACGGCTTCTTGGGCGGCAACGGCGGCTTGTACGTGAGCAGCGACGGCGGCGCCACGTTCACGACCGTTTCCGGCACGCCGAACAGCGGTTTGCCCGACGGGCGCGTCACCGATCTGGTGGCCGACCCGAACGACAACAATCGCTTGTACGCCGGCGTGCTGGGCTCATCGGGCGGCATTTTCACGAGCACCGATCGCGGGCAAACCTGGAACAACATCACGCCCTCCGGATTGACGCTGAATTCTTTCCCGTTCAATGACAACATCCGCATTGCCGTCTCGGCGACCGCGGGAAGCCCGGTCTATTTCGGCTACGTCAACAACGGGCATTTGGCCAATCTCTACCGCTCGGGGGATTTCGGCACGACTTGGCAGGCGTTGGACTTGCCCACCACCAACGAGAACGGCACCACCGAAGGCTTGCAGCCGGGCGCTGGAGACGAGAATCCAGGCGGTCAAGGCGTGATCCATTTTTCAATCGCCGCCGACCCGACGAATCCCGATTTGGTGTACGTGGGCGGCGACCGCCAGCCGGGGCCGGGCGATGGTTCGGCCACGTTCCCCAACTCGTTGGGCGCGCTGAATTATTCAGGACGCTTGTTCCGCGGCGACGCATCCAAGCCCAGCGGCAGCCAATGGACGTCGTTGACCCACGTAGGCACGGCGAGCGACAGCGCTCCGCACGCCGACTCGCGCCACCTGACGTTCGACGGCAACGTGTTGCTGGAAACGGACGACGGCGGCATTTACATGCGGACCAGCCCGCAATCGTCCAGCGGCGACTGGTTCTCGTTGATCGGCAACCTGCAGGTCAGCGAATTGCACAACATCGCCTACGACACGAACACCAAGACGATCATCGCCGGGGCCCAGGACGTCGGCACGCCGGAGCAATTGCCGGGCAGTACGACCTGGAACGACTTCGCGCAAGGCGACGGCGGCGACGTAGCGGTCGACGACAGCAACGCGGGCTATTCGATTCGCTATGCCAGCTATCCGGGCCTCGGCGGCTTTTCGGCCACGACCTACGATGCCAACGGCAATCAAATCGGCCAGACCTCGTACCCCTCGTTGATCGTCAACGGCGCCGGCGGTCAGGACATTTTTCAGTACGACGTCGGCTTGCCGTTCGTCACGACATTCAAGCTCAACGCCATTGATCCGACGCGGATGGTGTTCGGCGGCGGCAGCGCCGTCTACGAATCGCTCGACGACGGCAATACCGTGACCAGCTTGGGCGTCGGCGGCATACCAGGCGGAATTTCGGGCGCGGCGATGGCCTATGGCGGACGGATCGTCGATCAGTTCGGCAACGTGGCCAACAATCCCAACGTGCTCTGGGTCGGCGCCGGCAACCAGGTGTTTCTGCGGACCACGGCCGGCGGGCCGTTGGTGCAGTCGAACTACACGGGCGGAACCGTGACCAGCCTGGCGATCAACCCCAACAATTGGCAGCAGGCCTTCGTCACCGACGCCAACGGTCATGTCTGGATGACCACCGACCAAGGCGCCAGCTTCATCGATATCTCGGGACCGGCGGGCGGCGCCACTTCGTTCACCACGTTGACGAGCGACCCGCACAGCGTGGCCTTCGTGCCGGGCTTGACGAGCGGCACGCTGTTCGTCGGCGGCATCGACGGAGTCTATTCGACGCCCATCGGCAGCAGCGGCGCCTCGGGCGCCTGGGCGCGATACGGCCAGGGCCTGCCGCACGTGCCCGTCTACGGCTTGGAGTACGTGCCGAGCCAGCAATTGTTGGTGGTGGGCACGATGGGGCGCGGCGCCTTCTTGACGAATGCGCTCGGGGCTTCGGGCAACCTGAGCGTCACCGTCAACGGCGCAAAGCAGGTCAGCGACGACTCGAACGTGCTGACTCAGGAGCTGACGATCACTCGCAACGGCTCGTCCGGCGATTTGACGTTCTCGCTGACCTCGAGCGACCCGACGCTGGCCTCGGTTCCGGCAACCTTAACGATTCCCGACGGCAAGTCTTTAGTGTCCGTCGACGTAACGATCTCCGACAGCGCCGTCGCCCAATACCCGGCCACGGTCGTGTTCACGGCGTCGGTGGGCGGGCTGAACAGCATTTCCGACAGCCTGGACGTCGTCCCCAACGGCGACGACAGCAGCGGTTCGAGCACGCCGACGGACGCGGATACCCCGTCGCTGACGGTCAGCATTCCGCCCGGCTCGCAGGTTCAAGCCGACACGGGCGTCAATTCGGTGGTCGCCACGGTCACGCGCAACAGTCCGACGACCTATCCGCTGACGGTGTACTTGCTGAGCAGCGATCCGAGCGAGGCGTCGGTTCCGGCCACCGTCGTGATTCCGGCCGGACAGACGTCGGTCAGCTTCGTGGTCGGCGCGGTCGATCAGTTTGCCGGCGACCTTTCGCGTCTGATCACGATCACCGCGGCGTCCAGCGGCTTCGTCAGCGGCTTGGATTCGCTGACCGTGAATCCGGCGAAGCATATTTTGTCTTACGATCGGCTGGGAGATCCCAACCTGCTGCGGCAGCAAGGGCAGGTCGTATTGCAGGACAACAAGATCTCCTCTTCGCTCGACTACGGCATCGTGGTCGAGGCGGCGCCTCGCGATTCGGTCACGGGTCAATCGGTCCCAGGCGCGGTGCAGAACTTGAGCACGCTGAACACGGCGCGGCTGACGCCGGGCGCCACGATCGAGAACAACTTGATCGTCGGCGGCGGGCAAGGCGGCATCGATTTCCTGGGAGATCCCAATTCCACCTCGGCTGCGCTGGCCGCCGTGCCGTTCGGTCGAATCGTGAACAACACGATCTACGGCGCAGCGACGCCGACGGGCATCGGCGTCAACGTAGCGCAGAATGCCAGCCCCACGATTCTCAACAACATTTTCGCCAATCTGGCCACGGGCGTCAGCGTCGACAACACGTCCGGCACGACCGTCGCCCAGCGTTCGGTCTATCAGAACGACGGCACGAATCTCAGCGGTTCGGTCTTCGGCGGCTCCGACGTGAACAGCCTGGCCCTGTCTTCGACGGCGAAGCTCTTCGCCAACGCCGCCGCCGGCAATTTCTATCTGCTGCCCGGTTCGCCCGCCATCGACAGCGCGCTGAATTCGATCGCCGAGCGCAGCGCCATGCACGCGGCCAAGACCCTGACGGGGATACCCGACTCGCCGATCGAAGCCCCGGCTTACGATTTGTACGGGCAGTTGCGCACGGCCAACCCGCAAACCACGCCCAACGGCGTGGGCAGCACGCAATTCAAGGATCGCGGCGCCATCGAAGCCGTCGACTTCACCGGCCCGACGACGACGTTGGCGAACCCGATCGACAACGGTTCGAACGATCAAGATCCGGCCCTGAACGTCGTTCACGACGTCGGCGTCTCGCTGACCGACTTCGAGATCCAGTTCAGCGACGCCAATGGCGTCGGCGTCGACGACTCGACCATCGACAGTTCGAAGTTCGTGCTGTATCGAAACGGCACGCTGCTGCAGCCGGGCATCGACTATTTCTTCCGCTACGACGTCAACACCAAGACGGCCTTTTTCACGCCCGCCACCGGCACGTGGCTCAACGGCAGCGTCTATACGATCGCCGTCAATAACGGCGTTCATTTCGATCCGTTCAATACTTCGACGCCGGCGAATTCGAGCAACGGCGTCAAGGATTTGGCCGGCAACCTGCTGCAGGCGAACTCTTCGACCGGCTTCACGCGGTACGATATCTTGCTGCAGAGCGCCAGCGGCGACGCGCCTTCGATTGGCGTGCCCGGCGTCCAGAACGTGCCTGAGAACGGCCCAACCGCCGCGAACTCGCTCGTCTTCAGCAGCGCGAAAGGCAACGCCGTCACCGTGTTCAACATCGATGCGCCGAGCAACCCGGTCGCCGTCACCTTGAGCACCAACCAAGGCACGCTGACGCTCGCCGGGGTAAGCGGTCTCAGCGGCGTAAGCGGCAACAATTCGGCCTCGATCTCGTTCACCGGCTCGCTGACCGCCATCGACGCGGCTTTGAACGGCTTGACGTTCGTCCCGACGACCTACTTCAACGGGTCGGCGGCCATTTCGATCACCGCGACCGACACGGTCCGGAATTTGACCGGTTCGAACACGGTCAACATCGCCGTGATCCAGGTCAATCAGCCCCCCTATCTCACGCTGCCGCCCAGCCCGTCGATCTCCGAAAACACGGGCGTGATCTTCTCCACGGCCAATGGCAACTCCATTACGATGGGCGATGTCGATGCCAACGGCGGCGTCGAGCAGGCGACGCTGACGGTGCTCAACGGCGCGGTCACGCTCGCTGAGAAGACGGGCCTGACGCTGCTCACGGGCACGGGTTTCGAAGATACGACAGTCACCATCCAGGGTACGTTGGCCGCGATCAACGCCGCCTTCAACGGCTTGATCTTCACGCCCGCCTTGAACTTCGCCGGCACGGCGTCGATTCAGTTCTCGCTCGACGATTTGGGCAACAGCGGCAACGGCCCGCTTGGGCAGGCCGGCGTCTACCCGCAAACGTCCTCGTTCACGCTGGAGATCAACGTCACGCCGATCAATCAACCGCCGTACGTCAAGCAGCCGAATCCGCTGAATAACTTGACGGTCAGCGAGAACGCGCCGCCGTCGGTCATCGACCTGACGCAGGTCATCGGCGATCCGGACACTTCCATTTCGCCGCCCGAGAACTACCCGACCATCTCCGTGACGAGCAACTCCAACCCGGGCCTGGTCTCGGTGAGCATCGATCCGACCACGCACTTGATGACGTTGACCTACGGCCTCGACCGATTCGGTCAGACGTCGATCACGCTCACGGCGGTCGACGCCGGCGGCAACCATCCCTCGCTGACCTATACGTTCAAAGTTACGGTCAACAAGGTGGAACTGCCTCCCCAGACCAACAACGACGGTTACGTTTACGCCATCGGCACGCCACTGGTCGTCACGGCGCCGGGCGTGTTGGGCAACGACGTGGAACTCAACCACGAGCCGCTCAAGGCCGTGTTGTTCAACGTGCCGGCCCACGGCAAGCTGACGCTGAACGCGGACGGCTCGTTCACGTACATTCCCGACGCGGGCTTCGACGGGCGCGATAGTTTCGTCTACTACGCCGACAACGGCAGCTTCCGCACGGCCGCCACCGTAACGCTGGACAGCCCGACCTCGCAATGGGTGGCTCGCATGTACACCGAAGTGCTCGGCCGGCCGAGCACCCCGAGCGACGACGAAATCAATAACTGGGTCAGCCAAATCGACCACGGCGAAAGCCGCTCCCAGGTGGCTCAGTTCTTCGTCACCAGCGCGGAACGGCGCAGCAGAATCATCGACCAATTATATCAAGCCTACTTGGGCCGCGCGGCCGACCCGGCCGGCCTGAATTACTGGCTGAGCGTCTGGGCGGCCAACAGCGGACCCGAGCAAGTGCAGGCCGGCATTATCGGCTCGCTGGAGTATTTCAACACGGCCGCACGGGAATTGCCCAACCTTTCGCCCGCGGCGGCCTGGGTCACGAAGCTCTACGAAAACCTCTTGCACCGCGATCCGGGACAGGACGAAGTCGACTATTGGACGACGGTCATTCAGAGCACGTCGCGAGAGGACGTGGTGCTGGGCTTCGTCACCAGCGACGAGTATCGCCTGGGCCTGATGCGAGGCATTCCCGACTTCCCCGGCCAACCGAGCTTGCCGGGCTGGTACGAGCAGTATTTGCACCGTCCGATCGACAATCCGGGCGCCCAATTCTGGCTGGCCCAGATGAAGGCCGGCTACCCGCAAGAAGCCATCCTGGAAGGCATCGTCTCCAGCGACGAATACTTCAATCGGGCGTAACGTCTTTGGAGGAATTCCGCATGCTTCGCCGATTGCTTGCGGGCGGCTGCTTCATCGGCCTGTTCGCGCTGGCGCCGCTCGCGACAGCGTCGGCCGACGAACCGGCGGCTTGGGCCGCCGCCCATCTCGATGAGCTGCTGGCGCTCTACAAACACTTTCACCAGCACCCGGAGCTTTCTCTCGAAGAGCGAGAGACGGCCGCCCGCGTGGCCGATGAATTGCAGGCCGCAGGGGCCCAGGTCACGCGGGGCCTGGGCGGCCACGGGGTCGTGGGAGTGCTTGCCAACCGAAAAGGGCCCACGGTTCTGATTCGCACCGATTTAGACGCCCTGCCGGTCACCGAGCAGACGGAGCTGACCTACGCCTCGACGGTCAAGGTCAAGGACGCTCGCGGGACCGAGACCGGCGTCATGCACGCCTGCGGCCACGACATCCACATCACCAGCCTGATCGGCGTGGCCCGCTATCTCAACGAACATAAAAACCGCTGGCAAGGCACGGTGGTGTTCATCGGCCAACCGGCGGAAGAACGCGGCGAAGGCGCGCTGCAAATGCTCAACGCCGGTCTGTTCGAGAAGTTTCCCAAGCCCGACTACGCCCTGGCCATGCACGTCGACGCGACCCTGGCCGCCGGCAAGGTCGGCTATCGGGCGGGCTACACGTTGGCCAACGTCGACAGCGTCGATATCAAGCTGCGCGGCCGCGGCGGGCACGGCGCCTTTCCGCAAACGACGGTCGATCCGATCGTGCAAGCGGCGCGGTTGATTCTCGACCTGCAAACGATCGTCAGCCGCGAAATCAAGCCCACCGAGCCGGCCGTGGTCACGGTCGGCTCGATCCACGCCGGCACGAAGCACAACATCATCAGCGACGAATGCGACTTACAATTGACCGTTCGCAGTTTTTCCGACGAAGTCCGCCAGCACCTGCTCGACGCCATTCGACGCAAGGCTGCGGCGACCGCCGCCAGTTCGGGCGCCCCGGAACCGACCGTCACGGTGTCGGAAGGCACGCCGGCCATGTTCAACGACGAAAAGCTGGTCGAACGCGTCGTGCCGGTGTTTCAGAAGCTGTTCGGCGAGGAGCGAGTCGTCCCTTCCGAAGCGTCGATGGGCGGAGAAGATTTCAGCCGCTACGGCCTGGCAGGCGTGCCGATCTTCATGTTCCGCGTCGGTTCTGTCGACGCCCATCGCCTGGCCGGCTACGAGCGGATCGGCCAGCCGCCGCCCTCGCTGCACTCGGCCGTGTACTACCCCGACCCCGAGCCGACGCTGGGCGCCGGCGTGACGGCCATGGCTGCGGCCGCGCTGGATTTGTTACAGGTCAAGCCATGAGCGCTGCCGCAGCGCGAAGAATCGCTCCGGGGCTTTTGCTCTGGCTCGTCGCGTATCTGGCGACGATGGCGGGGTTGGCCGCGGCGCTGGTCTACGTTCGCCGGCAGACGGTCGCTCAACTGAGCAGCCCCAAGGCAATGGCCGACTGGCAAGCCTGGAAAGCCGAGACCGAGCGGCAAGCCGAGCGGCCCGGCGCATCAGGCCGCCGCCCTGTGCGCAGCGACGAGCCGCCGGCGCTGGTCTTGCTGCGAGATCACTTCGCGCCGATCATGGCCATGAGCTTGACCGTGGCCACGTTCCTGTTCGGGTTCCTGGCGATGATCTTGCGCGGCGCCGTACGAGGTTCGAAATGAGCGCCGTGCCTGCCGCAGCCTCCACTTCGCGCCGCGGACCGCCGCCGCCGGTCAGTTGGCGTAGCTGGCCGCTGGAAGAGGGCGGGCTGTCCGCCTGGCTGCTGTCGGTCCTCGCCGTGACGATCATCGTCGCCTGCGGCTTGACCACGGGCAGCGTGCAGTGGGCGCTCGTCGCCTGCGGCGTGTTGGCCGCCTCGGCCTGGCGGTTCTTCATCCCCGTGCATCTCGAACTCAACGCCCAAGGCGTGTTCCAGGAAGTTCTAGGCCGGCAACGACGGATCGTTTGGCGGGCGTTCGAGAGCGGAGAACTGTGCCGCGAAGGCGTGTATTTGCGGTTCGCAGGCGGATCCTTCGCGCTGAACCGCGGGCTCTATCTCCCTTGGGGAACGCACCGCGCCGAGGTGATGGCCTTCGTCGATTACTATCTGACGCAAGCCCGGCAGCCTGATCGCCACTACGGATTCGAAATCGGGCGTTGAAGCGCCGCGCCCGATACATCAACCCCTCTCCCAAAGGGAGAGGGATTTGCCGCCGCGAGAATTCGCCCGTCGACCACGTGCGCGGCTGTCACCGTCGCAAAACGGCCGAAAGGCGCCAGCCCGGCGGGCGCCTCGACGACGGCATAGCGACAGCTCGTGCCGTAGATATATCCGGGCCGCTCGGGGACGGGCGACTCGACCATCACTTGCAGCTCGCGGCCGACGAGGCTCTGGTAATAGCGCTCGGCCAATCGCCGCTCCAGTTCGCGCAGCCGCTCGACCCGTTCGGCCTTGATCGGAGGCGAAACCTGGTCGGGCATTTCCGCGGCCGGCGTCGTGCGGCGAGGGCTGAAGGGAAAGATGTGAATCTTCGAGAAGCCGACCTCCTCGGCCACGCGGCATGTCTCCAGAAAGTCGGCTTCGGTCTCGCCGGGAAAGCCGACGATGATGTCGGTCGTCAAGGCCGGTTGATCGAGCGACTGGCAAACCAGTCGGCAGCGGCCGACGAAGCGCCGCGCTCCCCAGCGGCGGCGCATGCGGCGCAAGATACGATCGGAGCCGCTTTGCAGCGAAACGTGTAGATGCGGGCAAACCCTTTGCGGGTGTTCGGCCATCGTCGCGACCAGTTCGCGCGTGACCTCGGTGGCTTCGATGCTCGACAAACGCACGCGGAAGTCGCCATCCAGCCGGGCGATGCGGTCGACGAGTTGGGCCAGCCGCAGCCAGTCGGTTTTCGGTCGGCCGCGGCTGAAGTCGACGCCGTAGTGGCCCAAGTGGATGCCGGTCAAAATCACTTCCCGATAGCCGCTGTCGACCAGCCGGCGGACCTCTTCCAAAATGTGCTCGGCCGGTCGGCTCGCCAATTGCGGCCGCACCTTGGGGATGATGCAAAAGCTGCAATGGAGCAGGCAGCCGTCTTGCACCTTCACATAGGCTCGCTTGCGGCCGTCGAACCGCGAAATGCCCGTCGGAATGTCGACGACGCCGAAGCGGCCCAGCAGATCGGGCAGCTCGCGCTTATCCGCCACCACTTCGACGACGCCGGGCAGGGCCGCGACTTCTTCGGGCGCCCGCGTGGCGTAGCAGCCCATCACAACGATCCGCGTGCCTGGATTTCGCGCCGCCAATTGGCGGATGGTCTGCCGGCTTTTGGCGTCCCCCTCGTGCGTTACCGTGCAGGTATTCACGACGCACAAATCGGCCGGTTCGTCCGCCGCCGCGTCGCGAAACCCGATCCGCGCCAGCCCTTCGCGCACGTACTGCGTTTCGTACTGGTTGACCTTGCAGCCGAGCGTGACGGTTTTAAGGGAAGGCATGAGGAAGTCGGAGGTCGGAAAACGGAGTCGGAGGCTCGCTGCTTCTTTTCCGACCTAATGTGCCGGTTCAATCGTCGAAAACATCGAGCCCAAACAGCCCCGGACCGATTTGTCTTTGCCGTAGGCGTGGATCTGGTCGCGCTTCAATTCGGCGTGTTCTTTGGTGGTGGTCAAGACGATAGCCCGGCCTTGCGAATGGACTTGCTCGGCGATCTCAAATCCCTTTTCAATAGGATGCGCGAACAGCTCGGCCAACATCAAGATCACGTATTCATAGGTGTGGTCGTCGTCGTTCCAGAGGATGACGTTATAGGGGGGCTGGCGCTTCGGCTTCTTGCGGCGTTCTTCACGCGGCTTGACAGCCTCCTCGACGGCAGCTTCTGCCTTGGCAATGGTTTTTGACACAGCGATATCCGCCGAAATCGGCAAATTGGTTTCACGGGCTCATGGCCCATCGGGCGTCTGACCATTATAGTAAGAACCCGTTACGACATGGAGGGACGGGCGCCCTCGCCCGTCCAAGAGGGTGGGACGCTATGGAGGGCCGGGCGCCCTCGCCCGTCCAAGAGGGAGGGATCCTCTGGAAGAGTTCGGAAGAAAGCGAGGCGGATTCTGATTCGCCTACGCCGGGCGAGGGCGCCCGGCCCTCCATGAAACAAGACCGCGAGGTGACTGCGATGGATCAGGCAAAACTCGATCGCTATTTGGAAGAGTACGGCGCCAAATTCGAAGCTGATTTGTGCGAACTGCTCAAGATTCCCAGCGTCAGCGCCGATAGCCGCCACCGCCCCGACGTCCGCCGCGCCGCCGAGTGGGTGGCGGGGCAGTTCCGCTCGCTGGGCCTGACGGTCGAACTTTGCGAAACCGCCGGCCATCCGATCGTCTACGCCGAATCGCTGGCGGCGCCCGGCGCCCCGACGGTGCTGGTTTATGGCCATTACGACGTGCAGCCGCCCGATCCGCTTGACGAATGGACTTCGCCGCCGTTCGAGCCGACCCGCCGCGACGGCAACCTTTATGCCCGCGGCGCCACCGACGACAAAGGCCAGATGCTCACGCACGTCAAAAGCGCCGAAGCCTGGCTCCGCTCCGAGGGCCGGCTGCCGATCAACCTCAAGTACCTGATTGAAGGCGAAGAAGAGGTCGGCAGCGAACATCTGGAAAAATTCATCGCCGAGCAACGCCAGCGGCTGGCCTGCGACGTGATCGTGATCAGCGACACCAGCCAGTTCGCCCCCGGTCAACCGGCCATTACTTACGGACTCAAGGGCATCGCCTATTTCGAATTGCGGTTGACTGGGCCGAACCAGGACCTGCACTCGGGCACGTTCGGCGGCGGCGTGACCAACCCGGCCAATGCGCTGGCCAAAATGCTGGCCGCGCTCGTCGACGACCAGGGCCGGATTCAAGTGCCCGGCTTCTACGACGACGTCGTGCCGCTTTCCGCCGCCGAACGCGAGCAATTCGCGGCGCTCGGCTTCAGCGAAGAAGAGTTCATGGCTCAGATCGGCGTCGATGGCGTGACGGGCGAGGCCGGCTACACGACGCTCGAACGCCGCTGGGCGCGGCCGACGTGCGATGTGAACGGCTTGTGGAGCGGCTATCAGGGCGAGGGCTCGAAAACCGTGCTGCCCGCGCGGGCCGGCGCCAAGTTCAGCTTCCGTCTCGTGCCGAATCAGGATCCGCTCAAGATTCACAAGGCGTTGGAGGCCATGCTGCGGCGGCTCTGCCCGCCGGGCATCAAGCTGGAACTGATCCCCTTTCACGGGGCGCCGGGCGTGGTGGTTCCGCTCGACAGCCCTTACATGGCGGCGGCGGCGAAGGCCATCGAGCACGGCTTCGGCAAGCGCCCGGTGTTCATTCGCGAGGGCGGCTCGATCCCGGTCGTTTCGACCTTCCGCCAACTGCTCGGCGCCGATACGCTGCTGTTGGGCTGGGGGCAGAACGACGACAACACCCACAGTCCCAACGAAAAATTCTGCCTGGCCGACTACCATCGCGGCATCAAGGCCAGCGCCTATTTGTGGCACGAACTGAGCCAAATATCGCACAAAGGCAGCGCTACCTGACGCGGCGGCAGTTTGGTATGTTAGGCGTATCGTTCACCTCCAGTGCCCCTGCGAGGCGGGCGGTGCCGTGCCCGCGAACGCTGCGCCGTTGACTTCTCAGACGGTTCGACAGAGTGTATAGAGGGATTCGTGATCGTCCATTATGATGGCTTCATTATTCTGTTGATTGTTCTTATGGGGCTTGTTCCGATTTGCCGCGGTGGTAAGTGGAATTGGAAGGTCGTTCAGCGCGGCAAGGCCCTCAGTGCTGTGTTCTGGTTTGGGTGGTTCTCGGCGCTCCTCGTCAGCCTGCTGAGGTTATGTGGCCTGATCTAACACTACAGCGATAACGTGAAGCGTTTTATCGTGTCGTCGCAATAGCGGAGTCTCGTTCGATGAGCCTGACCTTGGAACAGTTCGGCATCGACCGGCTCAGCCCCCAGCAGCGACTTGAGCTCATCAGCCTCCTCTGGGACAGCCTGCCCGCCGATGTTCCAATAACCGTTCCCGATTCGCAGTTGCGGGAGTTAGAGCGGCGAATCGCCGCCGCGGATGCAGACCCCGGCGCGGCCGAGCCATGGGAAGAGGTGCGTGCTCGCCTGTCGAAAAAGCCATGATCTCGCCCGTCGTCCTGCGTCCCGAAGCCGCTCAAGACGTGGAAGTGGCAGCAAACGGAGCGTTCTGGATCGAATGAAGGTTAGGGAACTCATTAAACTTATTGAGGAAGATGGTTGGACGCAGACGCGAATGAAGGGAAGTCATCGCCAGTTCAAGCACGCTTCCAAAGCGGGGACAGTCACCGTGTCGGGCAAGCCGAACGTTGACGTACCGCCAGGCACGCTGAATAGCGTGCTGAAGCAAGCGGGACTTAAGGAGTAGGTGCTACATGCAGTACATGGTGGTCATCGAACAAGGCCCGACGAGTTGGGGCGCTTACGTCCCCGATCTTCCCGGATGCGTTGCAGCCGGGGAGAGCCGCGACGAGGTGTTGCAACTGATCCGGGAAGCCATCGAATTTCACCTCGAAGGCCTTAAAGACGAGGGCGAGCCGATTCCGGCGCCGCATTCCTCGGGGGAACTCGTTGAGGTCCATGTCGATTAACATTGCGCCTTTGCGTTGGCACGCGTTGGAATAACGCCATCCAAAGCAACGTATCAACGGTCATCGCTTTCTTTCGTCTGTTCCCCTGACGCCATCGCCAATCGCCTCTCATGCTCGACCGCAAATTCATCGTCGAAAACGCCGATCTCGTCCGCCAGAATTGCGAGCGCCGCGGGGCGCGCGCGGACGTCGATCAGTTCGTGGCCTTGGACGCCAAGCGTCGCGAGAAGCAGGTCGAAGTCGATCATTTGAACCAGAAGGCCAACGAGGTCTCGAAATCGATCGGCAAGGCCAAGGACGCCGCCGAGCGCGAAGCCCGCAAAAACGAAGGGCGGCAACTGCGCGAACAAACGGCGGCCGCCCAGGCGGAACTCGACGCGGCGCTGGCGGAAATGGACGTCATCCAGCGCACGATTCCCAACCTGTCGCACCCCGCCGCTCCGCTGGGCGCCGACGACCAGGCGAATCTCGAAATTCGCCGCGGCCGATCGCCGCAGCCCAAGTTCGATTTCAAGCCGCTCGATCACGTCGAATTGGGCGAGAAGCTGAGCCTGATGGATTTCGAGGGGGGCGCCAAGGTCGCCGGCCACGGTTTTTATTTCCTCAAGAACGACGCCGTACTGCTGGAGCTGGCGCTGCAGCGATACGCGATCGAATTGCTGATTGCCGAGGGATTCACGCCGACGATCACGCCCGACCTGGCCCGCAACGAAATCTTGCAAGGCACGGGCTACATCCCCCGCGGGCCCGAGACGCAAATCTATAGCATCGCCGATAGCGACCTGAGCCTGGTCGCGACGGCCGAGATCACGCTCGGCGGACTGCTGGCCGACACGATGCTCGAAGCCGAGCAGTTGCCGATCAAGGTCTGCGGCATCAGCCATTGCTACCGCACGGAAGCCGGCGCCCACGGCCGGGCGACTCGCGGGCTGTACCGCGTTCACCAATTCACCAAAGTCGAGATGTTCGCCTTCACCGAGCCTGCGGCGAGCGACGCGATGCTCGATAATTTTTGCGAACTCGAATGCCGGCTGTTCGACGGGCTGGGCATTCCCTATCGCGTCGTCGACACGGCCACCGGCGACCTCGGCGGGCCGGCCTACCGCAAGTTCGACCTGGAAGCCTGGATGCCCGGCCGCGGCGAGAGCGGCGAATTCGGCGAAGTGACCAGCACCTCGAACTGCACCGACTACCAGGCCCGGCGGCTGGGGATTCGATTCCGCAAGAAGGGCGAAAAGGGCACGACCTTCGTCCACACGCTCAACGGCACCGCCATCGCCATCAGCCGCGCGATCATCGCGATTTTGGAGAACTACCAGCAGGCCGACGGTTCGGTCCTCGTCCCGCAGGCTTTGCAAGCCTTCATGGGCAAAAAGCGAATCGGATAGTTGCGGTCCTCGCTCGAAGTGCAGGCGGTGAAGGCGCCCGTCGCTTCTGGTTCTGCTTGCACGGCGGCATACAATTGGCTTGTGGCCCCTCGCGTTCTTTGGCTGTTATGTCGACCGAATCCGATCTCCCCGCGCCGTTGCCCGAAGAACCACTCGGCGAACCCAACGCCGGGCGAGGGCGCCCGGCCCTCCCTGATGACGCCGGGCGAGGGCGCCCGGACCTCCCTGAAGCGGAATCCGATGCCGGGCGAGGGCGCCCGGCCCTCCCTGACGCGCGCGACGGCGACGCTGAAATGCAGTTCGGCTATCGCCGGGCGGCGGCCAAGGTGCGCGAGTTTCCGCAGACGCCGGGCGTGTATCTGATGAAGGACGGCCGCGGCCGCGTGATCTACGTGGGCAAGGCCAAGAACTTGCGGTCGCGCGCGGCCAGTTACTTCTTGAAGGCGGCGGCCGACGACCGCCGCACGGCCGAACTGGTGCGCGAAATCTGCGACATCGACTACGTCGAAGCCGAAAGCGAAGTCGACGCACTGCTGGCCGAAGCCCGGCTAATCAAGGACATTCAGCCCAAGTTCAACCAGGACCTGAAAGACGACAAGACCTTTCCGTACCTGGAAATCTACACCCGCGAGGACTTTCCCCGCGTCGAATTCACGCGCGAGCCGAGCGAGCGCGGCACGAAGCTCTACGGGCCGTTCGCCAGCGCCAGCGGCCTGCGCGGCGCGATCCAGGTGCTGCAAAAGATTTTCAAATTCCGCACGTGCAGCCTCGACATCGACGAGGGCGACGAAAAGTGGCGCTGGTTCCGGCCCTGCCTGCTGGCCAGCATCGACCAGTGTACGGCGCCTTGCAATTTGCGCATCTCGAAAGAAGAGTATCGCCGCGACATCGCCCGGCTGCGGATGTTTTTGGACGGTAACAAGCAGAAGCTGCTCAAAGAGATGCGCGAGGAGATGACCGCTCACGCGAAGGCTCTGCGCTTCGAGCAGGCCGCCCGGCTGCGCGATGAAATCCGCTTGCTCGAAACGCTCGATCAGCGCGGCGAACTCGACACCCACGAGCAGCCCGAGGTGTTCTACATCGACCCGAAAAAGGGACTGGCCGGGTTGAAAAAGGTGCTCAAGCTGGCCGAAACGCCGCGGACGATCGAAGGGGTCGACATCGCTCACCTGGGCGGCGGAGAAACGGTGGCCAGCCTGGTGCAATTCATCGACGGCTTGCCGTTCAAGCCCGGCTACAAGCGTTACAAGATTCGCGGCGTGAGCGGCATCGACGACTTTGCCAGCATTCACGAGGTGGTAGCTCGCCGTTTCCAGCGTCTGGACGCCGAAGGCGAAGCGTTTCCCGACATCCTGCTGATCGACGGCGGCAAGGGACAGCTCAACGCCGGCATGGAGGCGTTCGCGGCGCTGGGCATCCAGCCGCCGACCGTCATTTCGCTGGCCAAGCGGGAAGAAGAAGTTTTCCTGCCCGGCGTCGACGAGCCGCTGCGTTTAAGCCGCCACTCCTACGCCCTGCGGCTGTTGCAGTACGTGCGCGACGAGGCCCATCGCTTCGCCCAGCACTACCACCACATTTTGCGGCGCAAGACGTTGGAAGGATGACGGGGATTTTGGATTTTCGATTGCGTGAATAGGCGTCGTGCCAGGCATTACTCCCAAATGCCCCAATTCAACGAGACGGAATCGAATTATGGTTCCTCGGCAGAATCTGTGGTTGGTTCCGGCCGCAGATCAAATGGAGGCGTGCGTTTTTTTAGGCATATCCGGGCAAATAAATGGGGTCGCAATGCGCGGACGAGATAATTCGTGATAGAATCTTCGTCGCCTGGTGAAACGGAGTCAGGCTCTGCTGGCGAGCAACCTGGCAAGGGATAACCAGGTCCGCACCGGGTAAATGACTCGCCTTGCCCTGACCCGCCGCGGCGGGTCAGGGCCTTTTGCGCTTTACAGCACCCCATTTATTTGCCCGGCCTTGCCTTGGAAAACGCAACCGCAGCCCCGCTAATCAGCGCCAAAATCACCACTAGATTCTGCGGAAGAGCCAGAAAGGATTGAGCCATGCAGTTCAACGAATGGGTAACGCTCTACGCCCATTACCGAGACTTGGCCTCAAAATCGGGCGCACGCCACAACTCGGTTTATCGAACGTTCGAGACCTTTTACGACACGCACATCAAGGATGCAGAGAGCAGGCGCAGTGAGATGGATGCGAGCCATCTCCACATGGAGCGAGCGTGGTATAGCGAACGACGACCATATTACAACGTCTACCCGAAGATCATCCCGCACCTAACGGCCGTTCGTCTCGACTGCCCTGTCTCAGTGGTCGAGCCACCGGTGCCTTATCTATTGGTCCGGTTACCCGCCGCCGACAATCCTCTATCGTTTGCCCACGAAGGCCGCCCCTATAATCTTCGAGGAATTCTTTTTGGTGTTTTTGAGTTCCTCTACACTGGAAGACATCGCTTTGATATGTGGCTCGACATCGGTGAGACGGGAGTTGATGACCGACCCGTTTACACGCTTCGCAGCTTCAACTTCGACCGAGAACGATCCGTCGAGGAAGCGATCAATGAGGGGAAGACCGATCCCTCGATCAATTATGGCGTGCTGCTTCCCACCGATTTTCAGCTTCAAGCCATAAAACTGGTTTGTTGCCTCTGCCTGCTAAGAGGAGATCCCGATGTAATTGAGCCTGACGTTTTAGTCGACGATCAGGATAAATACGAGCAAACCGGGGACCAACGGTACGTCGAGAAAGCCCATCGGCGGGGCAAGGTAGGCTGGACCGTAGGCAAGCAGATCGAAAAAGCCCCTCACTGGCGACGGCCACATTTTGCGCTGTTCTGGACGGGAAAGGGGCGAACCATTCCCAAGATCGGGCTGCGAAAGGGGGCAATCGTCAAGCGAGCCGTGGTCGGCGAGATTCCCACCGGCTACCTCGACGATAAGGAGAAGCCCGGCGCAAGCTAATCATTTCTGGGGCTGGGAATAAGGCAATTTTGTTCGCCGGCCAGGAATTGCGCTTCATTCTTTTTCGTTTCGTTTAATCAGGGCATTTGGGAGCAAAGCCCTCACAAGCTGCGAAATCGAAAATCCAAAATAATCGCAAAAAATCTACGCCGCCTTGCGAACGTAGTCGAACTGCGACGCGGCCTTGTTCCAGCGGCGCAAGGCCATCGCCGCCATGTGCCCGCCAAAGGCGACCGAGAGCTTGAGCGCGTGCTCGAATGGGCTGCGGCGGCCGACGAGCGGAATGCAATCGAGATCGCACTCGGGGTCGGGATCGGTCAGATTCACGGTCGGCGGGGCGAAGCCGTCGCGCAAGGCGAGCGCCGTGATCGCCAATTCGACGCTGCCCGCGGCGTTCACCAGGTGGCCGAGCATCGACTTGGTCGAGCTCAGGCAAATTCGGTCGGCGGCGCTGCCCAAGGCGCGGCGAATGCCGCGCGTTTCGACCACGTCGTTCTGCTGCGTGCCCGTGCCGTGGGCGTTGATATAGCCCACGTCGTCCGGGCTCAGCCGGGCTTGTTTGAGCGTCGCCGAAATCAGATAGGCGAGCGATTCGCTTTCGGCGTCGAGCCCGGTGAGGTGATAGGCTTGGGCTTGCATCTTGCCGCCGATCACTTCGGCGTAGATGTCGGCTTCGCGGCGCAAAGCGTGGCTCAGGCGTTCGACGACGAACATCGCTGCGCCTTCGCCCATCACGAAGCCGCTGCGGCGGACGTCGAACGGGCGGCAGGCCTGCTGCGGATCGTCGTGCGTGGCCAGCACGCGCATGGCTTGAAAGCCCGCGGCGAACAGCGGATGAAACGTCTCGGCGCTGCCGGCCAAGGCGATATCGCATTGGTCATCGCGAATGGCGCGGACGGCCGACAGCACCTCGATCAACCCGCTGGCGCAGGCCGTCGAATGGCAAAGCCGGGGGCCTGTTAAGCCATAGCGATTGGCGACCAGAGAACACGCGGTATTCGGCAGCCATTGATGCCACCAAGGCAGATCCTTGGCGTGCGGCGCCGGCCAGCGGCCCGGCTGCTCGTCGAACCAGCCGGTATCGCCCATGTGGCCGCTTACGGCGCAGCCGAATCGCTGCGGCTCGATTCGCGCCAGATCGACGTGCGCGTCCGCCATCGCTTCGGCGGCGGCCTGCTGGCACAGGGCAATCGTTTTGAGCTGGCCCGGATACTCCAGCGAAGTCCGAACCGGGGCGCCGATGGCCAGGCCCGCGGGAATCTCGGGCAGCCCGGCCAGAGAGCGAACGCCGCTTTGCCCTCGGCGCACGGCTTGCCAGACGGTTTCGCGATCGTCGCCAACGGCGGCAATCAGACCGATGCCCGTGATGACGATCGCGTCCCGCTCGGGGTTTAGCGTCGCAACCCCTCTGCTCATCTTGCTCGCCGCCTCAAGGTGCACGTGAAAATGGGGCCGTTATCCCCAGCCCGCCATTTGGGGCGTCGCAAGGTAGCGAAATCGACCAACGGCGGCTAGCCCGGATTATTCATCAGCCCCGAGAATGCTCGACAAAGCGCTTCATACTAACCCGAAGCGCTAGCGAGGTAAGGAGATTGCTCCACCTCGCTTGCGCTTCGGGTTGGTGTGGGCTGACGAATAATCCGGGCTAGAGGAGTTTGCCGACCACTTTCGGCCACTTTCGGCCAGGGAGCAACTCGCGCAATTATTCCGTGATTTCTCGAATAACCCGGCAGGGATTCCCGGCGGCGAACACGCCATCCGGGACGTCGCGCGTGACGACGCTTCCGGCTCCGATCACGGATTTCGAGCCGATCCTTACGCCCGGGCAAATGATAGCACCGCCCCCGACCCACACATCCGATCCGATCTCGATCGGTTTGCCAAACTCCTGCCTTCGACGCAGTTCGGCATTCATCGGATGGGTGGCGGCGTAGATCTGCACCGCCGGGCCGAACATCGTGAAATTCCCGATCCTGACCGGGCACACGTCGAGCACGACGCAATTGAAATTGAAAAACACCCGCTCTCCGAGCCAGATGTTCTTCCCATAGTCGCAATAAAAGGGCGGCTGGAGCCAGACGGACTCCCCGCCCTGCCCGAACAGTTGCTTCAGAATCGAGCGTCGAGCGTCGCCGTCCCGTTCACGGGTAAGATTCAAGTCTTGGCACAAATCTCTCGCACGCTCGCGAGCTTGGACGAGCTCCGCGTCGAGCGGATCGTAAAGCTCTCCCGCCAACATCTTCTCTTGTTCCGTTGGCATCGACGGCTCAAGACCCTCGGTAAAACAGATAACCCGCGGAATTGCCACCCCCAATTCCTAGACCTGACAAAGCACTAGTATGGTAATGAACCTCATCTCGGCTTCCCAGAGGCAAGTCGATCGAGAATCGAGATTTACCGCGAGGCCAACTCCGGTTGCCGCGGGCGATTTTAGGGATTATATCAAGGCGGACGCACGGCGCTCCACGTCGCAGAAGCCGAAACGAAGGAGGTTCAAGGAAAACTTCGAGGACGTCGAATTGGGCCAGAACATCCTGGACCAGGGCGGTCGAGGAAATTGACCAGCCAATTCGAAACGTGATGCCGTTGCTCAACGCGTTTTCGGTCGCGCGTCGTGCATTTCCTCGAGCGTCTCGCCTCGGCGGCCAAGCCACTACGCCGGTATCGTAGGCACGGCTGCGCGCGACGGACCGATCAAGCGCGGGTCACACGAAGGCGCGGCCGAGGCGGCCGACCGTGAGAGTCAACTGCGGCAAACGGGCCATCTTGGGGCGGCGACTTGGCGTGGAAACCTACGAGAAAGACCGGAATGCCTCCGAAGATGGCCAACTTCGTCGATCTTCTTGGCCAGGCTGGCGGCCTTCCGCAACCGGCTACGCCCGAGATGCGGCAGGTGCGACTGGGGCACGCCCGAAGATGGCCAATGGCGCTGGCAACCATCGCCAAGATGGCCACTTTCAACGGCCGGCGAATCGCGATTGGCCGGAAACGGCCGGATCAGACGCCAAGATGGCCAACCGCGCCGGCTGTACTTTGCCAAGATGGCCGCCTTCGACGGCCGGCGAGGCCCGCGTTTGACCGGCAAGCGCTGGATCAAATGCCAAGGTGGCCAACCGCGCGGGGATTCTTCGCCAAGATGGCCACCTTGGCCTGTTGGAAGGCCGGATCGCGGGTGAGAACGAAAGGAGTGGCTGCCAAGATGGCCAGTCACTGCCGCCTTACCTGCGCTCGATCGCTTCGCGCAGCACGGCCGCCGCCAGCCGCAGCCGGGCGTATTCCTCGACGTCGCCGGCGAGTTCGGCCAGCAGGTTCTGGGCCTTGCCGGCCGCCACTTGGACATGCATCCATTCGCCGCTGACAGAGCGCTAAGCGACCTGAAACGGCAGCGGGCGGCCTTCCAGCCCGGCCAACAGATTGTCGACGGAAATTTCCGCCATCCGCCGCCGGGTTTCGAGCGTCGCGCTGCCCAAGTGGGGCACGATCACCAAGTTCGGCAAGGCGAGCAGGCGGTGGCCGCGAGGCAGCGGCTCGGGGTCGGTGACGTCGAGCGCCGCAGCGGCGATTCGCCCCGTTTCGAGCGCTTCGAGCAAGGCCTGCGTATCGACCACCGGCCCGCGAGCGATGTTCACCAGCGTGGCCGTGGGCTTCATCTTGGAAAACGCCCGAGCGTCGATCAAGCCCTTGGTTTCTTCTGTCAGCGGGCAAGTCAGCATCACGTAATCGCTCTCGGCGAGCAGATCCTCGAACGCCGCATAGCGCACGCCGAGTTCGGCTTCGGCGTCTGGGCAGCGGCGCCGATTGTGGTACAACACCCGCATGTCGAAGCCGCGAGCCCGGCGAGCCACCTGCCGGCCGATGCGTCCCAAGCCGACGATGCCCAGCGTGGCCGAGTGGACTTCGCGGCCCAGCATGTAGCCCGGATCGTAAACGGTGAACTCGGGCGAACGGGCGTACCGGTCTCCTTCAATCAAACGCCGCGCCGAGGCCAGCAGCAAGGCGAAGCCCAAATCGGCCGTAGCGCCATCTAAAATGCCCGGCGTGTTGCCGACCGGGATGCCTCGCTGGCAGGCGTCGGCTAGGCGAATATGGTCGACGCCGACGCCGTAATTGCTGATGACCTTCACGCCCGGCAGCCGGTCGAGCATCGCGCCGTCGACGTGCGGATGCCCGTAGGTATAGATTGCATCGACCGGCTCGCGGCTGCCTTCCACGGCCATTTGCCAGGGCAGCCAGGCGACGCGGCCCTCGAGCAATTGCAGAATCGCCGGCGCCAGCGGCCCGTCGGCGACCACTCGCGGCAAACCGTGGCGACGGGGTTCGGAAGGAGACGGTGAAGGCATGCAAGCTCCCGTGTCGTGGTCGATCGTCAGATGACGAGCAATCATTGTTGGAGCGCCCGAAGGCGACAGTCAAGCCGCGAACGGCTCAACCAAGGTCGCAGACACCAGGCCGGGCGGAAGATGAGGCACTAGCGTGTGAACCGGTTCGTCAGGGCTACTTCTTGCCGAACAGCGTCTGAAGCCATCCGCGGCGTTTGGGCGTTTCGACCGCCGTGGTTTCCCCGTCCGAATCCGAAGCCAAGGCTTCGTAATCGCCTTCCGGTAAGGCTTGCTCGCTCTCCTCTTCGGCGGAGACCGTTTTATACTGTGCCCGGCTATGAATGAGACGTGCATTGGTCGTGGGGCGGCCTTCCAGGCCGCCGGCCATTGACGGCCTGGAAGGCCGCCCCACATGCCGCCCAACCGACTTGCCTTCCCTTCCGTCTTTGCCGTCGCCCGATTCTTCGCCGTCCTTGATCTTCTGGCCGCAGTGGCAGCAGACTTTTTCGACGACCCAATTGTAATCGGGAACTTCCTTTTCCGATTGCTTCTTGACCAGCACGTTCCTCGTGCGAACCTGGGCGCAGACGGGCTTCAAGACCGCGTGGCAACACTTGATCCCCAGCCGGTTGCGCTCGCACACCTGGCCGCACTTGACGCTCCGGCCGGGGAGGCAAAAGTCTTCGCTTTCGCACTCGTATTCGATCTTGATTTCTTTCTTCTTTCCGCAAACCAGACGGCAGACCTTTTTGCAATGCCGCTGGCAACCGCAATGGTCGCAATATTGAAGGCCCGCTTCGCTCGTCGATGCCGTCGCCGCCACGGCGATCGCCAAGGCCAGTTGCAGAAATCTCATGCGAATTCCCCCAAATAAGCTTGCACGAGCCGGCAGTTTCGACGCGGCCCCGACAGCGAAACGCATGCCGTCCATGCTCTCTCATCGGCACTTCGCCGTGGAGACATTTGAGCGGCAGACCGGCCTTTACGCATGCGCGAAGGCTGCAAAACTGCGCAAGCTTTAAGGGCTCCAGACGAGGGACGGCCAGTCGATCAAGGCAGTTTAGCCCGGATTATTCATCAGCCCACACTAACCCGAAGCGCAAGCGAGGCGGAGCAACGCACTTACCTCGCTGGCGCTTCGGGTTGGTATCGAGCGCTTTGTCAAGTAATAGCCGGGCTGTGAATAATCCGGGTTAGAGGTATTGGCCGCGGACGCTCAGGTCTCTGCAAATGGTTGCGCCGAAGAGGTTGCGCCCAGGAAATAGTAGCGCTGCCGGCCGTGCAACTCATCAAGTTCGTAGATGGCGATGCTAGTCGCCGGTTCGCCCGGCACGCTGCGATGCCCGGCCAGAAGCCGGAAGATGTTGCGGCTGACCGGCAGCGCAACCGTGTCGGCCAGCGACTCCGCCGGGATGGTCACCATCTGCCGATGTCCGTCGAACGGCCCGCCGATGAACTCGATTTCATAAGAAGTGGCTGCCATGATCTCGTCCTTTCCTGTACTGATCTCCGTCCGGGCGTTCCTTGAAATCCTGTCCTCACCCACAGCATTTCGCGTGCCAAAACCAGTTCGTCGCTCATCCAGCGACGTCCGGCGGCAAGTTGCGATCTTTGCGAGCAGCATCGCGATCAAGCGTTTGCGCGAGGGCGCCGTCGCGACAACTTGGCGCCTTGCCCCGCGATACGCGTATTGCGATTGTGGCAGAACGAGTCGGCGACAAGCTAATCTTGGGAGGCGCCATTTTTCGCGCCGGGCGTCTGAAAGAAACTGAATTCTTTTCAACCAACGAGAAAGCCGCGCGGCAAAACGGCACAGCCGCGGCATTTTTGTTCAGCTTCTCGATACGCCGCGCGTTTAAAAACCGAGCCTCGGCGGCGCGCGATTCGCCAGCCCTCCAGCGTTGCGGCGCCCGAGCGGATGCAGTAGAGTCGAAGACCAGTACGCGTCCTTGGCGTCAACGATGGCCCGACGTTCGAGCGAAAGGCGGTCTGGCGATGTCCATTCAATTCACCTGTCCCCAATGCGGCGTGACGACCGAGGTCGACGAGCGGTTGGCCGGTCAAACGGGCCCCTGTCGCCAGTGCGGCGCGACGGTGACCGTGCCCGCCGAACCGTCTCAGCCGTTCGCACCGCCGCCGAAAAAATCATCGGCGCCGATCATCATCGTCGTGCTGGCGGCCTGCCTCGTCGGCGCCGTCGCTTGCGGCGGCGTGCTGATCGCGCTGCTGCTGCCCGCCGTTCAAGCGGCGCGCGAAGCCGCGCGGCGCAGCCAGTGCTCGAACAATCTCAAGCAAATCGGGCTCGCCCTGCAAAACTACGCCGACGTCTATAAAGAGTTTCCCCCGCAGTATCTAGCCGACGAAAACGGCAAGCCGATGCACAGTTGGCGAGTGTTGATTCTGCCGTATATGGAACAACAGGCGCTCTACGACCAGTACGATTTCAACGAGGCGTGGGACGGCCCGCACAACAGCCAATTGGCCGCGCAGATGCCGGCCGTTTTCCGCTGCCCGTCCGATCCGGTCACGGCGACGGGCGGAACGATTACGAGCTACGTCGGCGTGAGCGGTCCGGGCACGATCTTCGACGGTCCGAAGTCGGCGAACTTCGCCAACATTACCGACGGCTTATCGAATACGCTCGCGGTCGTCGAGTTCGCCGGCGGCGGCGTACACTGGATGGAGCCGCGCGATCTGGACGCCAGCCAACTGAGCGGCATCGTCAGCCCGCCCGACGGCCAGAACATATCCAGCTATCACCCGGGCGGCGCCAACGCGGAGTTTGCCGACGGCCATGCGCAATTTCTGTCGTCGTCGATCGACCTCCAGTTCCTGCGCGCACTGACGACCGTCGCGGGCGGGGAGAACGTTGGCGGCTTTTAGGCAAGCGGCAAGCATTGTGGCGACACTCTTCCTTATTTTGATCGCGTTTGGAAAATGAAAGCTTTCGGTTTGCGCTTCCTCGTTCTCGCGACGATCCTCTTAAACCGCTACGCTACCGTAGCGGCCGACGCGCCTCGCCCCAAAAAATTGCTGCTCTTGGGCCAAGGCCCCGACGGCCACCCGCCAGCGACGCACGAGTATCTGGCCGGGTTGAAAGTGCTCGAGTTGTGCCTGAAGCACGCGCCGCAGATCGAGGCGACTTTGGAGCGGGCCGACGAGCCTTGGGAGTCCGGTCCTGCCAAGTTGGCCGAGGCCGACGGCGTCGTGATCTTTCTGTCGGAAGGCGCCAAGTGGGCCCAGGCCGATCCGCGGCGGCTCGACGCGCTGGCCCGGCTGGCCGAGCGGGGCGGCGGCTTCGTCGCGCTGCACTGGGGCATGGGCACGCAGGAGGCGGCGCCGATCGACGCCTATCTCAAGCTGCTGGGCGGCTGCCACGGAGGACCTGACCGGCGATATGCCGTCGTCGAAGAAACCTTGCGGCCAGCCGAACCGCGCCACGCGGTCGCCACGGCGCTGGAACCGGTGCGCGTCCGCGAAGAGTTCTATTTCCGCCTGAAGTTCGCCCCGGCGCCCGCCATCGTCGAGCCGGTGATGACCGTACCGATCGAAGGCCGCCAAGAGACCGTCGCCTGGGCTTGGCAGCGGCCCGACGGCGGCCGCTCGTGCGGATTCAGCGGCCTGCACTTTCACGAGAACTGGCGGCAGGCGACCTATCGGCGGCTGGTCGTGCAGAGCGTACACTGGTCGCTGAAACTGCCGATTCCGCCCGCGGGCGCCAACGTCGAAGTGGCCGAAGAAGTTCTTGCGGGGCCGCAACGATGAGGTGGTCGTGGAAGCTTGGCGAAGTCGCGGGCATCGGCATCTACGTCCACTGGACGTTTCTGATCTTGATCGGCTGGATCGCCATGGCGGACCTTGCCGCAGGCGAGCCGGCCGGCGAGGCGATCAAGGGCATCGGCTTCGTACTGGCACTGTTCGGCTGCATCGTGCTGCACGAATTGGGACACGCTTTAACCGCCAAGCGGTTCGGCGTGCGGACGCAGGACATCACGCTGCTGCCGATCGGCGGCCTGGCCCGGTTGGAGCGGATTCCGGAGAATCCAGTGCAGGAATTTTGGATCGCCGTCGCCGGACCGGCAGTCAACGTCGCCATCGCCGGCATTCTGGCGGCGCTGCTGTTCGTCGCCGGCCGCACATTCGGCCGCTGGGAGTCGATTCCCACGCACGGCGACTTTTTCGTGCAATTGATGTATGTCAACGTCGCCTTGGTCGTGTTCAACATGATCCCGGCCTTTCCGATGGATGGCGGCCGCGTGTTGCGGGCCGTGCTGGCGCATTTTTCGGGCGATTACGTGGCGGCCACGCAGACGGCCGCGAGCATCGGTCAGGCGCTGGCGATCATGTTCGGCTTCCTGGGCTTGTTGTTCGGCAATCTGATGCTGATGTTCATCGCGCTGTTCGTGTTTGTCGTCGCCCAGGAAGAAGCCCACTCCGTTCAAATGCGCGCGGCGCTCAAGGGCGTCCCTGTGCGTCATGCGATGATGACCCGCGTCCGCGCGCTCAAGCCCGACGACACGCTTGAAACGGCCGTGCAGGAGTTATTGGCTGGCGCCCAGCAAGATTTTCCCGTCGTCGTCGACGGCGCCGTCGCCGGGCTGCTATTGCGCGGCGACGTGATGCGCGCCCTGGCCGAAGGTGGCGCCGAGCAGCGCGTGGGCAACGTCATGCAGCAGGAGTGCGCCACCGTGGAAGATACCGAAATGCTGGCTTCCACGTTCCAACGCATGCGCGAGAGCAATTGCGGCAGCCTGCCCGTAGTGCGCTCAGGGCAGTTCGTCGGAATGATCACGCTGGAGAACGTCGGCGAACTGTTGATGGTCGATTCCGCCTTGCGCGAACGCCGCGGCCGGAGCCCTGCGGAAAGCGTGCCGCAAGCAAAGTAGACGCGGCATCCTGCCGCGTTAGCAGCGTAGACGCGGCATCCTGCCGCGTTCCCAAGGTAGAGGCGGCGTCCTGCCGCGTTTGATGCGGCAGGATGCCGCATCTACAGGGGAAGCTTACGAGCACGATGCGAGTTCGATTTCCAGCGGACGCCAACCGGCATCCAAGCTAGCGAAGGAAACCGGCTCAGCCCGGTCGACCGCGGGCGGAGCATACCGGGGCAATAATTCGCTCAGCACTTCGCTCATCGACCAGACTCCGCCGCGGCAGCCCGCTTGCTTCGTGGTTGCGTCCAGGCCGTTCTCGACACGCACGTTCATCGCAAAACTCCCTACAAGGGCAAAGACACTCGAATACGTGTACTAGTTACTGTACAAAACAGTATACGCATGTCAACTTTTCCAGTTCACCCGGCTGGTAATTATTATTCCGCAGTTTGCGAACGCGGCAGGCTGCCGCGTCTGCAGGCTACGGAATGACCGCCTTTTCACGGAATTCACATCGAATTCCGCGGTGGTTGGCGTTCTCAAGCAGCAGCAGTTGCTCTAGAATGATAGGAGCGCGCCATGCTGACTTGGGGCGCCCGGGGCTTTGCCGCACGACAAAGGCGGTAAAACCGTGCGGCCAACCATCGTGGGCAGAAACCAAGGGACCGCGTGAAGAGCGTGCCTGCCTAGCTCGATCAACGCAGCCATCCGTCTGCGTGCGCTCCTCCGAAAGAACTCCATCCGCCCGTCGCGCGGGCTCCCGACGGGAATATATCGCTAACTAATGGTTAAAATGGAACTTATGTCGCAATCGGTTTGTACCCAACGCCGTACCGATATCCGCAACATCGCGATCATCGCCCACGTCGACCACGGCAAGACGACGCTCGTCGACTGCCTGCTGCGGCAAAGCGGCGAGTTCCGCGCCAGCCAGCTTGTCGGCGAGCGGATTCTCGACTCCAACGATCTGGAGCGCGAACGCGGAATTACGATCCTCGCCAAGAACATCGCCATTCCCTACAAGGGGGTGAAGATCAACCTGATCGACACGCCGGGCCACGCCGACTTTGGCGGCGAGGTCGAACGCGTACTGCGGATGGCTGACGGCGCTTTGGTGCTGGTCGACGCCGCCGAAGGCCCGATGCCGCAAACCCGCTTCGTGCTCTCCAAGGCGCTCGAATGCGGCCTCAAGCCGGTCGTCGTGATCAACAAGATCGATCGCTCCGACGCCCGGGCCGAAGAAGTGCTCAACGAAACCTTCGAGCTGTTCATGGAACTGGGCGCCGACGAGGCGCTCGGCGATTTTCCCTATATCTTCGCCAGTTCGCGGCAGGGCTTCGCCACGCACAACCAGAACGAACCGGGCGACTCGATGAAGCCGCTCTTGGATCTGGTGCTCTCGGCCGTGCCGGGGCCGGAGGTCGACGCCGATTCGCCGCTGCAGATGCTGGTCAACACGCTCGATTGGTCGGAGTTCGTCGGCCGCATCGCCATCGGCCGCATCCAGTCGGGGACGATCAAACGCGGCCAGCGCGTGGCGCTGATGCAAGCGGACGATGCCGTCACCGTTTCGAAAATCAACACGCTCTACGTGTTCGACAAACTCGGCCGCACTGAAGTCGAAGAGGCCACGGCCGGCGACGTGGTGGCGGTCGTGGGTCTGGAAGACGTCGAAATCGGCGACACGATTAGCGATGCCGAGGTCCGCCGGGCCATGCCGCGCGTCGAAGTCGATCAGCCGACGTTGGAAATGGTGTTTTCGATCAACAGTTCGCCGCTGGCCGGTCGCTCGGGCAAATACGTCACCAATCGCCATTTGCGCGACCGGCTAATGAAGGAACTGGAGCGGAACGTGGCCTTGCGGGTCGGGCCGATCGAAGGCAGCGAAGCGTTTGCCGTCTCGGGCCGCGGGCTGCTGCACCTGTCGGTATTGATCGAAACGATGCGCCGCGAAGGCTTCGAACTCTCGGTCGGCAAGCCGCGCGTGATCACGCGCGAGCACAACGGCATCGTCGAAGAGCCGTTCGAAACGCTCATCGTCGAAGTGCCGCCCGACCGGCTGGGCGCCGTGATGGAACTGACCGGCGCGCGCCGCGGCCAAATGCTCGAAATGCACACCCGCGGCGAATACTCGCACGTGGCGTTTTCGATTCCCGCACGCGGATTGATCGGCTTGCGGACCCGGCTGCTCAACGCCACGCAAGGCTTGGCCATCATGCACCACCGCTTCGACCGCTACCGGCCGCTGGAGGGCGACATCCCCGGCCGCCCGACCGGCGTGCTGGTGTCGATGGTCGCCGGCAAGGCGGTGGCCTTCGGGCTCGACGGCTTGCAGGAGCGGGCCGAAATGTTCATCGGCCCGGGCGACGAAGTTTACGAAGGCATGATCGTGGGCGAGAACAGCCGCACGGGCGACATGCCCGTCAATCCGACCAAGGAAAAGAAGCTGACCAACATGCGAGCCTCGGGCAGCGACCGCAACATCCTGCTCAAGCCGCCGCGGGTCATGAGTCTGGAGATGGCGCTGGAGTACATCGAAGAGGACGAGTTGGTCGAAGTCACGCCCACGCACATCCGTTTGCGCAAGATTCTGTTGAGCGAAAACGACCGCAAGCGGGCGGCGCGGCAACGGAACTGAGGCGGACAGCGAATTCAATCGTTGTCAATCGGCCGACGCATCGGCGTGATTGCAACAGCGACCTTAAAACAGCGATTTTTGCTGTTCCAGGATCTCGAGCGAGTTCTTTCCCGAGCGAGCCGCATCCACGAACGCTTTAACTCGATCGAGCGGCCATTCGGCCATAAAGCGAAATGCCGACGCAATGGCGTAGTCGCGTTCGCATTCCACGCCAATCCAACGCCGGCCTAGCGCTTCCGCGGCTTGGCCCGTGGTATTCGATCCGCAAAAGATATCCATGACGGCATCGCCGGGATCGGTCAACAAGTTAATGAAAAAGCTGGGCAATGCGCTGGGAAATCGAGCAGGATGCGGCTCGAATCCGAACTGCTTGCAAAGTCGAATGTGGATTGAGTTGCTTTCCGTGTTCGGATATTGCAATAGATTCGCCGGGATGGCGCCGCCGTTGTCTTTGCCGAATCGGGCAGAGATTTCATGCCCCGAGGGACGATCCTTCGGTCGGTAGAATTTCTCCGGGTCTTCGATCAATTTCTTCATGCGGTCGCTGTAGGGGGCCAAGACGTTTCGGATATCCGCTTTAGGATTCTCGGCCTTCGACAGCCACCAAACCGTGTTGACAGAATCCTTGGCCCGGATTTTCCGCTTGTTGACCCATTCGATCGGGGAGGGCAACTTTGCTGGGTTGTGCCAAAAAAACTCCTCCGCCAGATGAAATCCGTGTTCGTCGCAGAGCCGCAGCAGAACTCGAAAATTGTAGAGCGACCTGACGGGCTTTCCTCGCTGATAAGCGCCGCCTAGGTCGAGCACGAAACTGCCCGTCTCTTTGAGGATTCGCTTGACGAGGGGACCGAAGGAAACGAGCCAGTCGACGTACGGGCCTTGCTCGAGGTTCCCGTAAGACTTTTGCCGGAGAAGCGCGAAAGGCGGCGACGTGACGACCAAATCGATCGAGTCTGCCGCGATGGTCGGAAGGTACTCTTCGGATCGTGCAACGATCGTTTTGCCCAGCCTGGTGCGATAAAGTTCGGTCCCGGGGCCGAAGTTTCTCGGCTCGTCGGTCGCTCGCCGAGCGATTGCGGGTCGAAGCATTCCCTCGCCTTTCAAAGCCTTCAACTTAGCAAAAAGAACTCAGGTCGCAATGAATACTATGAGATACGTAACCCAAAGTCTGTAGACCTATGAGTTACCATTCCGCAGACTTGCTGTCAACCGGCGTTTAGTTGAATTCGGCGAGAAATGGCGTGAGCAACATCCGTGTCCGTTTCGGGAACCAGTTGCGAGTCATCCGAGCCGCCCGAGGGATTTCTCAAGAAGAGCTAGCTCATCGAGCAGGACTGCACCGAACTTACATCAGTAGCGTGGAACGCGGCGAAAGAAACGTCACCCTGGAAACGGTCGAGAAGCTGGCCAAATCGCTGGAGCTCCCGATGACGAAGCTCATGCCCGATTAGCGCCCCTCGTTGAGCAATTCCGTGCGACGTAAAAAACCTGGCCTGCCAATCTTCAAGCATCACCATGACAAGGCGGAACTGGACAAGATTTTTCCGCATTTGCGGCTTTTGCAATCGCTTGCTCGAAAACACGGCATTCAAGATATTTTCCAGGACAACGGCGGCAAGTTGCTGCAAATCGCTCTTGTGACCGGTCTGACGCTGCTTCGCAAGCGCGAAGGCAACGACGCGGTGGATGAAGAGGGAAGGGAATACGAACTGAAGTCGGTAAACGCCGCACTGACGAGCAGTTTTTCGACCCACCACCACCTCAATCCGACGATCCTCAAGAAGTATCGCTCCGTGGGTTGGATCTTTGCCGTTTACGACGACATTGAATTGCAGACCGTCTACTATCTGGCCCGCGATCAGTTGGAGCCGTTCTTCTCGAAATGGGAGAAGAAGTGGAACGCCTCCGGCAAGGACATCAACAACCCCAAGATCCCGTTGAAGTTCGTCGTCGCCAACGGCCACCGCATTTTTCCCGGCGGCAAGCGCAAGGCGTGAACAAACCGCACGGGCGACGTGCCCGTCAACTCGGCCAAGGAAAAGAAGCTGACCAACATGCGGGCCTCGGGCAGCGACCGCAACAGCCTGCTCAAGCCGCCGCGGCGCAGCGCACCAATCGCAGGACGAGCGACGTGGTCTACAGCCCTCTGAGTCGCGGTGCGGAAAACGGCGAAGGGCCTCAAGCTGATTCGCCCGCCGATCTCGGCCAGGTTGCCATTGCGGCGGCAGACGCCTTGCTCGAGGATCTTGAACATGCCCGGCGGCTTTCGGCCGATTGGACCGACGAGGAGTTGGCCTTCGCCTTGCTTCGCGGCGCCATGGACCGCTGCCTGCACGCTCTGGCCGAAACCGACTGCTGGGGCAAAGCCAATCAGGCGGCCTCGAACGAATTCTGGAAGCGAACCGGCGACTTGCTGGGCTTGGGGTCGCTGCAAGCTCGGGCCCGCGGCAAGCCGCGCGGCTATGCGGGCGACCACGAAATGTTCGTGCAGTTCTACGAACGGCGCTGCGTCGAACATCCGCTGGGAAAACTGTTCGACCGCTACTTCCAACTCCAGGCGGCGGTCGAAGCCGTGCGCTCGCGAACCGAGCAAATCGCCGCGGCCATGACGAGCCATTTCCTGCGATTGGGCGCCGATCGGCCCTATCGCGCGGTAAGCGTCGGTTGCGGACCGGCGATCGATTTCGAATTGGCGGCGCGCTGGCTCGGCGAACGGCAACGGCAATTATCGCTGGCGCTCCTCGATCTCGACGGCGACGCCGTCGAACACGCCCTGGACCGCTTGCGCAGCGTCTTGCACGAAGAGCAATTGCTCGGCGTTCGCGACAATCTCTACCGCCTGGCCGACAAACCCAAGTCGGCCGCGCTGGTGCAAGAAGCCGATTTCCTGGTTTGTCCGGGGTTGTTCGATTACCTGTCCGACGAAGCGGCGATCAAGCTGCTGCGATTGTTTTGGAACGGGCTCAAACCTCGCGGCATGCTGCTGGTCGGCAACTTCGCGCCGCACAATCCGACGCGAGCCTACATGGAATGGATCGGCGACTGGCGACTGATTTACCGCGCGCCCGCCGAGCTTGCCAAGCTGGCCGAAGCGGCCGGCATTCCGCGAACGACCTTTCAGATCGGCGCCGAGCGATTGGGAATCGATCTGTTTCTGCGTGCCGAAAAGCCGGCAGCTTGACGCGACGCGGCGGAACGTCGCTGAAATCTAGCGCCTCTTCAAGTCTGAGTTGATAGGTGAGGGTGGCTGGCGGCAGATCGCAGCGATACGAGAGCGTACTGGGGCTTCGCCAAGGCTCAGCCGCCAGCCACCCGACTGTCAAAATGGCTTTGAATAGGCACTAGCGATTCCGCGTCGAACAAGCGTCGGCAACGGCGCAGCCGGTCGAGCAACTCGCGCAGCCTTGGCCGGCGGCGGCTTCGGTCCCGCAATCGGGGCCGCAACCGCGAGCGAGCGTGTCGGCGAACGCGCGGAACTGAACCTGGGCGTCGTAGAGCTCGGCCAACTCGCTCGTGACGGACTGCAATTCGGGCGGCTGCTCGCCGAGAAAGTAGAACACCAGCGTCTGGCCGTCGAACAGGTGCTCGACGTCCATCAAGGCGACGGGCAACCCAAGTTCGTCGAGCCGATGCTGGCAGGCGGCGTAGGCCGCCTGGCGGTTCTTGTTGAGCCGGGCTTCGAGCAACTGGTCTTCGACCGTCATGCCGCGCAGAATCTGCCCGTCGGCGGCAGTTTGGCTTTCGACGACCGGAGGGGCGAGCACTTCGCCGAGTTCCAAACCTCGTTCGGACCGCACCACCACGCGCGTGCCGCGCGGATAGCGAGCCGCATCGACCGCTGCAAAGCGGCCGACTTGACTCAGAGCACCGACGCGAACCAGATGAAAACGTGCCATACTTGCATTCTGACCGGCTGGCGCCCAGGCGCCAAGGTCGGGCGATGGTCAACCCAAGGATCGCCTTTTTTGCTTGAGTTTCCCCTTCAGGGCGCGGTAACATCACCCCTCGACGCGAGGGTTTCAACCGAAACGGAGGGCCGGGCGCCCTCGCCCGGCGTTTGATACGGAGGGCCGGGCGCCCTCGCCCGGCGTTTGATACGGAGGGCCGGGCGCCCTCGCCCGGCGTTTAGCCCTCGGGAGCACCGGCGGCGGACGCCGCGGCAGGGCGATTCGAGTCAGTTCAAGTCGATTGCCGCGAGCCGACGCAGTGCCAGCTTTGGGCAGGCTCTTGGATCAGGGCGAACGTCATGACGATCTCGGTGCAATGCGAGGCGTGCGGACAGGTCTATGAGTTGAACGAGCAGCTCGCCGGCCGGGTTTTTCAGTGCCGGCGTTGCGGGGCATCGCTTCAAGCGCCGGCGGCCGATCCGACGTTCGGCTTGGCGCCGCCGATCTACCCTGCCGAGCTGATCTACCCGCAGGAACCCGCTTATCCGGCTTCGCAGGATTTTGGCGGCAGCTATCTTGCCTCCGGAACGCCGGCGTTGCCGCCGCACACGCGTCGGCGTCGCAAGCAGAACAGCGGTCCGCTGCTTTGGATAGCGGCCGTGGCCGGATCGCTGTTTGGGTTGACGGTTGTGGCCGCGATGGTCGTGGCGTCGGGCATGGGTCCCGAGGGCTGGGTCACTTTGCTCACAGCGCCAAGTCGCGAGCGCAACAAGGTGCGGCCGATCACGCCGCCCGAAACGGAGCCCTCACCGGAGTCGATCTTTCAGCAGGGGCTGGGCGCTTGCAACAAGATCAACAGCGCTTTGGCGGGCATCTACGACGAGGCCTCGGCGTATCAGCATCGAGACGAACTAGTGGCCGCGTTGCGGGAAGACGGCGAATTAGAGGTTCGCCGTCGCGACGCCGAATTTCCCGACCTGCCCGCCGAGGAGTTGGAGCGACTGAACGCGATTTACATACCTCAATTCAAGGCCGCCGGCAAACAGGCCGGGCGGGAAACGGCGCGCATTTTGCAAATTCCTGCAGCGAGGCAGGTTTTGGCGGAATCGCTGCAACAATTCAACGGTATGGACCTAGAAAGGAATCTAAGGCTCTTTTTGGTGCGGCAGTTTTGCGGAATGTCCATGCCTTCGCCGCAGGCAAACAGCGAACTCTTCGCGCGGTACGCCGAACGCCATGTCGTGGAGATCGTGGTCCAGCAATTGCCCGCTGAAGCCGTGCAGTCCGTTTCCCAGCGACTCCGAGAGATTTCCAATTGCCAAGCCTCGATGGGCCAGGGAAATGGCGAATCGGCGAGGTTCACCATTGCGCCGATCCGCGACGTCAGAGCTTTGGCGGCGAAGATCGATTTTGGCACGGTGACGGTGCTCCACGTTTCGCAGAGTCTGCTGGTCGTCGTGGCGGACGCCTCGAAACTCGCCGCATTGCCTCCACCGGCTCCTCCGTCCCCGCCACCCGCGCCGCTCCGTCCGCAGGCGTCCGATCCTCGCGATCCGGCTTTTTATCGACGCAACCTGGAAGACCTGTCGAACAGCAATCCCGGCTACCGTCATGCGGCCGCATTCCGACTGCAGTCGGCGGAACCCAAGGAATTGCGAGCCGAAATCGCCCAGGCGTTCATCAAGATGCTGGGCGATTCCGATAAGTCCCTTCGCCATCTAGCCGTCCAAGCGCTGCCGGTCTGGGCGACCGCCGACGAAGCCGTGCCGTTGCTGATCGAAGTGTTGCACGATTCCGACGCCGGGCTAGTCGACAAAGCGATCAAGGCCTTGGCGGAATTCAAGGATCTTCGCGCTGCCGGCCCATTGTGCGAGCAAGCGAACCGGTTCGGCTTTCAAGTCCATGTCGCTACCAACTAGATACATGCCATAAGTCGTTTTGCAGTCCAATTTTGTTGACCAAGGTGGAAGGGCTGGTATCATGCGGTTGACACCCCGTTTGACACCTACACACCATTTCCCCGAGGCCAACCATGCTGAAGCCTACCGAAAAGACGGCCGCCAAGAAAGCAGCGAAAAAGGGCCGGCCACGCCAGACCACGCGGCCCGAACTGCTGCCGTATCCCGACTTCCCGCTCTTCGGTCACAACGGCACGCGCTGGGCCAAAGTCATTCGAGGAAAGCGGCATTACTTCGGTAAGGTGGCCGATGGCTGGCAAGCCGCCCTTGAGAAATATGAGCGGGAGCGTGAAGACCTGTACGCCGGGCGGACGCCGAGAGTCCAAGCGGACGGGCTGACCGTGGCGGCCCTGGCGAACGCATTTCTCACGTCGAAGCGGCATTTGGTTGACACCGGAGAACTGAGCCCGCACTCGTTCGTTGATTATTACGCGACGTGCAAGTTGCTGATTGAACATTTCGGCGCCGGGCGGCTGGTCATCGACCTGGCGGCCGACGATTTCGAGAAGCTGCGGCGGGCTATGGCCAAGACCCGCGGCCCGGTCACGCTGGGGAACGAAATCACCCGCGTCCGCGTGGCGTTCAAATATGCCTATGATGCCGAACTGATTGAGCGACCGATCCGCTTCGGGCCGACGTTCAGGAAGCCGACCAAGACGACGCTGCGGCGGGAACGGCAGAAGAAAGGCCCGCGGATGTTCGAGGCTGCCGAACTGCGGCAAATCATTGCCGCGGCCCCGGCGCAACTCAGGGCGATGATTCTGTTGGGCGCGAATGCCGGGCTGGGCAACCATGACGTGGGGCTCTTGCCGCTGAAGGCCATCGACATCGAATCCGGCTGGCTCGATTTTCCTAGGCCGAAGACGGCCATCCATCGGCGGTGTTGGCTGTGGCCGGAGACCATCGCCGCCGTCCGGGCTGCGCTTGCCGAGCGGCCGACGCCCAAGGATGCCGCGGCGGCCAAGCTGGTTTTTTTGACGCGGTTCGGCGTGTCATGGACGCGCGAACCGACCATCGACGACGACGGCTCGCCGAAAAAAGCGGCCGATAACGCGCTGGCGAAAGAGTTCCGCAAGCTGCTGGACAAGCTGAAGCTATGGCGGCCGGGTCTGGGCTTTTATGCTCTTAGGCACAGTTTCGAAACCGTGGCGGGCGAGTCGAGAGACCAAGTCGCCGTCAACGCCGTCATGGGGCACGCGGATAGCTCTATGAGCGCGGTCTACCGGGAACGCATCGTCGATGATCGGCTCAGGGCCGTGGCCGAACACGTGCGCCAGTGGCTGCTGACTGCCGACCGCGGCGCCGAGCCAGAGCCGGCGGGCGGCTGGATGCTCGAATAATTCGACTTCTGAATTTCAGAAGTCGATTCAAAGACTGTCTGCCCATCTTTCCCAATTCGCCCAGATGACTTCGGTATTACCGCAGTCAATTCGTCGGGCGGCTTTTTTTTGCGCCCTAGGTGGCAATGGGTTGCCACTCTTGCGGCTCACTCGGACACTTACATTTCTGTAAGGGAAACCCTTATGGTGCGCCAATCCAGACATCAGAGACATTGCGGCACAGTCAACCGAGACAAGCAAGCCAGCGCGGCGAAAACCACAATTAGCTAAGGAGACCGAACGTGATTATTTTCGGGAGCACGCTTACCCACACGACGCCGCGAGAAATCAGCCGTCGGCTCGGACTGCGAATCCACGTCGTATTAGCGTGGATTGCGTCGGGAGAACTCAGAGCAGCAAACGTAACAGCGAAGCGCAACGGCCAGCGGCCACGCTGGCGTATCGCGGAGGCCGACCTCGAGAGTTTTCTGTCGGGGCGGGCGGGCGGCCCGAAGCCGGCGCCCGTCGCCAGACCGAGACGAACGCGAGACGAGAGCGTTACTCAGTATTTCCCGGAAAAGTAGATTTTTTTCTTTTACCGAATGGGGCGCACAAATAAGCCCGGCTAACCGTGACGAGCGGCGCCGGGCAGAAAGCGAGTTGATATGACGGATAGTATCGAGTCGGTCGGCGAAAGTCAAGACGGCGGCGGCAAGCCACACAATCGAGTTGCCGATTTTTTCGGCGACGACGGCGCGTTCGTTGACGATCCGCTCGCATGCCTGCCGAAAATCAGCGCGGTTTCCCGTGACGCGCCGCGGATCAGTAGAGCGGCATGGGCGGCGCTACAAAACTCGAATACGCCCGCCCGGCTTTTCAACTTTGGCGGCGGACCGGCGAGAGTCGGCAAAGACGCTGATGGATCCGTTTGCGTTCAGCATCTTGACGAGAAAAAGTTTCGGCACGAACTCTCTCGATCGGCACAATGGTTCCGGCGACGAGAGAACGGAGATTCAGTCACCGACTCGCCGGCGATGCCGTCCAGGGACATCGTGCAGGACATGCTGGCGGCGCCAGAGATTCCGCTGCCGACGCTGCTGCAAATCGTCCATTCTCCTGTATTCTCTCGAGACGGCGCGCTGAGGACGACTCCGGGCTACGACGCCGATTGTAAGTCATACTATGCGCCTGCCAAGAGCTTCCGCGTTCCGAACGTTCACCGCGACCCGAACGGCGCCGCCATTGAATGGGCTCGACGGCTGATCTGCGACGACCTGTTGGGCGACTTTCCGTTCGTCAGCGCGGCAGAGAAGGCGCACGCCGTAGCGCTGGCGTTGCAACCCTTTGCGCGGAACATCATCGACGGCTGTACGCCGCTTTACGTCGTCGAAAAGCCTTCTCCAGGAACCGGCGCCACGAAGATGGTCGAATCGCTGACCTGGATGTTCCTGGGTCGCGAAATCGAATCGACCACTGAAGCTAAAGACGACGATGAATGGCGAAAACGCATCACGTCAACACTCAAGAGCGCGCCGGCATACTTTTTCATCGACAATCTGAGCCAAACGCTGGCATCGGCACACCTGTCGTCTGCGATCACCGTGAAGGCATGGAATGACCGCATGCTGGGCTTCAGTCGCGATATCACTGTTAAGCCGCACTGTACCTGGATTGCGACCGGCAATAACCCATCGTATTCCGAAGAAATGACACGGCGGATCGTGCGAATCCGGTTAGACGCGCGCATTGAGCGACCGTACCTGAGACCGCTAGAATCGTTCCGACATAGGCTGCCGGAATGGGCGAAGGAAAACCGACCGAGACTCGTGTGGGCGGCGCTAACGCTCATTCGCGCCTGGGTCGCGGCCGGAAAGCCAAAGGGCAAGCGCTCGGTCGGCATGTTCGAGAGTTGGGCCGAAGTCATGGGCGGAATTCTCGATGTGGCGGGAGTGCCCGGATTCCTTGGCAATCTCGACCAACTGTACGAATCGTCGAACAGCGAGCGCGCAGCGTGGTCGGCACTCATCGGGATATGGTGGGACGGACACCAAGACAAGTTTTTAAAAAGCAGCCAGATCTATCCGCTCGTGGTGCGCCACGATGTTCCGTTAGACGTCGGGAGCGGGACCGATCAGAGCCGCAAGATCCGGCTCGGCGATCTTGTGACGCTGCACCGCGACCAAGTGTTCACGATCGAAGCCGGCGGCGAAACCCTAAGGCTACGGTTGGAGCGGTCGGATAAGCAAACACAGCGAACCTGATATGGTTGGACCAGTCAAGGGTGATTGTTTCGCCTTGCGGCGGGTGCTTCATGGCGGATGTTTCACGGTGTTTAGGGAATGGCCAGGAGACGGAACGCGGCGATGAGTCGGCGACGGTAAAT